>Ga0335084_10005076_pt1 | contig 12982 bp, 7 predicted proteins | sample Lox_Sample_44_FD_206721 | JGI IMG/M metagenome (GOLD analysis project Ga0335084, IMG submission 206721) | Soil microbial communities from Loxahatchee National Wildlife Refuge, Florida, United States - Lox_Sample_4.4 | ecosystem: Environmental > Terrestrial > Soil > Wetlands | place: USA: Florida... | reverse complement strand
TACGAGGGGATGATGGCTTCGTCGATTGATGATGGAGGGCTGGAATTTCGTGGAATGGACGCAACTTTGAAGATTGATCGCGGGGGATTCTCCGTTTTTCGCGAGGGGGCGTCGCGCGAACAGAACCCGGTACTTAGCGAGCGCAGCTACCGCGACGGAACGATTACTCACATGGAGAACTTCTTCGAGTGTGTGAAGTCACGGAAGGAACCGAACGCGCCAGTGGAGACCGGAGTGGCGGCCGCGCGCGCTGGACAGATTGGAAACCTGGCGTACGGCAAGGGTGGGCAGATCAGTTGGCCGATAAAGAAGGGATGATCGGGGTAGCTGCGGAAAAAGGATCTCACGCAGAACCGAGCGAACGGGAACTGCTGGTGCTGGTGGGGATCAGCCTCGTCGTAATGTGGGCGACTATCCTCCTTTTTCATCGATCAAAGGATCTCGTGTTTCAGTACGGGGATAACGCCGCGTATCGCGATGTAGCAAAGGCCATCCTGCACTGGGATTTTCACGGTCTCGCGCTGCAGCACTTCATGGGCTACCCGTACCTCATTGCGGCCATGTCATTGCTGTTTCGCGTTCCCGCAGGATTTGCGTTGTGGGTGATTGCCGTGGTTTCGTCGGCGATATCGGTGTGGCTGACGGCCCGGATGTTCGGGAACGCCACAGCAGGATATTTTGCCTTTACCAATTTCACATGGCTGCAGGCGTCCTATCTAGGAGGGTCCGAGCCTCTGGCGCTTGCGTTGGGGCTCGGTTCTCTGCAGGCGTTCCGGCGAAATCGAACGGTGACGGCAGCGCTCCTCGGGTCGTTGGCGGTGACAGTTCGTCCTTTGATGATTTTCGTGCTGGTGGGAATTGGGCTGGTGCTGGTATACCGCAGACGGGTCGGCACATTCTTGATCGCAACATCGATCGGGCTAGTCAGCGGAATTTTGTACATATGGCCGCTAATGCATTACTTCGGCGACCCCCTGCTCACGGTGCATACGTACACTTCTCGTGATTACGGGGGGGCCAAGGTTGCTGGCCCGCACGGTCATTTGTTTGGATGGCCTTTCCACGGGATTATCGCCGGGACGATTGCTTATCCTACGCCTTGGACCAATCTTGTATTGAGTTTTTGCTGGATAGGGCTGGTTCTGCTCGGGGTGGGGATGATGTTTTCGAGCCGCTTCCGGAGATTCGCGAAGGAGTATCCGCAGGAAGCGGTCTACTGCGGGTTATATCTGGTCGCGATCTTCTCTTATGACTACCTGATTTGGGCCCGAAGCAACTTTATCCGGTTCAGCGTGCCCGTGTTGCCTTTTGTGTTTTTTGCGTTGTCACCGCTGTTACCGAACAATCGCTGGGTGTTTCGGTGCTTGTGCATCGTGGGCGCGGTGGGGGCTGCGCTTTCCGCGATGGGGGTAAGGAATGTGATGGGAACCATTCGCTGAAGGAAGCATGTCATCACTCTCGGACTCTTGGCCCTTACATTGCGGCTTCTTTTAGGATTTTGCCCGATAGAAACCGCGAAAGTTCGGGGACTACAGATTCTGCAATCTGCCCGCAAAGGAGTCTCTCATGTCGATCAGAATGGGGTCGTTGCCTCTGGCTGTCACTCGCGCGGCCGGACCTTTGCATGTGCGGATTAGGGAATATGAGGTGCCGACGGCGAAGTCGAGGCCGCATGATCCGGCGCTGGCTCCGCATGGAGCGCTCTCGTACACAAGACAGGGAGCGAGTAATCCGGGTAGCGATTGGGTATCGTGAGTGTAGATCACTAACTGAGATTCGTTCATGTCGTACTGACTTAGTAATTAGGTGTCACAACAACACCCTCAGACACATCATCTCTGGCTAAGGATAGTGGACTTCATACACCCGATAGATATCATTCTGAAACGTGCAACGCACTTCTAAGTGCGACAGAACGGGCAGTGAATTACCGTCAAGTGGTAACGCCTTGTCCAATACACCCGGGCGCGCGTAAATGATGTAGCGGGGACGCTGATGCTCAAGATATCCCGGAAGCTCAGAGGCGGGAGTTACGCTGGCTAAAAAAGCCCGTGAGCTTACCGGGAAGGGTAGACCTAGCGCCTGAGCGATGTTATTGGACTCTGAGTTGTAGTCGTCAATCACGATATGATCGGTCGACTTTAAACGTGCACCCAGGAAGGCCACCAGGGATTCGATGCGATGCGGATACCGTAAAACGGGGGAAATCGAGGCAATTTTTTCGCTAAAGCGATTCGGAGTAACGCTTAGTGCCCAGATAGCAAGAAGGTTCAACAGCAGAATTCCAAACGCAGCCTGAAGCAGCATGGGTCTGCGAGGAGACTCCTGGATGATTTCGTTTAGTCCGTAAGCTGCCAGCGCGATGAGCAATGTTCCAATAGTTATGGTGTACCGCGCGAAAGCCATTTCCCCACCGGAAGCAATTTGATAAAACTGCACGCAGGCAAAGAAAGCCGTCACAAAGGCGACTTCGGCTCCAACGGTAGCCCGGAATGACCGGAAGAAACCATATAGGCCGCCTACAATCGCAATAGGTGTAAGAGTAAGAAGCAATACGCCACAGAAAGACAAGAGCCGGTAAATAAGTGAGGGATGGCCGAGTGTCAATTGCTCTGCCACCCACTGATGATTCATCGTAACGGCGTACAACAGGTGGTGAAACTTGATCCAGTTATTGCCCATGATAAACGCCGGGAAGAAGCCCGCAGTGAATGCAAAGAGCAACAATGGCACTGCTGCCTTGCCCAAGCCAGTTTCGCGACGACTTCGCCAAGCCAGGACCGCGACCAGGGCACCGACGGAGACAATGAACGCCCAGGCTTCATAGCGGGTAGCGCCAGCGAAAGAAAAGAACACTCCGGACAAGGTAAGGCTTCGCAGTTTTCCTGATTGGCGAAAACGACAGTACCCAAGCAGGCCCAAGAGCACAAATAACAGATACACCGCTTCCGACGATGAAGTGGCACTGTATGCGATATGAAGACTGTACAGCGAGAAGAATATTAAACCGATTTGCGCGGCCCTCTCACTGAATACGGTGCGTATCAAGTTACGAAAAATAAACAACGATGCCGTCCCCGCCAAAAGGCTCAATAGCCTGCCTGCGACCCTAACGTTTTCTGCCAGAATCGCGGAAAATCCCGCCATTAACCAAAAATGAAACGGCAACCATGGCCCAAAGTTCAATTGCAACGAAGGATGTTGGAGCCAATGGGCGGCAATCCCTTCCCGTGCGAATGCATCTCCTCCAGTATTCGAGGAAAGTAAGAGAGAAAGTACGCGCAGCAAGATGCCAGAAGCTAGGACAATAGCGCTGAAATGGGAATCATCGACTAATCTGCGCAGAGCTCTGGAGGTAGCCATGACTTTAACCTTCGAGGTTCGAAGCGAAGAGATCAGCACCGAACGCCCTATCCTAGAAAGATGCTAAATGATGCCGACCACCTCAGTTTATTCTAACTTAGCTCTCTCTCTGCGTTTCTCTAACTGCGGATCAACTTTAGCTCTTTAAAGGTGCGGCGAACCACGCCCGCCTGCATGATAGCAGCACCAACGGCAGCACCCAGAGTATTTGTTATGATGTCGGTGGTACCAGAGAATCGTTGAGGGATATAGTATTGCAATACCTCAATCACGAAACTCAAAAGTCCGCATGCAAGGGCAGCAGTAAGAATTGCCTTCCAGCGGTTTTTGATCCAGGAAAGATATGCACAGGCAATCAGTCCAAGCGGAATAAATCCTGCGATATTCACTACCACGTCCTTTGCGTATGTCCAATTGGCTTTGAATTCCTTCTTCGCAGAACACAAAAATGCTTTGTGCGGAACTGAGAAAATCGCTGGCACTTCCAGGTTTGGTCCAGAAGGGACGTCGTCACGAATTTCACGCCCTACCCCCTCTGCGAATGCATAGTGAACAATCGCACGATCAAGATCATGAGCTGAACCGGGCTTTGTCCATTCTCGATAGTGCTGGAGAGATTCCCGTGGTGACAACTCTTTCGAAAAGATCGCGAGGCCCCGCAGTTCCCCCGCCCATGGCTCATACATTGACGGCGATGTTCCAAGAACAATTTGTCCCGACAGCTCACTGCCCGAGAACTTAATTAGGGGAAAAGAACCTTCGGCCTTGCCGTCTAGATAGAGTGTTGTACCATTCAGGCCCGACGTTATCGTCACGAGAACAAGTCTTCCCGGACGCAAGATATGGTCAGAATGAAACTTTATTGTTCTAGTTCTGTCGGACTGGATGCCATTATCGTCGGTCACCAGTAAGCGCTCGCCATCTTGCCCAACGAGGAGCTGCGTTGGATGCGTGTCGTTGTAAAAAGCCAATATCGTGCCTGATTTCCGGTTGGCTGGCCGGACGAGCAATTCTAGACTGTACGATTCCGTGGCCTGAATTTCTTCCGGCTTCAAGTACTCCTTGCTAACAATCAGACCAGGGAACTCAAACTTGAGCCCTCTATTCCCCTGCAACCAGCTGACGCCATTGCGTGTAAAAGGGTTACACGGCCAAAGGGTGGCGAGTAATGCAGCAATACAAGCCGCAATGCACAAGGCCCTTATCCTCTTTCGTTCCCCTAGAGCCGCGGATTGTTCGTGTAGTGGCGAAACCATCAGAAGAGAATTATCTAGGTTAACACCGAGCAGCCTGGTGAAAAACCGGTCCTAATCCACAGGCCAGGGTGCTACGAGAAGGGCGCGGAGCAGATCGGCCCGCAGAGTCACATCTTCAGTTATTTGTCACCGGAAGAGTGGGTGCGAAAAGACGTCCGCTGCGGACCGTCCGGGCCATGGCCGACGAAGCTTCAGAACCGGGTAATGGACCCGGATTCGCAGTCACCTGATTCCTATCGATAGCCGTGGTACACTTTTTTAGCCGCTGCGGGTTCCGTAGACACAGAGTGCCAGGCCATGGGTGCATATGATTAGAAGGCTGAGAACTCGAATACGCGACTATGTTGTGGAGGTTGCAACAGTAGTGTTGCGGAGAACTATTGCAGGGCACAAGGTTCAGGTTCTTGACGATGACGTCTTTATAGTTTCGTACCCTAGATCAGGAAATACCTGGGCAAGATTTCTGATCGGTAACCTGGTTAACCCTGATGACCCAGTAACATTCGCCAACTTGGAAGTGCGAGTACCCTCAATCTATACCTTTCCCAACCGAGTGCTGCGGCGGCTTCCACGGATTCTCAAGAGTCACGACGTTTACGACCCGCGCTACCCACGTGTTATCTACATCGTGCGCGACCCCCGGGATGTAGCGGTTTCCTTCTACCACTACAATCTGAAGGTCCGCAGATTCACGGAGGAAGTAACGCTGGATGAGTTTGTTGACCGCTTTGTTGCCGCCAAAATCTGGCCCAGCGTAAACCTCTATGGCACATGGGAAGAACATGTTTTGAGCTGGACGAAGATGCGCGAGGGGAGCGAGCGCTTCTGCTTTGTCCGGTACGAAGACCTATTGCGCGATCCCGTAGCGGAGTTGAAAAAGATAAGTCCTTTGCTCAAAATCGCTCCGAGCCCGAAGATACTGGCGCGAGCTGTGGAACTAAGCTCAGCGGACCGGATGCGGTCCCTGGAAAAGACCCAGACCCAATGGGTTTCGACGAAAGGCACTCGGAAAGACAAACCTTTCGTGAGAGCAGCAAAGTGCGACAATTGGCAAGGCACTCTGTCCTCAACCTCGGTACGCAAGATCGAACAGGCGTGGGGAGCAACTATGCAGAAACTGGGATATGAACTCACCACTTCCTCCAAAATCGATCCTACTGATGCAGCCGCAGTCTTCTCTTCTCAGAGTCATACGTAATTTCGGCGTCCCCCCGGCCGTTTGAAAGCGTGAAATCTGAGGCATCAGACTTGCTTGTTGCCTGGTGCAGTCGGGGAATGAAGTCTGCACGACTGCCTGGGCTAACACATCAAAGAGTTGCACATCCGTCGATAGAGCAAACCCTCGTCGCTACGAGCGGGAACTTGGATAAACTCGCTGTATACGATCGGCTGCGCTGGTCATTCACGGAAGTTTATGCTTGATTATCAATAACTTAGCACGCAATCGAAGGGGTCCTCTGTGGAATGTGGCTTGCGCGTCGATGGGACTGCACAAGCTTTCGTATAAACTGGGATCACATTTGCCTGATCCACGTTGGGTTCACGCTTTCGATGGTATGTTCCCCCCGAACGGCACGTCTGACAATCCGCGTTAGGATCTGCGCGAGATACTGGGCGCAATGCAAAATCACCAAACTCGGAGCCATGCAATTGTCTTTTCGACTAATCACTTGATTGCTGTGCATGCTGGCGGACCGGTGAATCTGACGGTCGAACATTCACCAGACCGGGTCAACATTCGCAAACCAAAGGCGCGTACCTGGCCACCCGTGGTTTCACTCCCCGGGTTAGCCGATCGTTCCAAGTCTTGGTGTTCAGGGACCAACTGTTCAGCGCAAGATTGCTAAATGAGTCGAGAAATCATGACTGCATCTGCTTACGCCGACATTCTTGACCGCATTAAGGCTGCCCTGGATGCTGCCGGGTTCGTTTTTCGCCGCTTTCACTTCGGGGCAATTGAAACCGAATACAAGATTGGTCACGATCCAGCGACTGAAGCCGAAAGCGCGATAAATGAAGTGCTGCGTCAAAACTTAGTGCGTGAAGGTGAAGGTTGGCTCTCCGAGGGGAGTGTGGATGATGAATCCCGGCTCAGCAAGTGTAGTGTTTGGGTTGTCGATCCGCTCGATGGTGCCCATGAATTCGTGGCAGGAATTCCGGAATTCTGTGTTTCGATTGGATTCGTCGAGAACGGCCGACCGGTGGCTGGGGGGATTTACAATCCTGGGACCAATGAGATCATCCTCGGAGCCATCGACTCAGGAGTCTGGTACAACGGCAAGCCGGCCCGTGCTAGCGGGAGAACTGCGTTGGCAGGATCACTGGCTCTGGCCGGCCGAAGCGAAGTCAACCGCGGTGAATGGAATAAGTTTCAGGGTGCTCCCTTTGAGATCCGCGCCATTGGCTCCGTTGCCTACAGGATGGCACTGATCGCAGTGGGTCGTGCCGATCTAACTTTCAGCTTGACCGCGAAGCACGAGTGGAATGTGGCCGCTGGCGCAGCCCTGGTGCTGAGCGCAGGAGGCGTTGTTACGACAGCGGACAACCGCGAACTGCGCTGTAACCAAAAGAACCCGCTACTTTCCGGGCTCATTGGGTGTGGCCCCAATCTCCGTGAAGAACTGATAAGCTACTTGAAAACCCTTCCGAATCTCGAACCAACCCAACAATACAATCAACCAGACGGCCCGAGTCCGACGGGTGGCACTCCTTTGTCCATTACACAAGAACGTCTCTGGGTGATGGATCAACTGCATCCTCATAGTCCAGCACAGAACCTCGCATGCGGACTGCGGTTGACCGATCTCGACACAAGGGCGCTGCAGGCCGCGTTAGATGTAGTCGTGCAACGGTACGAAATCCTGCGAACAGAATTTCGGGTGGTTGAGGGAGCACCTCTGCAGGTTGTGCTGCCGCAAGCGCGGATTGTTCTGAACGCGGTCGAGCTCCAGCACTTGGCTCGGCAAGAACGAGAAACACAGCTACTTCGCATTGCGCTGCAAGAGGTGCAGAATCCATTTGACCTTAGCAAAGGTCCTCTTCTACGAGGAATACTCCTTCACCTTTGTGATACAGAATACGTTTTGTTGGCATTCTGCCATCGCATTGTGTGCGACGAGATCTCTCTTCGACTTCTGCTCAGGGAAGTGAATTCGCTCTATCAGGCCCAAATGGGCCAACAGTCAAAACCACTGGCCGGCTTTCCCATTCAGTACCGGGACGCAGTCGCGCGGGAGGCGGTGCCCTCTGTACAAGAGCTCGCTTATTGGAAGGAATGGCTGGAAGGGTCTCCGTCGAGCATTGATCTGGCTACTGATCGACAGCGACCGCCACTGCAGGCCTTCCGCGCCGCCAAGCAGCGGCTCTCGATTGACCCGCAATTGGTGAACCGGCTTCGCCTAGTCGCCCAGAACCACGGTGCAAGTCTTTTCACCACCCTCCTAGCTACTTTTAGCGTTCTCCTATCGCGATACGCGAGACAAGAAGATCTGGTTGTGGGCACACATATTTCCGGCCGGGGGCGGCCTGAGTTGGAGAGCGTCATTGGCCCACTGGAGAACATGCTCGCGTTTCGGATCGACACTTCTGGCGATCCCAGTTTCGCCGAATTGCTAAGTCGCGTGCGTGAAGTAGAGGAAAGGGCATTTCGTCACCAGAATGTGCCGTTTGAGATTGTCATCCGAGAGCTGCGCCTAGAGCGGGATATGAGCCGCCACCCCATATTTCAGATCGCGTTCTCGGTGAAGCAAGTAGCTACAGGACCTCCTGCAAGCGCGCTGAAGTTTGTCGAAGTCGAGAATCCAACCGAGGAACTGGATCTCAGAGTCGAATTCTCGGAGGAAGGAAACGATGTCTTCATCTGGTTCAGCTACAACTCCGATCTTTTCGCGGTCTCGGCAATCACGCGCATGATGGAGCACTTCACGATTTTGTTGGAGTCGGCGGCGGATGATCCACGAACGCGGATTTTGCAGATGCCTCTACTTTCTGAGGGGGAGCGTCAGCAGGTACTGGTGGAATGGAACAAAAAACAGATTGCCGAACCTGGTGTCGAATGCCTTCACCAGTTCTTCGAGCAGCAAGTCGAGAGAACGCCTCAGGCCGTGGCGGTAAAGTGTGACGGGAAATCTTTGACTTACCGTGATCTGAACGAGCGTGCGAACCGCCTGGCGCATTATTTGAGGAAGCTGAAAGTCGGACCGGAGATTCTGGTCGGAATATGCACCGAGCGTTCGCTTGAAATGCTTGTCGGAATTCTTGGAATTCTGAAGGCGGGCGGAGCCTACGTACCGTTGGATCCGGCGTACCCAAAGGACCGGTTAGAGATTATCCTTGCCGACGCAAAGGTTCATATTCTGCTTACTCAAGAGAAGTTGCAGAAGACTCTGCCTTCCCGGGCTGCGAGCCCGATCCTACTCGACTTAGATTGGCCTAAGATCGCTCAGGAAGCAGCAACCAACCCCGTTCGCAACGCCAACTCCACCAATCTGGATTATGTGCTGTTTACCTCAGGGTCTACGGGCCGACCTAAGGGTGTCGCGCTGGAGCATCGCAGCGCGGTGATATTCATTGAGTGGGCGCGACAGGTGTTTCTGCCCGAGGAGATCGCCGGAACACTCTTCTCGACCTCTTTCTGCTTCGATCTGTCGGTATTCGAGATTTTTGTTCCTCTGAGTATGGGTGGCACTGTGATCATCGCGCAAAACGCGCTCGCGCTTTCTAAGCTGAAGGCTGCGAGTGAGGTCACTCTGATCAATACAGTGCCATCGGCAATCGCGGAGTTGATTCGACTCGAGGGTGTTCCCTCCTCAGTTCGGGTGATCAATTTGGCAGGGGAAGCATTGCTCACCGCACTCGCTCATCAGATCTATAACAAGACGAAGGTCGGCAAGGTCTATAACCTCTATGGCCCCACGGAAGACACGACCTACTCCACATATGCGTTCGTTCCGCCGGGAGCCGAAGTCACGATTGGCCGGCCGTTACCTAACACGCAAGCTTACATCCTTGACAAAAGTCACCAGCCGGTTCCGATCGGGGTTCCTGGTGAGTTGTATCTCGCCGGTGACGGCCTGGCCCGAGGGTATTGGGGTCGGGACGATCTGACGGCTGAGCGGTTTCTGCTGAACCCCTACTCTTCCCAACCGGGTGCGCGCATGTACCGAACCGGGGACCTGGCCCGTTGGTTGGAGGACGGGAACATCGAGTACATGGGAAGGCTGGATAACCAGGTCAAGGTTCGCGGCTTTCGAATCGAACTCGAGGAAATAGAAAATGTTTTGGTGAAGCAACCCGGGGTACAAGCGGCAGTCGTGGTAGCAAGGGAAGACAATCCCGGTGACAAACGATTGGTGGCTTACATCGTACCATCTGGGGCTTCCCTTCCCGCCGCGCGAATTCAGGAGTTGCTCAGAAAGCAATTGCCGGACTACATGGTGCCTGGCGCTTTTGTCGAGTTGGACCAACTTCCCCTGAATCCAAACGGGAAGATCAACCGTCGGTTGCTTCCACGACCGGAGAGTTCTGCATTTGAGCGTTCAGGCATGGTTCAGCCCAGGAATGACCTGGAGTCACGCGTGCTCGAGATATGGAAGAGAGTGCTGGGGGTCGACAACATTGGAGTGGGGGATGACTTCTTCGATCTTGGAGGTCATTCTTTGAAAGCCGCTCGCGTCCTGGCAGAGGTGGAGAAGGAAATTGGAATAGAGGTTCCGCTATCGGCTCTCTTTCGGGGCGCAACTGTCGAGTCGCTCGCCCGCATCATCCAGAGTGAATCAGAAAATGAGAAAGACCCCGTCGCGATGGAAATTCAGCACGGAGATGCCAGTCGTCTTCCCTTTTTTGCAATCGTTCCGCCTGGGGAAGACGCTATCGGGTATGCCATGCTGGCACGGCACATGGGTCACAGGCAAACCGTATTCAAGATTCAGGGTCACGCGCCGGTGGTGGATGGCAGCCGTCCCTATTCGGAGCAGGAAATGCTCGAATTATGCCGAGAGTACATCGCAGCGATCCGATCGGTGCAATCACACGGACCGTATTGCCTCGGAGGCCTGTGCGATGGAACCCACATCGCAGAGCAAATCGTGCTGAGTCTGGAAGCCCAAGGCGAAGAAGTTGGATTATTTGCCATTTTTGATACCTGGGTGTTACAGCACAGCCAGATTCGCTGGTTATGGAAGGTGGACTACTATTGCCGTCGGCTGAAAGAGATTAAGGGGAAGAAGCTCGCCGAACAACTTGCCTCCTACAAGGCATTGGCGGAAAACAAGGTGAATCTTCTGACCGGCAAGCAAAGTGCGCGCACCGACTGGCAGCAGACCTACTGGCCCGAGGATTTTTCCCCACCGCGGTTCCGCGCACCGGTGGTCCTGTTTAAGCGACCTAAACAGCAGTTTTATTACATCAACGATCCTGAGATGGGGTGGGGCCGTAGATCGGAGGGTGGAGTCTCGGTCCATGAGATTGACTTCCATCACCGGGAGATTCTGCGGGAGCCGCACGTCCGGCTATTCGGAGCTGAACTTGCAGAATGCATATCGCGAGTCAGCCGTCGCGTTCTCAATCCGGACCAGTCGGACGAATCTCAGCCGGCTTCATCCACCGTCTCGGTTCAGCAGTTTCGGCAAGATTCATGAAGTTCAACAAACGCCAAATCCTGGAAAATGTCGGGTCGACCTGGTTCGCCCTGGGTTTGAACGTTGTGGTTGGAATCTTTCTCTCTCCCTACATTCTTCATCGCCTCGGGGACGACGCCTTTGGTCTGTGGATCTTGATCTTTTCAGTAACCGGATATTACGGGTTGTTCGACCTCGGCATTCGCTCTTCCATTGTTCGCTACGTTGCCAGATTCTCTGCCACGGACGACCGTGTCGAACTGAACCGATTGGTAAACACGGCTATGTTCGGCTACAGCGCCATCGGAATTCTGGCCATGAGCATCACGTTGGTCGCGACGTACTACGTACACTCAATTTTTCCAAGGGTGCCAGTTGAGTTCGTGCCCACGGCGCGTTGGCTGCTCTTGATAGTGGGCACGTCGGTCTCCGCGGGATTTCCAGTTGGTGTGTTCAGCGGCATTCTGGAAGGGTTGCAACGCTTCCACCTTCTGAACCTCAATAGTGCGTGTACGACTCTCATGCGCGCTCTGCTCATTGTCATCGCACTGACCCATGGACATGGGCTTCTGAGCCTGGCTTTGATTACGACCAGCCTGCCGCTGCTCGGCGGATTGGTCAATGCCGCGGTGGTACTTCGACTTGTACCGCTGCGCTTCGGATTCCAATATGTGAGCCGGGCCAGTTCCCGCACGATTGCTAGCTACAGCGGCACAACGTTCGTCATCATATTGGCAGGCCGCTTGCGCTTCAAGACGGATGCCCTCGTCATAGGAACGTTTGTGTCAGCTGCCGCAGTAACATATTTCACTATCGGCGCTCGCCTTGTCGACTATGCCTCGGAAGCGGTGAACAGCCTTTCTCGGCTTGTCATACCGATGTCGAGCGAGTCCCAAGCCAAAGGAGATCTGGAAGGACTGCGAAAAATCTTTGTGCTGGGGAATCGTGCCTGTGCCTTTATTATTCTCCCGATCGCTGCGATTCTCACCATTCTCGGCAAGTCTGTGATCGAAGCATGGGTCGGTCCGAAATACGTTGCGGCGAGCTATCCGGTATTGCTGATTTTGCTCTTTCCCAACACTCTGATGTTGGCTCAGTCTGTCTCTGGACGCACCCTATGGGGCTTGGCCAAGCACAAAACCCTAGCTTGGGTGGTAATGGCGGAAGGTATCGCGAATCTGATCCTCAGCATAATTCTCGTGCGTCGCTACGGCATCATCGGAGATGCTATCGGCACCGCCATTCCGCTCATCTGCACGCAAGTCCTCTTTATCCCGGCTCATCTCTGCCGGTTGCTGGGAATCAAAGTCGTTGCGTATCTCAAGCGCGCATTCGTGCTACCCGTCTTGTTGTGCAGCCCAATGGTCGCGGTCCTCTTGCTGTTGCGGCTCTGGTTCGTTCCGCATCACTTGCGCGAGTTTCTGATACAAGTTGCGATAGCGGGCTTGGTCTACGGAGTCGGACTGGCCTGGGCATTCTGGAGCCACCGAGCCTGGCAGATAGGAGAGCTCGGCATCAACAAGGACGACGAAGTATCCCTTGCCCTGGTGGAAACATACCGGGAGGAGGCATAGCGTAGTCCCAACTTGCAGTACTCATAGAACCTGATGAGCGTGAGCTCCAAACATCGTCCCGTCTTGATCCTGGGCGCGTCTCCGCGGGTTAGTGTCCCCATGGCACGCTCACTGTGGCGCCATGGCATACCTGTGGATATAGCTTCATTTCAGCCAGAAGAACCGGACATCC
>Ga0335084_10005075_pt1 | contig 12985 bp, 10 predicted proteins | sample Lox_Sample_44_FD_206721 | JGI IMG/M metagenome (GOLD analysis project Ga0335084, IMG submission 206721) | Soil microbial communities from Loxahatchee National Wildlife Refuge, Florida, United States - Lox_Sample_4.4 | ecosystem: Environmental > Terrestrial > Soil > Wetlands | place: USA... | reverse complement strand
GGAGGCCGGTGCCGACATGATCGACGTGTCCTCCGGGCAGACGACGCGCGCTGCAAGGCCCGTCTACGGCCGCATGTACCAGACGCCATTCGCGGACCGCATCCGCAACGAGGTCGGCATCGGCACCATCGCGGTCGGCGCGATCTTCGAAGCGGATCACGTCAATTCGATCATCGCTGCCGGGCGGGCCGATCTATGCGCGCTCGCGCGTCCCCATCTTGCAGATCCGTATTGGACCCTGCACGCCGCGGCGCAGCTCGATTTCCGCGAAGTGACGTGGCCCGAGCAGTACTTGAGCGGCCGCGATCAGCTGTATCGCAACCTCGAACGCGCCGCGGCAATGGCGGCAGCCGAACGGCCCGAAGCCAATGGCTAGCCCCGGGCGCGGCGAACCGGCAAGCGGAAGCGCGGATCTCGAGACGCGCGCGACCGATGATCATCAGCTCGCGCTCAAGCTCTGGCTCCGACTGCTCGCGTGCACCACCCGCCTCGAAAGCGAGGTGCGGATGCGCCTGCGCGCCGAGTTCGACACGACGTTGCCGCGCTTCGACCTGATGGCGCAACTCGAACGCGCACCGGCGGGTCTCACGATGAGCGAACTCTCACGGCGGCTGATGGTCACCGGCGGCAACGTGACGGGAATCACCGACATGCTCGAGGCCGAAGGACTGGTAGCACGGGTCGATCACCCGACCGACCGCCGCGCCTACACCGTCAAGCTCACCGCCTCGGGCCGGCGCCTGTTCTCGCGCATGGCGGCCGCGCACGAAAGATGGATCGTGGGTCTGCTTGCCGGGCTTGACGCCAGCGAGCAGGAGCAGGTCTATCGACTTCTCGCGCGCCTGAAGCAGCACCTGCAGGCAAACACCGAGGGACAACCCAGGGAAACCGCACGATGAGCGCATCCATGGATCCGCAACTGGCGGCAGGCAATCGCGTCGAGCTCGCGACGTATCGCGCGCAGCACTTCGGCTGGGCGGTCGATCGGCGCGTCGGCACGATCACGCTCGCGCGCCCGGAGCGCAAGAATCCGCTCACGTTCGCTTCTTACGCGGAACTGCGCGACCTGTTCGGCAGGCTTGCCTTTGCGACCGACGTCAAGAGCATCGTCGTGACCGGTGCCGGCGGCAACTTCTGCTCGGGCGGCGACGTGCACGAGATCATCGGCCCGCTCACGCAGCTCGACATGACGGGCCTGCTCGCATTCACGACGATGACCGGCGGCGTCGTGAAGGCGATGCGTGCCTGCCCGCAGCCGATCGTTGCCGCGATCGATGGCGTATGCGCGGGCGCCGGTGCAATCCTCGCAATGGCCTCGGACTTGCGGCTCGGCACGGCCGCGAGCCGGATTGCGTTCCTGTTCACCCGCGTCGGCCTTGCCGGCTGCGACATGGGCGCATGCGCGATCCTGCCGCGCATCATCGGCCAGGGGCGCGCGTCCGAGCTGCTGTACACCGGGCGCTCGATGACCGGCGCAGAAGCGCACTCGTGGGGCTTCTTCAATCGCCTCTGCACGTCCGACGCAGTGCTGTCCGATGCGCAGGCGCTTGCGCACGAGCTGGCGCACGGGCCCACCTTCGCACATGGCGTCACCAAGAAGATGCTGCACCAGGAGTGGTCGATGAGCGTCGACGCGGCGATCGACGCCGAAGCGCAGGCGCAGGCGATCTGCATGCAGACGCAGGATTTCCGGCGTGCCTACGAAGCGTTCGTCGCCAAGGCAAAGCCGCGCTTCGAAGGCGATTGACGAACGCAACTGAGCGCAAATGGCTTCCGCCCACATCGACACCTTCGCGCGCGATAACCTGCCGCCGCGCGCGTTGTGGCCCGAGTTCGTCTTCGACCTGTCCGAGCTCCAGTTTCCCGCGCAGCTGAACTGCGCGGCGACGCTGCTCGACCGACAGGTCGCCGCCGGCCACGGCGATCGTCCCTGCATTCGAGCACCGGGCCTGACGTGGACCTACGCCGAATTGCTCGCGCAAAGCAACCGCATCGCGCACGTGCTGGTCGACGAGATGGGGCTCGTTCCGGGCAACCGCGTCCTGCTGCGCGCGGCGAACAATCCGATGCTCGCCGCGTGCTGGTTTGCGGTCGTCAAGGCGGGCGGGATCGCCGTCGCGACGATGCCGCTGCTGCGGGCCAGGGAACTGACGGACATCGTACGCAAGGCACAGGTCTCGCACGCGCTGTGCGATGCGCGCCTCGCGGGCGAACTCGGCGCGGTCATGGCGAGTTGTCCGATGCTCGCGAAAGTCCGCTATTTCGGCAGCGGTGCCGGTGACAGCCTGGAGGCGCTGGCAAAGTGGAAGGCGCCGGATTTCAAGAACGTCGACACTGCCGCCGACGACACCTGCATCATCGCCTTCACGTCGGGCACCACCGGCCAACCCAAGGGCACGATGCACTTCCATCGCGACGTGATCGCGATCTGCGAGTGCTGGCCGCGTCACACGCTGCGGGCAACGGCCGACGATGTGTTCATCGGCTCGCCGCCGCTGGCGTTCACGTTCGGGCTCGGCGGCCTGCTGCTCTTCCCACTGCACGTCGGCGCCAGCACCGTGCTGCTCGAAAAGACCGCGCCGGACGTTCTGCTTCCCGCGATCGCCGAATTCGGCGCGACGGTGTGCTTCACCGCGCCCACCTCCTACCGCGCGATGGCGGCTCAAGCGGCCAGTCACGACCTGTCCCCGCTGCGCAAGTGCGTTTCAGCCGGCGAGGTGCTGCCGGCCGCGACGCGCGGCCTGTGGAAGCAGGCCACCGGCATCGAACTCATCGACGGCATCGGCACCACCGAGATGCTGCACATCTTCGTCTCGGCCGACGAAGCGCACTCGCGCGCGGGCGCCACCGGCAAGGCGGTGCCCGGATACGTGGCGTGCGTGATCGATGAAGACGGGCAGCAACTTCCCGCGGGCAGGGTCGGAAGACTGGCCGTCAAGGGACCGACAGGCTGTCGCTATCTCGCCGACGAGCGCCAGAAGCAGTACGTGAGCCACGGCTGGAATGTCACCGGCGACGCGTATCTCATCGACGGCGATGGCTACTTCGTCTATCAGGCGCGCACCGACGACATGATCATCTCGGCCGGGTACAACATCGCAGGGCCCGAAGTGGAGGGCGTGCTGCTCTCGCACCCCGCTGTCTCCGAATGCGGCGTCGTGGGCCTCGCCGACGAGGAGCGCGGTCAGATCGTGGCGGCATTCGTCATCGTGAGAGATGGTTTCGCGCCAGGCGAGAGCCTCGCGCGCGAGTTGCAGGACTTCGTCAAGCAGTCGATCGCGCCCTACAAGTACCCACGGCGCGTCGTGTTCCGCACCTCGCTTCCACGCACCGAAACCGGCAAGCTGCAACGCTTTCGCCTGCGCCAGGAGATCTGACCATGCAGATACTGCAACCCGCCGCGTGGGCGCGCCCGCGCGGTTATGCGAACGGCATCGCCGCCCAAGGCCGGCTCGTCTTCATCGCGGGCCAGGTCGGCTGGACTGCGGAGCAGCGCTTCGATCACACCGATCTCGCGGGGCAGACGCGGCAGGCGTTGCAGAACGTGGTCGACGTGCTCGCCGAGGCCGGCGGCCGACCCGAGCACATCACGCGCATGACGTGGTACCTGATCGACAAGCGCGACTACATCGCGCAAGCGGGCGCGATCGGCGCGGCGTACCGCGCGGTCATCGGGCGCCACTATCCGGCGATGACGGCGGTGCAGGTGAGCGGCTTGATCGAGGGAGCAGCTCTGGTGGAGATCGAGGCGACCGCAGTGATTCCGCTTTGACCGCCGTCCCGAGAGGCGAATCTCCGCCCCTCCCGTAACATCGCTTCATGCTGCGCACATCACTCGATGCCCTCCCGGCTTCGCGCATCCGGGAAGTGGCCAACGCCGCGCTCGGGCGCGCGGACATCGTCAAGTTCTGGTTCGGAGAAGGCGATCAGGCAACGCCGGCGTTCATCCGTGAAGCCGCGAAGAGCGCGCTCGACGCCGGCGACACGTTCTACAACCACAACCTCGGCATCATCGAGCTGCGTGAGCAACTCGCGCGCTACATCAACGCGCTGCACGAACCGGTGACGCCGATCGATGTCGACCGGATCGCGGTGACAAGCGCCGGCGTCAATGCGCTTTCGCTGATCGCGCAAGCGCTGCTCGATCCCGGCGACCGGGTCGCCATCGTCACGCCGGTATGGCCGAACGTGACTGCGATTCCGCAAATCCTCGGCGCAGAGGTAGTGCGTGTTCCGCTCGATGCACGGGGAGGCGCCTGGTCGCTCGATCTGGACCGGTTGCTCGGCGCCGCGCGCAACGCGCGCGCGATCGTCGTCAACTCACCGAACAATCCGAGCGGCTGGACCATGCCGCAGGGGCAGTGGGACGCGCTGCTCGCATTCTGTCGCAAGCATGGCATCTGGCTCGTCAGCGACGATGCCTACGAGCGGCTCGTCTACGACCCGGCCACATCGATCCGCACAGGCCAGCGCGTGCATTCGCCGGGCGTGCTCGCGCAGATCGACCCGGACGAGCGCTTCATCAGCGCAAACACGTTCTCCAAATCCTGGTCGATGACGGGATGGCGGCTTGGCTGGCTGGTCGCGCCGCGCGGCTTCATTGCGAACTTCGCCAAGCTCGTGGAATTCAACACGTCGTGCGCGCCGCCATTCATCCAGCGTGCAGGCATCGTCGCGCTGCGCGATGGCGATGCGCTGATCGAAGAAACTGCGACGCGGCTGCGCCGTGCGCGCGACCTGCTGACCGCGCGCCTGTCGACGCTTGCCGGTGTCGAAGCTGCTGCGCCCGGCGGCGCGATGTATCTCTTCTTCCGCATCCGCGATCGCAGCCACGACTCGCTCGCCTTTGCCAAGTCCCTCGCCACGGACGCCGGCTTGGGGCTGGCGCCGGGCGTCGCGTTCGGGCCCGAGGGCGAGGGTTACCTGCGCTGGTGTTTTGCGGCGAGCGAGGCGCTCATCGAAGACGGGGTGCAACGGCTCGCGAGGCACATCGCCCGATAGGAGAGTCGCCGGGAGACGACGGTGCGTCCTTCGCTTCGCACACTTGGACCCGGTGCGCGGTTTGCCGAAGGCGGGCATTTTCTGTGCTGAAGTGGACACGCGCAAAAAAAGGGGCGGCCTCCCGGCCACCCCTCGAAGGAACCTGCAAAATCTTTGTAGTTCGCTCGTCGGTGATCAGTTGCCGCCGGCGACCATCGCACGGCTGGCGATGGTGACGAAGGCGTTCGAGTTGAACTCCTTGAGCTGCATCTCGACGCGCGCGCCGCGCAGGTCGCTGCGGGCGAACGTCTCGTTGACGCCGATGGGAAGCGACGGAGCGCTCGAATTCGAGCAGGCCTGGCCGCTGACGTCGCTGCCGATTTCCGCGCCGTTGCCGTTGCGCCAGATGACGCGAATCTTCACGCAGCCGGCCACGACGCCGTGATACGTGAGCACGCCGGAGAGCTTGCCGTTGATCGTCGTGCCGCCCACTTCCTGGCCCCAGTCCATGCCGGCGAGGACGAAGTCCGCGCGAGCGTGCACGAGGTCGGCGGCGTCGTGATCGAAGTTGAAGCTGACCGCTTGCGCGGCGCCGATGCCGATGCCAAGCGTTGCCAGCGCGGCGGCGATACGAAGGGCGATGGTCTTGGTCTTCATGATGCAGTTCCTTTCAGGTCGGGTTGATAGGGGTTGGACTTCTTCTTGTGGCTCTGCGGCCAGCCCGCGTCGCTCACAGCCCCATATTCGAAACGGACCCCCGACTCGGATGCGTTCGCGCGATGTGAATAGTCGTGCGCGTGTCGGCTTCTCAGATCCGCATCCGATCTGGCACTTCCACCGAATCTGTGTGGACCCGCTTGTGTCGAGGGGCGAACCAGAGAAGTAGAAGAAAGAAAGGACCCGCCATGTTCAAGCCCATCCATTTCGTCACCGTGTTCGCCGCGGTGCTCGCCGCACTGTCGGGCTGCGGTGCAGTGCCCGTCCGCAGCGGCGCCGATGTTCAGAAGGCAATCAATCCCATCACGCCGCCACAGCGCAACGCGACCGATTTCTCGGAAGCGCTCGGCTGCATGGATGACCTGCTGCTGCGCTTCGGTGTGGTCGACGTCACCGTTCTTCTCGAAGAGCTGCAGGACAAGACGCAGAAGCTCAACGCAGGCACGCGCGACATGCTCGTATCCGCGGTGAGTGACATGACGCGCCGCAGCCGGGCGATACGCCTGGTGACGTTCGGCTCCGACACCAACAACGCGGTCAACCTGCAGGGCCAGCTCGAGAAGCGCCAGCCGTTCGCCGCGCTTCCGAAGTACGACATTCGCGGCTCGATCACTCAGTTCGACGACGAGGTGGGCCGCGATCAGGTCGACGCCGGTCTGCCGAAGATCACCCTGCCGGGGAACGCATCGCTTGCCCTTTCGACGAGCCGCGCGCGCCAGTTCGGCGCGATCGCGCTCGATCTGAGCATGATCAACACTGCGGACCTCACACTGGTGCCAGGCGTCTCGTCGAAAAATCTGGTCGTGCTCACGCGCGACCTGACCACCAATCAGGCGAGCGCCACGCTGCAGAAGATCGGCATCGGCTTCACGTTCACGTACGGTCGCACCGAGGGTCCGGCACAGGCGCTGCGTTCGATGGTCGAGCTGGCGACGATCGAACTGTTCGGCAAGTTGCTGCGGCTGCCGTATTGGGAATGCCTGCGCATTCCCGCCGACAACCCGCGCGTGCAGAAGGAGCTCGACGACTGGTTCTTCGCGATGAGCCGCAACCGCGAGGTGGTCGGCTTCTTCCAGGAGCAATTGCGCAATCGCGGCCTCTATTCGGGGCCGGCAGATCAGGCCGCCTCGCCGGATCTCGAGCGCGCGATCGCGGCATTTCGCCGCCAGGTTGGCATCGCACCGGGAACCGAGATCGACCGTTCCACCTTCGCCGCGCTCGTCCTGCAGCGTACGGGACCCGCTCCTGCGCCCGCGCCTGCCGCGCAACCCGTTGCCGCGTCTGTCGTAGCTCCTGTTGCTGCGCCTGTCAACAACACGGCCGGCACGGCGGTTGCCGCTGCGCAGGTGGCGGCTGCGCAGACCAATGCAACTCCGCCGGTGCCGTCCGTGATCCCGGCGTCATCTGCAGCAACGACTCCACCGACGCAGCCTTCCGAGGCTGCGTCGCCCGCGCACGGCGACGTGGCGGCCGCTGCGCGCATCCAGATGTCGAAGCAGCTTTACCGCGTGGGCGACGATGTGAGCTTCCATGTGCTCGCAACGGTCGGAAGTTACCTCTACTGCTATCTGCAGGACAGCGCGGGTCAGGTCCGGCGCATCTTTCCAAACCGCTTCGCCAGCGATGCACGGGTGCAGTCACCTTTGCCGATCCTCATGCCGGGAGCCATGCGGTTCGCTTTCCAGGCCGACGCCAGCGGGCCCGCGGAAAGAATCGGTTGCGTCACGACACCGCAGGACGTCTCGGGCACGCTTCCCCAACCGCTACGAATTGCCGATTTCGAACGGGTTTCCGCAGCCAGTCTCGAGGACCTCGTGCCGCTGTTCGCCAAGGCCGCAGGGGGCAATGTCCCATTGACCGTGGCAACCGTCGAGGTCATCCGCAGCGCGGATGCGACGTCAGGCAAACGCACCGAGTAATCTTGTTGGCTGCCGAAACGACCCAACCCGGCCGACATGACGACAGAGACCCCCGCAGGCGCAGTGCCACCGCAATCGCTGGTCACCGTCACCCACCTTGTCTATGCACTGCACACGCTTTCGCTCGTGATCGGTGCAGTGGGGGCGGCGACCGTCATCGGCGCATTTCTGTTCGGCTGGCCCTCGATCATCGCGGTCATCATCAACTACGTGAAACGCGGCGAGGCACGCGGCACCTGGCTGGAGTCGCACTTCCGCTGGCAGATCCGCACGTTCTGGTTCGCGTTGCTGTGGGCGGTGATCGTGGCACTCGTATCAGCGCTGCTCTTTGCGGTCCTGATCGGAATCGCGACCTGGATCATCGGCGTCATCGCGCTTGGCCTGTGGGCCATCTACCGCATCGCACGCGGCTGGCTGCGACTGAACGACGGCAAGCCGATGGACATTGCATGAGCCTTCACGCTCATGCAGTGCACGGTTGAGAGGGCAGCGCACGCCTAGTAAGCTCTGTTCGTTGTGCACGACACCGGAGTCACTCACAAGGTGCAACCCGGTCCGCCGGTTCGATGTCCTAAGCGATATCCGCACCGCGCTTCCAAGAACACGATTTTTGGAGTTCACGCATGAATGCCCCCCTGCCTGAAGCCGTCCGCCGTGCGCTGACGGAAGTCACTCTCGACGACAAATGGACTCTCGAGCGCGGCCGCGCGTACATGAGCGGCACGCAAGCGCTGATCCGTTTGTTGATGCTGCAGCGCCAGCGCGATGTGCTCGCCGGCCTGAACACCGCCGGTTTCCTGACCGGCTATCGCGGATCGCCGCTCGGTGGCGTCGACCAGACCGCGTGGCGTGCAGCCAAGCACCTGCAAAACCATCACGTCAAGTTCCAGCCCGGATTGAACGAAGACCTTGCGGCGACCAGCGTGTGGGGCACGCAGCAGGTCAATCTGTTCGAAGGAGCGAAGTACGACGGCGTGTTCTCGATGTGGTACGGCAAGGGCCCCGGCGTCGACCGTTGCTGCGACGTGTTCAAGCACGCGAACGCAGCCGGCACGAGCAAGCATGGAGGCGTGCTTGCGGTCGCCGGCGATGACCACGGCGCCAAGAGTTCCACGCTGCCACACCAGTCCGACCACATCTTCAAAGCCTGCATGATCCCGGTGCTGTTCCCGGCGACGGTGCAGGAGTATCTCGACCTCGGACTGCACGGAATCGCGATGAGCCGGTACGCCGGCGTCTGGGTCGCGATGAAGTGCGTGACCGAAGTCGTCGAGGCATCGGCATCCGTGATCGTCGATCCCACCCGGCTCGACATCCGCCTGCCAACGGACTTCGCGATGCCGCCCGGCGGATTGAACATCCGCTGGCCCGACCAATCGCTCGATCTCGAAGCGCGCCTGCTCGATCACAAGCTCTACGCGGCGCTCGCCTACTGCCGCGCCAACAAGCTCAATCACACGGTGATCGATTCGCCGCACTCGCGCTTCGGCATCGTCGCGAGCGGCAAGGCCTACCTCGACACACGCCAGGCGCTGCACAACCTCGGGCTCGACGAAGAGACCTGCGCGCGCATCGGCATCCGCCTCTTCAAGTGCGGGATGGTGTGGCCGCTCGAGGCGCAGACCATCGCCGCGTTCGCCGAAGGTCTGGAAGAAATCCTCGTGGTCGAGGAAAAGCGCCAGATCATCGAATACCAGCTCAAGGAAGAACTGTTCAACTGGATCGGCAGCGGCAAGCGGATCCCGCGCGTCATCGGCAAGTTCGACGAAAAGGACGGCGGCGAATGGGCCGTGCCGATGGGCAACTGGATCCTGCCCGCGCACTACGAGTTTTCGCCCGTCATCGTGGCGCGGGCGATCGCGCAGCGGCTCGGCAAGCTCGAACTTCCCGCCGACGTCCGCGCCCGCATCCAGGCGCGGCTCGCGATCATCGAAGCGAAGGAAAAGGCGCTCGCCAAGCCGCGCGTGACCGTGCAGCGCACGCCGTGGTTCTGCTCCGGTTGTCCGCACAACACGTCCACGCGGGTTCCCGAGGGTTCGCGTGCGGTCGCCGGCATCGGCTGCCACTACATGGCAATCTGGATGGACCGCAACACGGCCACCTACACGCAGATGGGCGGCGAAGGCGCGCCATGGATAGGCCAGGCGCCGTTCACGAATGAGAAGCACATCTTCTCGAACCTCGGCGATGGCACGTATTTCCATTCCGGTTCACTCGCCGTGCGTGCCGCCGTCGCAGCGAAGGTGCCGATCACCTACAAGATCCTGTTCAACGACGCCGTCGCGATGACCGGCGGCCAGCCGGTCGACGGCCAGGTCACGGTGCCGCAGATCACGCAGCAGATGTTTGCCGAGGGCGTGCGCAAGATCGTGATCGTGACCGACGAGCCCGGGAAGTACGACGCGGTGAGCGAGCGCGATCGCTCGGCGGTCAACGCGCACGGAGCACCGGCTGGTCCGGCGTGGCAACTCGCACCGGGCGTCACGGTGCATCACCGCGACGAGCTCGATCGCATCCAGCGCGAACTGCGCGAGTATCCCGACGTTTCGGTGCTGGTGTACGACCAGACCTGCGCCTCGGAAAAGCGGCGCCGGCGCAAGCGCAACGAGTACCCGGATCCGCCGCGTCGCGTGGTGATCAATGAGCTGGTGTGCGAAGGCTGTGGCGACTGCAGCGTGCAAAGCAACTGCCTCTCGGTCGAGCCGCTGGAAACCGAGTTCGGACGCAAGCGCCAGATCAATCAGTCGTCGTGCAACAAGGACTTTTCGTGCCTGAAGGGGTTCTGCCCGAGTTTCGTCACGCTGGAAGGCGCGAAGCTGAAGAAGCCCGGTGTCAGCGGCCGCAAGACCGCGGTGCTGCCGGATCTGCCGCAGCCTCGTGTGCCGACCCTGCCGGAGGCAGGCGCGCACGGCACGCTGATCACGGGCGTCGGCGGCACGGGTGTCGTGACGATCGGCCAGCTGATGGGCATGGCGGCACACCTCGAGGGAAAGAGCCTGTCGGTGCTCGACATGGCCGGGCTCGCGCAGAAGGGCGGCGCGGTGTTCTCGCACGTGCAGATCGGCAACCGGCCTGAGGATCTCTATGCGACACGGATTGCGATGGGCGAAGCCGATCTCGTGCTCGGTTGCGACCTGATCGTCGCGGCGAGCAACGAAGCAATTTCGAAAATGCGCGCCGGGAGCACGCACGCGGTGTTGAACACGGCGGAGTCGCCGACGGCCGACCTAATCAAGAATCCCGACTGGCAATTCGGCGGCGCCGCCACTGCGCAGCAGGTGCGCGAAGCGATCGGAAACGAATCGCACGTCGGCCTGGTCGATGCTTCGGCCCTTGCGACCGGGCTGCTCGGCGATGCGATCTACACGAATCCGTTCGTGCTTGGATACGCATGGCAACGCGGCTGGGTGCCGCTGGGCTACGAAGCGCTGGTACGCGCGATCGAACTGAATGGCGTCTCGGTCGAGGCGAACAAGCGCGCCTTCGAATGGGGCCGCGCGGCTGCGCACGATCTCGAGGCGGTGAAGCGGATCGCCATGCCGGATCAGTCGGCGCAGGTGATCGAGCTCCGGCGCAGCGCGACCTCGCTGGAGGATATCGTCGCCAAGCGCGTCGAGTTCCTGACCGGATACCAGAACGCGGCTTACGCCAAGCGCTACGCCGATCTCGTCGAGCGGGTCCGCCGCGTCGAGTCGGACCGTTTGCATGGCTCGACCCGGCTCACCGAGGCCGTTGCACGCTGTTACTTCAAGGTCCTCGCGTACAAGGACGAGTACGAAGTCGCGCGCCTGCAGTCCGATCCGGCGTTCCGCGCCAGGCTGGCCGCGCAGTTCGAGGGCGTCGACGGCAAGGACTTCAAGATCAATTTCCACATGGCGCCGCCGATTCTCGCCAAGCCCGATCCGCAGACCGGCGTGGCGAAGAAGAGGCGCTTCGGTCCTTGGATGATGACGGTCTTTGCCCTGCTCGCGCGCCTGAAGGGATTGCGCGGTACGGCCTTCGATATCTTCGGACACACCGCAGAGCGCCGCGCCGAACGCGCGCTGATCGTCGAATACGAGCTTCTCGTCGACGAGCTGCTCGCCAAGCTGAGTGTGGAGAACCATGCGCTCACGATCGAGCTGGCGCGTCTGCCCGAAGAGATCCGCGGTTTCGGGCACATCAGGGAGCGCACCCTGGCCGCGACGCGCGTCAAGTGGGCCGACCTGCTGGCGCGGCTGCGCGGCCAGCAAACCGCACAGGTGATCAAGATGCCGGTGAAAGCGGCGTAGCGCGCACGCTCGTCGCAGCGAACGAAAAAAGGGCCGCGCGCAGCGGCCCATGGAGGAGACAAGCGACCACCTGCACCTGCACCCCGCAGCCGGCGTGCAATTCCTGTCACTTCGACGGGACCTCCTTCGACGCCGGCGTCGATCCGCCCTGCACACCGAGGCGGCCTCCGGTACCGAGGCCGCCCTTCACGGTTTGTGCCTTGTAGTTGCGCAGCGCCTTGACCATCTGGTTGTACGAGTCCGCAAACGCGGCAACGATCACCTTGCCCTCCGGCGTATTGCTGTAGCCGCCCCCGCCTGCAGCACCGAGGCCGCTGATGAAGCCGCCGCCGAACACACCGAAATCGAAATTCTTCGCACTGCCCTCCGAGGCGGAGATCTGGACGCTGGAGCGGTTGTCGATCAGAAGCAGCGTCGTCGCGGCTTCGTTGGACTTCATGCTGGCGGCTGCGGCGGAAATGGCGCCGCCGATCAAACCACTCACACCTCCGACGCGTGCACCTTCGGTCCCCTTGGCGCTGAACTGGATCGAGGGGCTCATCGTGTAGTCGGCCGCAACAACCTGGCCCGGGCCAAAGTTACTGCCCTGGCGCATCTCACCGGATTTCTCCAGGTTGCGCTCGCGCTGCATGTCCTGCATCGCCCGGCCGCGCTCGACGACGACGAAGCAATTCGACTGCTGGATCATCATGCGTATCACCGGAATGGTCGAGCCGAGCTTCGGATAGCGGCGGTAGTAGTCGCGCCACCACACGGCGCCCTGGTCCTCGTGGACCGCAACCGTGCCCAGGGTCTCAGTGCAGTGCTCCAGGCTGCTGTTCGCGTTCTCGGTGGTCTCGCCGCCGGCTGCGCCGGTCACGGTGTTTCCGCTCCCGCCGCCCATGGTCGGCGCGGTGGCAAGGCAGCCCCCCAGTGCCAGCACCGCGGCGGCGCTCAGTGCGGAACGAACGATCGCCTCTTTCCCCAAAGTTGCCCGGTCGTGATTGTTTGGACGCATACCTGCCTCGCTGAGTGCGGCCGACGCCATCGTTGGCCAAGTGGAGTTCCCCCTCCCCCGCTGGTGCATCGGGGTGCGAACTCAATCTATGCGAAGGGGCG
>Ga0335084_10005073_pt1 | contig 12989 bp, 14 predicted proteins | sample Lox_Sample_44_FD_206721 | JGI IMG/M metagenome (GOLD analysis project Ga0335084, IMG submission 206721) | Soil microbial communities from Loxahatchee National Wildlife Refuge, Florida, United States - Lox_Sample_4.4 | ecosystem: Environmental > Terrestrial > Soil > Wetlands | place: USA... | reverse complement strand
ATCCGCGCCCATCCGGCTCGTCGCCCTGTCAGAACAGGGGGCGATCCCGGCCAGTCCGGGCCGGCTCGACTCTCGAACCGACAGGAGCAGGCGATGCGCGTGATGGTGATCGTGAAGGCGACGAAGACGTCCGAGAGCGGAAAGATGCCGCCCAAGGAGCTCCTCGCCGAGATGGGGAAGTTCAACGAGGAGCTGGTCAAGGCCGGGATCCTGCTGGAAGGCGACGGCCTGAAGCCGAGCAGCAAGGGTAAGCGGGTGCGCTTCTCGCCCGGGAAGCAGCGGACCGTCATCGACGGACCCTTCACCGAGACCAAGGAGCTCGTCGCCGGCTACTGGATCTGGCACGTCAAGTCGCTGGACGAGGCCGTCGAGTGGGTGCGCCGCTGCCCGGACCCGATGCCGGGCGAGGAGTCGGAGATCGAGATCCGCCCGTTCTACGAGGCTGAGGACTTCGGGTCCGAGTTCGCCACCGACTTCAAGGCATACTGGGAGCGGCTCCGCGCGGAGGCCGAGCGGCAGCTGAAGGCGTGGAGGTGACCTGCTCGAGGTGACGCCGACACGCGCGGGAAGACGACTCCCATCGACGAGTCTCTCGCGCGGGTCGGCGACGAGCAGCGAGCCGCACTGGAGCACATCCGCCGGACGATCCACGCGCTCATGTCGAAGGGAGCGGACGCGCGAGGATTTCTCCTGCTTGCCCTCGGGTGCCTCATTCGACGCGAGTTTCCTTGCCAGCCCCCAGGCGCCCAAGGATGGCACGGACGCCGGACCGGCTGGCTGCCTCTCACCCGCTAGAGCCGCGGGTCGACGGGCTCGCTCTCGAGGGCGAGGACCGCGAAGACACATTCGTGGACGCGGCGGAGCGGCTCGCGGTGGACGAGGCGCTCGAGGGCTTCGACGCCGAGGGCGAACTCCCGGAGAGCCAGCGAGCGCTTGTGGCCGAGGCCGCGGCTCCGGAGGCCCTCCAGGGTCGCCGGAAGGGTGTATTCGGGCCCGTAGATGATCCGGAGGTACTCGGGGCCACGCACCTTCACGCCCGGCTGGACCAGACCTCGGCCGCTGCGGGCGATGACGTCGAGCGGCTTCACCACCATTCCCTCACCACCCGTACGCGTCAGGTCCTCCCACCAGGGGGTCGTCTCGAGCTCGCCCAGCGGCTCCGAGAGGTCCACCACCTTGAAGGGCGTCGCCAGGAATATCTGAGGATCGGCGGAGCACACTTTCGCCAGCACCTGCATGTGCCAGACGTGGTCCCGATCCGTGTGGACTCGGCCCTCGGTCGCCAGGGCTGGAAGGGAGCGAGCTTGACGTCCTCGACGCTCCGCACCGTGCTCGTAGTAGGTCGACGGGGCGATCGGCAGCACCTCGCAGATCGGCTCGACCCCGTACTCGTCGCGGTGCGCGTCGATGAAATCGACCATCACTTGGGTCGGCGGTCGAGCTCCGCCTGGGCGAAATACGCGGAGGCCTTGCGAAGAATCTCGTTGGCCCGCTTCAGCGCGCGATTCTCGCGCTCGAGGTCCTTCAGCCGTTCACGCTCGCCGCTGGTGAGACCGGGGCGTTGACCCGAATCTCGTTCCGCCTGCCGCACCCACAGGCGCAGCGTCTCGGCCGTGCAGCCCATCTTCTCAGCGATCGAGCAAATGGCCGCCCACTGCGATTCGTGCTGCTCCTGCTGCTCGAGGACCAGCCGGATCGCTCGCTCCCGGACCTCCGCGGGGTACTTGCTCCGTCTTCCCATCGCTCCATCCTCTCAAGGGTTGGAGCCTCCGAGAAATCCGGGGCGGTTCAAACACCACCTGCTGGGACACTACTGGAGGCGGCCCCGACCGCCGCGTACTGTCCCTTGAGCAGGTTCTCCGCCTTCAGCTGGATCGTCTCTGGGAGAAAGAAGATCTGGTTCGGTGACTAATGACGCACTCGCACTGGCAAGCCTTGCAGAGCAATGTTCCGCGTGGTCTCGAATTTTCGTATGACCACGAGCATGGACTCCCTGGCTTGGTCTGTCCAAGCTGCGGTCCGTGGGCATCCACGGGATGGGGATACCCGACCGTTCCTTTGAGCGAATTGGGTGCGGAACTTCGCTGGACGCCGCCTGTGCCGCTTGCGGAGTACCTGGCCCGTCGGCGCCTCGCAGAGGAGCTCGTCCCGAAGGGTGCAGTCTTGCAACCAGCAACGACCTTGGGACCTGCGAAGCTGACACTGGAAGGATCGGCTCCAGAGGTGCTGGTCCTGAGGTCTTGGATTGCGTTTTTCCGGAAGGGCCCTTTCGAGCGCTTACACGTGGCGAGCGGAGGTCGTGTCAAAGCTGCGCCCACCCGGACACTGGCCGAGTGGTACGAGGTCGAGGTTCCAGCGGGACCTCACATCCATCCGTCCTCGTTCGCGCGCCCAGAGAAGGTGTGTGAAGTCTGTGGGCGTGATCCCCGCGGGCTGAAGTTTCCGCTCGCGTTCAACGCCGCCAGCCTCTTGGAGGACTCGACTCCTCCAATCTTCCGATCGGTCGACGCTCCGACGAGGATCGTCGTCTCGCCGGAGCTAGTGCCCATACTTCGGGAGGGCGGTGCGGTGTTCGAGGACGTCAAGGTGCTCGGGGCTGGAGAGGCGTAAGGCTGGTCTGCGGTCCTCCAGGAGCGGAACGTGAAACGCCGGCCGGCACGCTCTGTGCGGCCGACTCGGAGTCCGGTCAGCCCTGGTCGCTCGCGGCACGCTCCCGCTCGGACAGCAGCAGCGCTCGTCCGTTGGTGGGCAGCGCGTCGAAGAGAATGTTGAACCCCTTCTCGTTTGCTTGATCGTTGGCTTCGTTGTGAGGGCGGGAATTCGCCGTCTCCCTCGAGATGGACGGTGAAGGCCAGCCCCAGCGAAGGCCTCTCTGCACTGTCCGGGCCGAGGTGCTTCACCCGCGGGTCAGGCGATGAGCGGGCCAGCGTTTAGATGCTGGCGCGGGCGGCGTTCCGACCTTCCTTCCCCGAGGACCGGTGCAAGGAACCGTGCGGCTACGAAGCGGAGAGGAGCAGGACCGGCAAGCCGAGGGCGCCCCGAGCTGAAGAAGCGCTCAGATGGGAGGCCCTGGCGGGGTTGGCACCATGTCCTGAGAGTGGCTGAGCATCCCCGCCGAGCGCCTCGTGACGCTGTCCCCCCGCCCTCGCGGGCCACAGCCACACCCTCTCTGTCCTCGCCTCGGCTCGAAAACCCCGGTTGTTCTTCCTTGGATCTTCCGGGCATTCGGGTTCGGACGCGCGTCGGTGGCTGTCCTGCCCTCGGTCACCGAGGGACGAACCGCACGGTACTGACCAACCCCGCGTCGGTGGACTCGGTCAACGTGAAGAAGACCCCGGCATCTCCGATGATGAGCCGCACATAGTGAGACCCAGAGAGGCCGAACAGGCCGTTGCTCGGGGCTTGTGCGAGGACCTCGTCACCGCCCGACGCAAGCCGGCGCCTCAGCGCGGACTGCGAAAGCAGATAGATCGAGGGACCCTCTGCCGCGAGCGCGCTGATGAAGAGATCGCTGGGGCCGAAAGATTCGAGCGTCTGGATTCCGCCGTCGGGACCAAGCTGGTCGAGCTCGGCGCCGGCTCCTCGGTCCAGGAGCCGAAGGAAGAGGAGTGACTCCTCGCTCTTGACGAGCTGGTAGATGGAGTTGAACCCAGCTCCGATTTGAAGGCCCGTCAGGAGCGTGGACGAACTGCTGGTCGATCGATCGACCCGCCACAGGCGATCGTTCGTGGTGACATAAAGGCTCGCGGGGTCGGCGAGAAGGACGGTGCCGAAACCGCAGGAGTCGGCGAGCTCGGTCAGGTCTTGCCATTCCCCGGAGGGAGTGAACCTTCCGAGGGAACAGGTGTCGTCTGGAACCTGAACGTGCTCCCAGGCGACCAGGAGGCTGCCGTCAGCTTCGAGCTGGGAGGCCTGCGCAAAGAATCCGATGGCCGGGAACAGGCCGCCGTCCGGAAGGCGGAGCGGTCCGCCGTCTAGAAGAGTGAGCGGGCCACCATCAGGCAAGAGGTTCGGTCGGAGGAGCCAGCGCGATGGAGAGCCGTCGAAAGGCACCACCGTCACTCCCTGCCAGCCCAGAAGGAAGGCGGCTCCGGGCAAGGCGTCGAAGCGGGTCGCGAGGGTCAGGTCGTTTCCGGCGAAGTAGTCAGTCCAGTCGACGGCCGAAAGCGGTTCGGCGTCGATGCGGCCATCCTGGATCCGGAAAACGCGGAAAACCACACCTCCTGGGTCGGAACGAGCACCGAGGAGGTGCAGCAGCGTCCCGTGGCTTGCCATACCAAGAGGAATGACCTCCAGCGGCAGGGTCGCGACGAGGGTCCCAGGTCCCGGGCCCGCATCGACATCGTCTCCGGAGCGACTGCAGCCCAGCCCTGCACTGCCGAGCATGCACAGCACAGTGTGCCAGACCAGGAAGCCGGATCGAGGCTCCACGCGTACCCCCCCATGGAACGCTACTGGAGAGTGGGGCTGGACAGCCAGCTGGCGTCAGCGAAGGTCGAGGGAGCCCGTACGAGCGGGAAGAACGGACTGCGTGCCTCGAAGAAACTTGGGTGCCAGTGGGCGGGATGCGCAGGCGGGAGGGTCCGAGTGGGGGAGGGCGGCTCTGCACGGCCTGCCGACCGGCTCGGGCGCGGCGGAGCCAGGTGGCCGTCCAGCCTCGAGGGAGGCCGGCCCAGCCACCGGGTCCTTACGCGGCCCGCGCTGCCGCGTTGTCGACCAGCGCGGCGACCTCCGCGAACTCGATGCGCGCCGGGACGCCGTAGAAGCCCATGATGCGCTCAGCGAGTTCCGGCGTGAAGAATGCCCGCGCCGCCTCCTCGGACTCCCAGAGATAGACGTTCCTCGCGGTGAACGCCTTCTGCCGGAGTCCAGGCAGCACCTGCGGCTTCCCTCCAGGCCGCTTCCGCTCGCCCCGGCCACCTCCCCGCCCCAGCTCGGCTTCTGGTGAGTGCCGTCCGAGGTTCGAGACTCACCACGCCTGACGCCAGGCTCGGGACTGCTCTACCTTCGGCGGCGGTGAGCATCCCCGCCGAGCGCCTCGTGACGCTGTCCCTCGTGACGCTGTCCCCCCGCCCTCGCGGGCCACAGCCACACCCTCTCTGTCCTCGCCTCGGCTCGAAAACCCCGGTTGTTCTTCCTTGGATCTGAACACGGTTGCAAGCGATGGCGCCGGCGGGCTCGCTAAAGCCGCGCTGCTGGCACGGGCCATCCGGACGCACGGGGAGCACTTCTTCCTCGAACTCGAACGAGTCTTGGTGCCCAAACCGGGTTCACCGCCGAGGGTAAGCCGAGAATACATTCAGCAATTGCGCAAGATGTCCGAGAACTTCGCGCTGCTCTTCCCAGAAGAGGGGTCCGGAATTCTCGTTCGGGGGGCGTCTGGTATCGTCAGCGGGTTCCGAAGAGTGTCCGCTCGCGGCCGCGCAAGCTCCGCATCCCGCCCGGTTGGAGCACCGGATTTCTCCTGCAGGCAGCCGGAGACCCTATCCACAAAGGACAAAGGGAAAGTACTTCTCGAGCTTTGAGTTCAGCTCGTCGCGGAGAGAGTTCGACCGCTTCTCCCAGCGGTCGCGCCTCCGACGAACGGCTTCGTGCCGCTTCCGGACCTTCCGCACGTCATCGACGAGATCTGCCTGCCCGAACGTGACGCCAGAACTCTGACTGCGCCGCTCACGTTCCTTCATGAGCCGACCGTAGAAGTCTGCGAGAACGTCCGAGCTCTTCAGAAGGTCCTTCTGCCGAACGCCGGTGGCTCTGAACAGCCGAGGGTGGAGCGATGGCACCCACGTTCGCCATTGCTCCCATTCGTCGAGGCGCTTTCCGAGCTTCGAGTAGAAGTGCCAGAGGGTGACACGGCAGCGATTCGTCGGCTCCGGAGCGTCCTCGTTGTAGACGTTGAAGAGAAGGTCGTAGCCCGTGACGTGGGGCCGGGCGAGGGCAGCGCCGAGATACGCCTCGAGCGCACGCCTCCCTTCATCCCAGCGACCTGCTGCGTATCGAATGGGAGCCTCGTCGAAGCACACGAGGTCGGGGGCGTTCCGTGCGCGCTGTTCGAGGGTTCTCACCGGGATCCGCTTCGGGTGGTAGCGCAGCCAGAGGCGGTACTGCCGCCACGCCGCAGCCGGATCCTTGAGCGCGAGCAAGGCTTCGATCTCCCAGTCCAAGTGGAGATTCCTCCAGCCTCGGGGAGGCAGAGAGCTTCGACCAAACGACCGGATCCGTCGACACGCGACAACCGCCTCGGCGTAGCGGAGGTCCCTGCGCTCGGTGCGGTACAGGTTCGGGGGTCGAAACGGAAGACTCCGAGCCTGCGAGGCCGTCTGATCTTGACTGGGTCCGTTCACCATCGCGGCAGAAGCACAGGGACACCCTCGGGAGGCGAATCCATCCACCAGACCGAAGGGATGGGCATGACCGCCAGGCCGCGATCGAGGCACGGAACGAGCCGACCGGGAACCCAGCAGGCCACGACGCCCCCGAAGCTGCACGTATCCCAGTGTGTGCAGAGCACCCGGCCGGAAGCGAGAGTCGAACTTCCAAGCGCTGCTCGGGTCTCGGGTTGGCCAAGAGCGTCGCGTCGCGCCTCCGATGAACTCCACGACGCGATGGGTCTGCGCGGCGGAAATGAGAAGATCTCCGATCATCGAGCCCAGAGGGGCCTCGGGGCCGGAGATCCAGCTGGGCCAGAACGCTCGTGTGCGCAGCTGCGGCGAATTCTTCCCTGAGACCCAGGCAATCGTTTCCGCGAGCCGCAGGCGCACCTCGGCCTGAGGCAGGGGCTCACTCATGTTTCCCCAGAGCTCGACGGAGGACGGTCCTGAAGGCAGTCGTCACCCGAACGCGTTCGGCTCGACGCTGCTCCTCGACCTCCTCGGCGCGACCGATGTCCTCGGTCGTGTGCGTGAGCGTCGTGAACCGAGCGAACCACCCGGTGACGGCCCCTTCATCGCGTCCGCAGGCGACGTGGTACGTCCGATCGAAGTCCCAACCCGCCGGACACTTCCCCGCCGAAACCCACCGGTACGTATCGATCGCGAAGATCGGACAGTCCTGCCGACCTCGTTGCGTAGCCTCGGCTTGGGCCCAAGTCACGGAGGGAGGCCTGGGTGCCGAGAGGTGCTGTCGTAAGGCCTCGAACTCGTCCGGAGTGAGGCGGTGGCTGCTCAAGCCCCTGACCTGGGTGTACCGGAGGCCGAGGAAATCGAGCGCGCGATCGTTCCGGGTGCGGATTCTGAAGGTCAGGGAGGAGTCTCCGCCCCACCGACTGATGGTGACCAGCTCGAGAGCGCCAGGCAGGTCCGGAAAGTGCCATGGCTCGTCGGCGCGATCTCGCCAGAGGAGGTCCACCCAGAGGGCCTGCAGGACGACGAAGGCTGCGAGGCCAATCCCCGCGTAGAGCGAGACGGCAGCTGCCAGGAAGAAGTGGAGCGAGCGGCGCCGCGCTGCGAGGCCAGACTGTGGAATTCGCACGCTCCGGAGTCTCATCGGCCCCCCGCTTCGAGGGGGAACTTACCAGCGTGCGTCCGCGAAACCGAGAGGCCCCACCGGAGGATCCTCGTGGGAGGACCCTCGACCGGCGGAGGCGTTGTCGCTCAGGGGAACGTCGCTGGGCCGCGGCTCACGAAGCGCTGAATCTCGTCGGCCGAGATCCGGATCGCATTGCTCACGCGCACGGCCGCGAGCCGCTTCTCGCGCACGAGCCGGTACACGACCTTCGGCGGCGGTGAGCATCCCCGCCGAGCGCCTCGTGACGCTGTCCCCCCGCCCTCGCGGGCCACAGCCACACCCTCTCTGTCCTCGCCTCGGCTCGAAAACCCCGGTTGTTCTTCCTTGGATCGGACGTCGAGCCTCGAAGTGGATACAGGCTAGGGCCGACGGGAAACTTCAGGTCCGCTACTACTCGGGCTCGGGGAGCAGTACCTACAAAGGGCTTGCCATCGAGGGTTACGAGTACCGCCGGTATCAGTCGGACACGACTCCCGTCGTTGTCACTCCCACGTGGGTGCCATTGCGGCTGCCCGGCCAGTACTACGATGCCGAGACGGAGCTCCTCCAAAATCGCGCGCGGTTCTACGACCCACAAATTGGACGCAAGAACGTCGTGTGCCTGTAGCTTGCTTCATTCGACGAAACATAAATTTGAGCTATGCGCGCTTCTTGCATGAGGCCATTCCTTGGGAGAATTCTCTTGGACGACCATCCCATCGCAGGAAATGTGAGGCGCAGAGAAAGTGCCTGGAGTGAGTTCGGACGTGGTATCGTGACTTGGGGCGTTGCTCTTGCGTGCATTTCGGTTTTGGGAGCGTGTCGTGGCGGGGAGCGACCGAGGGCAGAGGCAGATCGAATGTCCTTGGACGGTGATTTTTGTCGCGGGGTTGGCGACCGCCGATGCATCGAGCCGTTGAGGTGCATCCAGGGTGAGGAGCCAGAGGGCCAAGTCAATAGGTGCAGGCTGCCATGCGTTCGCGAATCCGATTGCCCGGCGGGATGGAAGTGTGCGGGCAAGTTGGACCATGGCGCTCCGTTCGTATGCGTTCGCGGGTTCGTGCCGTTACCAGAAACGAGCGATTCTGGATTGAGCTCGTTCTGGCGTTAATTGTTCTTGAGATCTGAAGACGAACACCTGAGGGATCCCCTCATCGGGCTGGGGTTGTCGGATGACCGCTGCTGATCGGCACGATTGCCGGGCTGATCGCGGTCGAGTGGCAGGCCGAGCGATGCTGGCGAGGTTGCAGTCAGGCTCGAGTCGATGAAGGCTCGCCAGGTGTCCCAGACGCAGGTCCAGGAGTTCACCGAGTTGCTCTTCGGAGACGACATGCATGCCAACCGCGTGCTGTCGCTCGGCAACGCGGCGATGGGATTCATCCGAGCCGGGGTTCTGGGTGTCCATGCCATCGGCAGGGGGCTGGCGCTCGCACAAGAGCGCAACGAGGACGCTCGGTGCTCTGCGCCTCACGGGAAGGAGAGGGTGTGGCTGTGGCCCGCGAGGGCACTCAACGGCTCGGCGGATGCTCAGTGCCAGCCGAGCTCGCCCTTTACCTCGGCGAGCAGGACCTTCGGGTCGTAGGCCTTGCCGTTGGCGAACACCCGCTCGACGTTCTCGATGTCCTCGATGCGCTGAAGCGGGTTGCCGCGGACGACCAGGAGATCTGCCTCCTTGCCGGCCTGGATGCTCCCGGTGCGGTCCTGGATTCCCAGGAACGTCGCACCATCGAGGGTGGCGACGCGAATCGCCTCCAGCGGAGTGAAGCCGCACCGGACCAGGTTCTCCAGCGCCTCCTGATCTGCCCGCCCCGGGACGTTCCCCATCGAGCCCGAGTCCGACCCAAGGACCAGGCGACCGCCAGCCATGGCGAAGCTGCGGAGAAAGTGAGCCGACGGTGTCGCGGTCGGGTCCTCCTCCGAGGAAGACGCCGGGCGCCTGGACCGGATGGCAGTGATGACACGTGCGTAACGCTCGCGGGCGGACGGATCGTAGAGGTTTCGGACTGCATCCGGCATGGGCCGGAGACCGTCCACCGGCGTCACGGTGAGGACGACGTGCCGTTCGATCAACGCCCGCACCAGGGCCTGGGTCTTCGGCCCGTTCATGTCCGGCTCGACGTCGTCACGGGTCTCGGCGCAGCCGTGCTCGATGTTGTCGATCCCCAGCTCGGCTGCCTCGCGACAGCTCATCGTCTCGCCGAGATGGGCGGTGACCGGCAGCTTCAGGCGATGGGCCTCGTCGATCATCGCCGCGAGGACCTCCCGCCGCACCGACTGGTAGGCCTTGAAGGATGTGAAGCCCTCGGCGGCCCAGTACCGCACGACCCGCCGGGCGTCGTCGCCGCTCCGGACGTCCATCGCCCCCAGGAAAGGGTCACCGTCGCCGGAGAAGTACGGGCTGGTCAGATGGATCTCCGGGCCGGGAAGCTCTCCGGAGTCGATCCGGCGCTTGAGCTTGAGGTCCATGTACGGGAAGTCGGCGCCGGCGGTCCGCAGCGTGGTCACCCCGTGGGCCAGGTACATCCGCGGGAAGCTGTGATGCTGCGGATGGCTGATCCCGATGCCGCGAACGACCTCGTAGACCCAGAAGAGGTGCTCGTGCAGCATCACCAGGCCGGGTAGAACCGACCGACCTCGCAGATTCAGGACTCGAGCCTTCGCCGGGAGCTTCGTCCGGTCGGACGGTCCCAGGAGGAGGATCCTTCCTCCCTGGATCAACAGCGTCTGGTCCTCGCGGGCCGCGGCGCCGGTTCCGTCGATGACCTGGGCGTGGGTGAGCGCCACGACCTCGAGTTCGCCAGGTGAACCGGGCCTCGAGACCGCGCCCTGTCCCCTGGCCGTGGCGGACAGCACAAGCCCACCCAGGCCGAACAGCAAGATCGACGCAAGCCCTGGTTTCATTGCGAGGCCGTCCCCCTTGCGAGCCCGACGCGCTGTTCGCCGAGGTATCCAAGCCCTGGGCCACTCGTCAACCGTCCGATGCTCCAAGAGGATCCAAGGAAGAACAACCGGGGTTCTCGAGATCCAAGGAAGACCAACGGGGGTTTTCGAGCCGAGGCGAGGATAGAGTGGGTGTGGCTGTGGCCCGCGAGGGCGGGGGGACAGCGTCACGAGGCGCTCGGCGGGGATGCTCACCGCCGCCGAAGGTAGAGCAGTCCCGAGCCTGATGGCCGGGCTGCCCGTCGGGCCCGGTAAGCGCGGACTGCAGCCCGGTTGGTGCAGGCGTTCGAGCAGTAGAGGCGCGAGTGGTTCTTCGTCAGATCGACCACCACGTCCTCGCAATCGTCCATCGCGCAGAGCCGGAGCCGGTCGAGCGCCTTTCCGCGGACCAGGTCGAGCACGGCGAGCGCGGATTCCACGGCGATCCGCGTCGGCAGCGGGGCATCGGGCGGGGTGGCGTGCACGTGGTAGTCCCATCCGTCGTGCCGCACCAGCTGCGGGAGCGCGCGGCCCCGCCGCAGGAGCCCGTTGACCATCTCCACCACCTGGTCCTCGTCCGCGGACCAGAGCCTCCGCCGACTGTCGGCGTTGCCTGACGGACGGCTCGCCTACCGGATGAAGCGGCCCACTCCCACCGGACAGACGCACCTCGTCATGGCTCCGGTGGCCTTCCTCCGACGGCTGGCCGCGCTCGTCCCGCCGCCGAGGGCCAACCTCGTGCGCTACTTCGGCGTCTTCGCCCCCAACGCCAGGGTGCGCCACCGCGTCGTGCCTGTGCCTCCTCCTGCGTTACTGCCGAAGGCACCTCTCTGCCCGGTGGCACCCGAGCCCGTCCGTCCGCTCCCCCGGCCCCACCGTCCCATCCCCTGGGCCGAGCTCCTCAAGCGGACGTTCCAGACCGACGTCCTCACCTGCCCTCGCTGTGGGGGAAAACGCAGGCCATCCTCGAGCACCTGCGGCTTCCCTCCAGGCCGCTTCCGCTCGCCCCGGCCACCTCCCCGCCCCAGCTCGGCTTCTGGTGAGTGCCGTCCGAGGTTCGAGACTCACCACGCCTGACGCCAGGCTCGGGACTCTCTACCTTCGGCGGCGGTGAGCATCCCCGCCGAGCGCCTCGTGACGCTGTCCCCCCGCCCTCGCGGGCCACAGCCACACCCTCTCTGTCCTCGCCTCGGCTCGAAAACCCCGGTTGTTCTTCCTTGGATCGGAATCACGGATCCGGGGTACTAGGGCAGGACGGTCAACTTGGCCCCAACGGTGAACCAGTAGTGCAAGGCCTTGTTCGGGATGTCCTGGGAGAATGACTGACCCTGGGCGCTGGCGGTGGCCGTGTCGTACTGCCCCATGGAGAACGCCACGAAGGGACCGAGCCGAAACAGGCTCCCCAGTGCGAAGTCGACACCGCCTTCCAGCTGAAGGAAGTCCCAGCCCTGGAGAGTCACCGTGCCGCTCTGGGTCCCGCTGGAGATCTTGGTGCTGATCCATTCGAAGCCAAACCCGAGCCCCACCCAGGGGTCGATGGGCGCGCGTCCCGACGGGTGGAACTGCGCCTCCGCTCCCAGGCGCAGGCCGGAACCCGAGCAGCTCAGGCCTGCGGCGTTGCACTGGTTCTTGTACTGGTCGCCCAGCGTCCCGAAGGCGTAAAACGCCGTTGCGCCGACGAAGAACTTGCCGCCGAAGCGGTAGCCGATGTCTCCCCAGATCGGGAAGCCCAGACCGGCGTAGTCCGAGAGCTTCTCGTTCTTGTCCGCGTCGCCGGCCGGAAACATCACCCCGGAACGGAAGGCGGCTTCGAAGCCCGAGGCCGCCGGCTCGGCATCGGCCGCTGCGGCTCGACCTGCAGCAAGGAGAAGGACTGCGAGCACGCATCGCATGGGCGAATGCATGACCCTTCCTTCCACGGACGACCTGGTCCGCGTACGTGCTTCAGCGGTTCGCTGAAGAGTGAAGCAGGAGATGCACGTCGTGAGCCCGTCGGTCTCCAGGGGACGGCCGTTCCTTCGAGACGAAGGAATTGCGGCCCGGGGAGCTGTGGCAGGTGGCCAGTGCAGGCATTGCGCCCGGACCCCACCCGGCAACCGTTCAGGGGGCGAGCTCGCCGAGGTCCATCAGGCAGAGCACGTCGCTCCTCCGGCGGAAGTGGAAGGCGAAGGTCTTCCCGTCGGGAGTCACCATCACCTTGGTCAGGCGCGGGACTCCGGTGAGATCGCCGGGCGCCAGGGTCGAGTACGCGGTGACCCGACGCGTCCGAGGGTCGAAGCGGAGCACCGGTGATGGCAAGGCGTTCCGCTCGTTGGCCAGGAGCGCTCCATCCTTCAAGAAGCCGATGACGTCGAACTTCGATCCCAGCTCGGTGACCCGGTCCGGCGTCCCGCCCTCGACCGGGAAAAGGGTCGGCATCCGGGCCGTCCTCCGAGGGGCCACCTGGCAGCGCTGCCGCACGCACCTGATGCGGAACCTGCTCACGACGGTGCCGAGGGGGCTGCAGAGCTTCGTCGCCACCCTGGTGCGCAGCATCTTCACTCAGCCCGATCCGGAGTCGGTACGGGCGCAGCACGAGCGGGTGG
>Ga0335084_10005072_pt1 | contig 12990 bp, 11 predicted proteins | sample Lox_Sample_44_FD_206721 | JGI IMG/M metagenome (GOLD analysis project Ga0335084, IMG submission 206721) | Soil microbial communities from Loxahatchee National Wildlife Refuge, Florida, United States - Lox_Sample_4.4 | ecosystem: Environmental > Terrestrial > Soil > Wetlands | place: USA... | reverse complement strand
CGGGCGTCGAGCAGCGTCCCGATCATCATGCTGACCGCCCGCGACGACGAGCTCGACAAGGTTCTAGGCCTCGAGCTCGGCGCCGACGACTACATCACCAAGCCGTTTTCGATCCGCGAGTTCCGCAGCCGTGTCCGTGCGCTACTCCGCCGCGCGGCAGCCAGCCCCGCGGACGAGCGGCCCGATGAGGTGATCGAGAGCGACAGCCTGAAGGTCGATCTCGCCAGGCGTGAGGTCGAGGTCAAGGGCCGTCCGGTGCAGCTGACATATGTCGAGTTCGAGCTCTTGCGCACGCTCGCGTCCCACGCCGGCCGCGTCTACACGCGGGAACAGCTGCTCCAGGCGCTCTGGGGCGGCTCGGACTACCGTGAGCCGCGCACGATCGACGTGCACGTTCGCCATCTGCGCGAGAAGCTCGAAGAGGATCCGCGCGAGCCGGAGTTCATCCTGACGGTTCGCGGCGTCGGCTACCGCTTCCGCAGCCGGTGAGCCGGCTCTCCTGGAGCGTCGGCACCCAGCTCAGCCTTGCGCTGCTGCTGGTCATCGCGGCCGCGCTCGGCATCGTCTACCTGACCGTCGTCCCGTCGCTGGAGCACCGCCTCATCGACACGCGCGTTTCGCAGCTCCAGCGTGCGACCTCGGACATGAGCAGGAAGATCACGCCCGCGGATCCGTACACCTCGGACTTCGTCGACACGTGGCACGCGAGCACGGGCGCGCGGGTCGTGCTGCTGCAGCCGGTCAACGCAAACCCGCTCCTGATGACGAACTACCAGGACTCGCTGGGAGGGCCTGGGGGCGACGTGACCGACGATCCGGTCGCACAGCGCGCGTACGCGACGGGCCGCGCACAGCATGGAACCGTTCATGAGGACGAGGAGGATTACGCCGAGGCCGCGGAGCCGGTACTCGGCGGGGACTACGTCCTGCTCGTGAGGGACTCGCTACAGAACCAGTTCGGCGGCGTGCACCTCGTCCAGCGGCGGATGCTGCTCGCCGCAGGCGCCGCGCTCTTGATTGCGCTGCTGCTCGGCTACGGCGGGGCAAGGGTGTTCGCGCGCCGGATCAAGCGGCTCGAGCGGGCCGCGGACCGGATCGCGGGCGGCCGCTTCGACGAGCCGGTTCGGGACACCGGCAAGGACGAGCTGGGCGAGCTTGCGCGCGCGTTCGAGCGAATGCGTGTCCGGCTGGCGCAACTGGACGACGCGCGGCGCGCCTTTGTCGCCAACGCGTCACACGAGCTGCGCACGCCGCTCTTCTCGCTGGCGGGTTACCTCGAGCTGCTGGACGACGAGGAGATGGACGAGGCGACGCGGCTGGAGTTCCTCGACTCAATGCGCGAGCAGGTCGAGCGGCTCACGAAGCTCGCCTCGGACCTGCTCGACCTGTCGCGGCTCGATGCCGGCCGCCTGACCGTCGAGCGCGAGCCGGTCGATCTCGCGGCGCTGGGCGAGGAGCTCGTCGAGGAGTTCGGTCCGGCAGCACAGACGGGAGAGCACGTCCTCGTGCTAGTCGCCGGGGATGGAGCGATTGCGCTCGCGGACGAGCTGCGCACGCTGCAGATCGGGCGGATCCTCGTGGAGAACGCGCTGCGCCACACGCCGTCGTCGACCACGGTGCGAGTCCGCAGCCTCGTGCGCGGGGACGACGCGGTGCTGGAGGTTGAGGACGAGGGCGGCGGTATCCCGAGCGAGCAGCAGGAGCAGCTCTTCGAGCGGTTCTACCGCCTGGACGGAACGCGGGCGTCCGGCAGCGGGCTCGGCCTCGCGATTGCCCGTGAGTTGGCCGTGCTGATGGACGGCAGCGTCGAGATGGAGTCGGGCGAGGGCCGGACGATCTTCCGCCTCGTCCTGCCGCAGCCGCTTGTCTCCGAGCCGCTCGAGCGCGAACCTGCGGCTCTCGTCTAGGCGTTTTCCCGTGAAAACGCGTCTGGGTGGCGCGCGCCCGCTGTCAGGCTAGAGTGAGACGGTTGTGCGCTCTTCCTCTCTGGTCGCCGTCGCAGTCGCGTGCGCCGTCATCGGCGGTCTCGCCGCGCTCGGTCTAGGGAAGCTGACAGGCTGGGTCGGGGGAAGCTCGACGACGACGGTGTTCCGCGCCTCGCCCGTGCTGCCGGACACGGGCTCGGCGGTTCCGGCTGCGGTCGGGCCGTCCGCGAAGCCGCTCGTCGGAAACGGGTTCGACCCGCGCCGGATCTACAGCGCCCGCTCGCCGGGCGTCGTCACGATCTTCGCCGTCACAGGCTCCGATCCTGAGCAGGTCGCCCAGGGCTCCGGGTTCGTCGTCTCGAAGGACGGCTACATCCTCACGAACTCGCATGTGATCACGGACGCATCCGAGGCGAGCAAGGCCAAGGCCGCCACCCACGTGTACGTCGAGTTCCAGGACCACGACCGCACCGCGGCCAGGGTGGTGGGCTGGGACGTGTTCGACGACGTCGGCCTGCTGAAGGTCGATCCGAAGGACCACCGGCTCGACGCGGTTCCGCTCGGCGACTCGGCGGCGGTGACGGTCGGCGAGCCGGTAGCCGCGATCGGGAGCCCGTTCGGAAACGAGAACTCGCTGGGCGTCGGGGTCGTCTCGGCGATCCGCCGCTCCATCGACTCGCTCACCTCGCAGTACAGCCTGGTCGATGCGATCCAGACCGACGCGCCCATCAACCACGGCAACTCGGGTGGGCCGCTCTTCGACGCGCGGGGGCGGGTGATCGGGATCAACGCCCAGATCCGGAGCGACTCGGGGAACGCCGAGGGCGTGGGCTTCGCGGTTCCGATCAACTCCGCGCGGCGCTCGATGGAGCAGCTGATCGCGAACGGGACGATCTCCTACCCGTTTGTGGGAATTGCCACAACCGATCTGACCCCTGCGATTGCAAACCACTTCGGCTACTCGGCGAGACGCGGCGCCGTCGTCACGAACGTCGAGGCGAAGTCGCCTGCGCACAGCTCGGGGCTGCGTGCGTGGAGTCGGGGCCGAAGGCAGGAGTTCCTCGGGGTCGACTTCGCTCCCGGCGGCGACGTGATCCTCGCGATCGCGGGGCGGCCGGTCCGCAACTCGGAGGACGTCGTCCGGATCATCACCGCGGGCCTGTCGCCCGGCCAAACGGTCCGGATCACGGTCAACCGGGGCGGCAAGCGGCTCGTCGTTCCGGTGCGGCTCGCGGAGCGACCCGCGAATCCCTGAGCGGCGAACCCTTCACATTCGCGGTGCGCGCGCCGAGTCCTTCCTGACGACCGTTTATGCTCGGACGCCGCGTCGTCCAGCCCCAGACCAATGCTCCAACTCGTCAACGTCGGACAGAAGTCGCTAGGTGACTACGCCACCATCGCCACGCGTGGGCTGATGGACGAGATCCGCCGATTGGCAGAGCCGCTGGCGGGGAAGCGCGTCGTGCATCTCTCCGCAACGGCGTTCGGAGGCGGCGTCGCCGAGATCAACTACGCACTCGTGCCGCTGATGAAGGACGCGGGCCTCGACGTCGAGTGGCGCATCATCGGCGGCGCGGACGAGTTCTTCGGCGTCACGAAGGGGATCCACAACGCGCTTCAGGGCAGCGAGGTGGGCCTCTCCGGGGACGACGAGGAGATCTTCCGCCGCTACAACGCGCTCAACGCCGACGAGTTCGAGGACATCTACGACTTCGTGATCGTCCATGACCCGCAGCCGGCCGCGATGATCGAGCACTTCCCCGGCAGCGCCGCCAAATGGATCTGGCGCTGCCACATCGACCTCTCGCAGCCGAACCAGAGCGTGCTCGGGTTCCTCGTGCCGTGGCTGATGCAGTACGACGCGGCGATCTTCCACATGCACGAGTACGTGCCACGTGTGAGCGGCCTTCCGCACGCGTACATCTGGCCGCCTGCGATCGATCCGCTGACGCCGAAGAACATGGCGCTCTCGCCCGAGGACGCGGCGTACATCGTCGACCAGTTCGGGATCGACGTCGCGCGGCCGCTCCTGACCCAGGTGTCGCGATTCGATCCCTGGAAGGACCCGCTCGGCGTGATCGACGCGTACCGGACGGTCAAGGAGGAGCACCCGGACGTGCAGCTCGCGCTCGTGGGCTCGATGGCGCACGACGACCCCGAGGGCTGGGACTACTACAGCCGCACGGTCGGCTACAGCGCGGGCGACCCGGACATCTACATCCTGTCCAACCTGAACAACATCGGCTCGGTCGAGGTCAACGCGTTCCAGGTGCACTCCGCGGCCGCGATTCAGAAGTCGATCCGCGAGGGCTTCGGACTGACCGTGACCGAGGCGCTCTGGAAGACGAAGCCGATGGTCGCGAGCCGCGTTGGCGGCATCGTCGCCCAGGTTCAGGACGGGGAGACGGGCTGGCTGGTCGACTCGCCGGTCGAGTGCGCCGAGGCCTGTCTCGAGATCCTGGCCGATCCGGCCGCCGCCAGGCAGCGTGCCCTGCGCGGCAAGGAGTACGTGCGCCGCCACTTCCTGATGCCCCGGTTGCTGCGCGACTGGCTGGTGCTGTTCAATCTCCTGTCCGGCAACGACACGGCCGGCGCCGAGCTCGAGACGGTCGCCGCGGTCTGATCCCGGCCGGTAGATTGTCCCCAGGCGATGAGGCCCGCCTGAAACCGCCCTAGGGCTGATGGCTTCTACCAGAAAGGACGGTGGAAGCCGATGACGGAGCTCGATCGCCTCGACGTTGAGCCTGGTTTGGTGAACGGGCAGGGCCGTGTCGGCGACTTTGCGAGCATCCTGTTCGGCGGCGAACGCGCGACACTCTCCGGCGGCCAGGAGCCACCCTTCTTCAGGGACCTGAACCTCGATCAGGTCGTCGAGTCGCTCCTTGCCGGTCGCGACCAGTACGACCTGAGATCGTTCTTCTACGAACCGCTCCGCGATGTGGAGGCCGTCACCTACCGGCACGAGGTGTTTCGAGACCTCGAGCTGGACGGGATACGGGTCGCAGTAGCCGCCTTCTGCACCGAGATGGAACGCGTGCGGCGATATCTGACGCTGAGCGAGAAGCAGCGCTACAGGTACGAGAAGGAGCGCTGGTTCCTGGACGCAGCGGCTGCCTACTGTGACGCGGTCTCCCAGCTGCACAGTGGGCTCGTCGCCGTCGACCTGGACTCCCACGGCTTCAAGGCTCTGCGCGGCTTCCTCTCGACCTACACGGCGTCGGAACGCTTCAGGTCACTGAGGTCGAACGCAACCAGCGTGCTGGACGGTCTGGGGCGGGTGAGGTATGCGCTGCGGATCAAGGGCGCGCGGGTGACGATCAGCACCTACGAGGATGAGCCTGACTACAGCAGTCAGGTCGAAGAGACGTTCGCCCGCTTCAGCCAGGGGGCGGTCGAGGATCACCTCATCAAGATCCCGGACTCGGGCTCGATGGATCACGTCGAGGCTCAGATTGCTGGGCTGGTCGCCCGGCTCTACCCGCCGGAGTTCAGAGCACTGGACGAGTTCTTCGAGCGCCGGCAGAACTTCCTCGATCCGCGCGTCGCCGCATTCGACCGCGAGGTGCAGTTCTATCTCGCCTATCTCGAGTTCATGCAGCCGCTCGCAAGCGCAGGACTCGCGTTCTGTTATCCGACCGTGTCGAGTCGCTCGAAGGAGACCTCTGCGCAGGCGGCGTTCGACATCGCGCTGGCGGCGAAGCTCGTGCCCGAGGGCGGAGTGGTGGTGAGCAACGACCTGGTTCTTAGCGGGCCCGAACGCGTGCTCGTGGTCACGGGCCCGAACCAGGGCGGGAAGACGACGTTCGCGCGCATGTTCGGGCAGCTTCACTACCTCGCGAGCCTTGGCGTTCCGGTGCCCGGCCGAAGGGCGAGCCTCTTCCTCGCGGACCGGGTGTTCACCCACTTCGAGAGGGAAGAGGACATCCGAACCTTGCGCGGCAAGCTCGACGACGAGCTCGTTCGCATCCGGGAGATCCTCGAGCAGGCGACCCCAGACAGTGTCGTCACCCTGAACGAGACGTTCTCCTCGACGACGCTCGGCGACGCGATTCTCCTCAGCACCGAGGTGCTGAAGCGCATCACGGATCTCGGTTGTCTCGCGGCCTGGGTCACGTTCGTCGACGAGCTCGCTTCTCTGAGCGACGCGACGGTGAGCATGGTCGCGACGGTCCCCGCGGAGGACCCGTCGCGACGCACGTTCAGCATCGTGCGCAAGCCTGCCGACGGACGCGCCTATGCCTGGGCACTCGCTGAAAAGTACGGCCTCTCGTACGACCAACTCAGGAGCCGCGTAGGCGGATGAAGGCGTACCTGATGCATCGTGACCGCGACCTCGATCTCGCGCAGCCCTTGCCTCCCAACGCCGAGGCGCTCAAGCAGGACCTCGAGCTCGCGACGATCTTCGACGCGATGGCCAGCGGCGACGGATATCTGCGCAAGCTCGTCGAGCAGGCGTTCCTCTTGAGCCTCACCGACCCCGAGGCGATCCAGTACCGCCAGGCGATTCTCGGTGACTGCCTTGAGCATCCCGCTGTCGTCAGGGAGCTCTACGCCCTCTCCGTCGAGGCGCTCGACAGCAAGCGGAAGGCGCATCACTTCTGGTTTCGCGACTCGCCCGAGACGCTGCTGCGGAAGTCTCTTCGGATGCTGGAGTTGCTGGCAGACGTGCTCAGGAGGCTGCGGAAGGTGGCGGACGAGCGGGCGCCCGAGTTTCGGTCGGAGGGACTCACGCGCCTGTTCGAGATGCTCGAACGGGACCTCGACGACGACTACCTGCGCACGGTCGATCAGCACCTTCGAGAGCTCGAGTTCCGCCGCGGCGCCCTGATCAGCGCCACGCTCGGCCGTGCCAACCGGGGCGCGAACTACGTTCTGCGCCGGCCGTATGAGCGGAGCCTTCTGGAACGAATCACCCCGGGTGGGCCAAAGAGCTACACGTTCAGCATTCCCGCTCGCGACGAGTACGGACTCGAGGCGCTCTCCGAGCTGCGTGGGAGGGGAATCAACCTCGTCGCGAACGCGCTTGCGCAGTCGACAGATCACATCCTCAGCTTCTTCAACATGCTGCGGGCAGAACTCGGCTTCTACGTCGGTTGTCTCAATCTCCACGAGAGGCTCGTCGAAGGGAACGAGCGAGTGTGTTTCCCCGTACCGGTGGCGGCTTCGGAGACCGCGTTCGCCGCGCGCGGCCTCTACGACCCATGTTTGGTCTTCCACCTTGGCCCGGGCTCCAGGGTGATCGGCAACGACGTCGCCGCCGACGGCAAGAACCTCGTGATGATCACGGGCGCCAACCAGGGCGGGAAGTCGACGTTTCTTCGCAGCGTCGGGCTGGCGCAGCTGATGACGCAGGCCGGCATGTTCGTGACCGCCGAGTCGTTGCGCGCCAACGTCTGCGCGGGTGTGTTCACGCACTTCAAGCGCGAGGAGGACGCGGGCATGCTGAGCGGGAAGCTCGACGAGGAGCTGGCCAGAATGAGCGAGATCGCCGACCTGGTCGCGCCGACCGCACTGGTCCTGTGCAACGAGTCATTTGCGTCGACGAACGAGCGCGAGGGCTCAGAGATCGCGCGAGAGGTGGTGCGCGCGATGGTCGAGGCAAACGTGAAGGTGGTCTTCGTCACGCACCTGTTCGAACTCGCGGACAGCCTCCGCCGGCAACGGCTCGAGACGTCGCTCTTCCTCCGTGCGGAACGGCAGGAGGACGGCACACGCACATTCCGGATCCTGCCGAACGATCCACTGCCTACGAGCTACGGCGAGGACTCGTACCGCCGCATCTTCGGTCTCGACACCAAGAAGCCCGAGGCCCTGTCGCTATAGTGAGAGCTGCTGCAGCGGGGTGAGGCTCCCGCCAAACCGCGGTCGATCCGCCGATGGCCTCTACCAACTGAGTTCTTGTCTTCAGGAGGTAGAGCTTGAGCGACATAGCGGTAGCGGCACTTCTTGCGGGCACGATCCTCGTCGCATCGACGATCAGCGTCGAGGTCGGGCTCTCGGTGGCGCTGATCGAGCTCCTCGCCGGGGTGGTGGTCGGTAACGCCTTCAACCTCGCTGTTCCCGGCTGGCTCCTGTTCCTGGGCTCCTTCGCCGGGATCGTCCTCACCTTCCAGGCCGGCGCCGAGGTTGACGTGCCACAGTTCAGGCGCGAGTGGAAGGCCTCTCTCTCGATCGGTCTCGTCAGCTTCTTCGCCCCTTTCGCGGTCGTCCTGTCCTTCTGTTACTACGCGCTCGGCTGGAACCACCGCCAGGCGGAGATCGGAGGGCTCGCGCTCTCGACCACGAGCCTCGCTGTCGTGTACGCGGTGCTGGTCGAGACGGGTCTCAATCGGGAGCTCGTCGGCAAGCGGCTGATGTCGGCGACGTTCGTGACCGACATCGCGACAGTCGCCGGGTTGACCGTCCTCTTCCTCAAGCCCACGATCTGGGCGATCCCGTTCGTGCTCGTCTCGGTCGTCCTGATCGTCGGCCTGCCCACGGCGTCGCCCTGGTTCTTCGACCGGTACGGCGACCGCGTAATCGAGCCGGAGATCAAGCTCGTCTTCGCGTCGTTGTTCTTGCTGATGTGGCTCGGCGCTCGTGCGAACTCGCAGGCCGCGCTCCCGGCGTTCATCCTCGGCCTCGTCATGAGTGGCCACTACGTCAAGCATCGCAAGGAGCAGGAGCGGATGCGGGTGGTCGCCTTCGCATTTCTCACTCCGTTCTTCTTCCTCAAAGGAGGAATGAGCGTCTCGGCTGGCGCCCTCTGGGCCAACCTCGGCATCCTCGCGCTCCTGTTCGTCGCGAAGATGGTGCCGAAGTTCGGAGCGGTGTACCCGCTTGCCCGCCGCTACACCGCCCCGCACGCGACGTTCACAACACTCCTGATGTCGACCGGGCTGACCTTCGGCACGATCACCTCCCTCTACGGTCTCAACGCCGGGATCATCGACCGAACGCAGTTCTCGCTCCTGATCGCGGTCGTCGTCCTGTCGGCGATCGTTCCGACCGCAATTGCCCAGCGGTTCTTCCAGCCGCACGTCGAGCAGGAGCGCGATGAGCGGTCCCCGGCGCGAGTGCCGTCGGCGGCACCGGCCCCCGCAGGCGAAGGGCTGGGAAGCTAATGCCGTTCGAGCGCATCCTGGTCGGCATCGACGGTTCCGACGCGTCCAATCGAGCATTCGCGACGGCGCTCGAGCTGGCAAGCCTGATGTCCGCGCACTTGACGGCGCTCGCAATCGAGGGACCTCTCCCTGCGTATGCGGCGACCGTGGGAGAGGTCGACGAGGTGAAGCGAGAGAAGGACGCCTTCTTCAACGCGCTCGCCGATCGGGCGCGTAAGGAGGCCCGGGAGGCCGCGATCGAGCTCTCAGTCGAGGTGCGCGCGGGACACGCGGCCGAGGTCATCTCGGACTTCGCCGCCCGCGGCGGCTTCGATCTCGTGATCCTCGGCCACCGTGGCCATTTCCTGCGCGACCATCTGCTCGGCTCGACCGCAGACCGCGTGGCGGAGAACGCCCCCTGTCCGGTGATGATCGTCCGCTGAGGCCGATCTGGGGCCGTCTTGCCCGACATCTTCCACTACGACCTGATCCGGGCCCTGAGGCTTCCGGGCTGCGCCCTCTGCCGCGCTCTGGACGCGGACGACGAGCGATGGATGAGCTCCTTTTGGCGTGAAGGGAAGCAGGATCCGGGCGCCAGGAAGCGATTCTTCGATGCCGGCGGATTCTGTCGTCAGCATGCCTGGCTCCTTCACCGCCTACTCGTGGCGGCAGGGTCGGGAGCCGCCATCGCGGATCTCTACGGCCAGCTTGCGACCTACGACCTGCGCCGGATCGACAGGATCAGCTCCGACCTCGGTAGCCGTCGGCGGCGAAGGTCCACCCTGCGCCGTCGCGGCCGGTGTCCGGCCTGCTCGTTCCGCGCTGGGGCGGTCGCGCGGAAGGCGCACTTCCTTGCCGAGGCGCTGGCCGAGGAAGACGCTCGAGAGGCCTACAGCCGTTCCGACGGGCTCTGCTTCCCGCACTTCGCTCGAGCTCTCGAGAGCGCACTCGCGGCCGAGAGCGCCGAGACAGCCACCTTCCTCCTCGACGACTGGCGCGATCGCCTTGCCCACTTGGGGACGGAGCTCTCGGACTACGACAGAAGGCGCGACTACCGCTACGCCTCCGAGCCAAAAGGGGTCGAGCAGCAGTCGTGGACGGAGATCATCCGCCTCTATGTCGGCGGCGATGCTTGACCCGAGCTCGTCCTGTCGATGAGCCCCGTCGTCAGGTCGCTCAAGCAGCGCGACTGTTCGTCGAGGTACGCGGCGGCATCGGCAGGCAGCGCCCCGTATGCACGAAGGTGGCGCGAATCGAGCTCCAGCGCGTAGACGAGCATCTGGGCGAGTTTCGCGCCGAGCTCGTTCCCCTCTGGGCGAGGTCTCTGTGCGCCCGTGACATCGGCGATCTCGGTCACGGCGGCCTCGAGTCTCGATAGAGATTCGTCGTTCAAGCCGTCCGCGCGCAGGTTGCGGATCAGATCGTCGAGGAGCTCCAGCGCGACGCCGATCGACCGCTGGTGGCCGCTCGTGAACGAGTCAGGCCCTACGGGCTGTCGCTCTCGGGGCATCGAGTCAGTGTCGCGGACCGCTGGACACTTGAGCGCCGCTAGGGTTGCGGCGTGGAGGGCGGGCGCAGGAAGCTGATCCTCGTCTCCAATCGCGGCCCGGTCACCTACGGGCGCGACGAGAGCGGCGAGCGAACGGCCAGGCGCGGCGCGGGCGGGCTCGTGACGGCGCTGCGCGGGCTGCTGTCACACCACGACGTGACCTGGATCGCGAGCGCGATGAGTGAGGAGGACCGCGTCGTGGCCGCAGAGTCCGGCGACGAGCCGGTCGCCGAGCGGATGGACGACGGGTCGGAGGTCTCGCTGCGGCTGGTCGCCCACGACGAGGCTGCGTACGACCGCTACTACAACGTCGTCTCGAACCCCGTGCTCTGGTTCCTGCAGCACTACCTCTGGGATCTTGCGTACAAGCCCGCGCTCGACGTCGCGGACCAGCACGCCTGGGACGACGGCTATGCGCAGGTGAACTCGGGCTTCGCCGAGGCGGTGCTCGCGGAGCTCGAGCGCGACCCCGAGGCGGCCGTGTTCTTTCACGACTACCACCTCTATCTCGCGCCGCGGCTCGTCCGGGAGCGTGCGCCCGACGCGCTGCTCGCGCACTTCATCCACATCCCGTGGCCGCAGACCGACTACTGGCACGTGCTGCCGGACGCGACCCGGCGTGCGATCCACGACGGGTTGCTCGCGAACGACGCGATCGGCTTCCACACACACCGCTGGCAGCTGAACTTCATGCGCGCGGCGAGCGACCTCGCCGGGGCCGAGTGTGACTTCGAGGAGGGGCTCGCCGAGTACCGGGGGCACCGTTCGCTGGTCAGCGCTCACCCCATCTCGGTCGACCCGCTCGAGTTCCAGCAGCTTGCGGAGAGCGACGAGGTGCTCGCGGCCGAGCGCGATCTCGTCTCCCGTCGGCCCGAGCAGCTGATCCTGCGTGTCGACCGCACTGATCCGTCGAAGAACATCGTCCGCGGGTTCCGCGCGTTCGAGCTCTACCTCGAGGCCAACCCGGAGCGGGTCGGCAGGGTCGGGATGCTCGCCCTGCTCGACGCCTCGCGCCAGGACATTCCCGAGTACTCCGAGTACATCGGCGCGATCCAGCGCGAGGCCCGCCGCGTAAACGACCGCTTCCCCGAGCAGGGCTGGGATCCGATCGAGCTCATCGTCGAGGACAACCTTCCGGCCGCGGTCGCCGCGTACAAGCAGTTCGACGTGCTGTTCGTGAACTCGATCTTCGACGGGATGAACCTCGTCGCGAAGGAGGCGCCGCTCGTGAACGAGCGCGACGGGGTGGTCGTCCTCTCGGAGAACGCCGGCGCCTACGAGGAGCTCGGCGAGTGGGCCGTGCGCGTCAACCCGTTCGACGTCGCGGGCCAGGCGGACGCGCTCGAGCGCGCGCTCTCGATGCCGGTGGCTGAGCGGCGTGAGCGGCTCGAGGCGATTCGTGCGTTCGTCCGCGAGCACGACGTCGCCGCCTGGGTCGAGAGCCAGCTGGCCGATCTCGACCGCTGCGCAGCGCTTCGGGTCTAGGCTTGTGCGCGCAATGGCGCGCTCGACGCAGGCAGACGAGCTTCGCCCCGTCAACCCGGCGACGCTGGAGCCGGTCGGGTCCGTGCCCGTGTCCGCTCCCGAGGAGGTTGCCGAGGCCGTCGCCGACGCGCGGCTGGCGGCGGAGCGCTGGGCCGGCTCGTCCTTCGGCGAACGGCGCGCGCTCCTAGCCCGCGTCGCCTCCGAGCTACTCGATGCCGCGGATGAGATCGCCTCCACGGTGACCGCGGAGACGGGCAAGCCGCTCGTCGAGTCCTACACCGCCGAGCTGTTCGTCGCGCTCGACAACCTCGTCTGGGCCGCCGCGAACGCCGGTCGCGTGCTGTCGCCCGAGCCCGTGCGGTTCGGCCAGCCGCACCTGCGGCACAAGCGCGGGGTGCTGCTCTACGAGCCGCTCGGCGTGATCGCGGTGATCTCGCCGTGGAACTTCCCGTTCGGGATCGCGCTCAGCCAGGCGGCCTTCGCGGTCGCGGCCGGGAACGCGGTCGTGATCAAGCCGTCCGAGGTGACGCCGCTCTCGGGTGCGTGGGTGCAGCGCGTCTTTCGCGAGGCAGGCGCCCCGAAGCGGCTCGTGCAGGTCGTGCAGGGCGGGCCTGCCGCGGGCGAGGCGCTCGTGCGCGCTCCCGGAACGGCGAAGGTCGTATTCACGGGATCGGCAGAGACCGGGCGGGGGGTCGCATCGCTCGCGGGCGAGCGGCTCCGGCCGGTGACGCTCGAGCTCGGCGGCAAGGACCCGATGCTCGTCTTCGAGGACGCCGACCTCGATCGCGCGGTTGCGGGCGCACTCTGGGGCAGCTTCGCCAACTGCGGCCAGGTGTGCTCCGGCGTCGAGCGGATCTACGTCGCGCGGCCTCTGCAGGAGACCTTCGTCGAGGAGCTGACGCGGCGGGGCCGTGGGCTCCGGATCGGCCGCGGCGAGGAGCTCGAGACC
>Ga0335084_10005071_pt1 | contig 12991 bp, 9 predicted proteins | sample Lox_Sample_44_FD_206721 | JGI IMG/M metagenome (GOLD analysis project Ga0335084, IMG submission 206721) | Soil microbial communities from Loxahatchee National Wildlife Refuge, Florida, United States - Lox_Sample_4.4 | ecosystem: Environmental > Terrestrial > Soil > Wetlands | place: USA: Florida... | reverse complement strand
GCAAGGTCGAGATGCCGGGCTCGAACCAGCGCTGGTGTAGCGACAAGATGACGATCGTGTGCTGGAATGGCGAGGTGGTGGAGTTGATCTTCGCCGTGGACTGCCACGACCGCGAGGCGATCGCCGTAGTGGCCGAGGCCCGGGCGATCACCGGCGCCGACGTGCGGCGGCTGATGCGGCGCGCCGCGTTCGCGCGCTGTGGCAGCGAGCCGCCCACGGAGCCGATCCAGTGGCTGACCGACAACGAGGGGATCTATACCGCGCTCGAAACCATCATCCAGGCCGAGCGACTGGGTCTGACGCCGGTCACGACCCCGGTGGCGAGTCCCGAGTCGAATGGTATCGCCGAAGCGTTCGTGCACACGCTGCGCCGGGACTATCTGGACGCCGCGGACCGCTCGAGTGCGGAGGGAGTCTTGGAGCAGATCCCGGCATGGATCGCCGACTACAACGGAATGGCGCCGCACTCGTCGCTGGGAATGAAAGCCCCGCTCAAGTACCGGCGCCAGGTACAGACACTTAATGCTGAGACCTGTCTCACGAAATAGGGGTCAGAACATCTGAGGGCACATTCGAGGCAGTGCCGGTGCCAAGGGATCCCCCAGCACCTGCCGTCATTCCTAAAGTCTAGCGGATCACGTTTAACTTTGCGGTGCTGGTTCCCACAGAAGTGCGCAATCTGATTACGTACAAGCCGGGCTTCCAGCCACCAGCGCCGAAGTCAATCCTCTGCGGTCCTGCTGCCTGCCATTGGCCAGACAAGAGTGAACTCACCCTTCTGCCTTGCATATCGAACACGTCCAGGTGGACTGGTTGAGTGTACGACAGCTGGAATTCGATCCGTCCAACTGATCGAAGCGGATTCGGGTAGCATCGCACGGTCAGTGGACTGGGGACCGGTTGGTGGGGACCGGACTGGGCTCCCCGGTGATTAAACAGGGCAACGCCGGCCTGTGGCCAGTTGCCTGCATACTGGAAGGCTCCTCCCGCAGATATCCCGCTTTGGGTCGCCGCCAGCGTCCACACTATTCCCTCTGCGCCGGGATTCCAGCCAAGCGGGGCGCCGGTGGCGAGGTCGACTGCCGCAATACAGCTCCGTGGTTCGCCGCCAATTGTTGGGAATGCCCCGCCAAGGTACGCTGCGCTGTCGGTAAGGGCGATCGCCTTCACATCACCCCCGGCATTTGGATTCCATGGCAGGACAGCACCGGAACCAGAGACAGCAGCCGCACCATTGCGCTCTTGACCAGCGACAAGATTGAAGTCACCGACCAAGTATAGCGACTTGCCCGACACGGCGAGGCCTTCAACGCTTCCATCCACATTCGCTGCCCATGGCATCACAACACCCGCCGTGTCCACTGCCGCAACACCGTCTCGCGTCTGCCCGCCGACGGCGGTGAAAACGCCCCCTACGTAGACGATGCTATCCGTCGCCGCGAGGCTCAGGACCATTTCGTTCGGGGAGGGGTTCCACGCCCTAGCCAGGCCGGTGTAGGCGTCTATGAGCGCCAGGTTCTGCCGACTCTGTCCCCCCGCCGCCGTGAAGTACCCCCCAACGATAACCCCCCGGGACGTGGGAGCAACGGCCCTCACTAGCCCGTTCACCGTGGGGTTCCAAGCGGTGGGCATGCCGCTCACCTTGTCCACTGCGGCGAGCCCCGCGCGAGCCATTCCCCCTACGGTACCAAATGCTCCGCCGACAATGACTCTGTCCCCCACTACCGCCATGCAGGTTACATAGTCGTCGGTCTCGGGATCCCAAGAGGTAGCTCGCCCCGTGGCCAGATCAAAGGAAGCCAGGCCCCGCCTCCACACCCAGTCGCGTACGGATGTGAAGTCTCCACCGACGAACAGTTTGGCGCCGTCCTGTGCCAGACAGAACACACTACCATTTGGTCGCGGATCCCAATCGTAGCAATCGCCGCTTCGCGCATCGATGGCACAGAGCACAAACCCAGCCGGGTATGCCCTCCCTCCAACGCTATCCGCGAAGCCCGTCGCGAAAAGCGTGTCGCCCACTAGATTGAGTGTCTGAAAGTAGGCTCCCGTGGTCGAATTCAAGACTGCCCTTGCAGTCCATGACGTCGCCTGCGCCGTCCTAACATTGATGGCCCCGATACCTTCGCGATACTGCCCGCCAAGGAAGTAGAAGGAACCCCCTACAAACAAGGTACTATCCCGAAGAAGTAGCGCTGCCACTCGAGGTCCGCCGTCATAGGGGAAGTCTCGACCCCTTGAGATCTGAGGGTCCCAAGACTCTAAGGCGCCGGTAGATCTGCTGATGGCTGCGAGGTACCGCTGCAAGACGCCATTGACCACAGTAAAATGACCTCCCACGAACAGCACGGTGTCCGTGGCGGTCATCGTTAGGACGTCATTATTGAGCTGCGGGGTCCACGGGAGAGCGGTCGCAGTGCTGGCCGTCACCGCCGCCAAATAGGCGCGACTCTGCCCACCGAGATTTTGAAACTGCCCCCCCAGGTAGACGGTATCGCCGACTGCACAAATGGCCGCTACTCGTCCGTCAGCTACCGGATTCCAGTCCGAGACGACCCCGGAGGAAACGTCCACCGAGCCTATTCGGGGGCGCAACGAGCTACCGAGTGAGTCGAACTCTCCCCCAATGTACAAGGTTGTCCCGTGGATGGCCAGCGCGTAAACGTCTCCATTTGCATCGGGTAGCTGAGCGTCATCCGCGCCATCGCCGTTGATATGGGCGATATTCAGGTGGCGGTGTCCATTTACCGCAATGAAACTCCCCGCGATACACCATCCTCCCATCCCGTCTGACACCGCGGCCCTAACCACTCCCGCCACCGTCGGCTGCCGCGTCGCCAGTCCGTCACCCGGCAGTAGCAATACGACCCCGCCGCCAGACGCGGGCCCGACTTGGAGGAAGTTGCCAGCGATATAGAGCGTGTCTCCAGAACGGGCAGTGGCGAAAACGCGATCTCCGAGCCCGGTGCACCACAAAGTCGAATCGACCGTCTGCGCCGCGCTTCGCCGAGCTATCACCACAAGAAGCACACTAAGTACTACCTTGATCGCTCCGGCGAACTGTTTCTTCACTCCCGATCACCGCAAGATCGGCACACGCAGCACCTTCGCGCGGCCGATCCCCGTCATCCTTGCGAAATACACTCCGGAGGACACGCTCGCGCCCTGCTGGTCCCGGCAGTCCCACACGTACTCACGCCGACCCGTCACAGCCACGCGCTCGGCAAGAAGTCTCACCTTCCGACCCATGATGTCGTACACCACCAGTCGTGGAATGACCTGTCTCGGCGAATCGAGGCCAAATCTGACCTGACCGGATCCGGGCCGCAGCTCCGCAAGGAAGAATCTTGCGAGCGTCGGCTCGCTCCGATCAACACCAGCCAGATCGGGACGTCCGATCACGAACCGCTGGTTGGGTATATCCCAATGCGCCTGGGTGATGCCTATCCCCTGTCCGTTGTAGGCTGCGAAGAAGTGCCACTTGTCGCCGACTTGGAGATGCTCCGCGGCTTCCCATCCAATAAGTTCGTTGTTGTCACCGACATACGTATACATGTTGGTGAGGCCGCCCCACTTGCTTAGCGTGGTGTCCTCCGGGCTCGTCACACCGGTACTTGAGATGAACCAACTTGAATTCGTGCCCGCACAATTGTAGTTCGCGTTTGAGAAGAATACACGCCAAGCGCCTGTGAGGGAGTCCTTCATGGCCATCGGCGACTCAACTACCGGAGGAATATGTGTGGTGCAGTTGGGAGCCACCGGAGCCAACGGCACACCCACGTGAGTCGAGTCGGTCGCCCTGAATTGCCCATAGTCACTCCACCTGTCAAACGATGACACACTCGTGTTCTTGGCGACCCCGACGCTTGTAGTCGCGCTCCCTGCGCTTGCCACGTATCGCTTGTCCTGCCCAACATAGTACATGATGTACCGGCCAGTGCTGTCCGGATGTGGGTCGGGCATGACAAATGGATCGCGGAACTGTTGCGCGTTTGAGAAGACCGCACCCTGGCGGTCCACCCACAGTGTGCTGTCTGCGTCGAACACCATCTTGCGAGTAGAGCTCCAGACCGTGTCCGTCGTGTCAAGCGAGGCCGTTGTTACGTAACCGATGCGCTGGTTGCTTGAGTTGTCGACGCCCGTGTAAAACATATAAGTCAGGTTGCCCACCGGGAGAATGGACGGAGCCCACACGTTCTTCGCATCCCAATTTGCCCCGCCGCTGGGCACGAAGAACCGCATACTCGTGCTGTCGGTGTGAAAATGAGCAAGCGAGTCCGACCACGCATGTCCGATACTAAGTTCAGCGCCGGTGGCAATATTGTGGCGGATATAGATCAGATGGAAGAGTCCGCGCCATGGGTGGAGCGGGTTACTGGATGGCACTGTATTGAAATAGAAGGCAAAGTCTTTCGGATAGATGTTGGGGTCGGGGTCGACGTAGTATGTCGTATCGACTGCCGACGGACTACTCGAGAGACTTAGGAGGTCTTCGGCCGCTACGCTCGCAATGCTGGTTGCGCCGTAAGCGCTGATCGCCGTAACGGTGGCGGCTGGAAGTTCGCTCAAGACCGCGGCATCCGCGAGAATCTCCTGATCCGTCTGAGAAACGATCGTCAGCGACACCGACCACAGGCTGTCCGGGGACCCCAGTCCCACGGTTCGAATGTCGCTGAGGCCGAGTCCGATCAGGTTCACGTGCAACTCAGTTGTCGGATGGAAGCTCGTCGCGGAGAGGATCGCCGGCGGGTATGCTCCGAGGGCGCCACCATTGTAGGTCACCTGGTTGGAGGATGTCACGGCTCCGCCGTCTGTCAGGGCTGCGACTTTGAGCTTTCCCCTGCCGCCCCTAGGAATTGCGACGCTGAAGACCGCAAGCGCAGGCAGATCGGCCGCTGCTGAGCAGAAATTCGCAGTTCTTTGGTTAGCAGCAACTTCCGTAAGGCTCGCTGGCTCCATCAGAGAGTCAACGTTGGCCGTGTCAGCTTCGCAGGCGTTCGCGACTTGGCGCACGATGAGCCCTGACGAGTCCGCCACCCAAATGAGCCGCCATTCGGAAGGCAGGCTTGTTTCTGAGCTGTCCGCTTTGAGCACGAGGCTTGCAACTGTGCTGTCAGATGAGAATAGCGTGGTTGCACCGCTGCTCCAGGAGAGATGTAGCGCCTGAGCTGGTGGGGCGCAGAGCCCCATCGCAAGTAACGAGATCAGGATCGGTCTACACACGGCAGCCTCCCGAGAAGGATACTGATCAATGGTTCCAGGCTAGTGATAGAGACTGCGAATCTGCCCGTACGTTGACGCTTGAACTGGCGGAACGTTGGGACTTGTGCCCGCTCCACCCTGCCACGTGACCACAGCGCTGCTTGCCCCCCAGAGCGTTATCTCATTCATTCCGCCGTTTTGGGACAGACCGACTGAGGTAAGGGCAATCGACATCGGGTCGGAACAACCGCTGCAGGTTCCGGAGCCGGTCGACTGATGATGATTCACAGTGATCTGAAACAAATAGTATTCGCTGCCTTCGTCCAAATGGACTTGACTGGTAGCTGGGAGCGCGCCGACAATTCTTATTGTGGCGTGATTTATGCCTGGTACTCCGGGGGCGTAGTCAAGACCCCCGGTCGCGCCACCCCCCCAAGGGTCAATGCATGTGTACGGTCCCGACGTGAAGCCGAAATTTGCCGTGATGCATGCGGACCGACAACCTCCGGCACCACACTGCCACCAATCACTAAGGGCGGTTGCTGCGGAATCGGGCGAGGTCCAGACATCCAGTGTTGCCCTGATACCGACAAGGCTGTCGATCCCGGACGGGGCCACGACCGAGCCGACGATGATGTCGACGCCACTGTTGGTTGAGCACGCAAAAGTCTTGTTGACTGCCCCAGCAGCCCCACAGTCATTCCATGCCAAGTTCAAGGTGGCGGCGCTGGTGAGTGCGGGCGCCAGCAAAAGGCCCGCTGCGATTAGGACCGCGACCAATTGAACTACCAGCTGAGTCATGGGCCAGCCTCCCTTCGGGTGCTTTGCGTTCCTGTTGGTGGCGTCCGACCAGAACTCGCGCCGGACGCTTGACCTGCTGCTGACTCGAAGCGCGGTCGGGTGAATGCCGAACGGCAGACCGCACCGCGCGTGAGTAAGTACAGCGATTGAAATCTTGGCTGGCGCGCGGAGCCATCGCTGAGCAATGAAATGCGATGCGCGAGAGGAGGGACCCACAGCCCTGGCTGTCAACGCGGCCTCGTGAAAATCCTGCAGCGTGGCGCAACTCCCCTGGCCAGAGAGAGGCGGCATCCCTGCTGGCCGTTTACCCCGTCGCTCTGTAGCGTAGCCTCGTTGAGAATCGGGTCAAGGAGAGAAATGGCCGGTTTGCCTGACCGCAACGGATCACGGCGGTCAGCGCGCTGTAGCCGCAAGGGCCTTTAACCACCTGTAGACTCGTGTCGTACGACTCGCTTCAAAGCCGTCACGGGCATTGGCATGGCTGGCCGCTACCTGCACGAGGTCGGTAACTTCTCTCAGGTCGGCCGCTGCAGTGTCGGCCACGGCAACTTGCGCACGCAGGTCGGCGAGGCGACCCTCCCGCACCGCCTCAGCTGCCCGGATCAGCGCGATCCAGAAGGTCAGCATGTCCTCGCCATAGTGGAACCGCGCATTGACTTCGTAGAGCCTTGCAGCGATGCGAGGATCCCGCGTACGTGAGCGGCCGGAATCCAACGCAGAGCGGGCGGCACGAAGGGAGGCCTCAATGCCGGCCAAGCTCGTGCTCGAATCCGCGACAGGCAAGGGTGCGTCGGAGAGATGTCCGATGCGAAAGATCGGGAGGCTGGGATCGAGCAAGGTTTGTCTCTCGCCGAAGCCGACCGAGCCAACAGCGTCCTGAAGAGCAAGCAGGTTGGCAGTAGCGTGCTCAAGGTAACCATAGAACGCACGCATGTCCTCGCTCGCTGGCCCGTATTCGCGCGCGCAGAAGTCGGAGATCAATGAATCGACGTTCGCGCGGGGATTCCAAAGCAGCCGCGCGAGCATCGCGTGTTCGAAGGTCCACGTGCCCCAGAGTCGCGTCGGTACGTGCATGGTGAAGAAGTCGTGGATGCCGAGCGCCGACCAGTCGCGCAGGTCAGTGGCCATCACGTGTGGATGCACGAACGGCAAGGACTTCGTCCAGCTGACGTTGAAATACTCGCCGAGTGCAAGCTCGCCTTGGTAGGGACGCTTGGCACCTGCGCTCCAGCCTCGCAGGCGCTCTTCAATGGGTGCATTCACCTCACACGCCGGATCAGAGAGCGGGTGCGCGTAACAGCGGAAGTATGGGAAGAACGCCACTTCGCTGCCCGTTCTGCCGAGGTCCGGGTCAACTGCGCGCTCGGGTGGATTGGCCGTCTCTAGATAGGCCGGTGACACGATCGTCACCGGTCGGCCCACCGTCTTGAGTTCACGCTTCACCTCGGCGATCACTCGCAGCCAGCGGTCCTGGGGTGATCCAATCGCACGGCACGACTCGCATTGGCACCATCGACCCCCGTCAAGTGGCCATAGTTGAACGATGTCGGCATGCCGCATCGCGCCAGTCTGGAGGCTCGCGATCAGTCCGCGCGCGAGTTCGGCGACTGCGGCGTGATTCGACGTGCAGAAGTTGAGGCCAGATTCGGCTGAGATTCCCGGCACTCGCTTGCCGTTCTCGAACCCGTACCACTCTGGGTGGATGGCGAATCGTGTCCGCCTCTCGCCAGGCGTGATCGAGTCCGGATTGAGGAACTCGCTCTCAATGCCGTGCCCACCGGCCGTAAGCCGGATCCCCAGCTTCTCAAGGAGCGCGGCGCGCGGCTCCGCCGCGGTCCAGATATTCATCCGGTTGCGCGCCATCCAAAGGAAGAAGTCGGTGGAACCGCGCGGCTCCCACGCCCAGAATCCGCGAGTCGCAAACGATGGCGACTCTTCTCTCGATAGCAAGGACGACAACACTCCGGGTGGCTCTGCCATCACCACGTTCGAATCGCCGAGGTCGAAAAAGCGCAGCCCTAGCTCTTCAAGGACAGCGTAGGCGCCAGCGAGTGTGCCGGTGCGAGTCGTCCCATCGATCACCACGACCGTGCGGCCTTCACGCCGTGAGCTCGAGATCTTGAACGCATCTGGCGATCCGCCAGTCGGCCGCTTTCTGGAGATGCCGGCAGATTCCGCCGCGTGACCGCCAACGACTACGACTTGTCCCTCCGGAGGAAGTGGTCCAAGGCCCGCAAGGCTGACGCGCACGGGACCGAGGGCTACCGAAAGGAAGCGCGCGAGCTCAATCGCAGCGAAGCTCTCGGTACACGCGTCATCGTCCTCGCTACGACTATCCCACCAGTCGACCGAGTCTTCGGCTGCAGCGGCGTGTTCGACGCTCCCGAATCGGCCCGCATCAGCAACGACGGTCACAAGCCGGGGCGACGTCATGGGTCCGGGGTCTTCCGACGACCACGACACATGCCTTGGCACTGCGAGCATGAAGACACACTGCGCAACCGCAAGTACTGCACCGCGGTTAATTCTGTTGGGCCACATGGATGTGATCGGCGGTTAGCCCCAGAATGCTCAGCCTCGGCGGGTCCAACGTGGACAAGATTGGGGTGGCGGGGGCCTTCGACGACGACGAACGATCCCCCCCACGTACCAGCCGCCATGTCCGTCTCCAACAACCGCAAGTACCTGTCCTGTAATTCTGGGAAAGTGCCCGACTGTAGCAGCCCCGATTCGATCGACTGGCCCCCCGCCTGATGACGGACCAGCCATCGAAAAGAGCCCACCCACGTAGATGGTGCTGTCCTGCCTGGCGACGGCCAGCATACGGTCGCCAAGTCCAAGACACAGCGTAGATTCGATCATGGACGCTCCGTGGAAGCGTGGTCTTTATTTTGCCTCGTCGCGCGCGGCGCGCAGGATCTCGAGGTCCACCGTCTGCTTGCCAATGATGCGCTCCAGCTCCTGGATCCGCTGTTGCGCGGCCTGGAGCTCCGAGCCCGGCACGACGTCCTCGTTGGCGGCCACCGCCGTCTCCGCCCCGGACGCCAACAACGGGCGCGAGATCTGCAACTCTCTGCTCAACTCCGAGAGCGTGAGTTCACCCCGCAACACCCGTTCGATCTGCTGCCGCTTGAACTCGGGCGTGAAGATCCGCCGCCCGTCCGACTTCCTGGCGATCGATTCCATCGGCTCCTCCTCGTGGACGAGTATCCACCGAGAAGTGCCTCGTCGAAATGGGGGTCAGAACAATCCGGGGCGGCTCACTCTTGTGCTGGGCCAGTGCCCCTCCGATGTATGTTGGACCTTCCATGAGTGCTGCCCCGCGCCTCGGCCATGCCTCGCGTTGGCTCAGTCATCTTGTTCTTGTGATTGGGTGCGTTGGGCTAGCAGCCCTTCCCAACCGGTCAGCACACGCGAAGCCGCGTGCGCCAACCTCGGATCCATTCCGACGGGCAACCGCGGCCCTGCTTTGGCCCGGAGCGACGAGGTCTTTCTTCGTCTCAGGTTCTGGCGTCTGCTCAAACGGGGAGTGGCAGACAGTATTTGAACCTTCCCACGATGGTCTTCCGGCCCATGAAGCGCACGCCGTGGCGTGTTCCGACGATGATCTTCCCGTGCTGCATTGGGAAATGGACAATAGTCCTCTCACTTGGTACTTCGAGGCGGTCGCTGTACCCGGCCCCGACTCGATTCTCTTCGCCAGTGTAGCAGTTCGTGTCATCAATCACGGTGCCTATGCCGTCCAAGCAGACCTCCGCACGACACTAGCTCCGCTCAGTTCCCCCGCTGCATTTGTCGCTTGGGACAGCGACTCAGCTAGCAATCTGATGTGGGCTGGAGCTGATTCACCAATCGCCCATGGGTGGCGAGAATCCCTTGCTCCGGACTCAGGCGACACAGCAACTTGGAGATTGCGGCCTGGCCATGAAAGGACAAGGCGCTACTTGCTCCCGGCCTATGCCTGCCCGAGCGAGCGGCTCATTGCTCTCAGCAAGACGTCACATAGAGCCTATGTGTCACGAGCTCGCAGCTATTGGACGAATGCCTTGGCCGCCGGCATGCAGCTCAGCATTGGGGACAGGCACACTGAATCGGCCTATCGGCAAGCGCTCGTGGTTCTCCTCGGCTGCACCCAGCGACACAAGGGCGCGCTTATTCCGATTGGCAATCCATTTCAGTATCGCGACATTTGGCTTCGTGACGGTGCTCGTTGCATCGCTGCGCTGGCCATGGCGGGCCAGACAAGTCTAGCCCGCGCACTCGCGACCAGCTTCCTGCGGTATCAATGGCCCCAAGGGCCATTTCTCAGTCAACGCGGCCAACTCGATGGCACGGGTCAGGCGCTGTGGGCCTTTGAACAGGCATTCCTTCGCCCGTCACCCGATTCCTCGCTTGCCACTGTGACGAACGCTGCAGTATCGGCCTGGCGCTGGATGGAACTTCAACGCACTTCCACGCGCATTCTTCTTGGCAAGATGGGCGGCCTGTTGCCCTACGCTGAGCCTCGAGACGGAGAGCTTCCTCACGGCCGGGGACAGTTGACGGGGAATGATGCCTGGGCCATTGCGGGCTACCGCGCCACCGCCCGACTTCTTGAAGGCGCCGGTCGTGCCCATGAAGCGATCGCGGTTCGGCAAAGCCTTAGCAATTACCAGGCCGAGTTTGCCCGACACCTCGCGGAAAGCAAGAGCGCGGACGTCCCGCCGGCTTGGGATCGACCTGCCATCGATTGGGGCAACGCGTCTGTCGCTTACCCGTGCGGCGCACTCTCGGCGGCTGATCCGCGCTTCATTCGTCTGGCCGAGCGTCTTTGGAGTGACTCACCGGAGCCGGGTCTCGTTCGTTACGGCAAAGGCGACTCGACACATACGTACTTGGCAGCTGATCTGGGAATGTCCGCCATGCTCACTGGCCGGATCGATGACGCCAACCGGGTCATCGAGGCGCTGATCAGGTGGCGAACGGCTAGCGGCGGCAGTCCTGAGATTTTCGACCGCGCCACGCGAGACTACGGATCAAACCTTCCGCCACACGCGACTGCGGCCGCGGCGATTGTGACGCTGATCCGGAACTCACTCATCTACGACGATGAGGATACGCTGCGCCTGACAATGGCGGCGCGACCGCAGTGGTGGCGACGCGGACGCTTTGAGCGGGCACCGACCCGATGGGGCCTCCTCGACGTGTCCTTTTCACTGCGGCATCAGCGAGCCACTTGGAAGTGGACAGCCGTTTCCGTCCCAACCATCTTGACCGCCCCGCCTGGCTACCGAATCGATCATTTGAACTCCCCGGTAGCCTCGCAGATCGGCCCACGTCAAATTGTCGTTCCCCCTGGCCGCAAGTGGTTCAGCGCGGAACTCGAACGGGTTTACTAAGATGACTCGCCTCACACTTGTGGCCCCCGCGATCTTCCTCTGCCTTTGCATCTTTTTGCCCCATGAGCTTCATGCCGGCGATTCTCATAAGAACGAGGCCTCGGATAGCACGCGTCCGCAGTTCGCCGCCCGGCTCTTGAGCGATGGGAAGTACAGTCAAGCAATCCGGATCTTTGAAGCAGCGCTCGCTGACTCTGATCCCGAGGCGAAGTCTTGGGAATTCCATTGCGGTTACGCGACTTGCTTGAGTGCGGCTGCGTTCGAGTCCACGAATCGCTTCGGCGTCGCAGGGCCGCAGCAATCGATCAGTAGCGAGAGGATTGACTTGGTTCGACAGGCAATCCGTGAGCTTGACATCGCTGAGGGCCTCACATCGGCGGGCCCTATCGTTGCGATGCTGCGCGTGCAGCGAGGAACCATTCTCGAAACGTGGGGCTTCCCCCTTGACGCCTATGGGTGTTATAGGTCGGCATTGGGAGCAGCACCATTTGATGGTGATGCATCCGCTGGGCTGGCTAGAATGCGTGCACTGCTCGGCAGCAGCGAATAGCAGGTGAAGGCCATCAATGACAGGTCTGCATGGTTCCCACGTGAATGCATCTCATCCCGGAAGTGTCCTCTAATCCGCTCTGTGTTCTGACCCCCGTTTCGGCGAGGCACTTCTCGGTGGATACTTATCCACGAGGAGGAGCCGATGGAATCGATCGCCAGGAAGTCGGATGGGCGACGGATGTTCACGCCCGAGTTCAAGCGGGAGCAGATCGAACGGGTGCTGCGGGGTGAGATCACGCTCTCGGAGCTGAGCCGAGAGCTGCAGATCGCACGCCCATTGCTGGCGCGCTGGAAGCACCTGATCGCGTCCGGGGCGGAGACGGCGGTGGCCGCCAACGAGGACGTCGTGCCGGCTTCGGAGCTCAAAGCCGCGCAGCAGCGGATCCGGGAACTGGAGCGGATCATCGGCAAGCAGACGGTCGACCTCGAGATCCTGCGCGCCGCGCGCGACGAGGTAAAAAAAAGACCACGCTTCTACGGAGCGTCCAAGAAATGACGGGGCGACCCGTGGCGCGAATCGCCCGCGTACTCGGCATCGGGCGGGCGACCGCCTACCGCGAACGTGGACCGCGCGCCTCACGCTATCATCGCCTCGACGACGCGCTGGTCTACCAGCAACTCAAGGCCGTGCTGCGCGAGCGCGGGAGCTACGGCTATCGGCGGGCGACCGTGCTGGTGAACCGCGAGTTCGGAGCCTGCTACAACCGCAAGCGGATCCAGCGGGTGATGCGGTTGACCGGGCTGGCCCTGGCGGTGCGCCGGCGCAGCGGCAATCGGAGGCCGCATCGGGGCAAGGTCGAGATGCCGGGCTCGAACCAGCGCTGGTGTAGCGACAAGATGACGATCGTGTGCTGGAATGGCGAGGTGGTGGAGTTGATCTTCGCCGTGGACTGCCACGACCGCGAGGCGATCGCCGTCGTGGCCGAGGCCCGGGCGATCACCGGCGCCGACGTGCGGCGGCTGATGCGGCGCGCCGCGTTCGCGCGCTGTGGCAGCGAGCCGCCCACGGAGCCGATCCAGTGGCTGACCGACAACGAGGGAATCTATACCGCGCTCGA
>Ga0335084_10005070_pt1 | contig 12993 bp, 11 predicted proteins | sample Lox_Sample_44_FD_206721 | JGI IMG/M metagenome (GOLD analysis project Ga0335084, IMG submission 206721) | Soil microbial communities from Loxahatchee National Wildlife Refuge, Florida, United States - Lox_Sample_4.4 | ecosystem: Environmental > Terrestrial > Soil > Wetlands | place: USA... | reverse complement strand
CGATCGCGAGCATCTGACCGATGGTAGCGACGGACCCCCGACCGTGCAAAGCCGCCGCGCTCGATGACCGGCCGGAAAGGAGCCGGCGCCCCTTGTTCCGCGGCCCCGAGAGGCGTACAGTCGCCGGTGGGAGATGGCATTCCTCCCGCATTGCGAACCGCCGCGAGGCTGATGATGCCTGCAAACCACCCGGTCACGGGTTTGCAGGAGCGCCCATGCAGCCGACGTTGCGCGATGCTGTTGACGACGATTTTCGATCCGCCTCCCCTCGGATAAGCACGCCCACACTGCGCGCGGTCCAGTCCGTCGCGCCGGGCGCCGCGACCGACGTCCCCGGCGATGCGCGGCGACCGCCGCCCCCGCTCGAGGCGCCCGGGCGCTTTCACAGCATCCTCTTCCCGCGGCCGGAAACCGCCGCCCCCGCGGAGGCGCTCGGCCCGCCCGCCTTCTTCCGCGATCTCAATCTCGATCACGTCGTGGACGGCATTGCCGCGGGACAGCCTGACTACGAGCTCAAGCCGTTCTTCTACGCGCCGCTGAGTGACCTCGATGCCATCGCGTATCGGCAGGAAGTCATGCGCGACCTCGAGGACGACCGGGCCATGCAGGCGGTCACCTCCTTCTCCGAGCGGATGGCGACGATGCGGCGCCGTCTCGGGCTGGTCGCGAAGCTCCGCTACAAGCAGGAGCGCGAGCGCTGGTTCCTGGCGGCGGTCGAGATCTATTGCGAGGCCCTCGAGCGGTTCGCTTCGGACCTCCGCCCGCTCGGCCTGCAATCGGGCGGGATGCACGCGCTTCGCGACTACCTCGCGCAGTACGTCGAATCGGAACCGTTTCGGCGGCTCGCCGCGGAAGCCCGGCAGGTCGCGGCGGGGCTCGGCGCGATCCGGTACTGCTTGCTGATCGACGGCGGAAGCGTCACGGTGCGCGCCTACGACGGCGAGCCCGACTACACCGCTGCAGTGGAAGAGACGTTCGCGAAGTTCAGGCGCGGGGAGGCAAAGGACTACCGGGGGAAATATCCCGACCGGGCGAGCCTCGACCACATCGAGGCGCAGATCGTGGAGCGCGTCGCCCGGCTGTACCCCGCCCCGTTCGCCGCCCTGGAAGCGTTCGGTGCGGCACACCCGCACTATGCCGACGAAACCGTCGTGCGGTTCGACCGCGAGGTCCAGTTCTACGCCGCCTACCTTGCGTACATCGGCAAGCTCCGGCGCGCGGGCCTGAGCTTCTGTTACCCGAGCGTGTCCGCCGCGTCCAAGGAAGTCGCCGCCGCCGGGACCTTCGATCTCGCGCTCGCCGCGAAGCGCGTGGCGGAGAATGCGCCCATCGTCCGCAACGATTTCCACCTGCGCGGACCGGAGCGGATCTTCGTGGTTTCCGGGCCCAACCAGGGCGGCAAGACGACGTTCGCCCGCACGTTCGGCCAGCTGCACTACCTCGCCGCGCTCGGCTGCCCGGTGCCCGGCACCGCGGCGCGGCTCTTCCTCTGCGATCGCCTCTTCGCCCATTTCGAGCGCGAGGAGGACATCCGGACCGAGCGCGGCAAGCTCGAGGACGACCTCGTCCGGATCCATGCGATTCTCGACCAGGCGACACCGGCGAGCATCGTGATCATGAACGAGATCTTTGCGTCGACCACGCTCGAAGACGCGCTCTTCCTCGGGCGGAAGGTCATGGCGCGACTCTCGCGCCTCGGGTGCCTCGCCGTGTGCGTGACGTTCCTCGACGAGCTGGCATCGTTCGACGAGCGCACGGTCAGCATGGTCAGCACCGTGGATCCGGACGATCCGACGGTGCGCACGTTCAAGGTCGAGCGCCGGCCGGCGGACGGGCTCGCATACGCCCTGGCGATCGCCGAGAAATACCACGTGACTTACGCGCGGGTGCGCGAAAGGATCGGTGCATGAAAGCGCTCCTGATGCACGAGGACCGGGATCTCGACCTCGCGGCCGGCTTTCCTCGCCACGAGCGGGCCCTCGCGCAGGACCTCGCGCTCGACACGCTGCTCCGCGCCATGGCCCGCGACGATGGCCTGGTGCTCGACGTCTCCCGCCGCGCGCTGCTCTGCGGCCTCGCGAACGACGTCGATACGATCCTGTATCGGCAGGACGTCCTGAAGGACTGCCTCGGCAACCCCGAGACCGTGCGGGCGCTCTACGCGCTCGCGGTCGAGGCGATCGAGAACAGGCGCAAGCACTATTTCGGCATCTACAGTCGCTACCCGGGCTCGATCCTCCACGGTGCCGTGGAACTGCTGCAGATGTTCGTCGGCATGCTGCGTCGGCTCCGGACCATCGCGGACGCCGAAGCCGGGCGGTTCGGCTCGCACGGGCTCACCCGCCTCTTCTGCACCGTCCAGGACGAGTTCACCGACGAGTACTTCGCGCGCATCGAGGCGCACCTGCGCGAGCTGAAATTCCGCAGCGGGGTGCTGCTGAGCGCCGAGCTCGGCGAAGGCACCGCGGGGACCCGGCACATGCTGCGCCTCCCGCTCGACCGGCGGCCGGCCTGGCTCCTGCGCCTCCTCGGGAAGCGGAAGCCCGCCTACACCTTTCATCTCCACGAGCGCGACGAGGCGGGCGGGCGGATCCTGTCCGAGCTGCGCGAGCGGGGGATCAACGCGGCGGCAAACGCGGTCGCGCAGTCGGCCGAGCACGTCCTCGGCTTCTTCCACATGCTGCGGGCGGAGCTCGCCTTCTACGTCGGATGCCTGAATCTGCACGAGCGGCTCGCCGCGCTCGGAACGCCGGTCTGCATTCCGCAGCCGCAGGCCCTGCGTGCCGGGCGTCACCGCGCCGTAGGACTGCGCGACGTCAGCCTCGCACTCAGCATGGGACGAAGCGTTGTAGGGAACGCGCTAGAGGCCGACGGCAAGCGCCTCGTGATCGTGACCGGGGCGAATCAGGGCGGGAAATCGAGCTTCCTCCGCAGCGTCGCACTGGCTCAGCTCATGATGCAGGCCGGGATGTTCGTGGCGGCCGAATCCTTCAGCGCGGAGCTTTGCGCGGCCCTCTTCACCCACTACCGGCGGGAGGAGGACGCGGCGATGGAGAAGGGCAAGCTCGACGAGGAGCTGAGCCGGATGAGCGAGCTCGTCGAGGCGCTCGCGCCGAACGCGCTGCTCCTCTTCAACGAGTCATTCGCCGCCACAAACGAGCGCGAGGGCTCGGAGATCGCGCGCCAGATTGTCGGCGCCCTGCTCGACAGCGGCGCGCACGCGCGGATCTTCTACGTCACCCACCTGTACGAGTTCGCGCGCGGGGTCTTCGATGCCGGCCGGAGGGACGCGCTCTTCCTCCGGGCGGAACGGCGCGCCGACGGGACCCGGACCTTCCGGGTCGTGGAGGCGGAGCCGCTCGCGACGAGCTTCGGCGAGGACCTGTACCGGCGGATTTTCGTCGACGCGGCGGAGGGTGCCGAGGCATGAAAACAGCCATCCGGTCGATACGGGCACGCGAGATCCTCGATTCGCGCGGCAACCCGACCGTCGAGGTCGATGTCCTGCTGGCGGGCGGCGATGTCGGACGCGCCGCCGTGCCCTCGGGCGCCTCCACTGGTGCCCACGAGGCGGTCGAGCTGCGCGACGGCGATCCCGGCCGCTACGGCGGGAAAGGCGTGCGCCACGCCGTCGGCCACGTGAACGGTGGCATCGCGGACGCGCTGGCCGGCATGGATGCGCTCGACCAGGCCGCCGTGGACCGGACGATGGTTCAGCTCGACGGCACGGCGCGCAAGGAGAAGCTCGGCGCCAACGCGATCCTCGGCGTCAGCATGGCGGTCGCGCGCGCCGCCGCGGCCGCGCGCGGCGTGCCGCTCTTCCGCTATCTCGGCGAGCACTTTCTGGGGTCCCCGCCCACGTCGTTCGTGTTGCCGGTGCCGATGTTCAACATCCTGAACGGCGGCGCGCACGCCGACTGGCAGGGCACCGACGTGCAGGAATTCATGATCGCGCCCGTCGGCGCGGGGAGCTTTGCCGAGGCGCTGCGCTGGGGGGTGGAAATCTATCACACGCTCAAGTCGGTGCTGCAGCACTCCGGCCACCTGACGGCGGTCGGCGAGGAGGGTGGTTTCGCGCCGCTTCTGAAGCGCAATGTCGACGCGCTGCAGCTGATTCTGAGGGCGATCGAGCGCGCCGGGTACCGACCGGGCGAGCACGTGATGCTCGCCATCGACACCGCGGCGAGCGGCCTCTTCCGCAGCGGCCGCTATCACCTGCTGACCGAAGGCCGCCAGGGCAGCGCGGAGGATCTGGTCGCCATGTACGCGGACTGGTGCAACCGCTTTCCGATCGTCGTCCTCGAGGACGGCCTCGCCGAGGACGACTGGGACGGCTGGAAGCTTTTGAACCGGCGGCTGGGGTCGAAAGTCGAGCTGGTCGGCGACGATCTCTTCGCCACCAGCGTCGAGCGGCTCGCGCGCGGCATCGAGCAGGAGGTCGCGAACGCCGTGCTGATCAAGCCGAACCAGATCGGCACGCTCACCGAGACGCTGGCGGCGGTGCGGCTCGCGCGGCACGCCGGCTGGGGAGCGATGGTGTCGCACCGGAGCGGGGAGACGGCGGACACTTTCATCGCCGACCTGACGGTGGCACTCGGCACCGGCCACCTGAAGACCGGCGCGCCGTGTCGCGGCGAGCGGGTCGAGAAGTACAACCAGCTCCTGCGCATCGAAGCGTCCCTCGGCAAGGCGGGGACGTTCGCCGGACGCGGCGGGTTCGTGCGCTGACCGCGGACGCGAACGCGCCGCTCCTCAGCGCGTCGCCGCGAAATGCTCGCGCAGCTCGGCCGCGAGCGCCTCCGGGGCGCGGTCGACCGCCGCCTCCCAGTGCAGCCGCTCGAGATACATCGCGTCGCTCCGATAGTGGGGCGTGAGCGCACTGCGCGTCATCATCACCAGATTCACGCGGAAAGCCGATGCCGCCCGGAGCGGGCCGGAGTAGAGCGCCAGGTTGAAGCTGTTGCAGCGGGACGCTTCGTACCATGCGAGGACGCGCGAGATGCCGAGCGCCAGCGCCCCGAGGTCGTCGGTCGTCAGGTCGAGCAGCGTCTCCCGCTCGGCGACCACCGCACGGACCTCGTTGAAGCCGAGCGGCGCGAAGGCGGTCATCCAGCTCGTCGCGCCGATGTGTCCGACGAAGCGCTCCGCGCGCGCCTCCTCCGCCGCCACCAGCGCGTCCCAGAACGGCCGGCCGTGCCGGGCGCGGTACCGCTCGCCGGCCGCGCCGAGGAGCCTCGCCATCGTCGTCGGATGGCGATCGAGGTAGACCTGCGCGTGGGGATGCGGCAGCGAGCCGCCGGCGGGATAGAGGTAGTTCACGTTGTACGCGCAGTGGCGCACCTGCGGATCGAAGCGGCGGACCGCGCGGACAAAGTCCTGCGTCGCCGCCAGGTTGTCGGCGATCAGCGCCGGCGAGAAATCAGGAAGTTCGAGCCAGTGCCGACTGGAGAAGATCGCGACCGCCGCGTACTGGGAATAGGGCACGAGGTTCGGGAAGAGGACGGTCTCGCCGCGCTGGATGCGTCCGTCGGCGCACACCTCGCGCGGGAGCCGCGGGGTCAGCCGCTCGAGCCGCTCGGGACAGAACGGGCAATCCGGGTCGGGCTGCCGGAGAAACTCGAGCGCGCCGGGCTCCGCCTTCGGCAGCTTCACGCCCTCGGCGACCCGCGCCGAGGTTCCGAGCAGCGGGTCGAACCGCACTTCCACGCGCCGCTCCATGTCCTCGGCGCCCGTCGGTGAGCGGAAGCGCGCGATCAGCGGCTCGCGGCGAAAGTCCATGACGGGTCCCGAAGCAGGCAGCGTCGATCGCATCATACGCACTGCACCGCCGCGGCGGCGATTGCGGCTCGACCGGGGGCTAGTGGAGCGCCAACCATCGCTCGATCAGGAGCGCCACCGGGCGCTCCTCGCCGCAGAAGTGGACGAACTCCCGGCGGCATCTCCGGCACCGCGCCCAGGCGACGCCGGCGACGCCGGCGGGCATCTCGTAGGTGTCCGTCCGGCTGACGCGGCACGCGCGGCCGCACTTCCTGCACGTCACGAACTCGGGAAACTCTAGGACCATCGCAGGACGCCCGCAGCGCCGATCGGGGTGCGCGTCGGGTTCACGCTCGCACTCCCTTCCGGTCCTCGCGGCCCCGGAGTCGCTCGAGATCCCGCCGCGCATCGGCCAGGGCGGCACGCGAAGCGCCCGGAGGCGCCTCCGCCCCGGACCCGAGCCGGCTGCGCAACCCGCCGGACCGCGCGACGAACTCGCGGCGAAGGGCGGCGAGCCACTGCGCCCGCCACTCCGTCACCCGGCGGTCGTGCGCCGCGACGGCCGCTGCGATCCGCGCGTCGACCCCGGCCCGCGCGAGCTGCCTGCGGATGCGGCGCGAGAGCAGCCACGCGACGGGCGGCGTCAGCGCCGATCGCTCGACGACCGTCGCCGCCGGGACGATGCCGGCCTCGCCGAGGGTCGGCGCGGCGCTCGGTCGAGGCAGATCGTCTTCGCCCTCGGTCGCGGTGAGCTCGGCGGCGCCGGCGAGCGCGTTGGCGAGCACCGCACGCGCCTTCATCACGTCGCGCACTGCCGCTTGCGTCGCCAGACCCGCCCTGCTCCGCAGCGAGGCCCCGAGCAGCTCGGCGACGTCGCTCGTCCTGGTGAAGCCCCGCTTCCAGAGCACCGCGGCGTTGTGCGTCGCTTCGGCGAGGAGCTCCGCTGCCGTCCGTGCGACGTCGGGAATTGCGCGGAACGGCTCGGTACGGAGCGCGTCGAGGTCCGCGAGCGCCTCCGACAGGATCGACTCCGCAGCGGACGCCCCCGCCGGGACGGACGCGGAAGGCCGCACGCAGAGCCGTTCGAGCGCCGCGATCACGTCGTCCCGCAGCGCGCCGACCTTGCGCCGCAGCGACCGCTCAGCGAGCCGGCGCCGGTCCTCGAGGCAGGGGCGCAGCCCGGTTTCGACCCAGCGCTCGAAGAGTGCCGTGGCGCCGCCCTTGACGCTGACCGGAAACACCGGGACCTCGGTTCCGGTCGCCTCGAGGAGCCGACGCCACACGTAGGTGCTCGCGCGCACGCGATCGTCCGCGGACAGGAGATCGGCCTTGCTCAGAAGGACCATCACGTGCGCACCGGCGCGCAGCAGCGCGTCGACCACGGCGGTGTCCTCCGGCGCGAGCGTGGCGGCGGCATCGACGAGCACGATCCCTACGTCGCAGCGCGGCAGGCACGCTCGCGCCGCCTCCTCTGCGCCAGCCACCAGCGAGCCGAGGCCGGGGGTGTCGATAAGGACGACGCCGTCCCTCAGGATCGACGCGGGAAGCTCGACGTGGAGGCGGGTCACGTGACGCGCGTTCGCCGGGTTCTGGTGCTCGGTCGCGAATTCCGCCAGTCGGCCGAGCTCGAACACCTCCGGCGCGGCGGTCGCGAACGAAACACTGCCGCGCGGCACGGCGCCGTAGCCGATCCGGGCCGGAACCGCGGTAATCGGCGTGACGCCGACCGGGAGCACGCCGGCTCCGAGGAGGCGGTTGAGCAGCGAGGACTTCCCGCAGCTCACCCGTCCGAACGCCGCCACCTCGAGCGCGTCCGACTCCAGCCGCTCGAGCGCGAGCTCGACGGCGGCGCGGAGCTCGACCAGGCCGTGCACGGTGACGATGCGGGCGAGCTCGGCCACGAGGCGGTGATCGGCGCGCGTCCCGTCGAGTCGCCGCAGGCGCGCCTCGAGCTCCCGCCCGGCGCCCTGCGCGAGAAAGGCTTCCATCTGGTCGAGGAGATCCAGGAGGCGGGTGACCGCCCCGTTCACCGTCCGTGCCGCCTCGGGCGACAGCGCGCCGTACCCGCGCAGGTACTTCGGCCCGAGCTCCTCGATCGCGATCGCGGCCATTCGCAGCGTCGTGCGCGAGGCCCACACCGCGCCGGTGCGCGCCGGCGGGGGCGCAAGACCGAGCTGCTCCAGGACCGCCCGCATCGCCGCGCGGACCTGCGCGACGTAGTCCTGCATTACCTGGCGCTGGATCGGCGTAGCGTCCGCAAGGTAGCGCGGGAAGGCGCCCGCCTCCTGCGCGCCGGCGAGGTTGCGCAGCACCTCGCCGAGGAGCTCGTCCACGTGCGCAAGCGTGGTGCTGACGCGCTGCCCCTGGCCGGTGTTGAGCCGGTCCTCGCCCTGCCCGCTAGGCAGCGGTCGCCGGCTCATGCAGGATCCCCTCGACGTATGCCCGCGCGCGCTCGAGCCGTCGCAGCGACGCGGCAATCTCGCGCGCGCCCGCCGCACGATGACGGGATCGGCGACGACCTTCGGCAGCGCGGCTCGGCGGCTCGCTCCAGAACTTGTAGCGAAACGATGACTCGCCGATCCGCCGGGGCGCGGACCGCCTCGACGGTCGACCGCAGGAGCTGGTCGGTCCCGGCGTCGAGGCGTTCCTCGTCTCGCGATCTCGCACCTTGCGCATCTCCTGACGAACACAGCTCGTCGGCCGCGGTCGGCGGCGTTGCGCGGAAGAGCGGGCTGGGTGCGAAGCAGATGTACCGCGTCGACGAGCCTGCGCATTCCGGCTGGTTCCGGACCTCTCGCAGGCATCATCAGCGCCGCCACGAGAACGGCGGCGCGATTCAAAGGAGGAATGCCATCTCCTACTGGTAACGGTAGCAGACGGGATGGTCGGTGACAAGCATCGCCGCGAACCTGGAGCCGCCCAAGCGGCGGCGAACTCTCCGCGCCCTCGAACGGTCGAAGAGTAAAGGCGATGGAGCCCGCCTGAACCGCCGCGATGCGGCTAATGGCCCCTACGGGTGCGGTAGGGGCCTTTCTCGCGTTCGGCGTCCTGGATCAGGGCCCGATCGGCGCTGCTCCCCTACCTGCGACGACAGAACGCAAAGAGGAGTACGCCGATGACCAGGCTGTTACTGCTGCGCCACGCCCATGTCGACTGGATCGCGCCCGAACGCTTCCGTGGCCGGGCCGACCTTCCGCTTTCCGACCAGGGACGCCGACAGCTCGCCCCGACCGCCAACCGGGTCAAGTCGTCGGTGCGGCCCGCCGCGGTATACACAAGCCCGATGAGCCGCTGCGTCGAGACCGCGCAGGCGATCGCCGCGCCCTTCGGCCTGCCGACGCGCCCGATCGCGGGCCTGAACGACATCGACTACGGCCGCTGGCAGGGGCTCACCCGCGAGGAAGTGCGCGCCCGGTGGCCGGCCGAGCTCGCGAACTGGTTCCACCAGCCGCACCTCGCGCTCCTCCCGGGGGGCGAGAGCCTGGCCGAGGTCCAGGCAAGGCTCCTCGCCGCGCTCGGCACGATCGTGCGCGAGCATCGCGATGACGCTGTTGTCCTGGTCGGACACGACAGCGTCAACCGCGTGCTCCTGCTCTGCGCGCTCGACCTGGCGCTGTCGCACTACTGGAAGATCAGGCAGGACCCGTGTGCCGTCAGCGAGCTCGAGTACGACGACGGCGATCTGCGACCGAGGTCGATCAACGAAACGTGGCACCTCGCCGGCGCCTGAGCGCGCCCGGGGGCACCGTGCGCAACGAGGAGATTCAGACATGACCGACAGGACGACGAGAGCGACGCGATCCCCGCTCCGGTCGCGGAAGGCTGCCCGTGACGTCGCCGGACCGGACCGCCGGGTGGAGGACGAGCTCGACGAGGCGCTGAACGAGACATTCCCCGCGAGCGACCCGATCGCGGTGGATCCCGAACTCCCCGACGAGCGGCGAGGCGCGCGGCCCAAGATGAAGCGGTGAGCGGCTGCGCCGGGCACCTCCGGTTCGCCGCGGAATGCCCTCAGAACTGCGTGATGTCGGCGAACAGGACATCGTGCCGGCCGTTGCCGCAGGTGCGGAAATGGTGGCGGAGCGTCTCGCGCGTGCTCACGAAGGCGAGCTCGTCCCACGGCACCTCCTCGCGTCCGAACAGCCGCACCTCGAGCGTCTCCGCCCCGGGCGTGCAGGTCGCCCCGAGCAGCCGCGCGCGAAAAACGAGCTGCACCTGGCCGATGAAGGCGAGATTGAAGATCGCGACCAGCCGACCGATCTCTGCCTCGACGTTCGCCTCCTCCAGCAGCTCGCGTCGCGCGGCCTCGGTCGCGCGCTCGGGCGCTTCGACGAAGCCGCCAGCGAGCGCCCATAGACCGTAGCCGGGCTCCGTACCGCGCCGGCAGAGCAGGATACGATCCTCGTGCTCGGCCATGCAGGCGACCACCAGGCGCGGACTCTGATAAAAGACGGTATGGCACGCCGTGCACACGTGGCGTGCGGCCCACGTGCCGCCGTCGTCGTCCGCCCGGCGCACCCGCGCACCGCATTCGGAGCAGTACTTGATCGACTGCGCGCGCGGCCTCACGCGACGAGCTCCAGCAACGGGCGCCACCCGCAAAGCCAGCCGGCGGCGCTCACTAGCGCTGCGCGGTCCGCGAGCCCCTCGCTGTCGTGATGCACCTCCCCATCGGAGAGCGGCCACGGCGGGATCGGCGGCGGGCACTGGTCGGGCACCCGCGAGCGGGCGGACGACCGGCGCCATGAATGCGCGGCCACGCTGCGTGGCGCGAGCGGCGGCAGCTTGTCGGTGCCGGCGTTCATCGACGGCGCTCCTACTCGAGATCGGTCATCGGGGTTTCCCCGCGCGGGCGACGGTTCAACCGGCGCGCGCTGAGGAAGAAGAAGGGGATCGCGGCGAGCTGCACGAACACGGAGAACACCACGAGCGCGGGGACGGAAATGTCGTAGAGCCACCCCATGAGCGCGCTGCCCGCGAACCACGCGACGCCGAAAGCCATGTTGAAGAGGCCGAACGCCGTTCCGCGGTGCTCGTGCGGCGTCATCTCCGCGACGGCCGCGCGCATGATGGATTCCTGCGCCCCCATACCGACACCCCATAGCGCAGCGCCCACGAACGCGAGCTGGAACGCGCCGAGAAAGGCGAGCGGCGCGAAGAGTACCGAGAGGAACGTCGCGGCGACCAGCACGGCGATTCCGCGGCGATCGAACCAGCGCCCGAACGCCAGGGCCGCGAGACCGTCGACCGCCATTGCGACGGCATAGAGCACCGGGATCCACTCCTTCGGCACCGTTCCCGCGCGCTCGAAGTGAAACGCCATGAGCGGGTAGTCCGCGTATCCGGCGGCGATCAGGCAGGTCCCAGCGAGATAGATCCAGTAGGCGCGCGGGAGCCCGCGCGTCGAGAGCGGCTCGCCGGCAGGCTCGAGCTGCTGCGGATGCGGATACTGCCAGCGCGCTGCCAGAAGTACGGCGAGCGAAGCGAGGGCCGGGGCGAGCAGGACCGCGAAACCGATACGATAGTCGCCCCGCAGCAGGAGAACGCCCGACACGATCAGCGGGCCGAGCGTCGCGCCGGTCTGGTCGAGCGCCTCGTGCAGTCCGTACCCCCAGCCGCGGCCGGTTTGCTTCGTCGCGTACGAGAGCATCACGTCGCGCGCCGGCGTCCGGATGGCCTTGCCCGCTCGTTCGAGCACCATCAGTACGGCCGCGGCGATCCAGTCTCCCGCGAGCGCGAGCAGCGGCACGGCCAGGAGGTTCACCGCATAACCGGAGATCGTGATCGCCCAATAGCGATGGGTCCGGTCGGCGAGCCAGCCCGACCACAGCCTGAGCGCATAGCCGAGGAGTTCGCCGCCGCCAGCAACGATCCCGACCGCCGTGCCGGTCGCGCCGAGCAACGCCAGGTACGGGCCGGTGACGCTGCGTGCGCCCTCGTAGGTCATGTCCGCGAACAGGCTGACGATGCCGAGCAGGACGACGAATCTAAGCGCACCGCCTGCCGCGATGCCCGATCGACCCGCCGCCGCTTCGGCGATCTGGTTCAAGCATCGCTCCCCCGGCAGCCGCTCATGTGCGGACGACCGTCACGGCGCAATGGGCGTAGGCGACCACCTGCCGCGCGACCGACCCGATCAGCCAGCGCTCGAAGAGCGTGCGGCCGCGATGGCCGACGACGATGTGGTCGATGCCATGCCCTTCGGCGTATCGCACGAGCTGCTCCGCGGGGTGGCCGACAACGATCTCGAATTGGGCCTTGAGCTTCTTCGTCGCGACGTGGGCCTGCAGTGGTTTCAACACTTTCTCGTAGTGGCGTCGCGAGTTCTCGAGAATCGCGTCGGTTTCCATGTCCTCGGCGAGCTCGGACGGGCGCGAGACCGCGATTACGTGCAGGTGGGCCTGGTACCGCATCGCGAGGTCGAGCGCGAAGGTGAACGCGTCGGTGGCCGACGGCGAGCCGTCGTAGCCGAGCAGGATCTTCCGGATCATTGGCTTCTCCCCGTCGCGGGTTGCGGCTGCCCGGCCTCCGGAAGCACGGCCGTCGCCGACGCGGCCGGCGGCAGGTGATGGGGCACGGGCGGTCGGTGTCGGCACGACGGCGCTACCGACCACCGCAGCGACGAGCGTTGCCGAAGCGCCGGAAGAACCGCGGCGTCAGCTATGGCAGGATCAGGAGCACGACGATGCCGGCGCCGACGAACACCACGGCTCGGATCGAGCGCGGCGAGAACCGGAACCCAGAAGCAAGTACGGTCGCGAGCTCGATGATGCAGCACGGGAGTCATACGGCGTCGCACTCCATTCTTGCCGTTCGTCCTGCAGCGGAAGGAGCACGGAGCGCAGCTCGAACGGGACCGCCAATCGCGCCTACACCTTCCCGCTGTCGGGAAATCGTGTAGGCATCATCAGCCGTGAGGCGGTTGGAAGTGCGGGAGGAATGCCATCTCCCATATTGAATGTACCGTTTCTCTGACTGCTCGACAAGCGCGGGGGTGCGCCGCACGGGCCGCGCGGCGCTCCGGCACGCGGCGCACGCGGCTCATTGCATCGCGTAGGTCGCCGGTATCTGCGTGACACCGCGCTGCCGCTCGAGATCGGGCTGGCCTGACAAGCCCCGATCCGCGTCCTTGCGTTCCGAGCGGGCGTCGGCTACGATCGCCTCACCACAGGAGATGGCCCCCTCCTGGCAGTCAACAAAACCGCCGTAATGGCTGATGGTGCCTACTGCTTCCTC
>Ga0335084_10005068_pt1 | contig 12999 bp, 11 predicted proteins | sample Lox_Sample_44_FD_206721 | JGI IMG/M metagenome (GOLD analysis project Ga0335084, IMG submission 206721) | Soil microbial communities from Loxahatchee National Wildlife Refuge, Florida, United States - Lox_Sample_4.4 | ecosystem: Environmental > Terrestrial > Soil > Wetlands | place: USA... | reverse complement strand
TGGGGGCGAAGAGCGTGAAGTAGGAGAACTCGGGGAAGAGGGCCTTCCCGAAATTATCGATGAGGCCGACCACGATGCTCCCGACGATGGCCCCCGGCAGGCTGCCGCATCCCCCCACGATGACAGCCACGAACGCGAAGGGCAGGATCTCGAAATCCACACCCGGGTAGACGCTGAGGTAGGCGCTCCCCACCACGCCGGACAGACCCGCCAACGCGCCGCCCAGCGCGAAGGCGCCCATCGACACGACGGGGAACTTGATCCCCACACCGCCAGCCATCTCACGATCGTCCACGCACGCGCGCAGCATAAGACCGAACCGCGTCTTCTCCAGCACGTACCAGAGGCCGATGGCGATCGCCGTAGCCAGGAGGACCAAGAAGATCCGGAAGCCGGGCAGCGTGAGGGTGCCCACCGTCACGGAGCGGCTCAGATACGGCGGCGCCTTGAGCCAATGGGGGTCGCCCCCCCAGATGGCCAGACAGAGATCCTGGAACACGAACATAAAGCCCACGGTGATCAGGACCTGCCCCAGCAGCTTGCCCTCGAGCGCCCGCAGGAAGAATCGCTCCATGACGATCGCGACGAGAATCCCCACGGCGATGCCGGACGCGAGCGCGAGGTAGAAGTTGCCTGTCCGCCACATCACACTCAGGCCGACGTAGCCGCCCAAGAGGTAGTAAGAAGCATGGGCGATATTCACGATGTCCATGACACCGAAGATGATGGAGAGGCCGCTGGCGAGGAGGAAAATGATGGCGCCGTAGGAGATGCCGTTGAAGCTCTGGATGAGGAAGAATGTCATCCGTACCGTCCGGGGCCTGCCATATCTTTTCGAGGTTAGTGGCGGCGCGCGCCGTATTGAAAGTGGCGCCGCATCGTGCGCGGATGATCCCCCACCCGTTTCCGCAGTGTCAAGCGGAAAGGGACGGCGCATGCCGTTCATCCGCTTGTGCGCAACAGTTCGAATGATCCTCCCGCGCCCAAGCCCGCCCACCGACCTTCTCCGCGCAGAAGCCTTGTGGTGTCAGGGTGACCTGGTGGCGAAGGCCGCAGTGAAACCGCCCTCCACGGGCCACGGCGATGCCGCCGTTCGTGGCTATTGACAGCCTCTTGGTGCCCTGGTATACGTGCGTGAGAAACGCCTTCCTCATTGGCCATCGGGCACCACGGGGCCACGCCGTTGGCCCCTTTGGTTCCACAGTCCTTTCCACTCATTGCATGACGGGGGCGCTGCCCCCACTTCGCGAAAGGGGGATCCCATGGCCGAGACGATCCGAGTCGTTGACTACTTCTACACCGAAGTGTCCGACAAGCCTGGGGAGGCTGCGCGGATCCTGGGGCAACTTCGTGAGGCGGGCGTCTATCTCCTCGTGTTCTCGGGGTTCCCCAAGGGTCGCAAGGCGCAATTGGACTTCGTGGCCCCGGATACGGCAGCGTTCAAGGCCGTTGCCAAGAAGGCCAAGATGAAGCTCGTCGGCCCCAAGAAGGCGTTCCTCGTCTACGGCGACGACCGCACCGGGGTCGGCGCCGAGTTACTCGGCAAGCTGGCCGAGGCCAAGATCAACGTCACGGCCACACAGGCTATCGTGGCGGGGGCGGACCGCTTCGGGATGATCCTTTGGGTCAAGGCGCGAGACGTGAAGAAGGCGGCCACCGCCCTCGGGGCTCAATGACCCATATCCAATTCGCAGCAACGTTCGCGAATACTGCGGGCTGAGCGCCGAGCGGATCACCACACCGGTATATGAAAAGGGAGAGGTTTCCGGGAGGAGACCTCTCCCTTCGGTTATTGGCCATCGTCAAGAGGGGTGCGGCCCATGATTCGATCCACATCCGTCATCACCAAGGTTACGCCGACTGCATCCAAGGGAATGGTCGTGGCCGCACATCCCATGGGTGCCGAGGTGGGTGCCGCGATCTTGAAACGCGGCGGAAACGCCGTGGACGCTGCCGTCGCCACCGCCTTCGCCATGACCGTGGCGGAGCCATTCATGTCCACCATCGCCGGCGGCGGGACCATGCTCCTGCACGTAGCCAAGCGGGGAGAAACGACGTGCTTGGACTTCAACGTCCAGGCGCCCGCTGTGTGCCACGAGACCATCTACCCTCTGGGTGCCGGGGTCGCCTCGGATCTCTTCCCGTGGCGCACAGTCGTCGGGGACGTCAACACATTCGGCCATCGGTCGGTGGCGGTCCCGGGCTCGGTCGCCGGACTGTGTCTGGCGTTGGAGCGCTACGGCTCGATGGACTTGCCCGATGTGATGGCCCCCGCCATCGCGCTGGCGAGGGACGGCTATGTGCCCGACTGGTACCAGGCCCTCACCATGGCGGTGCACGCGCACGAACTGGCCGCGTTTCCCGAGTCGGCGCGTACCTATCTCCGCGGCGGCCACTACATCTTCCGACCGCCCACCGTGGGGGATGGGGATCGTCTCGTCCAGCTCGACCTGGCACGGAGCCTCGAGCTCATCGCCAAAGAAGGGCCGCGCGCCTTTTACGAAGGCGCCATCGCACAGGCCATCTGCGCCGAGATGTCGGCCCACGACGGTTTTCTCACCGCGGGAGACCTTGCCGCGTACAAGGTGCGACTGCAGGCACCGCTGCTTGGCCGCTATAGGAAACTGGAGTTGTGCTTCTCGCCCGGAGCGACGGGCGGGATCACGGGACTCGAGATCCTGAACGTCCTGTCCGCCTTCGCCTCCGACCAGGTCGGGTGCGACTCGGTGCGCGGCTTACATCTTCGGGCGGAGGCAGTTCGGTATGCCTATCAGGATCGGCTGACGTATCTGGGCGACCCGGACCATGTGGAGGCGCCGTGGGGCGCCCTGGCTTCGACGGAGTATGGTCGCGCCCTGGCGGGATGCATTCGACCGCAGGGACCGCGGTCGAGAAAGATGTCGCCAAACCCATGGTCCTTTCAGGCCACCGTCCGCCGTGCGCTGCAGCCGGCCGCGGCGGCCGGCCCGGGCGGGGATTGCACGACGCATATCGGGGTGGTTGATCGCAAGCGCAACATGGTGTCGCTCACACATACGGCGGTGTCTCTCTTTGGCTCACGCGTGGTCGTTCCCGGCACCGGGATCCTGTTGTCGAACGGAATGCTGTGGTTTGATCCCGAACCGGGAAGGCCTAATTCAGTCGGGCCCGGGAAGCGCGCACTGGTCAACATGGTCCCGGTGCTCGCGTTCCGGCGAGGCGAGCCGCATCTTACCCTCGGGGCGCCCGGCGGCCGCAAGATCATCTCCGCAATCCCCCAGGTACTGTCCAACCTGGTCGACATGCGACTTGGCCTTCCGTCGGCCCTCCAGGCCCCACGCCTGCACACGGAGGGTGGGGAACTCTGGGTGAGTGACGTGGTGGGAACGGATGCCCTCGCCGCCCTCGCAAGGATGGGCCATCCCGTCGTCGCGAAGCACGAGGATCTGTCCACGCTGTTCTTCTCTCGACCTGTGGCCATCCGCGTGACGTCGAAGGGACTCGAGGCTGGGCTCGATCACCTTCGCGCCGCGGCTGCTGCGGGCCACTGAGGCGCCGGGGTTCACTCCGTCGGCTTTCCCGCACGACTGGCAGACCTCTCAGCGGCGCGGCGCCTGTGCCACTTGACAGTCGCGCACGTGCGACTCACACTGTGGCACCCATGGTCGCGGGGGCGGCGGTGCCCGAGTCCAGCCGGCCGCAGATCGGTCTTCTGCTGCGTCGATGACCGGTCTTCCCAGTCTCACTCGTGAGGTGTAACCATGCATGTTGCGCCCGCTGAATCTTTCGGGGGGCGGGTGATACGCAAGTACGGCAGGAGGTTCGGCCGCTTCGTCCTCGTTTCGCTCCTCAACGTGCTCATCGGCCAAAGCCTGCTGGTGCTGGCCCACTCGGTGCTCGGGTGGTCGTTCGCGATCTCGAACGTGTTCGCGGTCACGGTCAGCGCCGGACCCGCCTACGTGCTGACGCGCTACTGGGTGTGGGAGAAGTGGTCCGCGAATCACTTCGGCAGGGAGGTGATCCCGTTCTGGGGGCTCGCGTTTCTCGGCCTCGTGGTCTCGACGCTTGCCGCGGCCATGGCGAACGGCTACTCCAACGCCCAGGTAGTTCTCAACGTCGTCAGCCTGGCGACATTCGGGACCATTTGGGTGTTTAAGTTCTTCGTCCTCGACCGCTTTCTGTTCGGCACTTCTCGCCAGTCGACCGTCTCGGCACAAGCAGACGGTACCTCCCCGCTCCCTTGACTGACCTCACCCCAGCGAGAATGCCTCCGTGCCGTCCCGCACTCACATCAGTGGCGGCCGGCTCTCAAGACCCCCCTGAGGCGATGACCGAGAGGGCGGGTCCGGCGGCCCTTCACCTTGCACCGTCGCACGGCCTGTGTTAGCCTCTCTCCACACGATCCTGACGGAAAGGAGCAAACCGTGGGACAGACCGCCCTGATTGTCTTTCTGCTCCTGGCCACAGGGATAGCCATCTTCGCCGTGCAGAACGCGGGACCCGTGACCGTCCGCTTTGGATTCTGGGCCGTGGAGATGTCCTTGGTCGTTGTCATCCTCGTGGCCGCAGCGGCCGGTGCGGTCATGGCCTCGCTGCTCAGCCTCCCCGGCTGGTTTCGAGATCGGCGCTTGCTTCGGAAACAGATCAGAGAGCTCGACGCGCTTCGAGCATCTGGGTCGCCGCGTCCCCCTGCTTCTCCACTTCTCACGGAGCAGTTGTCCCAGCCGTCAACGGAATCGCCCACGCCGGACGCAACCCCACACGGCCGCTAACTGTTAACCATGCCGCCATGGACGCCAACTCCTTGCGGGGCGCCATTGTCTCACCCGTGATTGTGCGCCGGCCTTCGCGTGTCTTCGGCTCTGCGATGCCAGCTGACGGGAGTTCCGGTGCAGAAAAGGGGAGCTAGCGGTGGCGTGGTTGGTACGTTAGACTCTGGCATGGGAGGTGCGCCATGAACGCTGCCGCCATCGCCATGCTCCTCGCTCACACCCTGCCCGTCGTGGTTTCTGACCCAGCACCGAACATCAGCGTCACGGTCCCCGCATACGTCCAGCGCGTCATCCCTGCCGTCGTCGGGATCGATACCAAGATCCCGCTGGACCGCCCCTCGGTCTTGACGCTGGGCCCAGTTCGTTCGGGAAGCGGCGTGATCTTCGATGCGGCGGGCTACGTGATGACGGTCGGGTATATCCTGACGGATGCCACAGTCATTCAGGTGCGACTGCGCGACGGACGCGTCGTTGCGGCGCGTTTGGTCGGGCAGGATCTTGAAAGTGGCGTGGGCGTCATCAAGCTCGAAGGGCCAGGCCCGTGGCCGCACGCCCTCTTGGGAAACTCGACCGCAGTCAGTGCGGGCGATGCCACAGCTATCGTTGGGGTCGATGGCGAGAACGAACTGAGCGTCACCCAGGGTAGCATCCAAGAGATCAAGCGCTTCACCGGGTACTGGGAGTATCTGCTCGAACGCGCCTTTATCGTGGCGCCGCCAAACCCGGCCTTCGGCGGGAGCCCGTTGGTGAATACCCAAGGAGAGATCATCGGGGTCACCTCGCTCCGCCTTGGCGATCCCCCGCAGGTCAACCTGGCGATCCCGGTGGAGTATTTCCTTGTGGCCAAAGAGGAGCTCTTCAAGGAAGGACGCGTCAAGAGTCGGCCGCCCCGCCCCTGGCTCGGGCTGTACACCGTGGAAACACCTCAAGGCTTGCTAGTCGCCGGCGCGTCCCCCTCGGGTCCTGCGATCGATGCAGGATTCGCGCGGGGGGACGCGATCATTCGCCTCAACGCAGAACGGGTGAACAGCCAGGAGGATTTCTACCGGAAGCTGTGGAAGACCCAGGTTGGCCAGGAGCTCAGCATCGTCGTGCTGCGGGAGTCCAAGTTCCAGGTGATCAGCGTGCGTCCGATCGACCGGCACAATCTCCTCCGCACACCGAACTAGCCGCCGGGCCGGATGGCGAATCTGCCTCATCGCCCAGCGTCGTTCTCCCGGCCCCCGCACGCTGGGGGCTTCCGTGCGGTAGCGAATGCTGTCGTGGCGCCGGCCACGGCCTGCCTGCTTGGCAAATATTAATGGAATGTCTGGTCGGGCGCTTCGAACGCACTGATGGGACCGAACTCTTTCTCGTACCGGCGCAGGTTCTCGGAGAGCGCCCCGACGATACGCTTCATGTGGCCCGGGGTCACGATGATTCGCGACACGAGATGCATCCCGCTGGGCGAGTTCAGAACCCAATCCAGAATGAATTCTTCTCCGCTGTGCGCCATCAGGAGATTGTTGCTGAAGCGCCCGCGGGACATCTCGTCCCCCGTGGTCACCTGAATCTGCCGTTGCTGTGCCGTGGGCTCTGGATTGGCCATCCTCTCCTCCCTTTTTCGGTCGCTGAATCGGTCCGTCCGCTCAATCCGGTTTGTGCGCATCCGCCTCGGCTTCGCCGCTTCCGGTGGACACGCGGTGCGGTCCCGGTCCGCACGCTGCTGCCGTGGACGTTCGCCGGGTTTCCCCTCTGGCCGGGAGGCTGCAGACTGCCAGCCACACCACCCAATAGACGTTCGAGCCGATAGCCAACGTCCACAGGAACCAGGCTGGGCGACCCACGAGCAGCGTCGCCCACAAGGCCAGGCAGAAGCCATCCCGGTTGGCCATGGAGCCGAGTGTCTCGGCGCCTCGTCTCGCCTTCTCGTTGCCCGAGGTATGTCGCTCAGCCAGCGACCACCAGAACACTACCGCGAAAGACCCGGTCACGCCAGCGGCGGCCGCAATGCCTAGAGGCAGAACGCTCCACGCCTCTTCAGCCACCGCGACCCGCCACGCCACGCACGCGATGACAGCCAGATCGACGACGTGATCGCTGACATTATCCAGCCATTTCCCCAATCGTGAGAACTGGAATTTGAGGCGCGCGATCTCTCCGTCGACGTGATCAAGGACCACGGAGAACTGAAAGAGCACTAGGCCGGATACGGAGGCCGCGAAGCTCGCATGGGCGAGGAGCCACGCACCCAAAAGGCCGGTGAGGAGACTTGCCACAGTGACCTGATTCGGCGTGACCGGCCCGCGAACCGCGACGCGGGTGATCCGCTCCGAGATGGTCCGGTTGACGAAGCGGTCTACGATGGGACCGTCCTCCGCGCTTCTCTGGGTGCGGAGCATCCGCTGCACCACCCCCGGAACATCGCGCGCGGAACGAACGACTTGCGGAGCAGCTCCCTCCCACGGCACCGCGCGCGCGCGGGCCTGGCTACGCAGCATCTGGTGGAATCTCTCCAAACCCGCAAGCCCTTCCCGCGCTGCGGCCACGCACGCGCCCACGAGCGCCGACGGAACGGCCCACGGTCCGACCTCGACACCCGCGGGGATCGCGACACCGTCTGCCGTGTCCGCGCGGACCCGCCACGCGCGCAGGGCGTCTGCCTGCAGGATCACCGATGGGACCATCACCGTACTGCACCCCGCCGGCGGCACGATTTCGGAGACACCGTCCACCCATTGCACGTGGCCGTCCAGGCAGCGGTCGATCGCAACTTGACGCCGCAGCTCACACTGCTGTGCGGGAGAGGCGACCACGAGCAACCGCTCGATCCCGGCGTGTCGAGCAGTCAAGAGCGCTCGCGTGAGTAATCCCAAGCCGGCGACTCTGCGCCCGAGCATCGCCGCCTCGGGCAGTTCGCCCCGGGGACACACCACAATCGCTGTCTCGATCATTTGTGGCTAGCCCATGAGTGAGGCGCGTTGGACCACACATGTGGCGACGCCGCGTCGGGGCACGGAGGGCAAGGCATTTGACGGTCGGTCATCGTCCTCTCACCGTCGCATCGGATCTGCACCACGCTTTCGGCTTGATTTCCGGTGTATCCTAAACCAGACTCCCGCCACGACGCAATACCGCTGGCGGCCGGAATGCGCGCCGGCCAGCCGTGGAAACTCTCTGCGGTGGGAGTGATCGTGCCGGAAGCGACGTTTTGGTTCTCCAGTCCGTTCCGAGAGTGGCTCGGACAACGCACGGTCATCGTGCGTTGGGAGGGCCGGATCACGCTGCGAGAGGTCGTCGAGCGGCTGGCTGCCGGACACCCGTTGTTCCGAGACAACGTGACCGATCGGGGCCTACACCAGGACTCCTTCAATAATCAGGCAGCGATCTTGCTCGATGGCGATTTCCTGTCGCTCGACTCCACCATCCCGGATGGCGCACAGATCGATGTATTCACTCCCCTGGCCGGAGGCGCCAACGTTGGAGTTGTCCGAGCCGTGCCCCGCGACCTGCCTGGCTTGACCGTGTCTCGGAATCAGTGCTAAGTTAACGTCTCAAATGCGCCACTGTGCTTCCCGCATACGAGGAGAAGCGACAATGAAGAAGGCCGTGCAACTGTGTGCACCGCTCGCAGCCCTCATCCTTTTGGCCGGGATCGTGCCGGCGCTCGCGGCAGAGGAGATTCGGATCTACACATACATGCTTCCCATTCAGGAAGATCTGACGAAGTTCCTCACGGACAACACCGGCGTTCAGGTGAAGACCCTCGGCCTCTCGGGGGGCGAGCTCTGGGCGCGGGTCCAGGCGGAAAAGCCCAACATCGGCGCCGACGTCCTCTTTGGTTTCGCGCCGGGTCCGGCAATCCTCGGAAAGCGCGAGGGTCTTTGGGTGCCCTACCCCGACGCGCCGGCTTGGAAGGATATCCACCCTCGCTACAAGGACAAGGACGGTGCCTACGTTGATCTTGGCACGTCCTGCTTCGTCCTGGTTGGAAACAAGGACCTCCTGGCCAAGAAGAGCCTCAAGATGCCCGAGTCCTGGTCGGACCTCCTCGATCCGAAATGGAAGGGCGAGATCGTCATGCCCTCTCCCGTGACTTCGGGAACCGCCTTCATGATCAATGCAACGTTCCTTCAGCTCCTTGGATGGGAGAAGGGTTGGGAGTTTTTGGAGCGGCTGGACAAGAACGTGGCCCAGTACACACGGAGCGGCAACGCTCCTTTGGAGCACGTTGGTCGCGGGGAATACATCCTGGGCCTGACATCGGACGAAAAGGTTCCGCAGCGTCTCCAGCAGGGATTCCCCATCCTCTGGGCCGCACCCAAGGAAGGCCTGGGGTACGAAGGCAATATCGTCGCCATCGTGAAGGGAACCAGACAGCTCGAGGCCGCCAAGAAGATCGTTAACTTCGCCGGGACAGACAAGTTCCAGCGCTGGCTGGCCCAATTCGGGTATCTGACGGCGCGCGACGCGCCCAATCCCATGTATCCCTCCAAACCCAAGCTCGTTGACTATTCGTACGAGTGGGCTGCCGACAACCACGAGCGGGTCATCGACGCCTGGAAGACGAAGTTCCTGCGAAAATAGCCAGCGATTGTCCACGCGACAGACTGGCTCGGACGACACGATCGCATGGCGACAACGCTTGGCATAGAACGGCCGGCCGCACGCCCGCAAGCGACCGGCCAGGCAGTGGCCCGGCTTCTACCGGCTGCTTTGGCCCTCCTGCTCGTGGCGTGGCTGGCACTCTTCATCGCCTACCCGGCGCTGGCAGTCCTTGTGCGCAGCGTCTCGACCAGGGCCGGCGGTTTCACGCTTGCCCACTACTACGCCTTCTTCGCCAAGGCGTACTTTCTGCGATCCCTCCTCAACACGCTGATCCTCGGCGGCACGGTGACGGGCCTGTGCCTTGCCTTGGGCTTCGCCCTGGCGTATCTGGTGTCGCGTGGGCCTCGGGTGCTGCGTCTGCCGCTGCGCGTGCTCACGCTCGCCCCACTCATTGCCCCGCCCTATCTCTTCGGGCTCGCCCTGATCATCCTGGCTGGCCGCCGTGGTGTCCTCGCCCAACTCCTGGATGTGCAGATCCCCCTGTACGGATGGCTGGGCGTGATCCTGTCCCAGGTCCTGTCGCTGCTGCCCGTCGCCTTCTTGATGATCGAAAACGTGCTGGCGTCACTGGATCCGGCCATGGAAGATTCCGCCTGCGACCTGGGCGCGGACGAAGCCGCCCTGCTCAAGACCATCATCTTGCCGCTCGCATCGCCCGGCCTGCTCAAGGCCGGCCTGCTCACCTTCGGCCTTTCCATCGCGGATTTCGGCAATCCCGCACTGCTGGGCGGGGGCCTTTCCTTTTTGGCCCCCGATGCCTATCTCATGGTGACGGGTGAATGGAATATGGAAATGGCCAGCGTCCTCTCCGTGGTGTTGCTGGTGCCCACGCTGGGCATTTTCCTCGCCCAGCATTACTGGCTCAAGGGAAAGACCTACACCACGGTGGGCGGACACGCCACTGCTACGGAGCTCCGCGGCATTGGGGGCGGTCTGCTGACCGTGTGCCTCGCACCGTCGCTGGCGTTCGGCGTTTTGGTCCTCGCCTCCTACGGGGTCATTGCCCTGGGAGCCGTTACCAAGCTCGTCGGTATCGACAACACACCTACATTGCTGCACCTCGCTTCTACGGCAGGCCTCGCGGCCATCCAGACGAGCCTTCAGGTCTCGCTCGCGGCCGGGTTGGTCGCCGCCATAGCGGGAACGGGACTGGCGTATCTGTGTGTGCGGACCGAAACCCGGTGGAGTGGACTGCTGGAGTTGACGACCCTGATCGGCTTCGCGCTCCCCGGAACCGTGATGGGCATAGGATACATTCTCGCTTTCAACCGCCCGCCGCTCTTCCTGACGGGCACACTCGCCATCCTGATCCTGAATATGATCGCGCGGTTCCTGGCAGTCGGACTGGAGGCGAGCGTGGGCAAACTTTACCAGATCGACGTGAGCATCGAGGAAGCCTCGGCCGATCTCGGCGCCGGTTTGCTCACCACCTTTCGGCGCATCACGCTGCCGCTGATGTCCTCGGCGTTTGCGGCGGGTTTTCTTTTCACCTTCATGCAGTCCATGATCAGCTTGAGTGCCGCGATCTTCCTTGTCGCTCCCGGCAACCTTTTGGCATCGGTGTACATTTTCAACCGCGCACGCGACGGAGATATGGGAATCGCGTGCGCCACCTCGTGCTTTTTGATCCTGAGCCTTGCGACCTGCTTGGGCGCACTGGCGCTCCTGGCGCGGCGCACCGGGAACCGGATCTTCGCCGCACACGCGTGAGTGCGGCCCAAGGGAGTCTATGGCCGAGCCACCGCTCTTGCGTTTAGAGGGAATTACCAAGACATACGGCCCGATCACCGCCGTCTGCGAGGTGAATGCGGATATCCGGCGTGGAGAGCTGGTCTCCTTCGTCGGGCCGAGCGGATGCGGCAAGACCACTCTGCTTCGCGTCGTCGGGGGCTTTGCTCGCCCCGATGCCGGCCGCGTCGCTCTGGATGAGGAGGACATCACCTCGTTGCCGCCAAATCAACGAGCCACGGCCATGGTGTTCCAGAATTACGCGCTCTTCCCGCATCTCACCGTCGCGGAAAATGTGGGCTACGGACTCACGATCCGGCGACGGCCTGCGGCCGAGATTGCCCGGCGCGTCGAGGAGTTGCTGTCCTTGGTGCAGCTGCAGGGTTTCGGTCGACGTCGTCCGGCTCAGCTTTCCGGCGGGCAGCAGCAGCGCGTCGCCCTGGCCCGCTCCTTGAGCTTGCAACCCAAGGTCCTCTTGTTGGACGAGCCGCTGTCCAACCTGGACGCCAACCTCCGAATCCAGATGCGAACGGAGATCACGCGCCTGCAGCGAGACCTGAATCAGACCATCGTGTTCGTCACGCATGACCAAGAAGAAGCCATGAGCATCTCCGACCGCATCATGGTCATGGATCGGGGGCGCATCCTGCAGGCGGGTACCCCCGCCGAGATCTACGAGCGGCCTGGCAGCCGCTTCGTGGCTCGTTTCGTGGGTGCCGCGAACTTCTTGGACGGTACGCTGGGAAACGGCACTTCGGGACGGGCCAGCATTGCGACGCGGCTGGGGACCCTGATTGTGGAAAAGGTTGCCAACGGATGGATGGCCGGCGACCGGGTGGCGGTCCTCCTCCGGCCGGAGGCCATCCGGCTGGGACCGCCGGAAGACCGGGCCGAACCGAACCGACTACTGGGGACGATCACACACGCCATGTACACCGGTGCCGTGATCCGATACACCGTCCAGGTCGGGGGCATTCCGCTCACGGTGGATCTTTCAGATCCTCGCCATACCCCGGCGTTCCGCCGCGGCGACCGGGTCAGTCTCCAGCTCCCCAGCGATCCCCATCTTCTTCCCCGTGAGTCGGTAGTGGACCCGGGCGGCGGTGCATCCAGCCCCTGAAGCTCCCCCCGTTTGCCCTGTCACCGTCTTGTGCGACCCAGCGAGAAACTCCGCCAGGACGAAAGCGCGTGGACAACCCACGTCTAGTTTCGCCAGCCGGCCTGGTGAGAGCATCCGGAGGTGCCGTGGTGACCGGTGGGCGCGAGACGTGCGAGTGTGCGTCAGGACAGAGTGGACAAAGGGTGGGACTCGGAGCGGGCGACATCGCGTCGGGGCACGTGGCGGGGCGGGAAGCGTCTCACCTATCGTGGGGAAACAGCCTCGCCCTGATCCACGCGCTCGACGCTCGGAAGGATGTCGTGGCGAGCACGGGTGAGATCCTCGGGGAAATCTATCTCAACCCAGGGGAGATCCCCCACCTCGACCACACCGATGGGAACTTCGCCCGCCAACTCCCGAAGCGCTTCCTCGTATTCCAACGAGTCCTTTCCGGTTTCAATGAACTCTTCCAGGATACCTCGCAGGATCTCGGCCGCCTCGCCCGACAGGCGCAACATTCCAATCGCTTCACCGCGAACGCGCGGATCTTGCCCGATCTTCTTCGTTACCTCGACGACCCAGCCATCCTCGCAGAGGACCTTCTGTTCTTCGCCCGTATCCCGGAATTGCTCATCAACGGCGATGGCGTTCGTGTCCGGCGTGGCCAAGAGGCGCGCCAACATCTCTTGCGGGAAAAGAATATCGGCGTCCATGATCAGAATATCGTCATCGAACTCGTGACGCGCGTGCCACAGCGAGAGGATGTTCCCCCGCGTGTACCGGTCGTTCTCCACAACGCGCAGAAGCAACTCGGCCGGACCGCGCGCCGCCTCG
>Ga0335084_10005066_pt1 | contig 13002 bp, 11 predicted proteins | sample Lox_Sample_44_FD_206721 | JGI IMG/M metagenome (GOLD analysis project Ga0335084, IMG submission 206721) | Soil microbial communities from Loxahatchee National Wildlife Refuge, Florida, United States - Lox_Sample_4.4 | ecosystem: Environmental > Terrestrial > Soil > Wetlands | place: USA... | reverse complement strand
GAAGGTTTCATCACCCGCGTCCAGGCTAACGAAGCGCTGGCGGTGAAACTGGACATCAAGCCGCGCCGCAACATTTACGTGGAGGAGGTTCCTTACTACACCGAACACGTGCGTCGGTACGTGGAAGCTAAATACGGCGCGGACGCCCTTTACACCCAGGGGCTTCAGATCTACACGGCCGTGAACATCGACTTCCAGAAGATGGCCGAGCAGGAGGTCAACAAGGGGTTGCAGGAACTCGACAAGCGCCAGGGCTATCGCGGGCCCCTGAAGTCAATTCCCCCTGGCGATATTGACGCCTTTATTCGTGAACAGCAAGCGGAGTTGGACAAAAACCCCCCGGAGCCGGGCCGGATCGTCCTGGCGGTGGTGGCCCAGGTGAATGACGCCTCCAGGACGGTGAGCGTGAAGATCGGCAATGATCCGGGCATCATACCGTTGGCGGAGATGGACTGGGCGCGCAAACCCAACCCGGACGTGGCTTACTACGAGGCCAAGGTCCGACAGCCGAGCGCGGTTTTGAAGGCCGGCGATGTCATCCTGGTGCAAATCAAGGAGAAACGCAAGGATGCCCGGGAGCCCTGGCGTTTGGCGCTCGAGCAGGATCCCCTGGTGCAGGGCGCGTTGCTGTGCCTGGAGACGGAGACCGGCCTGGTCAAAGCCATGGTGGGCGGCCGAGATTTCAACGAAACCCAGTTCAACCGCGCCACCCAGGCGCGGCGCCAGCCGGGGTCCTCTTTCAAACCCATCATCTACGCAGCCGCGCTGGACCGGAAGTTCAACGATCCCAAGAAAGTCTACACGCCGGCGACGGTCATCATCGATTCCGCCGTGGTTTTCGAGGACCGCGAGCGCGATCTGACCTGGAAGCCCAAGAATTACCGGGAGACCTTTTACGGACCGACCCTGCTGCGGGAGGCGCTGGCCCAGTCGCGTAATGTCGTGACGGTAAAAATTTTGCAGGATATCGGAGTGGATTACACGGTCGATTACGCCCGCAGGCTGGGAATCACCTCCGAGCTCACCCGCACGCTCGCTCTGGCTCTGGGTTCTTCCGGTGTGAGTCTGTTCGAGCTGACTCGGGCCTATTCTGTTTTTGCCAACCAGGGTTTCCTGGTGGAGCCGGTGTTTGTCTTGAAAATCGTTGATCGGGATGGGCAAGTGCTGGAGGAAGCCGCTGCCGAGCGTCGCAAGGTCATCGAGAAGGATACCGCCTTCATCATGACCAGTCTGTTGGAGAGCGTGGTCCAGCACGGCACGGGCCAAAGGATCAAGGCCCTGGGACGGCCGACCGCGGGCAAGACCGGGACCACCAACGACATGTACGATGCTTGGTACCTCGGCTACACCCCCGAGTACATTGCCGGTGTCTGGGTCGGGTTCGACAGCGAGGCCCCGCTGGGAAAGACCGAGACCGGCGCCGTCGCGGCCAGCCCCATCTGGCTGGGGTTTATGAAACGGCTGCTGGCCAATGAACCGGTCAAGACCTTTCAGCCGCCGGAAGGGGTGGTTTTCGCCAAGATCGACGCCGAGACGGGCTTGCTGCCGGTGCCTGAATCCCGCAAGACCCTTTTTGAGTGCTTCAAGGAGGGCACCGTACCGCTCGAATACAGCAAGCGGCCTGGAGAAGTGAAGGAGACCGAGGACTTCTTCAAGAAAGACCTCTAAAAAACTCCCCGCGGCTTGCCGCGGGGAGTTTTTTTCATGGATGGGAGTTGTTGTAATTCGGGCATCGCCCCGGGCCGATCCCGTTGCCACAGCAGCCTTTCAGCGCGCGGGCGTAAAAAGCCATCCCCACTCATCCGCATATCCCCTGGTTCGACGACGGAAATCCGAGATCATGTGATGGACGAAGAACCCTCCACCAAGCGCCGGCTCGCCGCCATTCTTGCCGCCGACATCGCCGGCTACAGCCGGCTCATGGGCCAGGACGAGGCCGCCACGGTCCGCGACCTCAAGGGGCACCAGGCCGCGATCCTGCCGCTGGTGGGCCGCTACGGCGGCCGCATCATCGACACGGCCGGCGATGGCATCCTCGCCGAATTCCCCAGCGTGATCGGCGCGATCGAGTGTGCGGTCGAGATCCAGACCGTTATGGCGGCGCGCAACGCCAATGTGCCCGAGCATCGCCGGATGCTGTTTCGCATCGGCATCAACATCGGGGACGTCATCCATGACGAGACCCGGATCTACGGCGACGGCATCAACGTCGCGGCGCGGCTCGAAGCGCTCGCCGAACCTGCCAGTGTGCTCGTGTCGGGCGCGGTCCACGACCAGGTGCGCGACCGGCTCGGCCTGGCCTTTGAGGACTTAGGCGAGCGCGAGCTCAAGAACATCGCGCGGCCGGTACACGTCTACCGGGTCCGGATGTCGGCGGAGCCGAAAGCAGCACCCGCCCCGGGCGCCGCCCTGCCGCTGCCGGACAAACCGTCCATCGCCGTCCTCTCGGGCAAGACCACCGAGGCCCCGTCCATCGCCGTTCTCCCGTTCGCCAATCTCTCGAACGACCCGGATCAGGAATACTTCGCCGACGGCATGGTGGAGGACATTATCACCGCGCTATCACGCTTCAAATGGCTGGCCGTGATCGCTCGAAACTCGACCTTCGCGTACAAGGGCCGCGCCGTGGATGTCCGCCAAGTGGCGACGGAACTGAGTGTCCGGTACGTGCTCGAGGGTAGTGTGCGCAAGGCTGCCCGCCGCGTCCGGATCACCGGCCAGTTGATCGACGCGACGACCGGCACCCACCTGTGGGCGGAGCGATTCGATGGGGATCTGGAGGACATATTCGACCTTCAAGACAACATAACCGAAGCCGTTGTCGGGGCCATCGAGCCCCGGATTCGGAAGGCGGAGATCGAACGCTCCAGGCGCAAACGACCGGAAAACCTGGACGCCTACGACCTGTACCTCCGCGCGTTGCCGCATGTCTACGCCATGCGTCCTGACGACAATAGCGAGGCACTGCATGTACTGGAACAGGCCATTTCGCTTGATCCCGGGTTTGCTTCCGCCTTGGCCTACGCCGCCTGGTGCTATGAGCAGCGCGTGGTTCGAGGCTGGCCGACGGCGCGCGAAGGCGATGTCGAGAATGGTGTCAAGCTCGCCCGGGCAGCGATCGCCACGGGTAGCGACGACGCCAACGCGATTGTGACCGCTGGGTTTGTGCTCGTGATGCTCGGCCGGGACTACGACACCGGCCTCGCTGCAGTTCAGCGCGCACTCGATATCAATCGGAACAGTGCAATCGTGTTGATACTCTCGGGCTGGGCCAACAACTTTGCCGGTGATCTGGACGAAGCTCTGACAAGCTTCCAGCGCGCGCAGCGCTTGAGCCCATCCGACTCCGGAGCGTTCTTCTTCGTGACGGGTGCAGCGATGTCCCATCTGTTATCTGGCCGTTATGCCGAGGCCGCCGAGGTCGCTGCAAGATCGGCCGCGACCTATGCCGATTGGGATACCACGTTCTGGGTTCTGGCCCCCGCCTATGCCCACCTGGATCAGATCGACAAGGCTCGCGCCGCCGTAGCGAAGCTGTTGTTCTTGACGCCTGGAGCTACGGTTTCGCGCTATCGAACGCTTCTCCCGTTCAGGGACGAAAGGCGGCTTGCGATTGTGCTTGACGGTCTGCGCAAGGCCGGGTTGCTGGAGTCATAACCCAGGAGAACCTGCTTTTATGGACGCGTAGGCGGAGACTACGCGTCCATCCGGAAGTCCGATCGCATCCTCGGCCAATTCCGAATCCGGCCGCACGTTCACCTCTGAAAATCCAAACTCCTGGCTGAGGGTTGCGCAATTGGCCTTTCTGAGGCCGCGCATGCGCGCCACGCTCCGGGGATGCACACGGATTTCAAGGACGGGACGGGGAATAACCCTGCACCGCAGGGCGTTGCGGAGGGCATCCGCGAAACAGGCGCTTTGCACCAGGTGCCCAAAGGCGGGATGAAACGGACCGGCCTTCACGGCGCCGCCGGAAGTGATCTCCTCCGTGGGCTGGAGCCCGGTGCGGATGACGGGAATTCCGCGCTGCCGGAAAAGACGATAGAGGGGCATCGTCTGCCGGACGGCCTCGTCGACCGACAGGGGTCGATACCGGCCCTCACGGTACCAGGCTCCCAGAAGGCTTCCGGCCAGGACCAGCGTGGGGTAAATGCGGACGAAGGCCGGCTTCAAATCGGCGATGCGTCGGCCGGTCTCCATCAGGCGGGCCTCGTCGTCGCCGGGCAGCCCCACCATCACTTGCAACCCCACCTCGTAGTTCCGGTCCTTCAGCAGGTCAACCGCGGCTGAGGTATCCGCAGCGGTGTGTCCCCGCCGTGAGAGCCGGAGCACGTCGTCGTCCATGGATTGGACGCCCAATTCAACGGTCTGAACCGGAAAGTGCTCCAGCATGTCAAGGGTTTGCCGGTTGACGGTGTCCGGCCGGGTTGAAAACCGGATCCCCTGCACCTCCCCTGCTTGGACAAAATCCGCAGCTTGGGCGAGCAGCCGGTAAATATGCTCCGCTGCCAGGCCCAGGAAGTTCCCCCCGAAAAAGGCAATCTGCACGGGTCGGCCGTGGTTTCGGCGAAACCGCAGGAATTGCCTGGCGCGGATCCGCCAGTCGCCTAAGTCGATCTGAACGCCCCATCGGCCGGTGATGGCGGTCTGGTTGCAGAAGACGCAGCGGTGCGGGCAGCCGGCATGGGGAATAAAGACCGGCACGATGAAGGGCCGGGTAGTCATGGGATTTACGGCTTGATCAGCGCCAGCGCCTTTCGGGCCGCATCCTGTTCGGCGGCTTTCTTGCTCTTGCCGGTGCCCTGGGTCTTGATGTCCATCACGCACAGTTGCACCCAGAAGGTTTTATCATGGTCGGGGCCCTCCTCCCGGGTGACCGCGTAGGTCGGCATCGTCCCGGGCCGGGCCTGCACCACTTCCTGGAGCTGGCTCTTGAAGTCGGCGTGCCCGTTGCCATCGTCGAGCTGCTGCACCAGGGGCAGAAATGCCCCTTGAATCATCGCGAAGGCTGCCTCAAAGCCGCCATCCACATAGACAGCGGCCATCAGTGCCTCCAGCGTTCCGGCGAGAATGGAATTTTTTTCGTGTCCGCCGGATTGGGCCTCACCCTTTCCGAGTTTGATGGATGTGCCGAGGTCCAGGCTGCGCGCTAATTTGGCCAGCTGCTGCTCGTTGACCAGGTTGGCCCGCATGCGCGACAAATCGCCTTCCTTCCAGATCGCAAAGCGGGTCAAAAGGATGTGGCCGACTACCAGGTTCAACACGGCGTCTCCGAGAAACTCCAGCCGCTCATTGTCCCTCAGGCCGGCCTCCGGTACCTCGTTGACAAATGAACTGTGCCGCAGGGCTTCCTCCATCAGGCTCTTGTCCCTGAAGGTGTAATGAATCAGCTTTTCGACCGGAGAGATTTCGGCGTGGTTGTCCATGAAAAGGTCCTATCTGTGATGTCACGGATGCAGATCGAAAATCACGAACGGATTATCCGGCGTGCCGGCAGGGGGCGGATCAGCCCCCGATCAGTTTCTCATACAGCTCGAAGGGGACGCGCAGATCCCCCCGGCCGACACCCATCTGAATTTCCGGTTGGGTGTCTCCGTGAAAGTCGGTGCCACCGCTCATCAGCAGGTCGTGGCGCTTCGCCAACGCGGCGTACCAGCGGGTCTGCTCCGGGGTGTGTGCCGAGAAATAGACCTCCACGCCTTTCAGCCCCATGGATATCATTTCCCGCAAGATCTCGTCGAGCTGTTGGTCGTTCTCCAGCTCCAGCAGGCAGGGATGGGCCAGAACCGGGATGCCGCCGGAGGCGTTGATCAGCCCTATCGCCTGGCTGGACTCGATTCGGAATTTGTCCACGTAGGCTGGCTTGCCGTTGCCGAGATAGCGGTCGAAGGCGTCATCGATCGTTCTCACGATGCCCTTTTTCACCAGCAGCTTGGCGATGTGAGGCCTCCCCGGCTGTCCGTCGCCGGCCTCTCGTTCGACCTCTTCGAGGCGGATGGCGATTCCCAGCTTCGTCAGCCGGGCGATGATCTGCGGGTTGCGGTCCTTGCGGGCATCCTGCAGTTTCTCCAGCGTCCGGTTCAATTCGGGATCATCCAGGCGCATCCCGTAGCCCAGGATATGGATGCTGCCGGCGCCGGGATAGGAAGGCGGCGGCTCGGCGCTGATTTCCACCCCCGTCAAGAAGCCGAGCTCATTGGGGATCCCGTTGAGCAAGGCTTCCCGGCAACCGGCGAGGGAGTCATGGTCCGTAATGGAGATGGCTCCCAGCCGAAGGCGCAGGGCGAGGGCGATGATGTCTGCGGGTGAAAGCGTGCCGTCGGAAGCCGTGGAATGGATGTGGAGATCTATGGAGGGTTGAGACTTAAATTCCAAGCGCTTTCTCCAAGGCTTCCTCTTTGGCCTTGCATTCGATGCACTGCGTGGTCACCGGTCGCGCCTTGAGCCGTTTGACCGAGATCTCCTCCCCGCAGGACTCACAGATCCCGTAAGTCCCGTTTTCGATCCGCTCGAGCGCCTGCTTGATTTTCTTGATCAATTTGCTCTCCCGGTCCCTGATCCTGAGCATGAAATTGCGGTCAGCTTCGAGGGAGGCCCGATCGGTCGGGTCTGGGAAGTTCTCATTGGCAGCGGTCATCCCCGAAACCGTGTCATCGGCCTGGTTCAGAAGTTCCTGCAGTCGGTTTTCCAGATATTTCTTGAAAAAATCCAAATCCTTTTTTTTCATGGCCGGCCCCATCGATGGATGTGGGATCATTAATTATAATTTCGGAACCAATATTTCTATCACAGCTATTAAAAGATGTAAATAAAAAATTGCCGGCTCCTCCTCAAACGCCGGCCTTCAAGAAATCCTCCAACTGAGCGAGGCTGCCCACATTGTAAATACGGGCCGGGTAATCTCTGGGTAGGATTTTCCGCAGCAGGCCCGTCAAGACCTTCCCGGGACCGACTTCCACGAACACCTCGACACCGGTCGCCTTCATCCGGCACATGCTGTCGTACCAACGCACCGGACTGCAGAGCTGTCGGGACATGGTCTCCCGGATCTCGGCAGGATCTGAGGCCTCGGCGGCGGTGACATTCAATAAGATCTCCTTCTGAGGGGCCCGGAAGGCCGTTTTGGATAGAGCTTCTTTGAATTCGGCTTCCGCGCCGCGGATCAATTCGCTGTGCCAGGCGCCGCTCACTTTCAAAGGGACGGCCTTGGCCCCCTTGGCGGCGGCCATGGCTCCCACCCGGGCGACCGGATCGGGTGCTCCGGTGATTACAATCTGGGTTTCCATGTTATGATTGGCTACGGATACGATCCCCTGTTGCTGGCCCTCCGCTACGAGGGCCTCCACCTTCGCCAAGCTCAGGCCGACAATGGCCTGCATCGTCCCGCGATGCCTGCTCGCCTCCCGGTGCATCAGCTGCCCGCGCTGGAATACCAGCCGAACCGTGTCTTCCTGAGCGATGACGCCAGCAGCGTGAAGCGCGTTGTATTCCCCCAGGCTGTGACCGGCACAGGTGGTGAAATCGGCGCCTTGGCGCCGAAGGGCAGCCAGGCAGGCCAGGTTGACGGCAGTGATTGCCGGCTGCAGATTGACCGTCTGCGTCAGGTCTTCCATGGGCCCCTTGAAGCACAGCCGGGATAAATTAACCTTGGTGATCTCCTCGGCCATGTCGAAGATCTCCCGGACGAAATCGAATTCCCGGTGCAGGTCTTCACCCATTCCGACGACTTGCGAGCCCTGGCCGGGAAATAAGAACGCTGTTTTATTCATCCGAGGCCTCCTGGAATTCATTAATGAAAGTGCGTTTAATGGTATTTGTTTTAAGGAGTTAAGCCAGTCAGCCGGTCTACCCGTCTGCCCGTCGCGTGAGAGGCGTTGGTCAGGCTGACCGGCAGACGGTCAGACGGGTGGATCGGCGGACAGTCACTCATCCAATTTAAACAACTTCCTGACCGTATCGATCTGCATCGACTTGTCACCCAGCATAGCGTCCTTTTTCAGGAAAACCGTGGGCTCATGCAGCACCTTGTTGATGAAGGCGGCCATCATGCGCTCCAGGGCTTCGGCGCCTTCCGCGGGTATCCCCTGGCCTTGAACCGTTCGTTTGATTTCCGTCTCAGCCATGGTCTCCAGCTTCCTGCGCAGAGCGACGATGGTGGGCACGACGTCGAGGGCCTCGTGCCACTCCCGGAAGTGGATGATGGCCTCGTCGATGATGCGCTCCCCCTTGACGGCCTCTTTCTGGCGGTCCCCGATGTTCTCCTCGATGATCCCCTTCAAGTCGTCGATGTCGTAAACATAGGAGTTGTCCAGCCGGTTGATCTCAGGGTCGATATCACGGGGCACGGCGATGTCGATGAAGAAGATCGGGCGGTTGCGGCGGGCGCGGATGACCGGCTTGACCTGCTCGCGGGTGATGACGAAACCCGGGGCCCCGGTGGAGCTGATGATGATGTCGACCTGTTTGAGGTGCTCGCCGATTTCCTCGAAGCGGATGGCATTGCCACTGAAGCGGCGGGCTAGCGCCAGACCGTTTTCAAACGTGCGGTTGGCCACAAAGGTTTCGCTGACCTGATTGCGGATCAGGTGCTCGACGGCGAGCTCCGCCATTTCCCCGGCGCCGATCAGCAGCACCCTCCTTCCTTCCAGGCTTCCGAAGATTTTGCGACCGAGCTCGACGGCGGCATAACTGATGGATACGGCGCGGTCACCGATGCCGGTTTCCGTGCGAATGCGCTTGGCAACAAAGAAGGCGCGGTGCATCAGGCGATTGAGGATGACACCCGCGGTCTTGGCCTCGGCCGCGTTCCGGTAGGCCTCCTTGATCTGGCCCAAAATCTGGGGTTCGCCCACGATCATCGAATCCAGGCTGGAGGCTACGCGAAACAGGTGGCGCACGGCGTGGTCGTTCGCGTGAACGTAAAGGCTGCCCTCGAATTGGTCGATGGGGATCTTGTTGAAGGATGATATGAATTCCTTGGCGGCGCAGACAGCCTGGGCCGGGTCGTCGGTGACGAGCAGCAGTTCCACGCGGTTGCAAGTGGAATACAGCAGGGCTTCGTGAATGTGGGGGGTACGGCGCAGCCTCTCCAGCGCCGATCCCGATTCGGCCGGGCTGAACGCAATGCACTCCCGAAGCTCGACGGGAGCCGTCTTGTGGTTGATGCCGATGAGGATAATTTCGCGCATACTGGATTAATTGGTTATAAGGGTTCGAGGGGCCGAGGGTTCAAGGGGTCCAGTGAACTGCGGGACAGACCCGCTCCACTCGACCCCTCGACCTCTTGAATCCTTGAACCCTTTATTTGGTGAATTCTCGGTGATGTCCTTCCATAAACAGGTTCACCCCCAGGAAAGTGAACACCAGTACACCGAAGCCCACGATGGCCATGATGGCTGACCTCCGCCCCCGCCAGCCCACCGCCAGGCGCTCGTGCAGCAAGGCGGCGTAAAGCAGCCAAGCCAAGCCCGACCACACTTCCTTGGGGTCCCAGCTCCAGAACCGGCCCCAGACCGATTTGGCGTAGACCAGGCCGGTGATGAGACCGATGGTCAGCATGGTGAATCCCACCACGATGCAGCCGTAGCCGGTTGAATCCAGGAGGTCCAGGGAAGGCAGGCGCTTGAAAAAGAAGCGGCGCTTCTTCGTCTTGATGGAATCTTCCTGGATCAGATACAGGATACCGGCCCCGCAGGCCAGGGCGAAGGCCGCCTCGCCGATGAAAATGACCGTCACGTGGGCCACCAGCCAGACGCTCTTGAACAGCTGGGTGGTTTTGAGCGGCTCGTCGGGCAGTTGCGACACGATGACCATGATTAGGGCGACAAAGGGGGCCGCATACACCCCCAGGATTTTCAAGTTGTAGCGATAGTTCAGGAGGATGAACACGCCCGCGATCGCCCAGCCGGCCAGCGACAGGGTCTCGCGCATGTTGGTCACCGGGATGTGGCCCTGCTGATGGTAATCCAGCACGAGGGCGGCCGAGTGGAAGATGAATCCGCCCACCAGGACGATGAAGCCGGCCTGCTGCAGGTGCTTCTTCTGCAGGAAAAAATAGGCCAGATATCCGGCCGCACTAAGAAGATACAACAGAATGCTGACGATGAGGGCTGCTTCCATGGGCTGCTCGATCTATGGGTTCATCATCCCAGAATTGAGCGGTTTAATCGAGTTGCATTGAGGCCCGGAGGGGTCTGCGCCCCGAGAATCCAGAATAAGCATCGCTCAAATCAGGTTATCCCCTTTCACAAGGAGCTCTTCCGCACGCCAGCCTTCGCCCAGAACCTCTTTCAGCAGGCGATTGATCTCCTGCATGCGGCCGTCCCGAATCCAGGTCAGGATGTCGCTGCGGATGATTTTTTCGAAAGTGGCCTTGTGCGCCTCGGGGGCGTGCTCCTGGGCGAGAAGCCGTTTGCGGATAGCGCCCATCAGATCCAACAAGACGGCATACTCTTCGCCGAACTGCCCTTCGAGCGTCTGGCGCAGCTTTTTCGCCAATGCGGGGCTCCTGCCCGAGGTGGAGACCGTAATGACGAGATCGCCCCGCTGGACGACGGCGGGCAGAATGAAATTGCACTTCTCAGGCCGGTCGGCGATGTTGCACAGGATCTTCAATTGCCCGGCATCGGCGCTGAGCCGGCGGTTCAGGTTTTGGTCGTCGGTCGCTCCGATTACCAGAAACATGCCCGCCAAGTCCGCCGCGGCATACTCGCGTTCCCACAGGGTGATGGCATCGCGTGCCCCCAATCGGCGCAAGCTCGCCGTTATCTGCGGGCTTACCACCGTCACCCGGGCGCCGCAGGACAAAAGGCCGTCTACCTTGCGGGTGCCGACCGCCCCGCCGCCGACTACCAGGCACTGGCGGCCGCGGAGGTCAAGTTGTACCGGGTAATATCGCATGGCGCAAAACAGATACGAGATGCTGGATGCCTGATCCTGGACAAAAAGGTGGTGCGGGCTGCGGATTTTTTATCCAGAGCCCCGCAACCCGTATCCAGTATCGCGTCCCCTAAAATGAGCAACCGTTCAATCCAAGGCAATACGCATCAAATCCCGCGCCAGGATGAGCGGCCCGTTGTAAGTCCGCCGGCACTCGGCCTCGATATCGGTCTGATCGCAAACCGGGTAGAAATGGGTCAGCATCAGGCGATGAACGCCGGCGCGGGCGGCGATCTCACCCGCCAACACGGGCGTCAGATGACCAGGCACCTTCCGGCTTTCCGGGAAAGCCGACTCACATATCAAAAGATCGGCCTGCTGCGCAAGATCGACGAGTTGCTCGCTGTAGTCGGTGTCGCCCGAATAGACCAGGCTTCGGCCGTCCGGGCCGGTCAAGCGGAAGGCGACGCTCTGCGGGCTGTGATCCATGGGGGCGGTGTCGATGGTCACCCCCGCCAGACGGACCCGATCGCGTCCGCGAACCTCCATTTCGACAATTCTGAGTAAGTTGTCGCCGATGTCGATCCAGTTGCCGTAGACCTGCTTGAGCCGGCCGAAGAAATCGGCAAAGCCTCGGCCGGCCACGATGGTGAGCGGTTTCGTGCGGCTGATCCCATCCGGGTATTTGGTGGCGAAGAGCAGGGGAACGAGATCCGCGGTGTGGTCCGGGTGAAGATGGCTGTAAAGCAGGTGCGACAATTCGAAGATCGTCGTGCCGGCCTCAAGCATCCGGCGCAAGGTCCCGGCTCCGGAGTCGATCAGCCACTTCCGGCCTCCGGTTTCGACCAGGACCGAACACGAACTGCGCTCGAGGCTGGGGACACAGGTCCCCGAGCCCAGCACCGTCACCGTGATGTCGTGCGCAGGCTCATTCATGGATAGCCCCCTAAAACATTATCCGAAGCAGGCCTGCCCTCGACGTCCGCCTTGGAGGCGGCGGCCTTGCGCCGCGCTCTCTTCTCCGTGCGGGTGATGATCCAGTTGAGCACCTTGCGGGGATCCTTGAAGTCGATGCCGGGCTCTTTCGAATCGGCCAGGTTGATCTCGGCCCGCGCGGCCGTTCTATGCCCGCCGGCCGAGCCGAAACCGCCGAAACCTTGCTGGGCTACCCGCCCGGCGTTCTTGCGCGCGCCGTCATTGCGGAAAATAATGACCAGCTTCTTATCGCATATGCCGGATATGATGCTCCAGCTCACCGTGTGGATCCGCATGAAAAAGTCCGCGATGACCACGCACACGTCGGGGTTGGCCACCGCTCCCAAGTGAACGAACACCCGGCCTTTGCGCAGGCGCATGAATTGCAGGGCGGTTTTGAAATATTTCAGATAATCGAACCGCAGATCGGCTTGCGCAATGCGCCGCGCCAGCTGGATGTTGGACCGTCGGAACAGATATTGGAATGCCTGCAGGTCCTCGGTCAGGGTCTGGCGTTTGAAGTCGTCCGTGTCCGTCTTGATGGCATGGTAAAGGGCGGTCGCCAGATATTGAGATGGAACGATGTGCGCCGCGCGCAGGTATTCGGTCAGAATCGAGGCCGTCGCCCCGTAGCTCGGCCGGATATCGGTGTACGGCGCTCGGTAGCCGGTGTCGGGATGGTGATCGATGATAACCTGCGGCCGCAGTGCAGCCATGCGCTCGTTATGGTTCGGCTGGGAGTCGAGCATGACCACTTTCGCAAACTGCTCGATCTGGAGATTGCCGAAGGGCACGAGGGGCACTCTCAGGAGCCTGACCATAGCCAGATTGTCCGGCCGGTCGATCTGGTTGATGTTGGAGATGGTGATCCCGGCCGTCCTGCCCGCAAGCAAACGGCTCACCGCCAGGGCGCAGGCGATGGCATCCGGATCAGCGGAAATCACCACCAGCACCTGGTCGGAGCCCGAAAACTGCTTGAAGAAGTCGGGAAGCCTATCGGTGGTTGACATCTTCATTGGACAAGGACCTCTTCGCACCGAATCGCCATCATAACGGCTGCTGTTGGTGATTACAATCTAAATCGAGCGATTTGATCGAATGGCACTGAGGCCCGGAGGGGTCTGCGCCCCGCATGGGCCGCCGCAATCT
>Ga0335084_10005065_pt1 | contig 13003 bp, 8 predicted proteins | sample Lox_Sample_44_FD_206721 | JGI IMG/M metagenome (GOLD analysis project Ga0335084, IMG submission 206721) | Soil microbial communities from Loxahatchee National Wildlife Refuge, Florida, United States - Lox_Sample_4.4 | ecosystem: Environmental > Terrestrial > Soil > Wetlands | place: USA: Florida... | reverse complement strand
TGGGCAAGACCGACGTCCTTCTCCTGGAGAAGAGCGGGCTCACCCATGGTGCCACCTGGCACGCCGCGGGCCTGGTCGGCCAACTGCGTGCCTCGCGCAATCTGACCCGCATGCTGCAGCGGAGCGTGGCTCTCTATGACACGCTCGAGGCCGAGACCGGCCAGGCGACGGACTGGAAGCGGGTGGGGAGCCTGCGCGTCGCCTCCTCGCCCGGCCGGCTGACGGAACTCAAGCGCGCCCTCACCATGGCCAAGAGCTTCGGGCTCGAGATGCATCTGCTCTCGGCCCAGGAGGCGCAAGAGCTTTGCCCGATCCTCTCGACCGAGGGCGTGCTGGCCGCGGCCTATCTGCCAAGCGACGGCTATGCCGATCCGGCGAGCCTGACCCAGGCGCTCGCCAAGGGCGCGCGCATGAAGGGCGCCAAGATCCGCCAAGGCGTGAAGGTCACGGGCTGCGAAGTGAAGAACGGGCGCGTCAGTGCCGTCGTCACCGAGGAGGGCCGCATCGGCTGCGACATCCTGGTCAATGCCGCCGGCATGTGGGCGCGCGAGCTGGGACTGTCGATGGGCGTGCGCGTGCCCGCGATCGCGGTCGAGCATCAATATCTCATCACCGACCCGATTCCCGATCTGCCCAAATCCATGCCGACGCTGCGCGATCCGGACCTGCGCATCTATTACAAGCCCGAGGTGCGCGGCATCGTGATCGGCGGTTGGGAGGAAGGCACGCCGCCCTTCGGCGAGAACGGCATTCCGCCCGATTTCGGCCAGCAGCTCCTGCCCGGCAATTTCGAGCGCTTCGAGGGCCTGGCCCAGGCCGCCTTCAAGCGCACGCCGGTCGTCGAGACGGTGGGCGTGCGCGAGCTGGTCAACGGCCCAATCCCCTTCTCCGCCGATGGCGAGTATGTGATGGGCAAGGCGCCCGAGCTCGACAATGTCTTCGTCGCGGCCGGCTTCACCTACGGCATCGCCGGCGGCGGCGGGGCCGGCGCCATGATGGCCGAATGGATCGTCCAAGGCCGACCAAGCCTCGATCTCTGGCCCCTCGACATCCGCCGCTTCGGCTATCACCACGCCACCAAGGCCTTCTGCTTCCCCCGCGCGATCGATCTCTACGGCAAGTACTACGCGCTGGGCTATCCCAAGCAGGAGCATCATTCGGCGCGCGGCATCCGGCGCAGCCCGCTCTATGACACGCTCAAGGCCAAGCGCGCCGTGTTCGGCTCGCGCGGCGGCTGGGAGCGGCCGAACTGGTTCGCCCCCAAAGGAATGGAGATTGAAGACCGGCCTTCCTTCAAACGCGCCAACTGGTTCGATATCGTGGGCGCCGAGCACAAGGCGGTGCGCGAACGCGTGGCCTTGATCGACCAGACCTCCTTCTCCAAGGCGGAGATCCTGGGACCCGGCACGCTGGCCGCCTTGCAGCGGCTCTGTGCCGCCGACATGGACAAGCCGTTGGGCAGCGTGATCTACACCCAGCTCTGCAACGAGCGCGGCGGCATCGAGGCCGACGTCACCTTCGTCCGGCTCGAGGAGAATCGATTCTATTTCGTCACCGGCAGCGCCTTCGCGACCCACGACTTCCACTGGATCCGCAGCCATCTGCCGCGCGACGGCTCGGTCTTCCTGGTCGACATGACCTCGGCCCGTGCCACCATCAATCTTTGCGGGCCGCTGGCGCGCCGCGTGCTGGCGAAGGTGGCCGAGGCCGATCTGTCCAATGAAGCCTTCCCCTTCGCGACCGCGCGCGAGATCGCGGTGGGTGCGGCCCCGGTGCTCGCGGCACGCATCGGCTATGTCGGCGAGCTCGGTTGGGAGCTGCATGTGCCCAGCGAGTACGCCCAGCATCTTTATGAGACGCTGTGGGCGGCGGGCGAGGAGTTCGGCATCGCCGATGTCGGCTATCGCGCCATCGACACGCTCAGGATGGAGAAAGGCTATCTCTATTGGTCCTCCGACATCACCCCCGACTACAATCCCTATGAAGCGGGGTTGGGATTCCGGGTCGCGCTGAAGAAGCCCGATTTCATCGGCCGCGAGGCGCTGGCGCGGATCAAGGCCGAGGGCACCAAGCGCCGGCTCTGTACCTTCATTCTCGACCAGCGCCGCGATTTCGATCTGGCCGTGGTGGGTGGCGAATGCGTGCTCTGGGACGACCGGCCGGTCGCCGTCGCCACCAGCGCCAATTACGGCCACACCGTCGGCAAGTCGATCCTCTATGCCTATCTCGCCAACGAGGATATCGGGCTGGTCGGCCCCGATAACGGCTATGAGATCGAAGCCTATGGCGACCGCTATCGGGCGAGCCGCCATGAGGGGCCGCTTTATGATCCGAAGATGGAGCGGCTGAAGAGCTGACCGACAAGGCTGATCGCAAGCATGAAGCTCAAAACATCGACGATCATCTCGTGGGCTCACCCCTCCCCCTACCCCCTCCCGCAAGGGGAGGGGGCGTGGATCTTTCTTGTCGCGCCAAATTCGTCTCCCGCCCTCTTTTTCGGAAGAGAGAGGTGTCTCTCTTTCTTCTAGCCCCCTCCCCTTGCGGGAGGGGGTAGGGGGAGGGGTGGGCGTAGATCTCGCTTGAAGCCTAAAAGTTGAGCGAAGCGATCACATCGAAGGGGGAACGCGCATGAGCGAGGAGTTCGGGGAGGTCCTGTCCCTCTTCAACCGGGTCCCGTTCCTTGCCAAGGCCGATCGGGCCAAGGTCAAGATCGAGCGGCTGGGCGGGCTCACCAACCGCAACTACAAGATCGCGACGCCTGACGGGAAAGCCTATGTGCTGCGCATTCCGGGCGCCGGCACGTCGGATTATATCGACCGCAAGGCGGAGGGGCAGAACGCCGCGGCGGCCGACCGCGCCGGCGTGAACGCGCCTTTGCTGTTCTTCGATGCGGGCGACGGGCTGCAGGTGACGGGCTTCATCGAGGGGGCCGTCACGATGAATGCCGAGCGCTTCAAGGATCTCGGCGCGGTTGCGCGTGCGGCGCGCGCCTTCCGCAAGATGCACGATTCAGGCGAGGTCCTCGCCGGTCGCTTCGAGCTGTTCCAGATGATGGACAATTATCTGGGCCTGCTGCGCGGCAGGGCCGCCCGGGTTCCCGACGGCTACGAGGCGGTGCAGAAGGAGGCCGAGGCGGTTCGCGCCGCTCTCGCGCGCCATCCCCTGCCGCTCAAGCCCTGCCATTGCGATCCGCTGGCCGAGAATTTCCTCGATACCGGCACGCGCATGGTGATCGTCGATTGGGAATATGCCGGCAACAACGATCCGATGTGGGATCTGGGCGATCTCTCGGTCGAGGCCGGGTTCGGTCCCGATCAGGACGCGGCCGAGCTCGAGGCCTATTTCAACGGACCGGCGCCGGCGAACGAGGTCGGCCGCATGGTCATGTACAAGGCGATGTGCGACTTGCTCTGGACGCTCTGGGGCTGCATCCAGCTGATGAATCAAAACCCGGTCGACGATTTCTGGGCCTATGCGACCAACCGCTTCGAGCGCTGCCAAACGCTGATGGGCAGCCGCGATTTCGGCCGGCATCTGGACGCCGTGCGCCGGGGGCCTTGAGCCGATGGATCCGCGCCTGCTGCTGGAGTTTTGGCTCTCGGACTATGCCAGGCCGCTCTGGTTCGAGAAGAACGCCGCCTTCGATGCGGAGATCCGCCACCGCTTCGGCGGCTGGATCGAGCCCGCCGCGCAAGGACGCTTCGCCGATTGGGAACGGCGGCCCGACACGGCGCTGGCGCTGGTGGTGCTGCTCGACCAGTTCCCGCGCAACATCCATCGCGAAAGCCCGCGGGCCTATCTCCACGATGCGATGGTGCTCACCATCGCGATGCGCGCCATCGAGCGCGGCCATGACGAGGCGCTGCCGCTCGACCACCGCTTCTTTTTCTACATGCCGCTGGAACATTCCGAATCGCTGGCAGACCAGCGCCGCGCCATGGCGCTGTTCCAGGGCTGGGTCGAGGCGCATGAGGGCGATCCCCGGCGCGGCAAGGCCGAGGAGGCGTTCCGCTTTGTGGCGCGCCATCACGAGATCATCGAGCGCTTCGGCCGGTTTCCGCATCGCAACCGCTGCCTCGGCCGCGACAGCACGCCCGAGGAACTGGCCTTCCTGACCGAGCCGATGTCGTCGTTCTAGTGATCGCTGCGCTCCACTTCCAAGCTTCGAGCGAGATTTTCGATCGACAGCTCGTTCGATCCTGAGGCAGTCCTCCTTCCCACCCCGACAGAGCCTCTGACAGAAAAGTAATCCGGGGTTGGCTTGGCGCCAGGGTTCGGCTTATATCCAGGACCCCCCGGCCAGGGCCGCTCTCTTGAGAATCGAGACCGAGGATCTAAGCCTCCATGCGCAGGATCGTTCTGATCGCCCTCCTCCTTGTCGCCGCGGCGGCCGCGGGCGGCTATTGGTGGAAGACCCGTCAGAGCGCGAATGAAACGACGGCCGGCGCCGGCGGCCCGCCCGGCGGATTCTCGATCCCCGTCGAGGCTGGCACCGTGGAGACCGCCAGCATCGATCTCGTCATCCCGGCCGTCGGCACGCTGCGCTCGAACGAATCGATCCGCGTGGCACCCGAGATTCCCGGCCGCCTGGCCGAGATCCTGGTCGAGGAGGGCCAGAGGATCGCCCAGGGCGACGTCATCGCCCGGCTCGACCAGTCGGTCTATCGCGCCGAGCTGATGCAGGCGCAGTCGGGCCTCGAGCTAGCGAAGGCCGATGTCGAGCGCTACAAGAAGATGCGCGCGGGCGAGGTCGCCAGCGAGCAGGCGATGCAACGCGCGGACGCCGCCTTGAACGAGAACTTGGCCCGCATCTCGCTGGCCCAGGCCAATCTCGCCAAGACCGAGCTCAAGGCGCCGTTCCAGGGCGTGCTGGGCCTCAGGCGCGTGAGCGTCGGCGACTATCTCGATTCCGGCGACGTGATCATCAATCTGGAGCAGGTCGATCCGCTCAAGGTGGATTTCCGCGTGCCCGAGATCTACTACACCACCGTCAGGCTCGGTCAGACCATCAAGCTCACCATCGACGCCCTGCCCGGCGAGACCTTCGAGGGCACGATCTACGCGATGGATCCGCTGATCGATGCCGGGGGGCGTGCGATCGTGCTGCGCGCCCATGTGCCCAACCGCGATGACCGGCTGCGCCCCGGCCTCTTCGCCCGCGTGTCGCTCGTCTATGACACCCACCCCAACGCACTGCTGATCCCGGAATCGGCCATCGTGCCGTTCGGCAGCAAGAAGTTCGTGTTCCGCGTCGTCGACGGCAAGGCGGTGCAGACCGAGATCAAGGTCGGCGAGTATGTGAACGACAAGGTCGAGGTGCTGGAAGGGCTGAAGGCCGGCGAGACCGTGGTGACGGCGGGCCAGCTCAAGATCGCCGACGGCATGGGCGTGACGCCGATCCCGAACGAAGCGGCGCCGGCGAATTCGGGACAAGGCGCGTCCGGCCAAAATGGCACCGGCGCGAGCGAGCCTGCTTCGGGCGGCGATTCGACCGGCGGCTCCGCCTCGGGCGGCGGCTGAGCCGACGGGAACAGGGGGAGCCTCGGCCCTTGCGCATCTCCGACATCTGCATCAAGCGGCCGGTCTTCGCGACCGTGCTGTCGATCGTGCTGACGCTGATCGGGGTGGTCTCCTATTCGCGCATCACCGTGCGCGAATATCCGAACATCGACGAGCCGGTGGTGACGGTTTCGACCACCTATCGCGGCGCCTCGGCCGAGATCGTCGAGAGCCAGGTGACCAAGACGATCGAGAACTCGCTCTCGGGCATCGAGGGCGTCGAATATGTCACCTCGATCAGCCGCTCCGAGGAGAGCCAGATCACCGCCCGCTTCCGCATCACCCGCGATGTCGACGCCGCGGCCAATGACGTGCGCGACCGCGTGGCCCGCGTGCGCGGCCAGTTGCCCGATGGCATCGAGGAGCCGGTCGTCTCCAAGGTCGAGGCGGATGCCGAGCCCATCCTCTATCTCGCCTTCTCCTCGGATCGCCATTCCGACCTGGAGATCACCGATTTCGCCGATCGCGTGGTCCAGGACCGGCTGCAGACCCTTCCCGGCGTGGCCGACGTGCCGATCTATGGCGAGCGGCGCTATTCCATGCGCATCTGGCTCGACCGCGACAAGCTTGCGGCCTATCAGCTGACGACGCAGGACGTCGAGGCGGCGCTGGTCGCCCAGAACGCCGAGATCCCGGCCGGCCGCATCGAAGGCACGCGGCGCGAGTTCACGGTGGTGTCGCAGACCGATCTGCGCACGCCCGAGGAGTTCGGCAAGATCATCCTCAAGAACGCCGAGGGCTATCTGGTGCGCATGCGCGATGTGGCCCGGGTGGAGATCGGCGCCGAGGACGACCGCATCATCGCGCGCTTCCAGGGAAAGAGCGCCGTGGCGCTGGGCGTGGTGAAGCAGTCGGTCGCCAACCCGCTCGACGTGTCGAAGGCGGTGCGCGCGGCGATCCCCGAGATCGAGGCGCAGCTGCCGCCCGGCATGAAGATCGACATGGCCTACGATTCGGCCGTCTTCATCGACCGCTCGATCGACGCCGTCTACCACACCATTGCCGAGGCCGTGCTGCTGGTGGTGGCCGTGATCTTCCTCTTCCTGCGCTCGCTGCGCGCCACGCTGGTGCCGCTGGTCACCATCCCGGTGTCGCTGATCGGCGCCTTCGCGATCATGTTCCTGTGCGGCTTCTCGATCAACACGCTCACGCTGCTCGCCTTCGTGCTGGCGATCGGCCTGGTCGTGGACGACGCGATCGTGGTGCTGGAGAACATTTTCCGGCATATCGAGGCCGGCATGAAGCCGATCGATGCCGCGCTCAAGGGCATGCGCGAGATCGGCTTCGCGGTCGTCGCCATGACCTTGACCTTGGCCGCGGTCTTCGCGCCCCTCGCCTTCACCGAGGGGCGCACGGGCCGGCTCTTCGTCGAGTTCGCGCTGACGCTGGCGGGCGCCGTTCTCATCTCCGGCTTCGTGGCCCTGACGCTCTCGCCCATGATGTGCGGACGCATGCTCAAACATTCCGAGCGCCACGGCTTCGTCTATAATGCCATCGAGCGGACCCTGATCGGATTGACGAACGGCTATCGCCGATTCCTCGGTGCCGTCTTACGCTGGCGCATGGTCGTGGTGCTGCTGTTCCTGATCGTCGCCGCAGCTGGCGTCTTCACCTTCCGGCTGCTGCCGTCAGAGTTGGCACCCTATGAGGATCGCGGCTCGATCCTCGCCATCATGATAGCGCCCGAGGGTGCCACCGCCGGCTATACCGACCGCTATATCAAGATGATCGAGCAGCTCTGGGACACGGTGCCGGAGAAGGAAGCCTATTTCACCGTGACCGGCTTCCCGGTGGTGAATCAGGGTATCGGCTTCATGAGCTTCATCGACTGGTCGAAGCGCAAGCGCACGGCCTTCGAAATCGTCCAGAGCCTGTCCGGGCCGATGTTCGCCAATCCGGGCCTCCTCGCCTTTCCCATCATGTTCCCGCCGCTGGGCCAGGAGTTCGACCAGACGCCTGTACAATTCGTAGTGCAAACGACCGGCACTTACGAGGAGCTGCAGGGCCTGGTGAACAAGATCATGGCCGAGGCCGCCAAGAATCCGGGCCTCGCCAATATCGACTCCGATCTCAAGCTCAACAAACCGGAGCTCCGGATCGATGTCGACCGCGACAAGGCCGCCGATATGGGTGTCTCGGTCGTGGCCCTTGGCCGAACGCTCGAGATGTTGCTCGGCAGCCGGCAGATCACGCGCTTCAAGCTCGAGGGCGAACAATATGACGTGATCCTGCGCATGGAAGAGACCGAGCGCAGTCGCCCCGGCGACATCGCCGCGATCTATGTGCGCGGCAAGTCGGGCGACATGATCCCGCTCGCCAACCTGGTCAAGCTCGAGGAGACGGTGGCGCCGCGCGAGCTCAACCATTTCAACAAGCTCAGGGCCGCGCGCATCACCGCCTCGATCGCGCCGGGCTACAGCCTGGGCCAAGCGCTCCAGTTCCTGCGCCAGACGGTCGCCCAGGTCGCGACCACGCCGGTTTCGATCGACTATGCGGGGCAGTCGCGCGAGTTCCTCCAGGCCTCGAGCAGCCTCTATGTCGTGTTCGCGCTGGCGCTGATCTTCATCTTCCTGGTGCTGGCGGCCCAATTCGAGAGCTTCCGCGATCCCTTGGTCATCATGCTGACCGTGCCGATCGCGATGACCGGCGCGCTGGCGGCGCTGCATTTCACCCATGGCTCGCTCAACGTCTATAGCCAGATCGGGCTCGTCACGCTGGTCGGGCTGATCACCAAGCATGGCATCCTGATCGTCGAGTTCTCGAACCAGCTGCGCGCGCAAGGAAAGAGCAAGATCGAGGCCGTGATCGAGGCGGCCACCTTGCGGCTGCGGCCGATCCTGATGACGACCGGGGCCATGGTGCTCGGTGCCATTCCGCTGGCGCTCGCGGCCGGCGCCGGCGCCGAGAGCCGACAGCAGATCGGCTGGGTCATCGTCGGCGGCATGACGCTGGGCACGCTGTTGACGCTGTTCGTCGTGCCGGTGGCCTATTCGCTGCTGGCCCCGAAGACGCTGCCCGAGGCGATCCTCGAATCGGCGCGCGAGCATGCCGCGATCGAGAAGGCGGCAGACGAGGCGAGACAGCAGCGCGCCGCTGCGCCGGCGGAATAGGCGTGGATCGAGTCTAGCCGCAGCGTCCGTCGGCCTGCAGCAAGCCCCAGCCGAACTCGGGATCGTGGCCCTGAGGGCCGAGATCGCGGGCGTCGGCCGCAATCGCACGATGCAGCGAAGCCGCATCGGCGGGGCCGCCCTCGGCGATCTTGGCGGCGACCCAGGCCGTCACGAAAGGCGCGGCGAAGGAGGTCCCGGTCTCCGGGCCCGCCGCAGGCGAGACGACGCGCACCCCGGGCGCCGCCACGTCGATGTAATCCCCGCGATTCGCCTGATCGTAGGAGCGCCCATCGATATCGACCGCGGTTACCGCGATGACCGGCTCGAGCGCCGCCGGATAGGCGGGCGGTGCTGCCGGCCCGCCATTGCCGGCGGCGGCGATCAGGACGGCGCCGCGCTCCGCAGCCCGAGCGACGGCCAAATCGATCAGCAGATTGTCGTCGCCGGCCAGACTGACATTGATCGCCCGGATGCCGGCGCCGACCAGCCAGTCGAGCGCCTGCGCGAAGCGGACCGCGGTCGCCGTCGCTCCGCCCTTGGCATCGGCGGCGAAAATCGCGGCGGCGTAGAGCTCGGCTTGCGGCAGCAGGCCCTCGGCCGGCGAGGCCGTCGCGGCGGCACCCTTGAGATCGCTGGTCCCCAGCAAGGCGGTCTCGGCGGCAGCGCCGACCAGGACGCCGGCAATCGCGGTGCCGTGATCGGGTGGCGCCGGGTTCTGGCCCGCGGCGAGGAAGCTCTGCTGATGAATCCGTTGGCCGCCGAGCGACGGCGCCTGCAGATCGATTCCGGTATCGATCATGCCAACACGCAGCCCCGCGCCGCAGCGCGAGGCGGGCGAGGGCCAGCCGATCTGGCGTGCCGGATCGCCGGGTGCCGGCAATGTCAGGCTCGCCATCGGGCGATAGAGCGTGTTCACGTCGACCTGAAGCGACGGCAGGCGCGCCTGGAGGAGCGCCTTTCCGGTCCCGAGCGACATCTGCGCCGGCAAGCCGATGCGCACCGCTGTCAGGTCGAGCGCGGCGAAAGGCGTTTCCTCGATGACATGCATGCCGAGCGAGGCGAGCGCGGCGCTCAATCCCTCGGTCGGGCCGACCGCGACCAGCTCGTGAGCGACCGCGTGACGCGTGTGATCGCTGCCTTCGGATCCCGAACCGCTGCCGTCATCGCTGCCGCCATCCTCGCCGCCGTCGCCGCCGGAATCGTCGGAGCCGCCGCCGTCGCCACTGCCGCGTCCTTCGCCGCCGCCACCTCCATCGCCACCACCGCCATCGCCACCACCGCCATTGCTACCGCCGCCGTCATCGGCAAGCGCGGGCCGGGCAGCCAGATCGAGGCCAACGAGGGAAACGACACGAAGCGCCGGCGCCACGCTGAAGACCAGTGCCATCAGCAGCGGCAAGGCGATGCGATCACGCAGGCGGCGCGCAAGAATCGGCGGCAAAGAGGGGTCGGGTCGATCCAAACGGGATTCTCAACCGCTCGCGGGCGCCGGCATGGTCATGACCTCCCAGCCGCCCCCGATGCGCCGGCAGGCGAAGCCCGATTCGGCCGTGGGGGAGGCGCCGCCGGCGCTGCGGTCATGACGGAATTCGCGGCAGGCGAAGCCGCCATGGGCGACGAAATCGCCCAGGAGCGTGATGCGGCCGGCAATGTCATGAGCGGCATCGCTGTAGCTCTCGCTGTCGCCGGTGGCACCCTGCTCCAGCAACTTCGTCAGGGTCTTCTCATAAAGCTGTGCCGCGGGATCGTTAGCGGCGCCCGCAAGCTCCAGGGACGGTTCGGTGCCCACATCGCGCCAAGCCAAGCCGCTGGCGAAACCCAGTCCCAGCAGCAGCAGGCTGGCCGCCAGACGCATCGACCGCCAGCCGCGCGCCTCGCGGGCGGGAGCCGGCCGGTGGCGGCGCAGCTCGACCAGCTTTTCCCGAGCAGAGGGGCGACCGTCCCCATCATCGCCGGCCCGGATCAAGGCGGCGAGGCCGGCCGGCAAAGGCTCGGTCAGAGCCGCGTCGTAGGCCGACTTGACGGCTTCGGCGCTGCGGCGCATCAGCGCCACCTTGGCCTGCGCCTCGGCATCCTGCGCCAGCAGCGCCTCGAGGCGGCGCGACCCGGCGGCATCTAGCTCGCCATCGACATAGGCGACGAGCGTCGCCTCGTCCCAGAAGCGGTTTCCGCCCGATCCTTCGCCGGGCGCGGCGGTCTCGCGACCCGAATTGCGATCCATCGTCATGACCTCGCTCCCACCCTTTCGGCTCCGGCGCTGCCCCGGTCTTCCAGGGCCTGACCCAAGGTCAGCCTGGCGCGCGACAGCCGGCTCATCACCGTCCCGATCGGAATCTCGAGGATCTCAGCCGCGTCCTTGTAAGAGGCGCCTTCGACCGACACCAGCAGCAGCACCGCCCGTTGCTCGGCGGGCAGCTTGGCGATCTCGCGGCGCGCCGCGGCCAAGCCCAGCTTCGCTTCCATCTCGTGCGCCTGATCGCCGCCCGGTATCGTTGCCATCGCATCCTCGCCGATCGCAATCTCCCGCCGGCGGCCCGCGCGGATCTGGTCGATCCAGAGATTCTGGAGGATCCGATAGAGCCAGCTGTCGAGGCGGGTGCCCGGGCGCCATTGCTCCGCCCGGTCGAGTGCACGCAGGCAGGCGCTTTGCAGCAGATCGTCGCCATCGGCCATGTTGCCGGTGAGGCCATAGGCGAACCGCCGCAACCGCGGCAGAAGCGCTACCATTTCCTCACGCATGGCCTGGTTCACGCCAAATCCGCCTTCCTTAGCGCCGCCACAACAACAACGGACCTGAGGCCGGTTTATTCCCCGGGGCGGCAACGGCGCGCCCAAGGGCCGGCCGGATCACCGGCCCGACCGGGGAAGCGATGCTACCATGGCAGGCTTTCCGGCACGGTTGAGACCGACTGTCGCCCTGGCCCGGCGCGCGCCGAAACGTCTAGAATGCTGGCCTGAATGGCAATTACCGGGCCGGAAATACGAGGTTCGATGCGGATAATCCGGCGATGCGCGGCAATGCTGGCGATCCTGGTGCCGGCCCTCGGCGCGGCCATCCCGCCGGCCCAGGCCGGATTCGACGAGGCCGCCGCCGCCCTTGCCCGTGCCGATTGGGCCACGGCGCTCAAGGAACTGAAGCCGCTGGCCGAGGCCGGCAACCCGGTCGCCCAGTACAACCTGGGATCGATGTACCGGCGCGGCGACGGCGTGCCGGTGGACTATTCCAGCGCACGCCAATGGTTCGAGAGGGCGGCCGCCCAAGGATTGCCGGAGGCCGAGCTGGCGCTGGGCGATCTCTATGCGCGCGGGCAGGGTGTCATCAAGAGCCTGCCGACCGCGGCGGACTGGTATCGCAAGGCGGCGCAGCATGGCAGCGCGCAGGCGATGAACAATCTGGGCGCGATGGCGTCGAGCGGCGACGGCATGAAGGCCGACCAGGCCGAGGCGCTCACCTGGTTCACCGCCGCAGCGAACAAGGGCCTGTCGAACGCGCAATATAATCTGGGGTTGATCTATGCGCGCGGCGAAGGCGTACCGGTCGATATGAAGGCCGCCTATATCTGGTTCCGGCTCGCCGCCAACCATGGCGACGAGGACGCACTGCAGGCGATCGATGCGATCACGCCGACGCTGACGAGCGAGGAAATCGACGCTGCCGAGGCGGCCGCGGAGACGTGGCAGCCGCAGCCGTGAAGGGCGACGGGAACTGCGAGAAACGGGTGGACTGCGGGCGCCCTGAACCGGCCATTCCGCGCGCAGCGGCCCTTGTTCAGGTTGGTAAGCCCCGCAGTGCGCCCAGCACCGTACGCACGGCCCGCGTCTCCTCTCACGGCATCAGGAATGTCGAAACAGTCATACAGAAAGTGGGCATCTCCCAGGTCATTCACGGCGTATGTCTGGGTTCTGCACCTGGGTTTCTCTCCCTCCGCCAATGCATTGGAATCCCCGAGGATTAAAGGGATGGCAGTTAGGCGCTGCTACCCCTCTACGCTTAGGATGGCTGAAGCCTCGTGCCTGCTATCTCTCAGGAGGATGGGGCCGGGCGGCCCCAATCGAAAGTATGGGCCCCATACCCCTGTTCTGAGCCTTGATACTTCCGCGAAGCATCGTCTTCGACGGAACCGATCTATGGTCGCCACCTCCCTCCGGAACGCTTGGCCCGCCGGCAAGAGCCCGCTCAACTGAGGATTTTATGCCTCACTGCGGTCACCGCGGGCCGGCCCCGCTTGGCGCTCATGCACCGGAGCTGACGGGATTTCTGGGGTTTCCCTTGATTCGCGGCATCCGGGATGGAATGGGTGGTCAGAGCGTGCCGCGGGATGCGGGTGCCAAGG
>Ga0335084_10005063_pt1 | contig 13004 bp, 12 predicted proteins | sample Lox_Sample_44_FD_206721 | JGI IMG/M metagenome (GOLD analysis project Ga0335084, IMG submission 206721) | Soil microbial communities from Loxahatchee National Wildlife Refuge, Florida, United States - Lox_Sample_4.4 | ecosystem: Environmental > Terrestrial > Soil > Wetlands | place: USA... | reverse complement strand
GTGTCCGGCGAGATCTTCTTCATCGTGGGCGGGGAGCAGGCCAAGCTCGATCGGATCACGCCCTACCTCGAGATCATGGGCAAGATGCACATGTACGTGGGCGGCTCGGCCATGGGCAATCGCGTGAAGCTGATCCACAACGGTCTCGCCGCCGCGACGTCGGTGGCCGTCGCCGAAGCGCTGGCCGTTTGCGTGCAATCGGGTGTGGATCCCTACACCTTCTACGATGTGGTGCGGAACGGCGGCGGCATGGCCTTCGGCACCTACTTCGACCGGCGCGCCAAGCGCATCTTCGACGGCGAGTTCTCGCCCACCTTCATGTGCGAGCTGATGCGCAAGGACGCGGGACTGGCGCTGGCGCTGGCCCGCGCCTCCGAGGTGCCGACGCCCATCCTGGAGGAGACCAAGCGCACGTACGACGAGGCGGTGGACGGCGGCTGGGGCAAGGAAGACTTCTCGGCCGTCACCCACGTGATCGAGAAGCGGATAGGGCGCAAGCTGTCGCGGGGCTGATCCCTCGCGGATAGACGTCGGTGTCGAGGATCAAGGCTTGCAGAGGGCAGACCAGTGGGAGAGGATACGCCCCATGACCGCCATCGCCTTCGACATTCCGGTCGAGATCGAGCGCATCACCGCGGGGCTCGAGCGCTTCCTGCGTGCCGAAGTCATCACCCGGCACGAGAAGCACCTGGAACTGCTGGAGGACCCGCGGAGGCGATACGGGATCGATGGGCGCTACGCGCCCGAGGTCGTCGAGCTGATCCGGCAGGTGCGCATGGCCTCGGCGGAGGCGGGCTACTTCAATCTTTGCGTGCCGCCCTCGCTCGGCGGGCTCGGGCAGGGCTATCTCGCGTACTACGTCTGCTGGGAGATGATCAACCGCCTCTGCGGGCCGCATCACTGGCTCGGCACCTTCGCTCTGAGCCACTGGGCGTTCGGGCCGAGCCCCGTGCTCGAGCAGGTGACCATCGAGGCGCGCGAGCGCATCCTCGGCGGCCTGGTCTCCGGCCGGCAGTCCATGTGCTTTGGGCTCTCGGAACCGGGCGCGGGCTCCGACGCCACCATGATCCAGACCCGCGCGATGCCGGACGGCGACGGCTGGCGGATCACCGGCCGGAAGATGTGGACGAGCAATATCACCTTCGCCGATTGGATGATCGCGTTCGCCGTGACGGATCCCGCCCGCGCGGCGGCCAAGCGGGGCGGGATCAGCGCGTTCCTGGTGCCGACGAACGCGCCCGGGTTCACGCTGCAGCGGGTGACGCTCCTGCACGGGGATATCGGCGGCGTGGAGGGCGAGTCGACCCTCGACGGCGTTCGCGCCGAGCCCTGGCAGCTCGTGGGCGCCCTCCACGAGGGTTTCCGCATCGCTCTCCTCGGCGTATCGCTCGGACGTGTCTACAACGCGGCGAGGGCGGTGGGTCTCGCCCGCTGGGCTCTCGAGAAGGCGGTGGGCTATGCGGGACAGCGCGTGGCCTTCGGCGCGCCCATTGCCGACCATCAGGGTGTGAGCTTCCCACTGGCCGAATCGGCGATGCAGGTGCACGCGGCCCACCTCATGGGGCTCAATGCCGCCATCCTGCTCGACCGCGGCGCGCGCGCGATCAAGGAGCTGTCGATGGCCAAGGCCTACGCCGTGGAGGTGTGCCTGCGTGCCGTCGACCGCGCCATCCAGACTCACGGGGGCATGGGCCTCACCAACGAGGTCGGTTTGGTGCACGCCTACAATACGCTCCGGGTGATTAATATCGCCGATGGTACCAACGAGATCCTGCGCCGGACCATCTACCAGCAGCTCGCCAAGGGCGACCTCGAGCTCTGAGGTAGCGCAGCGATCGCATCGACCGCGCCAGCTCGGGCAATCCAGCATGTGGCCCGGATGTAGGTGCTAGTATGTAATCCAACGAGGGTCGATCGATGGAGCTGCGACGATTCTTCGACCGTGCCATCCGGGCGAGCTTCTCGGATCTATCGTTTCGCGACGATCCGGCCGCCGACTACCTCGCCGATCTGCTCACGCGTTTCGCTCGCACGGAGAACCTCTTTCCCCGCGGGTCAGTGGTCCCACGCTTGGAAAGCGTGGTCGACATGCTCCTGGAAATTCAGGGAGCATGGCAGGGTGATGCATCCTCCTTCAAGCCCGAACGGGAAGTCACGGTCCGCCGCCACATCGGCGACTTCACGCTCTTCATGACCGGGATCTTCCGCGAGCGGGTGGAAAGCACCACGAGCACCCGCTACTACGTCACCGAGGGCAAGCGCGCCTACCGGTTCGTCTCCGAGCACGAGCGCGCCAGCGCCCGCGCGGCGGCGCCCCCCTATCGGCGCCTGGCCGAGCGGTTTGAGAGCTATGCGCGGGCGCTCGACTATGCGCGGCGTGTGCACTTCTTCGATCAGCCCGGGCACCGCTTCTTTCGCCTCCGCTTCGACTGAGCCGGGGGCCCCCGCTATAGAGGCCGGAGACGCCCGTGGCGTTGATCTGCTGGGGGACCACAGAGGCGCAGGAAGTCTGCGTAGGCACGCTGGGTGACATCGTCGGGCGTGCCCGAGGCCTCGAGCCTCCGGTGGTCGCGGTGATCGGGGAGGTCGTCGCGCTCCGAGAGCATCTAGCCTGGTGTCTCGAGACGCCAATCTCTCCAGGTACCCTGACAAACAGCTACTTCGAGCGTTCAGCCAGCTCTGGGTGGGATCGACTGCTGAACGCGTCGATCAGGCCGGTTTCCGGGAGCTCGCCAGCCTTCGGGCGGGAGCACGCAACGGTCTCCGAGCCGGCCCGGTGTGCAGCCGGTCCGACGCCCGATGGCCTTGGCGCTGATTCGAGCGCTTCCAGGAGTGCACCATGAACTCCCCGACGAGCCACAGCGGAAGGGCGAGCGCCATCAGATAGCCAACCACGCTTCTCAGTTCCATATCCGGCTCCCCCCTCGTCTTCGCGCCCACGACCCTCATGCCGCTTCTGCTCACGCGATTCCGAACTGGCGCTCAACCACTCGCAGGAGCCGTGCCAAACGACACTGTGATGATAAATCGCTGACTTACATCCGCCACAACGGCTGCGGAGCGGTGAGCCGCCCGAATGAGGGAGGATTTGCATGTGGCGTCGTGCCCGCCCGCGCCACGGCCGGGGCCTGCGTCGAACGGGCGGACAGAGGGTGGACTACTTGCTGAAGGGCCGCGTGAAGAACGTCTTTACGCTTTCCCACGCGCTCGTGGCCTTGGGTTTGGCAGCCTCGCCTTCCTCCTTGATCTTCTCGCCCCCGACTTCGGCGCCCCCAACCACGGTCTTGCCGACGCCTTTGGCCGTATCCGCCACACCATCACCGACCTGCTTGCCGCCGCTCTCGACCTCCTTGGCGCCCTCCTTCACTTTTGAGTCGTCGGCCGCGGCGGCCGAGCCGGCACCGGCCGAGCCCACCGCGAGCAGCACCGCACCAAACATTGCCAGGATCTTCATGTTGATCGCTCCTCATGATCTCCAACCTGGGAGGTTCCAAGTTTACTGCCGAACCTATGGCTTGGGGATTCGCAGGGTCTTGCTGATCATGAGCGAGCCGGAGACCAGGAAAGGCAGGGCAACGGCGTGCACCGCGACGCCGAGGATGCGCATCCGGTACAGATTCCCCGCATGGAACGCCAGCATCAGGATGCCGAGCGGTACGACGCTCGTCGGAATGGGCGTCCCTTCGAAGTACTCTACCTTACCCTTCGCGCCCGACAGGCTCTCTGCGGTCACATTGAATCTGGCCAATCGGCTCAGACCGCAGGCGGTGAAGAAGAGGAGGATCGCCTGATCCAGCCGGGTATTCACCCCGGCGGCGAACGCGATCGCGGCGGGGGCGACGCCGAACGAGATCACGTCGGCCAGCGAGTCGAGCTCGCGGCCCATCGCCGAGGCCGAATGCCGCCATCTCGCGATCCATCCATCGAAGACGTCGCACACGAGCGCGACCAGGATCAACGCGCCGGCCACGAGCATATGGCGCGGGTCGTGTGTGGTGAGATACTTCATCGCCTGAAAGATCGCGGTGGCGCCGCAGACGCCATTGGCGATGGTGAATAGATCCGCCAGGTGGAAGCCGCGAACCATCGAGAAGTGCCTGCGCGTGGCGCGATCGGCCATGGCTCGCACCTCAGGCGAATGTCGGTTCCAGCCCGCCGATACCGGGCTCCAGCGGCGCATCCTCGTCGACATCGGCCGCTACCGGCTGCGTGTGAAGGTAGTAGCCGTCTTCGTCGAAGGAGTGTGTCCGTTCCGAGCTGACCAGCGTGTTGATGGTGCCGAGGCGTAGTACCTGCCAGGCATCTTGGGATAGCTCGATGGTCTCGAATATGCCGTCGTCGCGCTGGACCCGGATTTTCATGGCTCGTTCCCCCTTCTCGGGATCCGGACGTGTGTCTGGCCGTGGCGCCCAACCGTGATTCTACGAGGCACCCTTCGTGCCAACTCTCCAACTTCCCGCGCGCAATGTCACGCGGCCGCGATGGTCGAGACCGGGCAGCAACATCGGACAGATCTACCCGGTAAGTCCTACCGCCGCGCCCGCCCCACCAGAGCGTCTCGAGTATGTTATTCTCTCGCCCACTTCTGCTGGCGTTGTCCGAATCGACAAAGAGGAGCGCAGCCATGGATCTGAACTACTCGACCGAGGAGCTGGCGTTTCGTGACGAGGTGCGCTCGTGGCTGCGGGGTAACCTGCCTGACGAGCTGCGTCAGAAAATGGAGAGCTATCAGGAGCTGTCCAAGGACGATCTCCTGCGCTGGCACAAGATCCTCGCCAAGAAGGGCTGGGTCGCCCCCGACTGGCCCGAGGAGTGGGGCGGGACGAGCTGGAACGCCGTGGAGAAGTACATCTTCGAGGAAGAGTGCGGCTTTGCGGCCACCCCGCCGCTGATTCCGTTCGGGCTCCGCATGTGCGCGCCCGTCCTGCTCCAGTTCGGTACCGAGGCGCAGAAGAAGCGCTTCCTGCCGCGCATCTACGACGGCACCGATTTCTGGTGCCAGGGCTACTCGGAGCCGGGCTCGGGCTCGGATCTGGCCTCTCTGAAAACTCGCGCGGCGCGCGAGGACGGGCACTACGTCGTCACGGGTCAGAAGATCTGGACCACGCTGGCGCATTATGCCGACTGGATCTTCTGCCTCGTCCGCACCGATCCGAACACGGGCAAGCGTCAGGACGGCATCTCCTTCCTCCTCATCGACATGAAGACGCCCGGCATCACGGTGCGCCCCATCGTCCTCATGGACGGCAGCCAGGAGGTGAACGAGGTCTTCTTCGACGAGGTGAAAGTGCCCGTCGAGAACCTGGTGCACGAAGAAGGCAAGGGCTGGACGGTGGCCAAGTACCTGCTGGGCTACGAGCGCATGGGCACGGGCCGCGTAGGCGCCTCCAAGCGCGAGCTGGCCCGGCTGAAGGAGCTGGCGGGTGACTATATGAAGGACGGCCGGCCGCTCCTCGAGGATCCACGCTTCCGCGATCGACTGACCCGCGTCGAAGTCGAGCTGATGGCGCTCGAGATCACCAACCTGCGTTTCCTCGATCAGATGCGGCGCACCGGGCGCCCTCCCGGCGCCGACGTCTCGATGCTCAAGATCAAGGGCACCGAGGTCCAGCAGGCGATCACGGAGCTGATGATGCAGGCGGCGGGGCCGCTGGCCCAGGCCTTCCGGCCGGTGGACGCCATGGACTTCGATCACTTCACGGCGCGACTGGCCCCGCGCTACTGCAACATGCGCAAGGCGACGATCTACGCCGGCTCCAACGAGATCCAGCGAAACATCATCGCCAAGGCCACGCTCGGACTGTAGCGCCATGAATTTCGATCTGAGCGAAGAGCAGCAGCTTCTTGCCGACAGTCTCAAGAAGTATCTGACCAACGAATACTCGATCGACGCCCGCGCCAAGATCGTAGCCTCGCCCACCGGATGGAGCGAGACGGTGTGGGCGGCCTTCGCCGAGATGGGGCTGCTCGGCGTGCCCTTTCCGGAGGAGCACGGCGGCTTCGGCGGGACGGCGGTGGACGTCATGCTGGTCATGGAGGCCATTGGCGAAGGCCTCGTCGTCGAGCCGTACTGGGTCAACGTGGGTCTGGCCGGGCGGCTCGTGTCGCGGGGAGCGTCCGCCGAGCAGCAGAAGCGGATCCTCCCGCCGCTGATCCAGGGCAAGCGCCGCCTCGCTTTCGCTCACACCGAGCGCAGTGCCCGCTACGATCTGCGCCATGTGGGCGCCCGGGCCAAGCGGGCGGGCGACGGCTACACGCTCGAGGGCGAGAAGCGCGCGGTGCTGCACGGTGCGGCCGCGGACACCTTGATCGTCTCGGCCCGTACTTCGGGCACCGACACCGACCCGAGCGGCATCAGCCTCTTCCTGGTGGACCGCGGAGCTTCCGGACTCACGGTGAAGGATTATCGGACGATCGACGAGCTGCGGGCGGCCGACGTCTGGCTGTCCGGGGTGACGGCGCCGGCGGAAGCAATGCTCGGCGCCGAAGGCCGGGCGCTCCCTCTCATCGAGGACGCCGCCGACTATGCCACCGCGCTCCTCTGCGCGGAGGCCGTGGGCGCCATCCGCTATGCCAATGAGGCTACGCTCGAGTACATCAAGAACCGGCGTCAGTTCGGCGTGCCCATCGGCAGCTTTCAGGCGCTCCAGCATCGCATGGTCGACATGGTGATCAGCTACGAGCAGGCGCGCTCCATGGCGTACCTCGCCTGCGTGAAGGTGGAAAGCGCGGGGGCGGCCGAGCGGCGCCACGCCGTCTCCGCGGCCAAGATCAAAATCGCCGATGCCTGCCGGCACGTGAGCCAGGAGGCCGTGCAGCTCCACGGCGGCATGGGCATGACCGAGGAGCTGAAGGTCAGCCACACGTTCCGCCGGCTCACCATGATCGGTCAGACATTCGGCGACGCCGAGCACCATCTGGAGCGCTTCGCCGCCTCCGAGCCCGCGGCAGGCTAAGCCGCCCCGGGTGCGAGGACGTCCCGTGACCGTCCATGCGTGGCACGATGTGCCGCTGGGCGCACGGATCGAAGAGTGCTTCGCCGCGGTCATCGAGATCCCCAAGGGCTCGAAAGTGAAGTACGAGCTCGACAAAGACACCGGGCTCCTCCGCGTCGATCGCATCCTGCACAGCGCGGTGCACTACCCCGCCAACTATGGCTTCCTGCCGCAGACCTATTGCGAGGACGGCGATCCGCTCGACGTGCTGGTACTGGGCCAGGAGCCGGTGGTGCCTCTCTGTGTCCTGCGTGCCCGCGCCATCGGAGTGCTCACGATGAGCGATGACAAGGGGCGTGACGACAAGATCATCGCCGTCCACGTCGACGATCCCGAGTACGAGCACTACCGGGATGTCAACGAGCTGCCGCCCCACCGGCTCAAGGAGCTGAAGCGCTTCTTCCTCGACTACAAGGCTCTCGAGAACAAGGTGGTCAACGTCGAGGATCTCCGCGGCCGCCCCCACGCGGAGGCCACCATTCGGGACTCTGTGCGGCTCTACCGTGAGAAGATCAGCCGCCGCGACGATGTGACTTAGCGCGCGGCCGTCGCTTCCATCCTGCCGAGGCGCTCCATCGCCTCGCTCAGGAGGAGCTGGAGGTGCAGGCGCCAGTGATAGACGTCCTGCTGCTGCTGGGGCGGCAGCTTGCGGGACACCATCTGCACCTCCCCGCGAAGCGCCTCGAGCTCGTTGATCCCGTCCCGGAGCTCGTTCGGCCAGCGCGCGGTGGCGAGCTTGCTCTCGACGTCGCGCAGCCGCGCATAGTAGCGCTTGAGCCAGCGGCCCCTTCGCCACGCGGCGATCAGCGGCGCGAGGCGGAGAAGCGGTAGCCAGATGGCCAGGAGTGGCAGGAGCAGGAGCTTGAGGAGCAGGACCCAGCGCAGGGCCCGATACGGAAGAGTGCGCGACAGGAAGGACTCGCCCTGGGTCAGGTAGGTCTCGGCGGCTTCGTTGACCGGCACGTCCACGCCTTCCAGCGTTGGAAACTTGAGCGGCGGATCGAGAAGATCTCCGGGACCGTTCACCGCTTGAGCAACCTTGAGCACGAGCTCGACCACCCGCGGGTTGATGCCGTCCCGCGCCACCAGCATGGCCGAGGGCGAGAGCAGGGTAATGTTCTCCGACGGAATATTTTCCTTGAGATCAAGGAGCCCTTCGGGGAGCCGGAGGGGCGTGAGCCCGCGGAATTTCCGCGTGTAGGCGGCCTCGCGCCTGAAGCTCGTCAGCGAAAGGTCTTTGCGGCGCAGGAGCTCCATGATGCCGGGATCGCGGTACGAGATGACGAAGAAGGCGACGTCGAGCCTGCCCTCCATGAGCTGGCGGCGCGCCTCGGCGGAAGTGAGATTGACGATGGCGGGGGCGGTGATGTCGTAGCCCTGCTCGGCGATGATGGCCTTGGCGATGGCCTCGGTACCGCTGCCCTTGGGCCCGACCGCCACGCTGTCCGGGCGAAAAACCATCTTGTCTTCGATCCGGATGCCGCGCTTGGTGAAGATCCAGAGGGGCTCGTAGTAGATGGCGGCGAGCCCGGAGACCTTGTGCTCCGGGTCAGTCACCATCTGGTAGGTGCCCGACTGGGCGAAGGCGACGTCGACCTTGCCTTCGATGATGCGGCGGAAGTTGTCGACCGAGCCTGCGGTGTTGACCAGCTCGACCTTGAGGCCCTGGGCGCCGAGCCGCTTCTGGTACTCGTGACCGAAGCTGTCGTAGACGCCGCCGGGCTGGCCCGTCGCCAGCACGATCTTGCTCGGCGGAGAGCCGCCCATGAGGAAGGCGCTCACGGCAATGAGTGCCACGGTGAGCACGATGCCCACGATCCAGGCTATCGTGCGACGGCGCGTGTCCTGCGACCAGAAGTTCGGCATGGGATGGTCTGAAGGCCGCGAGCAGCATAGTCAGCGCGGCGCCTCTATGCAAGCGAAGGCTACAGTTTCGCCACCGCTCGGGCGAGCGTCGACCGAAGCCGCTTGCCGGCCACCCGCTTCCAGGGCCGCCCGAGCGTGCGCCTCAGGGTGCGCAGCCGGGCTTCCCGGAGCTTGAGATACTGGCCTACGATCTCGATCGCCGCCGGATCGATGGAGGCCTGGGAGGCACGCATCAGGAAATCGTGGAGCAGGCCGATGGTCACGTCCACGTCATGGAGCTCGCCGATATGGTCCTGAAGGGCGACCAGCGCCTCGATGGCGTCGGAGAGATCGGTCCCCAGCGCCTCCGCGAAGAACTCCAGCAGGTAGCGCAGGCGCTTGCCTTCGATGCGCAGAGCATGGACGGTTTCGATGGGCGCCCACTTCAGCACCGTCTCGTAGGCCCGCAGCTTGCCGTAGTGGTCCCAGATCTCGGTGGGCAGAACGTGGCGGACGAGATGGGGATGGGGCGAGTCATCCGAGGTGGCCTTCACGCCGGCGCCGTCCGATGAAAGGAACTCGTCGTAGCGTGCCGTGAACTCTCGGTAGTCCTCGCTGTCGAGATGGTTCAGCAGCTTGGCTCGCGCCCCGTCTCGTTGCGCCCGCCATTCGTCGAGCAGGGGGTCCAGCCCTGCGCCCGCGTCGCGCTTGAGCGACGCCTGGTAGCTCACTGCCGCTTCGATGAGGACGTCGAGGTCACGCACGTCACCCAAGTGCTCCGCCAGCGTCCGCAACTCGTCGCGAAAGGCCCGCACCGCCTTGCGCTTGAAGTAGGGCCTGACGATGCGGAAGGCACCTCGCTGGCGGCGGGTGGCGACGCGCATGCGGTGGAGGGCCTCGATGTCGTCGCCCTTGCGGGCTCCCTCCTCGTTCGCCAGCATGCGCTTGAAGTGAAAGCGCAAGATCTTCCGTCCGGCTTCGGCCATGGGCTCGTCGGCGCGCACTCCCGGGGTCTTCTTCTTCTCCTTCTTCTTCTTCCTGGATGCCGGCCTCCCCGCGCTCTGGTCCAGCATGGCGAGCGCGCGCTCGAACTTGGAGGTCGACTGGGCTATCAGATCGTACGGCCGAAGCTCCGCGTCGAGGGCATCGAGATCGCTCGTGGTGCCCGAGGGTCCGAGCTCGATCTCGAGCTCCAGCGTGCGCGTCTTGTGTCCGTTGATGTCGGCGTCGACGGTATCGAGCGAGAGCTCGCCGACCGCCCGATCGCCGCAGTCGACGGCTCGATTCTTCCGGAGCTGGCGAAGGCTCAGAAGCTCGGTGAGAGGACGGCCGTCGCTCAGGCGGGTGACGATGTCGCGTGCCGGGCTTTCCGGCCAGTCTTCCGGAAGCGATCGCGGAGGCACCTCGCATTCGTGCTCCTCGCGCCGGTGCAGGGCGCCGTCCGAGCCGCCCAGCCCCTTCACGGTGAGGAGCCATGGATGGTCTGCTTCGCCCTCACGGAGGCGGCAGGCGTAGCCGCCGCGCAGCAGGTCGCGATTGGCGGTGTCGAGGTAGTGGTCGACGACATGTCGCTCGCCCATGGGGCGGAGCCCGTACGCGCCCAGTGCCCGGAGCTCGAGGAGGCCGTCGAGCACTGCGGGATCGGATATGGCATATTTGGCTTCGATTTCCACTGGGGAAGTCCTTGCGGTGATTATAGTCGCAAAAGAGGGAGGTAGAATCCGCCCGATGGCCGCAACGATGCGGGTACCCGCGCAGCACATCCATCAGCAGCTGGTGTCCGTCCTTCGCGCCTGGGGCATGTCGGAGGCCCACGCGGGGACCACGGCCGAGATGATGCTCGAGACCGATCTCCGGGGCGTCGACTCCCACGGGATCTCGATGCTGCCCACCTATGACCGCGAGTTCCGGAGCGGGCGTCTGAACATGCGCCCGGTTTTCAAGACGCTGCGCGATGGGCCCGCCATGGCCCTGATCGACGCCGACGCGTCGCTCGGCCATCCGGTCTCGGCGCATGCGATGAACCTGGCCGTCGACAAGTGCCGGGCGTCTGGCGTCGCGGTGGTGTCGGTGGTCAACTCGCATCACTTCGGCGCCGCCGGCTGCTACGCAAAGATCGCCTCCGATCGCGGCGTGATCGGCATGGTCACCTCGTCCACACGCGGCGTGACCATGGTGCCGACCTTCGCGGCTCAGCCCGTCATGGGCACCAATCCGCTTGCCTTCGCGGCGCCGGCCAACCGCAATCCGGCTTTCCTGCTGGACATGGCGACCACCACGGTGGCCGCCGGCAAGGTCAAGGTCTACAAGCTGAACCACAAGCCGCTGCCCGCGGGCTGGGCGGTGGACGGCGATGGCCGCACCGTTACGAATCCGGAAGAAGCCTTTCGCTACGTCTTCGAGCGGCCGGAGGGCGGGATCACGCCGCTCGGCGGTACGCGTGAGGTGGGCGGGCACAAGGGTTACGGTCTGGCGGTGATGGTGCATATTCTGGGTGGTATCCTTGCGGGGGCGTCGTTCTCGCCCATCCGCAATCGCACGCAGGGACCATCCGATCCGCACAACATCGGCCACTTCTTCATGGCCATCGATCCGCGCGCCTTTCGTCCCGACGGCCTGTTCGAGGAGGATCTCGACCAGGTGATCGACGTGCTCCACGACGCGAAGCGGGCGGAGCCCGACCAGCCGGTGCTCGTGGCCGGCGAACCCGAGTTGACGACGCGACGCGAGCGGCTTCAGCAGGGGGTCCCGATCCCAGAGGACCTGATGGAGCAGCTCCGGGACGTGGCGAAGAGCGCGGGCGTTCCCTTCGTGCTGACCGCGGCGGAAGCGCCGGCCCGATGAACCCGAACGCGTACCGGGCGAGGGCCGAGCGCGGCGAAGTGCAAATCGGCACGTGGGTGACGATGATCCGGACCCCCGCGGTGCTGACCCTGCTCCGCTCGGCCGGACTGGACTTCGTCCGCGTCGACATGGAGCACTCGTCGTTTTCCATGGAGACCGTCGCCGATATGGCGACGGTGGCGCGCGCGCTGGACTTCCCCATGGTGGTTCGCCCGCCCGAGGGCAACCGCGAGTGGATCACGCGGCTTCTCGACGCCGGTGTCTGGAATCTTCACGTGCCGCAGGTGGACACGCCGGAGCAGGCGGCCCTGGTCGCGTCGTACTGCCGCTATGCCCCGCTGGGCCAGCGCGGCATGTACGGCTTCGGCCCCCACACGGAATACCGGACCCTGCCCCCCGCCGAGCACATGGCCGCCGCCAATGCCCGTGTGCACGTCACGATCATGCTGGAGACCAAGGGCGCCTTCGACCGCCTCGACGAGATCGCCTCGGTCCCGGGCATCGACGCGCTGACGCTGGGCCCGACGGACCTCGCCCAGGACCTGGGCGTGCTCGGCACTCCCAAGCAGCGGCCGGTGCTCGACGAGTACCGCCGGCGCCTCGTGGAAGCCGCCCGCAAGCACGGCAAGGCGGTGGCCATGATCACCGACAGCGTGGAGGGTGTGCGGCAGATGATCGCCCTCGGCGCCACGATCATCAACTACTCGTCCGATACGGCCGCCCTTCGCTCTGTCTACGCCTCGGTCGTCGAGGAGATACGCCGCACGTGACGCTGTCCTCCAAGACCCGCCCCCGGAGGTGTTGATGTCCCGGATCAGTCCGACCTCGCTGCTGCTCAACGTGGGCCATGCGCTCGATCACCTCTTCCTGCTCATCTTTGCTACCGCCGTCGGCGCCATCGCCACGCAGTGGGACATGCTCTGGCAGGATCTGATGCCGTATACCTCGGGGGCCTTCGTGCTGTTCGGCTTGGGCTCGCTGCCCGCCGGTCGCCTCGGCGACCTGTGGGGGCGGCGTGCCATGATGGTGGTCTACTTCCTCGGCATGGGCGTCTCCGGGCTCTCCATTGCGGTGGCGTCGAGCCCCTGGCATCTTGCCCTCGCGCTGACCGTGATGGGAGCCTTTGCCTCCATCTACCATCCGGTCGGCATCCCCATGCTCGTGCAGAACGCGCCCAAGCCCGGCTTCACCATCGGCGTGAATGGGCTCGCCGGCAACCTCGGCATCGCCGCGGCGGCCGTGCTCACCGGCTTCCTCGTCAAGACGCTGGGCTGGCGCGCGGCCTTCGCGGTGCCGGCCGCGGTGGCGCTTTTCTGCGGT
>Ga0335084_10005061_pt1 | contig 13004 bp, 10 predicted proteins | sample Lox_Sample_44_FD_206721 | JGI IMG/M metagenome (GOLD analysis project Ga0335084, IMG submission 206721) | Soil microbial communities from Loxahatchee National Wildlife Refuge, Florida, United States - Lox_Sample_4.4 | ecosystem: Environmental > Terrestrial > Soil > Wetlands | place: USA... | reverse complement strand
ACCGTGAGACACTCCTGTGGCATGCCCTGGCAGCAGTTCTGAGTGAGAAAGGTCATGAGCGCCGCCATGTGCTCGAAGTCGACGCTGTAGTAGATGAACCGCCCCTCCTGACGTGAGGACACGAGGCTGGCGTGAGCGAGCTCCTTGAGATGGAACGAAAGCGTCGCAGGGGGGACATCGAGCGTCTCGCCGATGCGGCCGGCCGCCACGCCCTCGGGCCCGGCAGACACCAGTAGGCGAAAAATCGAGAGACGGGTCTCCTGAGCGAGCGCGCTAAGGGCAGCCACCGCTTGTTTAGATTCCATGGTTCTAGAATGCTAGAAATGTACCATTCTGTCAATAGGTGCGGCCGCTTCGTTCAGCGCGGATGCCTGCGGAAATAGGGCCCCAGTGACGTTTCCGGTTGGAGGATTGCCGCGCCTCACGATCGGAGCTCGCTAAATCTGGCTGGCAAAGATAGAGAGCAAAGACTACTGCCCTCTAAGCCGCCCAGCTACGCTCGGCATGAAAACGCCACCCTTAGCGCGGGTGGCGTCGTCCAGCGGAAGGAACGTTTCGTCAAGCCTTGTATTGGCGTTCCTTCCAGGTGATGGTCTTCTTGAATGCCTCAACGGTTCCGACACGGCGCACGTCCGCCCACGTACCCTTGTAGTAAGGGACGATGTTGCGGTCGGTCCAGTCGGTGACCACGTCGCCGACCACGCCGTTGAAGTAGCCGAACTGCATGAAGGTCTGGCCCGGCTTAGCGTGTGACTCTAGAAGAGCCATGGCATAGGTCGAGCCGAAGTCGTTGTATACCTCGACAACATCGCCCGAGCTGATACCCAGCGAGCGGGCGTCGCCGGGATTGATCTCCAGGAAGGCCATCGGCCAGCGCTCCCGGACGAACGCGTTGTACTTGTCGTGATACCCGGTCTGCCATACCTCGTTCACGCGGCCGTTGTTGATCCAGAACTTGTACTTCGCCTTCTGATCAGCCACCGTCTTGGGCAGTCCCGGCCAGGGCGAAGGCTTGAACTCGGCCTTCCCATCGGCGGTGCTGAACTTGCCATCCGTGTATAGCATCTCGGTGCCAACGAGCTTGCCGTTCTTGTACTCCTTGATCGGCAACTGCACGCCGTTGTTTCCCGCTGCGCGCAGCCGCTCATAGGTCGCGAGGTTGCCCGTGTCTCCGCCCTGGCTGTCGATGGGCCCGACCCCGGGCTGGCCCGCGCGGCGGAAGCCGTCGTTGAACGCGTCCTCTTCGGTCTTCCACTCGAAGCCCGAGAAGCGCTTCACCATGTCCGCGTTACCGTCCTTCTGGTACATCGCCTTGATGGTGTTCGCAATGGCGGCGGCGATCAGGCAATCGGGCTTGGCCTCGCCCGGTGGGTCCATGAACTTTTCCGACAAGCGGAGCCGCCGCTCGCCATTCATCGAGGTGAGGTTCATTTCGCCCGGATGCGCAGCGGGCAAGAGCAGGTGCGCTGCCTCGACCAGCTTGGTCGGGTAAAGGTCGATGCTGGCGACGAACAGCCCGCCGTTGCTGCAGGCGTCGTAGATCACGTTGACCAGCTCCTCGGGCGAAGCGCCGCGCGCTTTGCTCATGGCGCTCTTGACGATCTGGCTGCGCTCGAGAACGACCTCACGAAGCTGCTGGGCGTTGTTGCTGGTCTGGAAGTTGTTGCACGCCCACCAGGTCATCATCTTGCCCTTGCCGTGGATGATCTCCTGGTCCACGTAGATCTTGTGGTCGCCGGGATAGGGTGGGCGCGTGTAGCCTTCCTGGTGACCGCCCATCCGCACGACGCCCGCGCCTCGCCGGCCCACGTTGTGAGTGGCGAGCACCAGGTCCACTAGGGCTGACTGAATCAAGTAATTGTCGTTGCCCCAGATGATCCCCTTCTCGTAAGGATGCATGGTGCGCGTCAGCTTGCCACCCGCTTTGGGCTTGTACGCCCACTCGGCGGCTTTGCGCAGCTTGTCCACCGACACACCGGTGATGCGGCTCGCTTCCTCCAGGCTCAGGCGGTTGGCTTGCACCGCGGCGTCGAAGCCCTTGGTGTACTTGGCGATAAAGTCCCGGTCGATCCAGCCCTGCTGAACGACGTAGGTAAGTAGGCCATTGAATAGAGCGATGTCCGTGCCGGGCTGAATGTCCAGATGCAGCACGCGGCCCGGTGCGATCTGCTCAGCGATGGCGATGGTGGGGGTGCGGCGCGGGTCGACGAAGATTGCTTTGGCGGGGCCGACCTCTTCTCCGGGAAACCATTTCTTCTTCTTGTCCACCGTGGCGCCCTGCAGGTTGGGCACCCAATGCGCAAGGAAATAGTTGGTCTGGGTCTCGTATGAGTTGGTGCCAGTGGCCAGGATCACGTCTGCTAGCTCGGCATCCTCGTAGCTATTGTTCAGCTCGCCGATACCCATCTCCCGGGTCGCGTGGCACTCGGAGTTGTAGGCCGGCCGGTTGTGGATGCGCACCACGGGCGTCTGAATGGCGCTGAACATCAGCTTGCCCGTGCCCCAGGTGTTCTCGAAGCCGCCACCGGCGCCGCCGTGGTCGAAGCAGGAGAACATGACGTCGCTGGGGCCGTCGCTGTCCAGGATCTTCTTCACCAGCCCGCCGTAGACGGCGAGCGCCTGATCCCAGCCCGTGTCTAGCCATTGGTCCGCCGCATAGAGCCGCGGATAGTGCAACCGCTCCTTACCCACCCCGGAGTCGGTATACATCACGGAGGCCATCTTGCCGCCGCGGGTGGAGGACAGTCCCTGATTCACCGAGCAGCCCTTGTCCGGCACGATCATGATGTTGTGCTGCCTGCCATCGTTGTCAGTGATCTGGTTGGTCATGGCGGGCGTCATGATCACGGCCATGGCGGGCAGCTGCTTACGGAAATCTAACCCGAGCGCGTTTGCGTCTGGCGCACGGCCGCCTTCGGTGTTGGCGTCCCATTTGTACACGTGATAGCCGCAACCCACGATGCAGAAGTGGCAGGTCATGTTGGTCTTCTGCGCGTTGACCGGCGGCAGCGCGATGCGGTCTTTGTATGTGGCCATGGTCGCCTCCCTCAGAGGATGTTGGACTGACGGCCGTAGATCAGGCCATTCACACCTACCGCAGCCACTGAGCCGTCCTTCGCGTTGTAGCGCAGCTCGATCTGGGGGAGGTTCTCGGTTGCCTGGCCGCAGATCATCTGGCCGCCCAGCTCGGCGTCAAACATGCTGAAGTGACACGGGCACTTGAAAGTTCGCTCGGCAGCGTCGTAGCTGACAGGGCAGCCCATGTGCGTGCACAGCATGCTGTAGGCGACGATGTCGCCATCGGGGCCAACACCGCCTGGGACCCTTTTGCCCAGCTTCACGAGCGTGCAAGGCGACGATGCATCCGGATAGCTGAAAGATTGGGGTGCGTTCACCCGCAAGGCTGATGCTTGCGCGAGTGTCTTGCTGGGATAGGGCAGCGTGATGCGTCCGCTCGTCGTTTGCGCCTCGGCGCTGCCGGGCACCGCGGCCGCGCCGGCGGTAGCCGCCACGGCGCCGCTGACTTTCAGGAACTGCCTTCGAGTGACTTCGAAGCTCATGACGGTCTCCTTGTTCTCGGCGTTATGGAGCACGGGATGTGGTGCACAACCAGGTGCCTTCGCAATGCCCGTTCCAGAGAGGGCCGTCTATAGAGCCATAGGTAAATCAGCCACTTGGTCCAAAAGGAACTAGCTCAAAGTTACGGACCAGTGACTTCAATCATGGCTATGGGAGAAAGGCGTTACCGATTGGTAACTTCGCTGGCAACCGATGATTTGCACATTTGCACTGCCGTCGAAGGAGGTAACATAGCTGTGGCAAAAGCAGAGCGCGGAGTTGTCAGACGCGCCCATAGCAAACTCGAAGGAGGAGGCGATGACTGCGCAGCGGGATGCCGTGGGCCACGCGTCGCTCTCATGGTCTTTGCTTGCCGTGGCGCAGGATCATGTCCGACAGCGGGCGCGCTCGTTGGAGCACAAAGCTGCTGTACCACTGCTGATCTGCGCAGCGATGTTCGCGCTTTTGCTATGGGCGCGCATCCCTCTCGCTGCCGACGACATTCCTTCCCGGCCCATCCGATTCGGCACCACCGCGGTGATCCTGGAAGACCAGGTTGCGATCCTGCGCTCCTGGAAGGGCTACCTGGAGGAGCGCCTCGGTCGGCCGGTGCGCTTTGTCCACCGTGGCAGTTATCAGGAGATCACCGAGCTGCTGTCCAAAGACCAGCTGGACTTCGCTTGGGTTTGTGGTTACCCATACGTGCGCAACCGGTCCTTCATGCGGCTGCTCGCCATCCCCCTCTACCAGGGTCGGCCGCTGTATCAGTCCTACCTGATCGTACCCAAGTCGGACACGACCACTCGGTCTTTCCGCGACCTGAAGGGAAAGATCTTCGCCTATTCGGATCCCAACTCGAACTCTGGCTTTCTCGTGCCTTCGTATGAGCTGGTGCGGTTAGGGGAGAACCCGTCGGTCTTTTTCCAGAAGAGCTTCTTCACTTGGGCTCACAGCAAAGTTGTAAACGCTGTAGCAGCAGGGCTCGCGAACGGCGGTGCCGTGGACGGGTACGTGTGGGAGACCCTGCAGCAGACGCACCCCGACCTCACTGCCCAGACGCGCGTAGTGCGAAAGTCCGCGCTGTACGGCTTCCCACCGCTAGTCGCCCGGGCCAGCATGGGCGAGAGAGACTTCCACGCAATGCAGGACGTGCTGCTGAGCATGAGTCAGGATGCTCGGGGGCGCCAGCTCCTGGCCCGCCTCAATCTGGACGGCTTCGCGCCGGACGATCCACACCTGTTCGACGGCATCGCGGAGATCCTCGCTTATGTCCAGGCGCGGCAGCCGGGCTTAGTGGGCTCGAACGTTGCCGCCAATACGAGCCGTGCGCCTAGGTCGGAGGCCAACTGATATGAGCGTGCCGGATCCGGGTCTGACCCTATCCGGGGACAAGCCACCGAGCGGCGACGCCGTCGGTATCAGTAGACCCGCAGCGCCGACGCCCGGTCGCAACGTGGCCCTGCCACGTTTGCATCTGCCCTTTCGCAATCTCAGCTACCGCTACAAGATCCCGCTCAGCGTGAGCTTTGTCATCCTGGCGACGGCGTTGGTGATCTCCACGGCGCTGGCGCTGCAGGCCTATCACGACGTGCGCCGCGAGCTGGTCGCGGGCGCCGAAGGCCTGGGAAAGACGCTCGCCCGCACGCTCGCGCCGATCATGCTGCGCGACGAAATGTGGCCGGCCTACGAAATGATCGTCACGCCCTTCGAGGGCGAACCAGCTCGGGACTCGCGTGGGAAGGCTACTGTGGTGCTGAACAGCGAGAATCAGATCTACGTGTCCTCCCACCCTTCCGTGTTCCCAACACTGCAACCGCTCACCGCAGCCGGTGCTGAGTACGCTGGGTTGGCCGCCCGGCTTGCGAGCGCTTCCCCGACGGCGCCCACAGTGCTCGAAGGCGTGGTTCCCGGGCACTTGGTCGTGGCGGTACCCATTTTGTCAGACGACTTGACGTTGCTCGGCCGTGTGCTGGTGCTCTACTCGGAGTCGCTACTCCTGCAGCGCATCGAGGCAACCTTGCTGCAGGTGTTCGTCTCGACCCTGGCGGTGCTGGCAGTACTGCTGCCCATCGGCTGGTTCGCCGGTAACCGCATCGTGGAGCCGCTGGTGCGGCTGGCGGCTGTATTCGGCAAGGCGGGCAGGGAGCCCTCGCCGCGCATCGCGCGGAACCTCTATACCGGAGGCGACGAGATCGGCCAACTTGGCCGCCAGTTCCAGGCCATGCTGCACGAGCTGGAGCAGAAGCAGGCGCTGGAGAGGCAGATGATCGCTGCCAGTCGCTTGGCGTCAATTGGTCGGCTAACCGCCGGCATCGCGCACGAAATCAACAATCCCCTGGGGGGCATGCTCAACGCGATCAATACCTGTAAGCGGCACGGCGATACCGATCCCGTTACTGCGCGTTCCATCTCCCTGGTCGAGCGGGGACTGGTGCAGATCAAGGAGACGATCGCTGCCCTCCTGATTGAGGCGAGGATCGAAAGCCACGCGTTGACGCGCGATGACCTTGAAGACGTGCACACGCTTGTGCTCCCCGATGCGGCGAGAAAGCGCCTGGTAGTGCGCTGGAGCAACGACATCGCAGACTCGGTGCCACTACCATCGACTCAGCTGCGCCAGGTGCTGATCAATCTGCTGCTCAATGCCGTGCAGGCGGCGGCGGAGAATGGCTACGTGGCCTGCGGCGTTCGGTCCGAAGCCGAGCATCTGGTGATCGATGTTTCGAACGATGGCAAACCCTTGAGTGCAGCTCAGCTGGAACGTCTCTTCGAGCCATTCAGTAGCGAGGAAGGGACGGGTCTTGGGTTGTGGGTCGTCTATCAGATCATCCAGCAGCTGCAAGGCAAGATCCGAGTGACCAACGGCCCGCCCCTGACCCGCTTTGACGTCCGAATTCCGTTGGAGACAGCACGGTGAGTCACGCTCCACGGCTATGCCTGATCGAAGACGACGTCATCATGGGTGAGTCGCTGTGCGACCGTTTTACCCTGGAAGGCTTGACCTTCGACTGGCATCGCAACGGGCGCAGCGCTTTGCGCAGCATCGGCCGTGAGTCCTACGCTGCCATCATCAGCGACGTGCGGCTCCCTGACGTGGACGGCGAGGAGTTGCTGCGCACCTTGCTCGCACGCGGTGTACGGTTGCCGCCGTTCCTGTTCATCACCGCCTATGCTTCGGTGGCGCGCGCCGTGGAAGCTCTCAAGCTGGGGGCCACTGACTACATCACGAAGCCGTTCGACATCGAAGAGCTGATCGACAAGACCCGTCACCTGATCGCATCGCACGGTGCACCGACGACCGGCTCGGCGCGCGACGCCGCCCTGGGCATATCGCCCGCCATGCGCCGGATCGAGGGGCTGCTGCCGCTCCTAGGGAGTCATCGCGAAACCGTACTCGTCACCGGTGAGTCGGGTGTGGGGAAGGAGCGGGTGGCCCAGCTGCTACATGGCCTGCAGCCCACGCTCGGCAAAGGACCCTTCGTGGCTGTCAACTGCGCGTCCGTGAGCGAAAGCCTGCTCGAATCGGAGTTGTTCGGTCACGAGCGGGGGGCATTCACGGGCGCGGCTCGCTTCCGGCGCGGCGTCTTCGAGCAGGCCGAAGGAGGCACTTTGTTCCTGGACGAGATCGGCGACATGTCGCCGTCCATGCAGGGCAAGCTGCTGCGCGCTGTGCAAGAGAGGCAGATCACGCGCCTCGGCGGAGAGCACCCCATTGCAGTGGACCTGCGCCTGATCTGCGCGACCAACAAGGATCTGCGCAGACTGGTGGAGCAGGGCAGGTTCCGCGAGGACCTGTACTACCGCATCAACGTGATCCACTTGCGCATCCCGCCGCTGCGCGAGCGTCAGGAGGACATCCTGTGGCTGGCGCGCCGGTTCCTGGACCACTGCGCGGGCTCGACAGGACACCCGTGCAGAATGAGCCCGCAAGCGGAGTCTGCACTGCTGCGTCACACCTGGCCGGGGAATGTGCGGGAGTTGAAGCATGCGGTCGGTCGAGCGTGCATCCTTGCACGCGGCCCGGTCATCCAGCCCTGGGACTTGTTTCAGGACGATGCCTCGCAGGAGCCCCCGGTCTGGGCCGCGCCCGACACGACGCTCGCTGCCTACCTGCGTGAGTGCGAGCGCGACTTCATTGTTCGGGCTCTGGACGAGCACGACTGGCGTGTGACTGAGACCGCTGAAGCCTTGGGCATCAGCCGCAAGAACCTATGGGAGAAACTGCGGAAGCTCGGAATTTCCGGCAAGCCGGAGCAGTGATCGTCTGCCTGCTGAGAGGAGCGGCGCAGAAGGCTGAATTTCCATTCGCATAGGGCGCCGGTGATCGAGAACCGTGCTTCCCGTTCTGTGCTGGGTTTGTGCTGCTCGTGAGTCGGTCGGTCGATCAAAAGCCGACACGCGGCCGAACGGACGCGGGCGACACCGGGCAGCGGGCCGCCTCGCCCTGGTCAGTGGTCTGGGCTCTGTCGGTGACTCAGATCATCTCGTGGGGATCGCTGTTCTACGCGTTTTCGGTGCTGCTCGCTCCTATCGAGCAGCAGACCGGGTGGGCACGCGATGCGATCGTTGGAGCGTTCTCCCTCGGGCTTCTTGTAGCAGGCGTTGGTGCGGCGCCGGTCGGTATCCTTCTTGACCGGTTCGGGGGGCGCATCGTGATGTCGCTCGGCTCCCTGACCGGTGCTGCGGTTCTGGCTCTCATGAGCACGGTTCAATCGATGGCTTCCTTCTACGTCGCATGGGCAATGCTCGGAGTCGCGAGCGCCATGCTGCTTTACGAGCCCGCATTCGCGGTGATCTACGCGGCCTTCGCGTCGAACGCCCGCAAGGCGCTCACTGCGCTCACCCTCGTCGCCGGGTTCGCCAGCACGATTTTCTGGCCTCTCACCCAAGCGCTCGTGTCTGGACTGGGGTGGCGCAACACTTTGGTGACGCTGGGGCTCATGAACCTTCTTGTCTGTCTGCCCGTGCACGCGGTCATGCTTCCGAGCAAGAAAGCTCGCTGGTCGCGTGGAGGAGGCTCGCACGAGGTGGCGGCTGCACATTCGCGCGTACGCGAAGGACTCGGCCCGATTCTCCGAAGCAGGTCATTTTGGCTGTTGGCGTTTGCATTCACCACCAACATTCTTGCCTTCTCTGCGCTGTCCGTGCACCTCATCTCGCTGCTCCAGGAGAAAGGGTTCTCTCCGATGCACGCGGTATGGCTCGCGGCGCTCGTGGGTCCTATGCAGGTCGGGGGCAGGTTAATCGAGCTCACGGTCGGGCCGCGTTTTTCACCCAAGTCAGTAGGGCTCGCAGCGCTGGGCCTCATGCCATTGGCGCTGGTGGCGTTGATGTTGGCTTCTTCCGATCTGCGCATGGGTTTCGCGTTCGCCATGCTCTATGGGGCCAGCAACGGCGTCATGACGATCGTTCGTGCAACGATCCCGGCCGAGCTGTTCGGGCGCGAGCACTACGGGGCTGTGAACGGCGCTCTCGCGGCACCGGTTATCGCGTCGCGGTCGGCGGGACCTCTGGCCGCATCGCTGATCTGGTCGGCCTGGCGCGGCTACAACGCCGTGCTCTGGGTGCTGATCGGCGTGAGTGTCCTCGCGATGGTGACTTTCTCTCTAGCTTTGGTGTCAAAGCCGACCCGCCAACGCTAGCAGGACTCCGAGCGCGTGCGGTTCTGGAGATTAGAACTTCCCGAACTTCAGATATGCCTGTTGTGGATCCATCCCTGCGAGGATCGCGGTGCGCACCGCGTTCTCGGTCTGCAGGACCTGCTCGGTCTTCGTGATCACCTCTTCCGCGATGGCAGCCGGAATGATCACCACGCCGTCCCGGTCGGCCAGGAGGAAATCGCCCGTGCTAATCGTGACCTCGCCGATAGTGATGGGCTCGCCGAAGCGATCGGGGACCCACCGGCCGACGATGTCCTTTGGCGTGGTGAAGATGCAGAACACCGGGAAGCCCAGCTCGAGGATGAAATCGGTATCGCGGCAGCCGCCATCGACCACGTACCCGCGCACGCCGCGAAAGTTCAGCGTCTCTGCCGACAGCTCCCCCATCAATGCAATCTCGTGGGTGTTGGGTTGGCACACCAGCACCTTGCCGGGTGGTGCCTTTGACAACAGGCCGGTCCATTGCACCAACGTGTCGTGCGGGTCGCGCGTCATGTCGACGTGTCCGCTGACCGTGTAGATCTCACCTGCCAGTTTGGTTGTCGGGTCAAGCGCCTTGATGTTTGCCGGCAGGACGCAGCGGCCGTGCCCCATGCCGCGCAGCACGTCATGCACTGCCGCCGCGTAGCCATTCATCAGCCGCGCGGCGAACGCGTCGGATCGCTCACTCAAACTTGCACTCCTTCAATGCCCCACCTGTGTTGCGGCGGCCGTTGCTTGGGTCGAACTTGCAGGCCTGCCGCGCAAGCCGATGAGCTCATTGACCACGAGCGCGCCGATCACGACCAAGCCGCCCATCAGCGCGAGGGCACCCGGGCGCTCTCCCACCACCAGCCACGTCGAAGCCGTCCCGAACACGATCTCCATCACCGCCAGCAAGCCGATTTCCGCCGCTCTCAACCGCGTCGCAGCCGCCAGCATGAGCAGGCAACCGATCCCCAATTGCACGACGCCCATGATAGCAAGCAGCGCGAAATCCCACGCTCCCGCATGGAACGGAACCGCCAGAGGCAGGGTGAGAATCATCGAGAACAGGCCCGACAACACGAGGGTCGGGATCATGTCCATGTTCGCGTGCGTGCGGCGCAGGATGACGACGTTGCAGGCGAACGCGACCGGGATCACCAAGGCGATGAGGTTGCCGCTTAAGCCACCACTGCCGACGGATTCGGCGAACATGAGCGCAACGCCGCCGACGGCCGCAATCATCGCTATCCAGGTACGCCCGGGGACCCGCTCGCGCAAGAACAGCCAGCCGAGTAGCGCGGTCGAGAACGGCGACAAGCTCGTGAGGACGAGAACGTTCGAAACAGTAGTGTTACCGAGCGCGAGGATGAAGCAGACGTACATCAGTGCCCACAGCGCGCTCACGACCACGCCGGGTTTTCCGACCGCGCGGATCTGTGCCCAGGTGGCGCCGCGGTATCGGATCACGAGAACGCCAAGCACGAACAGCGTCATGAAGAGCGAGCGCCAGAAAGTGATTTCCCAGCCGCTCGTCAGCTGCATATTGCGAACCAGCATCCCGGCACTGCCCCAGCACAGGGTTGCGCCGATCATGAGCAGCACGCCCTTGCCGCGCAGCGACAGCCTCATTGCCGCGGCTCAGGCAGGGCCGCGCGCAGCTTCTCGCTCCGGCGGAGCAACGTCGGGATATGGAGGATGCGGGGATGCGCGCCGGTCAATACGTGGCGCGCCCCCCGGACAGATCGAATACCGCCCCGGTGCTGAAGGAGGCGTCCTCGGTGCATAGCCAGCACACCATGGCAGCGATCTCTTCCACCCGGCCGAAGCGGGCCATCGGAATCTTCTGCAGCATGTAGTCGATGTGTTGCTGCGTGACCTGGTCGAAGATCGGCGTTTTGACCGCTGCTGGTGTGATGCAGTTGACGGTGATGTTCTGCTTCGCCAGCTCCTTGCCGAGCGACTTGGTGAGCCCGATCACCGCGGCCTTGGACGAGCTGTAGGCGGACGCGGTCGGGTTGCCTTCCTTGCCGGCGATGGAGGCGATATTGACGATGCGGCCGTAGCCGTTTTTCAGCAGGTGAGGGACGACCTCGCGGCAGGTGTAGAACACGCCGTGCAGGTTGACGTTGTGCACGCGGATCCACTCGTCGACCGGGAACTCCCACAGCATGGCATTGGCCCCGGCGACCCCGGCGGAGTTGACCAGGATGTCGATCTTGCCCAACGCCGAAGCCGTTGCCTTCGCAGCGGCGACGACTTGCTGATAGTTGGCCACATCGACGTTGGCGGTGTGCACTTTGGTCTTGGCGCCCAGTTCTTTGGCGAGCCTGGCGAGAGCGGGGGCGTCGCGGTCCCACAGGCTCAGCGTCGCGCCCGAATCGGCGAAGCGTTGCGCGATCGCGAGCCCGATGCCGGATACGCCTCCGGTGACGATCGCGACGCGCGCGGCCAGGTCCAGTTTGTTCATTGCTCCTCCCGAAAGGGCGACGGCGGATTGCGGCGCCGGACTCCAATTCTGATCTGAAGAAGGCGAAATTCTAAATGAGCAGCCCCGCCCGGACCAGCGGCGGCGCCCCTTCCTGCAGAAGAGGGTGAACGGGGTCGGCTGTTGCCGCTAGTATCCCCCGGTACTCTTCGCCAGGAACAAGGCCAGAATCACCAGGATGATGACCCCCAGCACCCAGGCCCAAAGCGGGACTTTCGCCTTGGGTGCGGCCGCTGCGACCAGCGGCTGCGCTATCGGCATCACCCGTTGGTTGAATCTGGCGAAGAAGTCGTCGGCCATCTTGCGCGCTACGCCGTCGATCAGCCGCGAGCCGACCTGCGCCAGCTTTCCGCCGACCGTGGCGTGGGCAACGTAGGCCAGCCGCGTGCCGCCGTCGGCGGCCGACAGCGTGACCTTGCAGTCGCCCTTTCCGAATCCGGCCGCGCCGCCCGAGCCCTCGAAGTTGAGCGCATAGGCGTTAGGCGGATTCAGCTCGGACAGCAGCAGCTTGCCGCTGAACTTGGCCTTCACCGGGCCGACCGCAGCGCTGAGCACCACGCGGTATTCGGTGTCCGACACCTTCTCCATGGTTTCGCATCCGGGGATACAGTCCTTCAGTACGCCCGGATCGTTCAGCGCTTCCCACACCCGCAGCTGCGGCAGCGCGATCAACTGTTCGCCGGTCATGTCCATAACGGTCTCCTCGGTCTCGTCGCGTCGGCTAGCGCGCTCGCCACATCGACTAGGCTTGCGATATTGTGTGCGGGGAGGAAGGCGTCCACGTGCGGCAGCATGGCGCGCACTCCGGCCGGCCGCGGCTCGAATCCCTCGAAGCGCAGCAGCGGGTTGAGCCAGATCAACTTCTTGCTGGACTTGTGCAGGCGCTCCATCTGCGCCCCGAGATCGTCCCCGAGCTCTCGGTCCAGGCCGTCGGTGATCAGCAGCACTACGGCGTTCTGGCCCAGCAGGCGGCGGGACCAGCGCAGGTTGAACTCGCGCAGGCTCGCCCCGATCCGGGTCCCGCCGGACCAATCGGGCACCGCCTGAGCTACGCCGTTGAGCGCGAGGTCGACATCGCGGTGGCGCAGATAACGCGTGATGTTGGTGAGCCGCGTTCCAAAGACGAACGTGTAGACGCGGTCTCGATCGTTGGTCACGGCATGCAAGAAATGCAGGAACATGCGCGAGTAACGGCTCATGCTCCCGGAGATGTCGCACAGCACGACCAGCGGTGGGTGGCGCAGCGCATGCGAACGGCGGCGCAGGGGAATGACGTCGGCGCCTGCGCGCAGGCTGGCCCGCAGCGTGGAGCGCATGTCCACCAGAGGCCCGTG
>Ga0335084_10005060_pt1 | contig 13007 bp, 14 predicted proteins | sample Lox_Sample_44_FD_206721 | JGI IMG/M metagenome (GOLD analysis project Ga0335084, IMG submission 206721) | Soil microbial communities from Loxahatchee National Wildlife Refuge, Florida, United States - Lox_Sample_4.4 | ecosystem: Environmental > Terrestrial > Soil > Wetlands | place: USA... | reverse complement strand
AGCTGGCGACACCGCGCCACGTGCGTCGCATCGACGTGGCCAGCGCCCAGCAGATGCACGACACGGTGCTGCCGCTGGCGGCGCTGCAGCACGTGTTCGTCGCCACCGCGGCGGTGGCCGACTGGCGGCCGGCCAGCTATGCGCAACGCAAGATCAAGAAGGACGGTACGCACACCGCACCGGCGCTCGAGTTGACCGAGAACCCCGACATCCTGGCCGCGGTGGCGCGGCTGCCGCAGCGCCCGTTTTGCGTGGGGTTCGCCGCCGAGACCAACGACCTGGCGATCAATGCGCGCGAGAAGCTCAAGCGCAAGAACGTGCCGTTGATCGTCGGCAACATCGGGCCGAGCACCTTCGGCCGCGACGACAATGCGCTGCTGCTGGTCGATGCCCAAGGCGAGCGCCAGCTGCCGAGCACCGACAAACTGACCCTGGCGCGCGAGCTGGTGCGCGAGATCGCCAGCCGCCTGGAGTCCGGCCAATGACGGTGATCGACGTGCGGGTGCTCGACGAGCGCGTGGCCGACCAGTTGCCCGCTTACGCCACCGCCGGCAGCGCCGGGCTCGACCTGCGCGCATGCATCGACGCGCCGATCGTGCTCGAACCCGGACAGGCGGCGTTGGTTCCCACCGGGCTGGCGATCCACATCGGTGACCCCGGGCTGGCGGCAATGCTGCTGCCGCGCTCGGGCCTCGGCCACAAGCACGGCATCGTGCTCGGCAACCTGGTGGGCCTGATCGACAGCGACTACCAGGGCCCGCTGATGGTCAGCTGCTGGAATCGCGGCACTGCGGTGTACACGCTGCAGCCGCTGGAGCGCATCGCGCAGATGGTGATCGTGCCGGTGGTGCAGGCGCGGTTGCGGCGGGTCGAGTCGTTCGAGGAGAGCGTGCGCGGCACCGGCGGCTTCGGCTCGACCGGCGCGCGGTGACCGCGTCAGTGCAGGGTGCCTGAGCCCGGCTGCAGGGCCGACAGCAGCTCGCCGGCCACGCTGCGCTGCTCGATCTCGACATCGCTCGCCTCGCGCACATCGTGCACCTGCAGATGCAGGCGCAGCGCCATGCCGGCCAGCGGATGGTTGGCGTCGAGCACCACGTGCGACGGATAGATCTCGGTGACCGTGTAGACCGCGTCCTCGGGCATGCCCTGCGTGCGCGCGCCTGCAGGCAGACCGTCGAACTGCATGCCTTCGCGCAGGTCGGCAGGAAACAGTGCGCGCTCCTCGAAGCACACCTTGGCCGCGTCGTAGTCGCCGAACGCGTGCTCGGGCTCCAGGTGCAGCGTCGTCTCGAAGCCTTCCTCTTGGCCTGCCAGCGCCTCTTCGACCTTGGCCAGCAGATCGTCACCGCCGAAGAAGAACTCCAGCGGCTCGTCCAGTGCGTCGATCGGCTGGCCCTGTGCGTCCTGCAAAGTCCAGGTCAGCGTGATCACGCACGGCGCGACGATCTCCATCGGGGCATGATCGCACAACCGGCCACGGCGCCGCGCCCGGCGACAATGCCGCGTGGACTTGGCGGCACCGTCACGCCTGCTCGGCGGCCTGTCACCGGAGCAATTCATGCGCCGGCACTGGCAGCGCCGGCCGTTGTTGGTGCGCGCGGGGCTGCAGCCTGCGACGTCGCCGGTCACGCGTGCGCAGCTGTTCGCGATGGCGGCCGACGGCGACGTCGAGTCGCGGCTGGTGAAGCGATCTGGAGCGCGGTGGACCGTGCAGCATGGCCCGCTGCCGCGGCGGCGCCTGCCGCCATTGCGGCAACCCGGTTGGACGCTGCTGGTGCAGGGCGTCGACCTGTTCGTCGAGGCGGCGCATCGCCTGCTGCGTCCGTTTCGCTTCGTTCCCGATGCCCGGCTCGACGACCTGATGATCTCGTACGCCAGCGACGGCGGCGGCGTCGGCCCTCACGTCGACGCATACGATGTGTTCCTGCTGCAGTTGCACGGCCGGCGGCGCTGGCGCGTCGGCCGCGTGCGCGATCAGCGGCTGGTCGAGGGCGCGCCGCTGAAGCTGCTGCGCCACTTCGCGGCCAGTCACGAGTGGCTGCTCGAGCCGGGCGATCTGCTCTACCTGCCCCCGGGCTGGGGCCACGACGGCGTGGCGGCCGGCGAGTGCATGACCGCATCGGTGGGTTTTCGTTCACCGCGCAGCGACGAGCTCGCCCAGGCGCTGCTGCTCGGCCTCGCCGATGCGGCACCCGATGCGCGCGCGGCGGCGCTGTACAGCGATCGCGCCAGCGCTCCGACGGCGACGCCCGGGCGCATCCCGACGGGTTTGCAGCAGTTCGCGCGCGCCGCCTGGCAGCGCGCGACGCGCAGCCCGCGCGCGCTCGAGCACGCGCTCGGGCAATGGTTGAGCGAGCCCAAGCCGCGCGTCTGGTTCGAACCCGCTCGCGCGTCGCGCTCGCTGGGCTCGCGCTCAATCGAGCTCAACCGCCGCACACGCATGCTGTATGACGCACATCACGTGTACATCAACGGCGAGTCGCTCGCCGTCGCTGGGCGCGACGGACAATGCCTGCGGTGCCTGGCCGACGCGAGGGAGCTGCCGGGCGCCGAGGTGCGGCGGCTCAGCAAAGCCACGCGCGCGATCGTGCAACAGTGGCTGTCGGCGGGGTGGCTCCATGAACGATGAGGCGGGGCAGCGGGCGAGCGTGTCGTCGCGCAGCGAATTCATCGCGCTGGCGCGCCAGTTGCTGTCGTCTCTCGACACTGCGTCGGGCCGCGACATCACCCTGGTCGATCTCGACTTCTCGCCATGGCCGCTCGACGATGCCGCGGTCGTCGACGCGCTGACGCGCTGGATCCAGTTGCCGGAGCGCCGGCTGCACCTGGTCGGAGCGCGCTTCGATGTCGTCGAGCGCGAGCAGGCGCGTTTCGCCGCGTGGCGCAAGCCGTTTTCGCATGCCGTGCAGTGCATGACTCCGACCGAGCTCGACCCGTCGGACCTGCCGGCGGTGTTGATGTTCGACGCCGGCTATCTGGAGCTGCTCGACCGCGAGCGCTGGCAGGCGCGCTGGACGGCCGAGCGCCGGGCCTGGGTCGTGCAGCGCGAACGCATTGATGCGCTCGTGCAACGATGCGAGGCGGCCTGGCCGGTGACCGTGCTGGGGCTCTGAGGGACGACTGTCCGCCTCCATATAATCACCGGCTGGACACCGCAGCGCCCGGCTCCGTGTATCCGGAACACCGCCGGGCCCGCACCGCACACAGTGCCGGTGAGATCCATCCATACAAGCCGGGTTACATCCTTCGATCGAGGACACGCATGAACAAGTCGCTCCTGTTGGCATCTCTGGTGACCGCCGCTGCGCTGGCCGCCTGCGGCAAGACCGAAACCGCCGCCCCACCCGCGGCCGCCCCGGCCGCGCCGGCGGCAACCGCGGCGCCTGCGGCTCCGGCGGCAGCTGCGTCTGCTGCGGACGCTGGTGCCGCCGCTGCTGACGCTGCCGCCAAGGCAGCCGCGGCGGCAGCCACCGACGCTGCGGCCAAGGCCGCCGAGGCCGCGGCCTCCGCGATGAAGAAGTAAAGCCCGCACGGCCGCGAGCTCGACAAGCCGCCCACCGGGCGGCTTGTTCGTTCTGGCGACGAACCGTTCGGCCTACTTCAACTCTTCGACCAGCAGCGCGACGATGCGCTGACCGTTCTCGCTGTTGTCCGGTGCGCCTTGCGATGACAGCACCGCGACCTGAGTCTTCTCGCCGGCGCGCTTGACCGCGATGCGGTAGCGCTGCGGGTTGCGCGCGTCCTTCTCCGCGCCGCTGGTGAACAGCTTGGCGAAGAAGTTCGGTTCCTCGCGGCCCGCGTACTTGGGATCGACGTAGCGCACGAAGTAGACCCCGCCCGAACGATCGCGGTCTTCGACCGTGAATCCGCTGCGGTCGAGCGCCAGCCCGACACGGCGCCATGCACGATCGAACGACTCGTCGAACTCCAGCGCCGCTCCCGGCTCGCCTTGGATCACGCGTGCCTTGGCCATTGGTGCGACCGGCGCTGCGGCGGCCTGGGCGCGCCCGGCATCGGGCTTGGCACCCAGCTTGGCCATCAGGCGCACCAGCATCTCGGCTTCCAGCTGCGGGTCGTTCGGCCGGTTGCGCCAGACCGGAACGTCGCGGCTCTGGGTCGACAAGAACTCCTCGATGCCGCGATGGGTGATGTAGATCTCGCTGCCGGTGGGCGTGCGCTCGATGCGCGTGCGGAAGCGGTCGCGCTCACCGGTGGAGTACAGCGGCTCGAGGACGCCGCCGAACAGGCGCCGCAGGCCGTCGATCGGGATCTTCGCGCGGTTCTCGGCCCAGTCGGTTTCCATCACCCCGGCTTGCGGGTCGTCGATGGCCATGCTGAAGCCGCGCTCGACCCAGAAGTTGCGCACCTGCGGGAACAACTCGTCCGGCGTCGCCGGCGTCACCAGCCAGCGCTGGTTGCCGTCGCGCTCGATGCGCATCTCGCCTACGCTGCTGGGTGCCACCAGCGGGGCCGAGGCGGCCGCCGCGGCGACGCTGACCTGCATGCCGCTGGCACTGACCACCCCGCCCTGGGGCTGATAGCGGTTGTCGCGCGACAACTGGGTCAGATCCGGCGGTACCTCGAGCGGGGCGGTCTTGTTCGACTGGTTCTTGTAATCGATCTTGTCGCCCGCGATGAACGACTCGACGCTGGAGCAGCCAGCGAACATCAGCGCGCACGCGCACACGACCCAGTGCCTCACAGCAGAACGAACCATCACGAGTGGTTTCTCCACAATCGCCGCGCGCGTCGCAGCGCGTCGGTCTGGCGCGGACGCCGCCGTCAAATCAGGCCGGCCTCGCGCAACGCCTGCTCCACTTGCGATTGGCCGGCAGCCGACAACGCCACCATCGGCAGCCGCAGCGCCGACCCGCACAAGCCCAGGCGCGACATCGCCCACTTGGTGGGCGCGGGGCTCGGCTCGCAGAACAGCTGCCGGTGCAGCGGCAGCAGCTTCAGATGAATCTCGGCAGCACGCCGCGCCTGCCCGTCGACCGCGGCCATGCACAGCTCGTGCATCAGCCGCGGCGCCACGTTGGCCGTGACGCTGACGTTGCCATGGCCGCCCAGCAGCATCAGCGCCACCGCGGTGCCATCGTCGCCGGAGTAGACCGAGAAGCCGCGCGGGGCCTGCTTGATGAGCCATGCTGCGCGCTCGATGTTGCCGGTGGCCTCCTTGATGCCGACGATGCGGTCGACCTGCGCCAGCTTCAGCACGGTGTCGGGCTGCATGTCGGCGACCGTGCGACCGGGCACGTTGTACAGCACCATCGGAATGTCGACCGCCTCGGCGATCGCGCGGAAGTGCCGGTAGATACCTTCCTGGGAAGGGCGGTTGTAGTAGGGCACGACCTGCAGCGTGCAGTCGGCGCCGACCTTCTTGGCGTAGCGCGACAGCTCGATCGCTTCGTGCGTCGAGTTGCCGCCGGCGCCGGCCATGATCGGCACGCGTCCGCCGGCGTGCTCCACCGCCACGCGGATGATCTCGCAGTGCTCCTCGACGGTGACCGTCGGTGACTCGCCGGTGGTGCCGACCACGCCGACGCAGTCGGTGCCTTCGGCGATGTGCCAGTCGATCAGCCGCCGCAAGCCGGCGTAGTCGATGTCTCCGTTGTCGAGCATCGGCGTGACGAGGGCGACGATGCTGCCTACGATGGGTTTCATGGTCGATCCTGCAGAGGTTGCGATTCTAGAGCCTGCGGCAGGGAGCTAAAGCGCGGGCGGTTGCGCGTCGGCAGGGCTCGCGCGCCAGGCGGCGATCCGCTGCACGCGCCGCTCGGGGGCGTGCGCGATGCCGTCTTCGTAGGCGATCACGTGCAGGCCTTGTGTGGCGCTGAGCAGTTCGCCCGGCCGCAGCAGGAAGTGCGGATTGGTCGGTCGCCCGATCTTCTCCTGGCCGACGGCGAACGTCTCGTAGAGCAGCAGGCCGCCATCGGCGACGCTGTCGACGATGGTCGGAAACAGCGCGCGCCACAGGTAGTTGGTGACGACCACCGCATCGAAGCGTCGGCCGGGCAGCGGCCACGGGTCTGCTTCGAGGTCGGCGACGATCACCTCGGCGGCCACGTCGCGCAGCCCCGCCAGCGCGTCGCGCTCGCGGTCGACCGCGGTCACGCGCAGGCCGCGCTCGGCGAGGTAGCGCACGTGCCTTCCCGGGCCGCAGGCCAGGTCGAGCACCGTGCCGCGCGGGGCGATAGCGCCGGCCCAGCGACCGATCCAGGGCGACGGCGCGTAGGGCATCGCCTCAGAAGCACGCCCACAGCCGGTTGGCCAGGTCGACCACCAGGTGCGGGCTGCGGTAGGCCATGAACACCGCGCCGAGCGCGAGCGCCGCGGCGACCCACACCAGCGCCCGACGGCGCCGCCTGCGGTTGGTCGACGCGACCTCCATCGTCATGCCGCCGAAGGCACTGCGCGCTGGATCGGCACTTCGCGCACAGGCAGATTGATGAGACCGGCGAACACGCCCAGCGCCACCGCGAGCCACCAGACGACGTCGTAGCTGCCGGTGGCGTCGAACAATTTGCCGCCCAGCCAGACGCCCATGAACGAGCCGATCTGGTGGCTCAGGAAGACGAAGCCGCCCAGCATCGACAGGTACTGAACACCGAAGATCTGCGCGACGATCGCGTTGGTGGGCGGCACCGTCGACAGCCACAGCAGGCCGATCACCGCAGAGAACACGTACACGCTCAGCGGCGTCAGCGGTAGCCACAGGAACATCACGATCGACAACGAGCGCAGCAGGTAGATCGCCGACAGCAGGTAGCGCTTGGGCCAGCGCTGCCCGATCTCCCCCGCGGCGTAGGTGCCGATCACGTTGAACAGGCCGATCAGCGCCAGCGCCGTCGTCGCCACCTGCGGATCGAGCCCTTTGTCCTTCAGGTAGCTCGGCATGTGCACGCCGATGAACACCACCTGGAATCCGCACACGAAGTAGCCGGCCATCAGCAGCCTGAAGCTCGCGTGGCCGAACGCCTCGCGCAGCGCCGCGCCGATGCTTTGCGAGTGGGCACCTGGCGCCACCGTCCGATCCGGTTCGCGCAGGCCGAAGGCCAGTGGCACGATCACGAGCACCAGCAGTGCGAGCACGACCAGCGCGTTTTCCCAGCCGACGCTGCCGATCAGCACGCTCTCCACCGGCACCATCAGGAACTGCCCGAACGATCCGGCCGCAGCGGTGATGCCCATCGCCCACGAGCGCCGCTGCGCGCTCACGTTGCGGCCGATCACGCCGTAGACGATGGCGTACGTGCAGCCCGCCTGAGCGATGCCCACCAGCAGCCCGGCGGCTCCGGTGAATGCGGCGCCGCTGGTCGCCAGCGCCATAGCGACCAGCCCGGCGGCGTAGAGCAATGCGCCGGCGATCAGCACGCGCGCAGCGCCGAAGCGGTCGGCCAGGCCGCCGGCGATCGGACCAGCCAGGCCCCACGCGAGGTTCTGCACCGCCAGCGCGAACGCGAAAGTCTCGCGCGACCAGCCGCGCGCCATCGTGATCGGCTGCAGCCAGAGCCCGAAGCCATGGCGAACGCCCATCGAGAGCGTGACGATCAGCGCGCTGCACAGCAGCACCTGCGGCATCGGCAACGATGGCGTGCGCTGGGTCATGGCGTGCATGAGGCCAATCTAGCCCAAACGGCCTTTCCGCGACGGCACAGCGGCCATCGGTACAGTTGGGGCCGCGAGCGGTTGCGAGGGAAGACGCGATGCGGGTTCTCGTTCTCGGCGGCGGCGTGATCGGCGTGGCCGTCGCCTACTACCTGACCGAAGCCGGCCACGAGGTTGAGCTCGTCGAGCGCCGCAGCGCCGCGGCGATGGAAACCAGCTTCGCCAACGCCGGCGAGGTATCGCCGGGCTACTCGGCGCCTTGGGCGGGCCCCGGCGTGCCGATCAAGGCGATCCACTGGATGCTGATGCAGCACAGCCCGCTGGTCATCTGGCCGTTGCTCGACCCGGCGATGTGGCGCTGGGGTCTGATGATGCTGGCCAACTGCACCGCGCGGGCCTATGCGCTGAACAAGAGCCGCATGGTACCGATCGCCGAATACAGCCGCGACTGCCTGAAGGCGCTGCGCGCGGCCACCGGCATCGCCTACGACGAGCGCGCGCTCGGCACGTTGCAGCTGTTCCGCACGCAGAAGCAGCTCGACGGCACGGCCAAGGACATCGCGGTGCTCAAGCAGTATGCGGTGCCGTTCGAAGTGCTCGACCGCGCCGGCTTCCTGCGGGTCGAGCCGGGTCTGCGGGAGACGCAGCACAAGTTCGTCGGCGCATTGCGGCTGCCCGGCGACGAGACCGGCGACTGCCTTCTCTTCACGCAACGCCTGGCGGCGATGGCGGCCGCGCGCGGCGCCCGGTTGCGCTTCGACACCACGATCCTCGGGATCGACCGCGCGGGCGATCGCATCAGTGCCGTGCGCACCACCGCCGGCACGCTGGCCGCCGATGCGGTGGTGATGGCGCTGGGCAGCTACTCGCCGCTGATGCTGAAGACGCTGAAGCTGCGCATCCCGGTCTATCCGGTCAAGGGCTACTCGTTGACGCTGCCGATCGTCGACCCCGCGCGCGCGCCGGAGTCGACCATCATGGACGAGACGCACAAGGTCGCCGTCACACGGCTGGGCAGCCGCATCCGCGTCGGCGGCACCGCCGAGCTGGCCGGCTACAGCCTGGCGCTGCGCGAGGCGCGGCGCGCGACGCTGGTCCACGTGGTCAGCGACCTGTTCCCCGGCGGCGGCGACCTCGCGCGCGCCGAATTCTGGTGCGGCCTGCGGCCGATGACGCCCGACGGCACGCCGGTCATCGGCGCGACGCCGATCGCCAACCTGCTGCTGGCCACCGGCCACGGCACCCTTGGCTGGACAATGGCCGCCGGCACCGGCCGCGTGATCGCCGATCTGATCTCAGGCCGCCAGCCGGAGATCGACATCGCCGGCCTGGCGATGGCCCGCTACGACCGCTAACACGTTGCCGCGCGCCGGGCTGCCGGACCGCACAGGGGCGGGCGGCACCCCTACCTACAATCGCCCGCCATGGCGACCAAGCAAGGCAGGTACGCGGAGGAATCGATCCGCGTCCTCAAGGGGCTCGAGCCGGTCAAGCAGCGGCCGGGCATGTACACGCGCACCGACAACCCGCTGCACGTGATCCAGGAGGTGATCGACAACGCCGCCGACGAGGCCCTGGCCGGCCACGGCAAGCGCATCGCCGTCACGGTGCACACCGACGGCTCGGTGTCGGTGGCCGATGACGGCCGCGGCATCCCGTTCGGGGACCATCCGGAAGAGAAGGTCCCCGTGCTCGAGATCGTGTTCGCGCGGCTGCACGCCGGCGGCAAGTTCGACAAGGGCGCCGGCGGTGCCTACAGCTTCTCCGGCGGCCTGCACGGCGTGGGCGTCAGCGTCACCAACGCGCTGGCCAAGCGGCTGGAGGTCACCGTCGTCCGCGAGGGCCAGGTGGCGACGATGGCCTTCGCCGGCGGCGACGTGGTCGAGAAGCTCAAGTTGCGCAATGCCAAGGCCGACGACCGCGCGCACGGCACCACGGTGCGTGTGTGGCCCGACCCGAGGTATTTCGAGAGCAGCGAGCTGCCGCGGCAGGACCTGATGCACCTGCTGCGCAGCAAGGCCGTGCTGATGCCCGGCGTCACCGTCAGCCTCGCCTACGAGAAGGCCGGCGGCAAGGAGGACCGGCAGAGCTGGCTCTTCAAGGGCGGCCTGCGCGACTACCTGACGCAGTCGCTGACCGGCGAGCCGCTGATCCCGCTGTTCGAGGGCGAGCAGTTCGCCTCCGAGGCCGAGACCGAGAACGTCGCCGAAGGCGAGGGCGCCGCCTGGTGCGTGGCGTTCACTGAGGAGGGCCAGCCGCTGCGCGAAAGCTACGTCAACCTGATCCCCACCGTGGCCGGCGGCACGCACGAAGCGGGCCTGCGCGAAGGCCTGTTCGCCGCGGTGCGTGCGTTCGTCGACGTGCACGCGCTGCTGCCCAAGGGCGTCAAGCTGATGCCCGAGGACGTGTTCTCGCGCGCCAGCTTCGTGCTCAGCGCCAAGGTGCTCGACCCGCAGTTCCAGGGCCAGATCAAGGAGCGGCTGAACAGCCGCGACGCGCTGCGGCTGGTGGCGCAGTACGTGCGGCCGATGTTCGAGTTGTGGCTGAACCAGCATGTCGAACACGGCCGCAAGCTCGCCGATCTGGTGATCCGCCAGGCGCAGACTCGCCAGCGCGCGAGTCAGAAGGTCGAGAAGCGCAAGGGCTCGGGGGTCGCCGTGCTGCCCGGCAAGCTGACCGACTGCGAGAGCCGCGACCTGATGCTCAACGAGCTGTTCCTCGTCGAGGGTGATTCGGCCGGCGGCTCGGCCAAGGCCGGCCGCGACAAGGAGACGCAGGCGATCCTGCCGCTGCGCGGCAAGGTGCTCAACGCGTGGGAGGTCGAGCGCGACCGCCTGTTCGCCAACACCGAGATCCACGACATCGCGGTGGCGATCGGTGTCGACCCGCACGGCCCCGACGACGAGCCCGATTTCAGCGGGCTGCGCTACGGCAAGGTGTGCATCCTGAGCGATGCCGACGTCGACGGCTCGCACATCCAGGTGCTGCTGCTGACGCTGTTCTTCCGCCACTTCCCGAAGCTGATCGAGCGCGGCCATGTCCATGTGGCCAAGCCGCCGCTGTACCGCGTCGATGCGCCGGCGCGCGGCAAGAAGCCGGCGGCCAAGATCTACGCGCTCGACGAAGGCGAGCTGACCGCCACGCTCGACAAGTTGCGCATGGAAGGCGCGCGCGAGAACAGCTGGACCATCAGCCGCTTCAAGGGTCTGGGCGAGATGAGCGCCGAGCAGCTGTGGGAGACCACCCTGAACCCCGACACGCGGCGGCTGCTGCAGGTGGCGTTCAGCGAGCTCGGCCTCGACGCCACCGCGCAGTCTTTGACCCGCCTGATGGGCAAGGGCGAGGCACAGGCACGGCGCGAGCTGATGGAGCTGAAGGCCGACACGGTGGAACTCGATGTCTGAAGAGAATGGCCCACCCCCGAAGCGGCCTAGCGGCCGCCTCCACCTCAAGGGGGCACCGCCCGCGGCCCGGCGAAGCCGGATCCGCGGCGTCCGCCTGCGTGTTCGGCCATGATCGGAGAACACCATCCGAGCGGTTCGTCGGCAGCACGGCTCCGGCTGCGGCCGACGATGCTGTCGGACCTCGACTTCGTGACGTCGGTCGAGACCGACGCGCACAACGTGCCGTTCATCACCCCGTGGGAGCGCACCCAGCACGAGGGGGCGGTGCGGTTTCCGGACTTCCGACACTTCATCGTCGAGGCGGGCGAGGGCTACGAGCGGGCCGGCTTCGTGATCCTGCAAGGCTGCCGCAATCCGCACGGCAGCGTCGAGCTCAAGCGCGTGGTGCTGCAAGCCAAGGGGCACGGCTTCGGCCGCGAGTGCGTGCGGCAGCTCAAGCGCATGGCCTTCCGCGACCTGCGTGCGCACCGCTTCTGGCTCGACGTGAAGTCGCTCAACACGCGGGCGCTCGCGCTGTACCAGAGCGAGGGCTTCGTCGAGGAGGGGCGTCTGCGCGAGAGCGTGCGCATCATGATCGACGGCATGGGCCCCGACGGCGCCGCCGGGGGCGGCGCGGGCTACGACACGCTGATCGTGATGAGCATGCTCGACCGCGAATACGCGGCCCGCGTGGCGCTCGGTCAGGAGCCGGTGTGAGGCGTCGTGCGCTGCTGCTCGCGCTGCCTTGCGGCAGTGGCGGCGCGGCGCACGCGGCGCTGTGGGGCTACGTCGACGGCGACGGCGTCGCGCACTTCGCCGAGCGCCAGCTCGATTCGCGCTACAGCCTGGTGATCGGCGACGGTCCGACCTCGCTGCCGAGGATCGCCGGGGCACCCGGCAAGATCGACTCGCCGTCGGCGTTGCTCGTGTGGTTCGACATCGCGCCCGAGGTCAAGCGCGTACAGCCGTGGGTGCGCGAGGCGTCGGCCCGCCATGGCGTCGACAGCGAGCTGATCAACGCGCTGATCGCGGTGGAATCGGGCTTCAACGAACGCGCGGTGTCGCCGCGCGGGGCTGTCGGCCTGATGCAGATCATGCCGGCCACTGCCGCGCCGGTGATGCCTCAGGGCACGGGCCAGCGGCCGCTGGCCGAGCGACTGGCCGAGCCGCGCACCAACATCGGCGTCGGCGCGCGGCTGATGGCCGACCTGCTGAAGCGCCACCAGCGAATCGACATCGCACTGGCCGCCTGGAGCGCCGGCAACGAGGCGGTGCGCCGCAGCGGCGGCCGGATGCCGGAGATCGACGAGACGCGCGCCCACGTCCAGCAGGTGCTCGAGCTGTACTGGGCGCTGCTGCAGCGGCGTCAGTCGCGCGGCGCGCAACAGATCCAACTGCATCGCTGAGGGGGCCGAGCCATGCAAGCCACGATGATGAATGTCCGCCTGTCGCTGAACGACGTGCTCGAGCGGGCGCGCACGATCTTCTCGGGCAATCAGATCGTCTCGCGGCTGCCCGACAAGTCGCTGCGCCGCCACACCTATGGCGCGTACGCCGAGCGCACCCGCAGACTGGCCGCGGCGCTGCTGAAGCTCGGCTTGAAGCGCGGCGACCGCGTCGCCACGCTGGCCTGGAATCACCACGCGCATCTGGAGTGCTACTTCGGCATCCCCGCCGCCGGCGGGGTGATGCACACGCTGAACCTGCGCCTGGCGCCCGACGAGCTGGGCTGGATCGCGGCCGACGCCGAGGACCGCTTCCTGATCGTCGACGACATCCTGCTGCCGCTGTACAGGCAGTTCGCGCACGCGCACCGGTTCGAGAAGGTGATCGTGTTCCCGTTCTCCGGAGCGAAGGTCGAGCCACCGTTCACCGACTACGAGGCGCTGCTCGGCGACAGCGACGCCTCGGGCTTCGACTACGTCGATCACGACGAGAACGACCCAGTGGCGATGTGCTACACGTCGGGCACCACCGGGCGACCCAAGGGCGTGGTCTATTCGCACCGCTCGACGA
>Ga0335084_10005058_pt1 | contig 13007 bp, 10 predicted proteins | sample Lox_Sample_44_FD_206721 | JGI IMG/M metagenome (GOLD analysis project Ga0335084, IMG submission 206721) | Soil microbial communities from Loxahatchee National Wildlife Refuge, Florida, United States - Lox_Sample_4.4 | ecosystem: Environmental > Terrestrial > Soil > Wetlands | place: USA... | reverse complement strand
TCCGCGCCGGCTTTCGGTCGCGCATCACCCTCCAGCTCGAGGTCCTCGCGCTGCGCCCCGCGACAGGTTTTCGGGGACGGACAGGGCGTCGTGACAGGTGGAACGACGAGGCGAGCGACGCCCGTTCGAGCCTGGACGACGCTGCTCGTTCACGCGCTCGCGATCTGGGCGCTGTGCGGCGCGACAATGGGCGTCGGCATGAGCGTGACTTCGGTGGACACCGCGCTCTGGGTTCACCTCGCAGCGGCGCCCGTCTTCTCCTGGACGATCTCGTCCATCTACTTCCGGCGGTACGGTTATACGAGCGTGCTCGTTGTGGCGGCCTACACCGCAGGTATCGCAAGCGTGCGTGCGAAGGTCCTGACCTGATCAGGAACGGACCTATTCGCGCTGTTGCGGGCCGCTCTGTTCCCTCGGTGGCGCTCGCGTGTCTACCGCGGGGGTCCAAGGAGGAGCGGCGGATCAACGAACCACACCCCGCGCTCGTTCGTCGGGCCTCCTAGGTTCACGACCCAGATCCGCCGGAACCGCGAGCGGCCGCGAAGCGCGTTAAGGCTCGGCTCGAACATCGGGCGCCACACGTCGGGCGGCGTGATGAATGGGTTGGCCCACATCACGAGTTCCATCGGGTGCGACGTCTCGTACGTCGCGTAGAACTTCTTCCTGAGTCTCTCCTGTGTCGGATCACCCACCCAGGCGCGAGCGGCGGGCACTCCCTTGCGTGCGGCCACCGAGATGTTTTCGGCGAGCGTCGGGTCGACGATCTCGACGAGTTCGAATGCGACGAGCCCCTCGCCCTCCACCTCGCCCAGGATGTCGGGCTCCGGAGGCCGGCGATTCACCGCTGAGCCGCGTCTGACGTGCAGGCCCTCGCGAGCGGCGAACTCAGCGAAGCCCAGGAACACGTCGAGTTCCCGAGCCGCCTTCACGTCTTCCCGGTTCGTTGGCCCCATCTGTCACTCTCCGTGCGCAGCGCTACGTATGCAGCGGAACCCGCCGTCGGTTACGTACCAATTTTCGCGGGCGGCCGGTCCTCTGCGACGCGTTGCGCGAATTATCAGGCGCGCAGGTGCGACGCAGGGCTTGAGCCCTGGGCCGGGCGTGGCGAGCGTTGATCGCGCACCGCGGCTATGGGCGCGCCGCAAAGCGCACCACAGAACGCACCACGGAGCCAAGAAACGAAACGCCCGTCACCGCTTTTTGCTTGCGATGACGGGCGCTTACTGAGTCGGGGAGACAGGATTTGAACCTGCGACCCCTTGGTCCCGAAGCATTCCTTCGCCTCTGAGCAAGATCCCGTGAGTCTTGCTGTATCACCTAATAGACCGTAATCCTGGGATTATCATTCGATCTCACGTTGTCTCGTAGGATCGCGAGCGGTACCCGACCGCCGCACCCCAAACGCACCCCGCACCCTGATCGCACCCCGGCTGGAGTGCGATCGTCCGTTGACAATGTAGTCTCACGGCACTACATTAAGACCATGAAGACTGTTGGGATTCGTGATCTCAAGATTCACCTCTCGGCGCACCTGCGCGACGTCCAGCGCGGCGACACGATCCTCGTGACCGACCGCGGTGAGGTCGTGGCCGAGTTGCGGCCGCCCGGCGCCGGCGAGAAGGCCCTCACGCCCACCGAGCTGGCCCGCCAGCGGCTGGTGGATCGGGGTCTCCTCCAGCCGGCGGCCGCCCCGGGCTCGCTCGCCTGGAAGCGTCCCCTCCCACGCCTTCTCAAGAGCGGCACGGCGCAGGATCTCCTGGACGCAGACCGCGAGGAGGACTCGTGAGCGAGAACGTGTATATCGAGACGAGCGTGCTCCTTCGCGTAGTTTTGGAGGGCGACGACAGCCTGCGCCCGATTCTCCTCGGCCCCGGCCGCTACACGTCGGCTCTCACGTTTGCGGAGGCCGCTCGAGCCATCGTCAGGGCGCAGACGGACGGCCGGCTCGACGCCCAGGGCGCCCGGGAGGCGCGCAGGCGCGTGGCCGAATTCGGGCGCTCGGCGGAGGTCGTCCCGGTCGAGGACGTGATTCTGGAGCGCGCTGGCCGGGAGTTTCCGGTCGAGCCGGTCCGCACCCTGGACGCGGTGCACCTCGCCTCGATCGACGCCCTCAACCAGGCAGCCGTTGACCTCGAAGTCGCAAGCACTGACAAGCGCGTACGGGAGAACGCCGGCGCGCTCGGGTTCAAGGTGCTGCCAGCGTCGAATTGAACGGTGGGGCCCGTGTCCGTGGTATCAGGGGCATACGCGTGAGGCTGAAAGGCCCGCCGATCTTGGATGTGTCAGGAGGCCGATCCATCGCCGAGGGCGCCGGAAATCCGCCAGACCCCCGGCTCTGCGAGCAGTAGCGTGGTGGGTTGCCTGACGTCAGCGTTTCTCCGCAACAAGCTCGTAGTCGGTGAACTCCGCGTCCTGACCGATCCCCTCATTCCCACGGTCATGGGATGGGGCGAGTTGTAGACGTTCCGCTGGGTTGAGATCATCGTGCGGGGCCCATGCGCAACCAGGCCATCCGCCCCCGCCGCGTGCACGGCTTCGTCTCCTCGATCTTCGACTACGACCTCCACGCGAAGCGGGTGGCGTCGCTCGCCGACGCGACCGTGGGCGCCTTGCAGGGGGCGCAGCTCGCGGTCGGCGCACTCGGGCGTGCACTGGCGGTCGCCAAGGAGCTTCAGGCCAAGCACGCCATCAAGCAGGTGGACCGCCTCTTCTCGAACACCGGCGTCGATGTCTGGCGGCTGTTCGCGAGCTGGGTCCCCTTCGTGATCGGTGGACGCCCCGAGATCGTGGTGGCGCTCGACTGGACGGACTTCGACCCCGACGACCAGGCCACCATCGCGCTGTACCTCATCACCAGCCACGGCCGGGCCACCCCGCTGCTGTGGAAGAGCGTGGTGAAGTCCGACCTGAAAGGCTGGCGGAACGAGCACGAAGACGCGCTGCTGCAGCGGTTCGCCGAGGTGGTGCCGACCGGCACGAAGGTCACGGTGCTCGCCGACCGCGGCTTTGGCGACCAGGCGCTCTACGAACTCCTGAAGGAGCAGCTCGGCTTCGACTTCATCGTGCGCTTCCGGGGCATCGTCAAGGTGACGAGCGCCGAGGGAGAGACGAGGTCGGCCGTGGCGTGGACACCCAACAACGGCCGCACGTTGCTCCTCCGCGGGGCGAGGGTGACCAGGGCCGGTCGCGAGCTTGGCGCGGTCGTCTGCTTGAAGGCGAAGGGCATGAAGGAAGCCTGGCACCTCGCCACGAGCCACCCCGACCGGCCAGGCGCGGAGATCGTGAAGCTGTACTCGAAGCGCTTCACCATCGAAGAGAGCTTCCGCGACCTCAAGAACCTGCGCTTCGGGATGGGGCTCACCGACACGCGCATCAGCTCTCCAGAGCGGCGCGATCGGATCCTCCTGGTCGGCGCCATCGCCGCTGCGTTGCTCACGCTGCTGGGCGCCGCCGGGGAGGCCGTCGGAGAAGACCGCCGGATGAAGGCGAACACCTCAAAGGAACGGACCCACTCCCTGTTCAACCAGGGGCTCTTTTACTTCGACTGCCTGCCCGGCATGCGCGAAGAGCGCGCACGCCCCCTGATGCAGAAGTTCGACGAGCTCGTTCGCCAGCAAGCCACGCTCCGTGAAGTCTTCGGCCTCATATGAGGGGATGGATCAGCCCCGTTACAAGACCTTGCGGAATATTCGTTGTGGCGGTGGTCGTCATGCCAGAGCCCGAAGCAATGGGCACGCATGCAGAACCTACGAGGACACTGTTATTGAGTTGGCCCGTAGGGTCTGCCGAGAGATATAGACCCACGCACGGAGACGCACTCGTCGGTGGCGTGGTCGCTGCTGAAGCCAATGTGAAGGTCACCGGCAAAGCCGAGCCCGTCACCACGCTTGACGGCGCACTGACGGATGCGATCGAGAAGTCTAGTGCGCTCGCACGCTTGGGTGCGATGACAATCAGAGAAATGGCCAGGGCAGCGACCGCTCCCGCCCGAAGGTCCCCGTGCGGAAGTGAGCGGGTCCAAGTGGACCTGCCGTTCGCACTTGGTGCAGCGCACGCGCTGGGCGTCGAGTCGCCAGCCGTCGCCCTGCGCCGACGATTCGGGTTCTGGGTGTGATGGAGCATGGTGTCCCTCTGAACCGCGAGCGCGTACGCACTGCGCCCAGGCGCCCCAATAGACACGCCTAGCTACCGATAAACGCCAGTTGCGCGAATTCGGCGGAAGAAACCTGAGCGACTGATACTTTCGGTGAGGCTACAAGTCCGCGCGCGAAGGTGTCAACCAATACTTGGCGCCTTCTCGCTCACGATGCGCAACCGCTCGACCGTCCAGCGATTACCGGCAGTGCTGATGGCCATGCTCGAACTTGACGGGCGTCAACGGGTCGTTAGCGGGAGACTGGACTCAGCGCGAAGGCGATCGGCCGCGAGAGATCCTCTCGCAGTCCGCGTACACAGGGTTACTTCCGCCGGGCGAGCTCCACGGCAAGCGCCGCCCCACCGACGACCTGCTGCTCCGTCACGCTAACGCGTGCGCCCCGGGCCCCGTCGGTGAAGACGTACTCACGCGCCGTGATGCGCCCGTTCGACCCTGTCGCGTACGGCAACCGGACGACGGCTTCCCCGCGCGCATTGACCGGGCTCACCGTCCGCCAGTCGCCCTCCATCCCGAACGGCGCGACCAGCGTGACCGTCGCGACGACGTGACCTCCGGGCGTCCCGCCGCGCACCGTCACGATGGCACCGGGGACGAACTCGAACAGCCGCATCGGCACTTGGTCGTGATCTTCCTCGTCGACGAGCCTGAATCCGTCCAGCGCACGTCGTTCCGGCTGCTCGGAGCCGGAGCCTGCGGATTCGTACAGCCGCATGACGACGAGCTGGTCGAGCTGGTCGAGCGCCACGTTCCGGGCGATCTGTGCCCCGGCCGTGCCGCTCCGGACGCCATGACCGGCGAGCAGCGCCACGTCGTCCATGGGCTTCTCGAGGAGAACGTACTGCACGCCGCGCCGCTGGAGGAGCCGCTCCGCCGCGTCGGCGTCCAGCTCCGTGTAAAACGCCGCCAGGTCCGCGATGGCACCGGCCCCGCCCTCGGTGCCGAACGGCGAGGCCACGACGGGACGCCGAGCCAGCCAGAGAACGTGGTGCCCGTACGTCCACGGCACAAGCACCGCCCGGCGATCGCCCTGCTCCGGCGCGTCGCGGACACGAAGCAGCAGGGTCTCCAGCGCGCCCTGCGCCATGTCCTGCGCTCCGGCCACGAGGCGAATCGCGGTCGGTGCAAGGGCGATCGCGCCAGCAGCGACCGCGGCGATTGGGGCGAAGCGAGGCCGCCAGGCGGCGACCCGGCGACGGATCCACTCGATGCCGAGCGCGGCGAAGATCGCCAGCGGAACGGAGCCGTACGACATGAAGCGGGCCATGGCGAGCGTCGCGACCCCGAAGAGCACGGCGACGGTCAGCGCGACGAGGATCGCCGGACGCCGAACGGGCTCGTCACGCAGCCGTCGCACGCCCTCGACCACGCCGATCAACGCCAGCACGGGCGCGAGCCCGAACGTGGCGAGCGCGGCCCCCAGCTCGGCAGTGACGGGGACGAGGCCCGAGAACACGACGGGCATGAACTCGCCGATCGAGCCATACCAGGCGTTGGCCTGGCTCGCAGCCGAGAGGCCGCTCAGGATCGGCGTCCGCACGGCGGGGAGACCCAGCACGGCGAGCGCGACGAGCGCGGCAGGGATGCACACCAGTCCCGCCGCCCTGACGGCGGGCGATCGAGCCCGGACGAGGAGCATGGAAGCGGCTGCGACCGCAGTGATGGCCGGCAGCAGCACCTGGAACCCCGACAGCCCGCCGATCGTCAGGCGGGCGAGGGCACCTGGACGACCGAAGAGCCCGATGGAAACGGCCAGGAGCACGGCTGCCGTCGCCGCGCCCGCGGCCAGCAGCTTCGCGGGCCGGCCCCACCAGGGACGGTCCGGCGGCGTCGCGATACCAACGACCACGCAGCACGCGCCCAGCACGGCAAGCGTGAGCGCGCTCCCGAGCCAGTTCCAGAAGGAGAGCGCGAGGGTCACGCCCAGGAGCAGGACAGGCCCGGGACGGAGCCGGTCCCCGCGCAACCCACGAACGAACGTGAGCACGACCGCGGTGAGGAGGAGTACTTCGAGCACGTGCTGGTCTGGGCGGCCGAGCAGGCTGTAGAAGACGTTCGGCGCCGAGAGCGCCAGCAGCACCGCCGTCGCGGCGCCGACCTCGAACCCGAAGATCTCGGCAGCGAGCCAGGCGCCGAGCGCGACCCCGGCGACGCCGAGGAGCACGGGCAGGAACGCAGCGACGACGGGAAGAGTCTGCGCCGAGGGGTGGCCGAGTCCCACCACCCATGCCGTGCCCGCGAGCAGGAGGTCGAAGAGCGGGGGCCACGGGATGTCGGCGCCCGCGGGGTAGTTCAGCCACGGGTCGCGCCACACGATAGACCCTGAGTCGAGGATCATCGCCGCGCGGCGCACGTGGTAGTACGGGTCGCCGTCCGCGACGAACCGGACGCCGCGCACGGTGAACACGTTTGCCCACGTCACCAGCCGAGGGACCGCTGCGAGTGCCGCGAGCGCGGCAGTTCCGAGCGCGACGAGGCCCGGTCTTGTGCCGCCGGACAGGGAATCATTCATGGAATAGGAGTGCTCCGGCCAGCCAGCGTGAGCGGCGCATCATACCTCGGGTGTGAGCGCGCCCGGAAATCGTCGCGTGGCCGCTCGTCGGGCTGGAAGGCGAAGCGAGGCTCGAGTCGCCCGTTTCTGGATTACAACCGGTGAGACGGCGGCGCCGCCCCCGTCACTTCGCCGCAGTCGGATCCGTCTCCGGCACGACCTCTTCCCCATCCCGCCGCAGCCCATACCGCCGCATCTTGTTGTACAGCGTCACCCGGTCGATCCCCAGGATCCTGGCCGACTGCGACACGTTCCCGCCGGTGTGCGCCAGCACGGCCGCCACGTGCCGCTTCTCGACGTCCTCCAGCGAGGCGAGCGGGCCGGTGCCGGGGTGGGTCGCGGACTCCGACTTGGTGGGGAGCCCGAGGTCGCCGAGCTGCACGATGGGGCCGGTGGCGACCACCGCGCCGCGCTCCAGCACGTTGCGCAGCTCGCGCACGTTCCCCGGCCAGTTGTGCGCCATGAGCGCCAACATCGCCTCGGACGAGATGCCGTCCACCCGCTTCTTGGTCTCGACCGCCAGCCGCTCCAGGAAGCCGTCCACCAGCAGCGGGATGTCCTCGCGGCGATCGCGGAGCGGCGGGATCACGATGGGGATGACGTTGAGCCGGTAGAAGAGGTCGTCGCGGAAGCGCCCCTCCGCCACCGCCTTCTTCAGATCCCGGTTGGTGGCCGCGATGATCCGCACGTCCACCTCGATGGGCTCGTTGCCCCCCACGCGGTGGAACTTCCGCTCCTCCAGCACCCGGAGCAGGTCGAGCTGCAGCTTCCCGCCGATGTCGCCCACCTCGTCGAGGAACAGCGTCCCGCCGGTGGCGGCCTCGAACTTGCCCTTGCGCCGCGCGGTCGCGCCCGTGAAGGCGCCCTTCTCGTGGCCGAACAGCTCCGACTCGAGGAGCGTCTCGGTGAGCGCCGCGCAGGACACCTCCACGAAGGGGCCGTTCGCCCGCGGGCTCTCCGCGTGGATGGCGCGCGCCAGCACCTCCTTGCCGCTGCCCGACTCGCCCAGCACCAGGATGGTCGAGTTCGACCTGGCCGCGGTGCGCGCCAGCTCGAAGACGCCCTGCATGGCGGGGCTCTTGGAGAGGAGGTCCCGGAACCGGTACTCCTTCTTGAGCGCCTGCCGCAGCACCAGGTTCTCGCGGACCAGGTTCTGCTGCCCGACGATCTTCTGCATCATCAGCGACAGCTCCTCGGGATCGAACGGCTTCACGAGGTAGTCGTAGGCGCCCGCCTTCATGGCGGCGACCGCGGTGTCCACCGTGGCGTAGGCGGTCATGATCACCACCGCCAGGTCGGGCTGGATCTTCTTCGCCTCGTCCAGCACCTGGAGCCCGTCCATGCCGGGCATCTTCAGGTCCACGATGAGGATCGACCACCGCTCGGCGCGGAGCTTCTCCAGCGCGCTCGGACCGTCCTGCGCGACCGCCACCGTGTACCCGTCCTTCTCCAGCCACCCTCCCAGCGACTCGCGGACGATCTCCTCGTCGTCCACCACCAGGATGCGGGTCCTGTCGTTGCTCATGGCGGCAGCCCTCCCCCGTTCAGCGCCGCCAGCCGCTCGCGGCACTCCGGACACAGCTCGTGCGATTTGTCGTCCACGTCGTGCACGCCGGCCGAGCGCGCCATGACGCAGCCGTGGGTGTGGCAGTGGACGAGGCCGAAGGCGTGGCCCAGCTCGTGGACCGCCTCCTTGGCGAGCCGCTCCTGGAGCAGCCGCGGCCCGACCAGCTCGGTCTCCTCGGCGAGCCGCGCGGTGGACACCACCGCGGCGCCGCCGCCGAGCTGCGCCTCGCCGAAGACGTAGGTGAGGATGGGGATGAAGAGGTCGCGGTCGGTGACGGCCAGGACCTTCCCGCCCCCGGGGCCCGCCTCCAGGACCCACTTCAGCACCTTCCCCGAGGCGTGCTGCTTGCGCTTCGGGTCGAAGGCGCCCGACGGGCGCTCCGGCGAGTCCCAGCGCATGACCGGGCGCTCGAAGGCGCGGACCAGGTGGCGGCGCATGTGCTCCATCACCTCGGGATCCTCCCGCTCCTCCCCGATCCACCAGACGAAGATCGGCTCCATGCCTCATCCTGCGCCGCCCGGGTCATGCGGGGCGCCCGTCCGCCTTCTTCGCCGGCAGGCGGATCGCGACCCGCGTCCCCTTGCCGACCTGGCTGTCGATATCGATCTTGCCGCCGTGCCGCTCCACGATGCCGTAGACCACCGAGAGGCCGAGCCCGGTGCCCTTCTCCTTGGTGGTGAAGAACGGGTCGAAGATCTTGCGGAGGTTCTCCGGGGTGATGCCCGGGCCGGTGTCCTGGAAGGCGACCTCGACCCGGTTCCCGTCCAGGACGCCGGTCTGGACGGCGAGGTGGCCGCCGCGCCCCATCGCCTCGCAGGCGTTCATGATCACGTTCACGAACGCCTGGCGGAGCTGGCCGAAGTCGCCGATCACCATCGGCACCTCGCCGAGGCGCTTCTCCAGCTTCACGCCCTGGATGGCGATCTGGTTGCCGAGGAGCTGGATGGCCTCGTCGGCCACCGCGTTGACGCTCACCTCCTTGAGCGTCATGGGGCGCTCGCGCGCGAAGTCGAGGAGGTTGCGGACGATGGCGCTGCACCGCTCCGTCTCGCGCTCGACCAGCGTGAGGTTCTTCATCATGGTCCGGCGCACCTGGTCGTCGGGCGCGCCCTGGTCGAGGGTGCGGTGGATGAGCTTCGCGAAGGTGAGGATCCCCGCGAGCGGGTTGTTGATCTCGTGCGCGATGGAGGCGGAGAGCTTGCCCAGCGAGGAGAGCTTCTCGGTGCGCACCAGCTGGTCCTGCGCCGCCCGCAGGGCCTCGGTGCGCTCCTGGACCTGGTGCTCCAGGTTCTCCATGAGGTGGTGCAGGTCGGCGTGCGCCTTGCGCAGCGTCCGCGTCATCTCGTTGAAGGAGGCGGCCAGGAGCCCCAGCTCGCCGTTCCAGGTGACCGGGATCTCGAGGTCGAACTGGTCCCGGGCCACGCGCCGCGTCCCCTGCACCAGGGCCGCCACCGGCGCCACGAAGTGCGCGCGCACGAAGAACCAGAAGACGAGGCCGAGCACCGCCACCGCCACCGCGGCCGCGCCGATGGTGCGGACGCGGAAGTCGCGCGTCTCCCCGTCGAGGCGCGCCAGCGAGATGCCGACGTCGAGGACGCCGAGCACGCGCCGCTCCGGCGGGTGCGCGTGGCACGAGGCCGTGGCGCAGGACTCCTCGTTGTAGATCGGCGTCATCACCGCCATCACGCGGTGGCCGTCGCTGCGGTAGACGCGGCTCCGGTCCGCCGCCGACACCCGGGTGAATGGCGCGCCCTCGCGGTGGCAGCCGGCGCAGCCTTCCGCGCTCCGGTCCACCACCCGCCCGATCTCCTCGCGCGAGGTGGAGTAGGTCATCCGGCCGCTCTCGTCGAGCATGCGCACCCGCTCGATGCCGGGGTGGTGGCCGATGTCCTCCATCACCGCGTAGGCCTTGTCGCGGTGGTCGTCGAGCATGGTGCGCTTGAGCGAGTTGCCGATGGTGGCGGTGAGGAGGTCCGACTCCTCCATGATCTGCCGGTAGAGGTGGCGCTGCAGTGCGAACTCGGCGATCGCGAACGCGGCGACGGTCACCAGCGCCGCGACGCCGATCATCCCGAAGATCTTGGTCGAGATCCGCTGGCGCCAGGGGATCTCGAAGCCGACGTCGGTGAGCGTCCTCGGCGCGATGGCGCGGGCCAGGCGCGCGAGCACCCGCTGCCGGTCGGGCGCCAGGTCGGCGCTGACCGGACCGCGCGGAGGTCGCTCCTCCGGCACCGGATCCGTGGCAAAACTCGACATCGCCGGGCCCCTCGGGCGTCAAAGCGTCGAAAACCTCTACGACCATGCCCCCGCAATCCCTGCCAAACCTTGTCGCGCGTCAATGCGCGGCCCGTTCGAGGGGACGTGTGCGGAAATGCCGCGGCGGTTGAATCCAGGGGCCGTCCTGCTACCTTATCCGACCCCCGTGACCGACCCCCGCGCCATCCTCCTCGTCCAGTGCCCCGATCGCCGCGGCATCATCGCGGCGATCTCCAGCTTCCTGTTCCGCCACGGCGCGAACATCACCGACTTCGACCAGCACACCTCGGAGGACGAGGGGGGCGTCTACTTCACGCGCCTCGAGTTCCAGACGGCGGGGATCGACCTCCCGCTCGAGGACCTGAAGCACGCCTTCGCGCTCGACGTGGCGAGGCCCTTCGCCATGGACTGGCGGCTCACCCTCTCCTCGGAGCGCAAGCGCGTCGCGGTGCTGGTGTCGAGGCACGACCACGCGCTCCTGGAGCTGCTCTGGACCTGGAAGCGCGGAGACCTGCGCGCCGACATGACGGCGGTGATCTCGAACCACGCCGAGCTGGGCGCGGCGGTGGAGGGATTCGGGGTCCCCTTCGCCCACGTCCCCAACGTCCCCTCGACGCGGGCCGCGGCCGAGGCGCGGATGCTGGAGCTGCTGGAGGGCCGCGCCGACCTCGTCGTGCTCGCCCGCTACATGCAGATCGTCTCGCCCGCGTTCGTGGCGCGGTTCCCCGACCGGATCATCAACATCCACCACAGCTTCCTGCCCGCCTTCGCCGGCGCGGACCCGTACCGCCAGGCCCACGAGCGCGGCGTGAAGATCGTGGGGGCCACCGCGCACTACGTGACGGCCGAGCTCGACGCCGGGCCCATCATCGAGCAGGACGTGGGGCGGGTCTCGCACCGCGACTCGCTCGACGACCTCAAGGCCCTGGGGCGCGACCTGGAGCGCCGGGTGCTGGTGCGAGCGGTGCGGTGGCACTGCGAGGACCGCGTCATCGTCCACGGGAACAAGACCGTGGTGTTCGCCTGATGCGCCGCTCGTCCCGAGCGTAGTGGAGCCGGAGGCGAAGCGGAGTCGAGGGAGCGGCGAAGGGAGTCGCCGGCGCCGCCCCGCGAGGGAGGTGCGGCGCGGCGCGATGGAGGCCAAGAGCGGCCTCGCATGGCGTTGCCCCACGCCCCCGTCGATCTCTTCGCCGACATGGCCGCGTTCGTGCGCGCCATGCAGGACGAGCTCTGTGCCGCGCTGGAGCGGGCGGACGGCGCGGCGCGCTTCGGTCGCGACGCCTGGGACCGCCCCGGCGGCGGGGGGGGCGTGACCCGCGCCCTCCAGGGCGGCGCCCTCCTCGAGAAGGCCGGCGTGAACGTCTCGGAGGTGCAAGGCCAGCTCGACGCCGCCTTCGCGCGCCGTCTCCCCGGGGACGGGACCAGCTTCGCCGCGGCCGGCCTCTCGGTCGTCCTCCACCCTGCCTCGCCGTACGTCCCGACGGCGCACATGAACGTCCGCCTGCTCCGGCGCGGCTCCCGGACGTGGCTCGGCGGCGGCTCGGACCTCACGCCCTGCTACCTGTTCGACGAGGACTGCGTCCACTTCCACCGGACGCTGCGCGACGCCGTGGAGCGCCACCTCCCCGGCAGCTACCCGCGGCTCAAGGCCGCCTGCGACGCCTACTTCCACCTGCGGCACCGGGGCGAGGCCCGCGGCGTCGGCGGCGTCTTCTTCGACGACCTGGGCGGCGATCCGGCGGTCGAGCTGGCGCTGGCGAAGGAGCTGGCCCGCGCCTTCCTGCCGGCCTGGCTCCCCATCGCCGAGCGCCGCCGCGGCCTCCCCTGGGGCGAGCGCGAGCGAACCTGGCAGGAGATCCGGCGCGGGCGCTACGTCGAGTTCAACCTGGTGCTCGACCGCGGCACCGCCTTCGGGCTCGAGACCTCGGGACGCACCGAGTCGGTGCTGATGTCGATGCCGCCGCGGGCGCGGTGGGTCTACGCCCACGCGCCGGAGCCGGGGAGCCCGGAGGCGCGGCTGCTGGAGGTCCTGCGCTCGCCGCGGGAGTGGGCGTAGCGGGCGAACTCGCGCCCGGGAAGGCTCACGCCCGGCACCGAGGCCGAGCAGCGCAACCGAGAACGGCATCGAATGGTGGGGCTGCGGAGCGTTCGCCGCGCGCGGGAAGCGCCCCGGCAAGATCGGCACCCAATTTCCCGGCGTTCACGGTGAGTCTCCGCTTGACACGGTTTTGCGCAAACCGCGCTCGCCGTGAGCGGGTTCGCCGGAAGCGCCTCTCCTGATGCGCACCGTGCCCGCCGGCACGTGTGAACGGCCTCCCGGCCGCGCCCGGGCTCCGCGCTCGCGAAAATGCGCCAGCGGGCCTTCCAGCGCGTTCGGTGAAGGCTCGAAAACTCGTGAGACACTGCCAGTATGACCTCCGCACGCGACCTCTCCCTCCGCCTCGCCGAGCTCCTCCGCCAGGAGCGCGTCCACATGGCTG
>Ga0335084_10005056_pt1 | contig 13010 bp, 12 predicted proteins | sample Lox_Sample_44_FD_206721 | JGI IMG/M metagenome (GOLD analysis project Ga0335084, IMG submission 206721) | Soil microbial communities from Loxahatchee National Wildlife Refuge, Florida, United States - Lox_Sample_4.4 | ecosystem: Environmental > Terrestrial > Soil > Wetlands | place: USA... | reverse complement strand
GGGTTCAAGACCTTCATCGTCTCGGGCGGCGGCGTCGACTTCATGCGCGTCTGGACCGAACGCGTCTACGGCATCCCGCCCGAGCAGGTCGTCGGCTCGACGATCGCCACCGAGTTCCGGCTCGGCCCCGGCGGCGTGCCGGAGCTGATCCGCCTGCCGAAGATCGACCACGTCGACGACGGACCGGGAAAGCCGGTCGGCATCGACCGGTCCATCGGCCGGCATCCCATCTTCGCTTTCGGCAACTCCGACGGCGACCGGCAGATGCTCGAGTGGACGGCCGCGGGATCGGGCGCGCGCTTCCTCGGCATCGTCCATCACACCGACGCCGCACGCGAATGGGCCTACGACCATCCTTCGGCAGTCGGCCAGCTCGACAAGGCGCTCGTCGAGGCGCAGGAGAAGGGCTGGACGGTCGTCGACATGAAGACCGAGTGGAAGCGCGTGTTCGCGTTCGAGTAGGGAGGCACATGGCCGCGATCGACGTCATCCGGCGGCGCCTGAAGGAAGATCGCGTCGCCGACATCCCCGACGAGTTCACGGAAAAGGTGAAGCGGCCGCGCGAGGTCGCGTTCATGGACGTGAACCTCTGCTTTCCGTGCGGCAAATGCCCGGAGTTCTGTCCGGTGCAGTGCATCGAGTACCTGCGACCGGGGACCATGCCGGGCCGCGGCGTGCAGCCGGTCCAGGACCGCTTCCAGGAGTGCATCGGCTGCTACATCTGCGTCGAGGTGTGCACGCTCCTCACCGACTACGACGCCGTCCGCATGTACGACGTCGACCTGGTCGAGCAGGTGCTCGGCGTGAAGATCGGCGATCGCAAGCCTGCCGAGTACGTTCCGGCCGAGCCCTACGAGGAGTACTTCTCGGAGGGGGGCGCGTACCGTCACGTCGGCAAGGGCTCCCGGATCCGCGAGAAGATGAACGCCGAGGAGCGCGCGATCATGGCGCGCGAGCGCTGATCCGGCTTCGGGTCGCGCTCGCGCGGCCAACGCGCCCGTCTGCCTCGCCGCGGGAGCTCACACAAGCGCGATCCCGAATGGCAGGACGAGCGCACGCCCGATTCCTACGAGACACACCTGCGAGCCTGGGCTACCCTTTGGCTCGTGACGTACCTTCTTCGCCGGGGAGCCGTCGCGCTCGTGCTGCTCGCCGTCGCCTGCGGACGCTCGCGCGAGGCCGCCGCACCGCCGCCGCCCAAGGTGACCGTCGCCCGACCGATCGTGCACGAGATCGTCGAGTGGGATGAATACACGGGGCGGCTTCGCGCGCTCGAGTCGGTGGAGATCCGTCCCCGCGTCAGCGGCTACCTGCAGTCGATCAACTTCGCCGACGGCGCGATGGTGAAGGAGGGCGACCTGCTCTTCGTGATCGACCCACGGCCGTACGAGGCCGTGCTCCGGGAGACGCAGGCCGACGTCGGGGTGGCGGAGTCGCGGCTCGCACAGGCGAGGAGCGACTCGGCGCGCGCGGAGCGGCTGCTCGCGCCGCGCGCGATCTCGGCCGAGGAAGCCGAGCGACGGGGGTCGGCGCTCCACCAGGCCGAGGCCTCGCTGGCGTCGGCGAAGGCCGCCGTCGACGTGGCCGCGCTGAACGTCGAATTCACGCGCGTCGTGTCGCCGATCGCCGGACGGGCGGGACGGCACCTCGTCGACGAGGGGAACCTCGTCACGAGCGGACCCCAGGATGCGACGCTCCTCACCACCGTCGTCTCGCTCGATCCCATCCACGTCTACTTCGACGCGGACGAGCGCGCCTACTTGAAGTACGTGCGTCTGGCCCAGAGCGGCGAGCGGCCGAGCTCCCGCGAGTACAACAATCCGGTCGAGGTCGCGCTCGCCGACGAGAACGGCTTCCCGCACAAGGGCTGGATGGACTTCGTCGACAACCAGCTCGACCTCGGCACCGGCACCATCATCGGCCGCGCCGTGCTTCCGAACCCCGACCTCCTGTTGAGCCCGGGGCTGTTCGTGCGCCTGCGCCTCCCGGGCAGTGGAAATCACCAGGTGGTGCTGCTCCCCGACGATGCGATCGCGACCGACCTCGATCAGAAGTTCGTGTGGGTGGTCGACGCGCAGAACCGCGCGCAGTACCGCCGCGTCACGCTGGGCCCCCCGCACGACGGCCTGCGCATCATCCGCGAGGGTGTCGGCCCTGACGATCGCGTCGTCGTCGCCGGGCTCCAGCGCGTGCGCCTCGGCCTCGAGCTGGCGCCAGAGGAGCGTGCCCTCGCGACGCCTCCCACCGCCGCGCCCGCCACGGGCGGCGGCGGCTGAGCATGCGGTTTTCGCACTTCTTCATCGACCGGCCGATCTTCGCCGCCGTCCTCTCGATCGTGACCGTGATCGTGGGCGGGATCGCGTACGTCTCCCTGCCGGCCGCGCAGTATCCCGAGGTCGTACCGCCGACCATCGTCGTGCGCGCGTCCTACCCGGGCGCGCCGCCCGAGGTGATCGCCGCCACCGTCGCGACCCCGATCGAGCAGGAGGTGAACGGCGTCGAGGACATGCTCTACATGTCGTCGCAGAGCACGACCGACGGTGCGATGACCCTCACGATCACGTTCCGCCTCGGGACGGATCTCGACAAGGCGCAGGTGCTCGTCCAGAACCGCGTCTCGATCGCGGAGCCGCGGCTGCCCGAGGATGTACGGCGGATCGGCGTCACCACCGTGAAGACGTCGCCCGACCTGCTCATGGTCGTGCACCTGATCGCGCCCGAGGGACGGTATGATCAGCTCTACATCGGCAACTACGGGCTCACCCAGGTGCGCGACGTACTGGCCCGCATCGACGGCGTCGGCGACGTCAACATGTTCGGCCTGCGCGAGTACAGCATGCGCATCTGGCTCGATCCGGAGCGGATGGCGAGCCGGAGCATCACCGCCGGCGACGTCGTCGGTGCGCTGCGCGAGCAGAACGTGCAGGTCGCCTCGGGCGCGGTCGGCCAGGCGCCGCTCCCGAATGCCGTGGCGCTCCAGGTCCCGATCACCACGCTCGGCCGGCTGCTCACCCCCGAGCAATTCGAGCAGGTGGTGGTGAAGCGCGGCGACGACGGTCGCATCACGCGCGTGCGCGACGTGGCTCGCATCGAGCTCGGCGCGCGCGACTACTCCGTGAACAGCTACCTCGACAACCGGCCCGCGGTGGCCATGGCGATCGCGCAGCGCCCGGGCTCGAATGCGCTCGCGACGTCGGATGCGGTCGAGCGCACGATGGCGCAGCTCGCCCGCAGCTTCCCGGAGGGGATCGAGTACCGCATCGTCTACAACCCGACGATCTTCGTCCGCCAGTCGATCGAAGCCGTGATCCACACGCTCTACGAAGCCGTCGGGCTCGTCGTCCTGGTCGTCCTCGTCTTCCTGCAGACCTGGCGCGCGAGCCTGATCCCGCTCGTCGCCATCCCGGTCTCGCTCATCGGCACGTTCGCCGCCATGGCGGTGTTCGGCTTCTCGCTCAACATGCTGTCGCTGTTCGGGCTCGTGCTCGCGATCGGCATCGTCGTCGACGACGCGATCGTCGTCGTCGAGAACGTGGAGCGGCACATCGCCGCCGGCCTGGCCCCGCGCGAGGCGGCCATGCGCGCCATGGACGAGGTGACCGGCGCCGTGATCGCCATCGCCTTCGGTCTCACCGCGGTATTCGTGCCGACGGCGTTTCTCGGCGGCATCGCCGGGCAGTTCTACCGGCAGTTCGCGCTCACGATCGCGGCCGCGACGCTCCTCTCGGCCTTCAACTCGCTGACCCTCTCGCCGGCGCTCTGCGCGCTCCTGCTGCGCCCGCACGGCGGCGAGACGGACTGGTTCGAACGGCTGTGGCAGCGGGTGTTCGGCCGCTTCTTCGCGGCCTTCAATCGGGGTTTCGCGCGGCTCGGAACGGTCTACGGGGACGCCATCTGCTGGCTGCTGCGGCGAAGCGTTCTCGGGCTCGCCCTGTACGCGGTGCTCGTCGGCCTCGCCGGCGTGGGCTTCAGGACGATTCCGACCGGGTTCATCCCGGCGCAGGACAAGGGCTATCTGATCGTCGCGATCCAGCTCCCGGACGGCGCCTCGCTTTCGCGCACCGACGCGGTCGTGCGGCGTGCGTCCGAGATCATCCTCACGACGCCGGGCGTGCGCTTCGCCGTCGCCTTCGCCGGCTTCTCCGGAGCGACGCGCGCCAACAGCTCGAACGCGGGCGCGATCTTCGTGGGTCCCGTGCCGTTCGAGGAGCGCGTGCACGGCCCCACGGCCGAGGAGATTCGCAGCTCGCTGCAGCAGCGGCTGATGGCGATCGAGGAGGCCCAGCTTTTCGTCATCGCGCCGCCGCCGGTGCAGGGGCTCGGGACGGCCGGCGGCTTCAAGCTCCTGGTGCAGGACCACACGGGACGCGGCGCCCGCGCGCTCCAGGAGAGCACCGACGAGCTGGTGGCGGCGGCGCGCGCCGATCCGACCCTCACGAGCGTCTTCACGACCTTTCGCGCGTCGACGCCGCAGCTCTACGCCGACATCGACCGCGTGAAGGCCGAGAAGCTGGGCGTGTCGCTGGCCTCGGTCTTCGACACGCTGCAGACCTACCTCGGCTCCACCTACGTGAACGACTTCAACGTCTTCGGCCGCACGTTCCAGGTCCGGGCGCAGGCCGAGGGCGGCTTCCGCACCGAGGACGACGACATCGCACGCCTGAAGACGCGGAACGCCGCCGGGCAGATGGTGCCGCTCGGCTCGGTGCTCGACGTCAAGTGGCGGAGCGGTCCGGACCGCGTGGTGCGCTACGACATGTTCCCGGCCGCCGAGGTGCAGGGCGACGCGGCGCCGGGCGAGAGCGAAGGGACGGCGCTCGACACGATGGAGCGGCTGGCCGCGCAGAAGCTCCCGGACGGCTTCGGCATCGAGTGGACCGACCTCGCCTATCAGGCCCGCCTCGCCGGCAACACGGCGCTGTTCGTCTTCCCGCTTTGCGTGCTCTTCGTCTTCCTCGTCCACTCGGCGGAGTACGAGAGCTGGTCGCTGCCGCTGGCGATCATCCTCATCGCGCCGGTGTGCCTGCCGTTCGCGCTGCTCGGGGTGTGGCTGCGGGGCATGGACAACAACCTCATCACGCAGATCGGCTTCGTCGTGCTGATCGGTCTCGCGGCGAAGAACGCCGTCCTCATCGTCGAGTTCGCGAAGCAGCAGGAGGAAGAGGGTCGCAACCGGTTCGATGCGGCGATCGAAGCCTGCCGGCTCCGGCTCCGGCCGATCCTCATGACCTCGTTCGCGTTCATCCTGGGCGTGCTGCCCCTCGCCCGCGCGACGGGCCCCGGCGCCGAGATGCGCCAGGCGCTCGGCACCTGTGTCTTCGCCGGCATGCTCGGCGTGACGGTGATGGGACTCTTCCTCACGCCGACGTTCTACGTCGTGCTGCGCGGCATCACCGAGTGGCGCCGCGCGCGCGCCGGGCGTGTGGCGGGGCCGGTCGGCTCTCCGGCGCCGCCGGCTCCCTGATCGGGAGCAGCACGCGGGCGTCTTGCGGCCGCGGGCCAGATGCTCGAACGTCCGCTACCGTGGTGGATGGATGATCCTCAACTTCGTCCCGGCCGCCCTCGTCGGGATCTTGTTGGCGCTGCTCGGGCTCCGGCTCGTCGTGCGCTCCACTGCGGATCTCCCCCCATCCGCCAAGAGTCAGCATCTCGTGTTCGGCCTGGCGGCTCTCGGCTTCGGTCTGTGGATCCTCTACCTGCCAGCCAGGGTTCTCTGGGCGAGCCTCGTCGAATCGATGACGCGCATGCCCGTGCACTAGGAGGCCGAGCCAAGACTACGTCTTGGCTCGGGGTAGGACGCGAGTGTGTCGCCTTCGTGGCACGCGCGACCGGCATGCCGCGGCAAGCCAAGCTGGCGCGGCAGAACAGGTCCGCACGACAAGCCGCCGCAGTCATCGCAAGAGAACGAGTCTTGGGTCAGGCTCCTGACGTGGTGCGCGCGTCAGGACGGTCGCGCGGCCGGCAGCGTCTCCTCGATCCGCCGCGCCAGCTCGGCGAGCGCGCGGCTCAAGGCAGCGACCGCCGCCTCCCGCGACCGGCCCGCCGCCGGTTCGGTGAGCGTCGTGCGATCGCTGCGCCGCACCGCGCCCGTGCGCGGGTCGACGAGCGACCAGGCCGCGTCCAGGTGTCCGGTGCCGTCGTGGTCGCTCTCGAAGACGAGGAGGTTCACGCGCACCACCACGTCGAGCGGCGTGGTCGGGTACCAGGGATACGTCACCACCGACAGCCTCCCGGCCGCGCCGAGGTCCTCGGCGAGCACGCGTGGGACTTGCAACGCGAGCGGCGCGGCCCAGCGGTCGTAGCCGGCATAGTCGACGCGATTCGCGTCGACGCGCGTCGCGAGCAACGGCTGGTCGAGATAGGCGGGGATGTCGACCGGACCCAAGCCGACGCGAAGGGCCTGCGGCGCGGGCGGCGCCGCGGCGGTCGACGAGAGCGTATAGAAGCGATCGCTGCGGAGCCCGCAGCCCGCGGCGGCGAGCAGCGCGATCGAGACGACGACGATGGAGTGTCGGGCACGACGCATGAAAAGCTCCTCGATGGTCAGCGTCCGAAGATGAGCGAGTTCGGCTTCCGATCGAGCTCGTCCGCGAGGACGCGGATGCTCCTGGCCGCGTCCCCGACCTCGGCGAGCGTGCGGGAGAAGTCGACGACGAACGGGGCGCTCGGTTCGACCAGGCGCTGCACGGAGACGAGCGACTTGTCCAGACCCTCGAGCGCGATCTTGGCCTGGGCGAGCGCGGCCCGCAGGTCCTTCATCGTCGGCTGGACCTGCGGCTGCAGCGAGTCCGTCACGCCGCGGATCGATGCGAGCGTCTTGTGCAGCTCCGCGATCGAGCGTTCGAGGTCGGGCGAGCGCGTGAGCTGGCTCACGCCGTCGAGCGCGTTGCGGGCCGAGGTCATGAGCGCGTCGATGTCGATGGCGTCGATCCGGCGCATGACCTTCTCGAAGCTGGCGAAGACCTTCTCGAGGGTGGTGGGGACGGTCGGGATCTCGAGGTCCGGACCGTCGACCGGGAGCACCCGTACGACCTCGGTGTCGGGGAAGAAGTCGAGCCCCACGTAGAGGACGCCCGTCACCAGGCTCTGCGTCTCGAGCCGCGCGCGCAGCCCGAGCTTGACGAGCTCCTCCAGACCCTCCTTGGTGCCGATGGCGTGGGCGCGTGTCGCGCCGAGCTGGAGCAGGCGCCTCTCGTCGACCTCGATGAACACCGGCAGGCGGACGAGGGCCTGATCCAGGTTCTGCTCGCGGTAGCGCAGCAGCATCTCGGTCACCTGCCCGATCTGCACGCCGCGAACCTTGACCGGGGCGCCCGGATTGAGCCCCTCCACCGAGCCGGGGAAGAAGCAGACGAAGGCCTGGCGCTGGGCGAAGAAACGACCCGATCCGAGGATCGCGACGGCGGCGAGCGCGAGGATCGCGGCCCCCAGGACGAAGATGCCGATGAGCGCCGGGTTGGCCTTGCGTCCGCGGCTCATGGCGTCGCTCGCTCGTCCTGGTCGTCTGCCCCGCGCGTGAGGAACCGGTGCACGTTCGGGTTGGGTGGATGGTCGCGCAGGTCGCGCGGATTTCCGTGGGCCGTCATGGTGCGCACCTCGGTGTCGAGGAAGATGCAGTCGTCGCCGATCCCGAAGATGCTCGGCAGCTCGTGCGACACCATGACGACGGTGGCGCCGAGGCTGTCGCGCAGCGACAGGATGAGGTCGTCCAGCAGCTTCGAGCTGATCGGATCGAGCCCGGCCGACGGCTCGTCCAGGAAGAGCACCTCGGGATCGAGCGCGATGGCGCGCGCGAGGCCGGCGCGCTTCTGCATGCCGCCGCTGATCTCCGACGGGAAGTGGTCTTCGAAGCCGCGCAGGCCGACGAGCGCCAGCTTCAGCGCCGCGACCTCGCGGATCTCGTCCGGTCCGAGATCGGTGAACTCGCCGAGCGGCAGGCCGATGTTCTCGGTGAGCGTCAGGGCGCTCCAGAGCGCGCTGCTCTGGAACAGGATGCCGAACCTGCGCCGCAGCACGTCCCGCTCCTCCGGCGAGGCCGCGGTGAAGTTCGTGGAGCCGTACGAGATCGTACCCCGGGCGGGCTCGTTGAGGCCGATCATGTGGCGGAAGAGCGTGCTCTTCCCGCAACCGCTGCCGCCGATGATGAAGAAGATGTCGCCGCGACGGATCGTGAAGTCGAGGTCGCGCATGACGACGAAGCTGCCGAACGCCATGGTGAGGTTCGTGACGGTGATGTGCGGTTCGCGCTGCGTCGCCATCAGATTCCCAGGATGTTGGTCAGGACGGCGAAGATGCCGTCGGCGACGATGATCCACACGATGCCGAGCACGACCGCCGAGGTCGCCGCCTGACCGACGGCGGCGGCGTCGCGCCCGCAGGTCATGCCGCGCAGGCAGCCGGCGAGCGCGACCAGCACGCCGAAGATCAAGCTCTTGCCGATGCCGAGACCGATGTCGACGAGATCGATTGCCCCGAACGTTTCGACCCAGTACTGCGTCGGGCTCTGCCCGAGCAGGTTGATCGCCACGGTTGCCCCGCCGAGGATGCCGATCAGATCGGCGTAGCAGCACAGCAGCGGCATCATGAGCGACAGGGCGAGCATGCGTGGCAGGACGAGGAAGTCCATCGGTGGCACGCCCATGGTCGAGAGCGCCTCGATCTCCTGATTGACGTTCATGGTGCCGAGCTCGGCTGCGAAGCCCGAGCCGGTCCGGCCGGCCATGATGATGCCGGTCATGATGCAGCCGAGCTCGCGCACGGTCGCGATCGCGACCAGGTCGGCGACGTAGATGCCGGCGCCGAACTTCTGGAGCTGCACCGCTCCTACGAAGGCGATGATGAGCCCGACCAGGAAGTTGATGAGCGTGACGATGGGGAGCGCGTCGGCGCCGCAGTCCTGGATGACGAGCGCCAGATCACGCCAGCGGAAATTTGCCTGCCCGCGCAGGAGGCGCCCGAAGGACAGCGTCGCCTCGCCCACGAACGCGACCGCGACGCGTGCCCCGGCCGAGGCCTCGATGGCCCACGTTCCGAGGCGGACCAGCAGGGACGGCGCCGTGTCCGCGGCGCGCGCGCCCTCCTTCTCGGGGACCGCTTCGGCGAGAGCCAGTATGCGCTTCAGCCCGTCGGGCAGCGCGTCGCGCCGGACCTGGACGCCGACTCCGGCGCAGAGACGGCTGATGCGCTCGACGATCGTGACGGCGGCGCTGTCCCAGGCAGCGAGGTTCTTCGCGTCGAAGACGACGGCGGCTGGTCTGGGTCCGCGCGCGAGCGCGTCCTCCACCGGCCGCGTCGAAGGGAGACCCGTCCGCAGGTTCCAATGTCCCGCCAGGCGGACGACGAGGGTTCCGTCCGGTCCGCGCTGTGCGTCGAGGAGGGCTTCACCTGCCATCGGCCACCGAGCAGCTCACATCCGCCAAGTGACCCTGCGGCGGCAAGACACCCCCCGCCATCGCACCTTTCACTCCGGTAGGGCGACGAAGCCGAAGAAGGCCAGGGTGTCCGCATCGGGGTCCCCGAAGTAGACCCTATAGATCGCCTTGATCTCGCCCGAGCGGTACAGCCGGCTGAGCGTGCGATCGACGACGAGGCGGAAGTCGTCGTCGTCGCGGGCGAGGGCGAGAGCAATGGGCTCGTAGGTGTACTGGCGATCGAGGACCACGAGGTCGCCGGCCGCCTGGCTGCCCGCCGCCGCGTTCAGCAGGATCGAGCGGTCGCCGAACAGGGCGTCCGTGGTGCCGGCCACGACCCGGGCGACGCCCTCCTGGTACGTCTTCACCGGGACGATCTCTGCGTTCAGCTTGAGCTCCTCGTGGTTCTGCGCCAGCCACGTCTCCGCGGTCGTCCCGGACTGGGCCGACAGCACCCGCTTCTCGAGCCCCTGACCCAGCCAGGCACGCCACAGTGGCTGGGAGGGCGGCTCCCGCCCCTCGAGCGCCGCCTTCAGGCGATCGGGGCAATTTTCTCGGACGAGGGCGCCGATGCCGCTCGGGAAGATCGGGATGGAGAAGTCGACGCTCTTCCTGCGCTCGAGCGTGGCCGTGGAGGCGCCGCAGAGGAGGTCGAGCCGCCCGTCCTTCACCGCGTCGAACCGGTCCTCGCTCGTGAGCCTCACCGGCTGGATCGCGATCCGGTCGAGACCGAGGTCCGCCTTGAGCCCGTCGACGATCCGCTGGCAGAGGGCCACGGAGTAGCCGGCGATCTGCCCCGACTCGTCGAGGTACGAGAACGGTCGCGCGTCGGTCCGATAGCCGATGCGCAGCTTGCCCAGATCGCGCACGCGATCGACGGTGCCCGCTCCTGCCGGATCGGCGGTCGCGAAGAGCAGGAGCGCCAGCGCGGCCGCCGCGGCGGCGCGACGCAGCGACCAGCTCGGAATCGGCTTCGAGGGGGGTGGCCCTCGGAACGCGCAGGCTTTCACTCGCGACCTCCGTCCCGACGAGCGGTCAGGACACGTCGGGCACGACTTTGAACGAGTAGGGTCGCTTCGGAACCTTGCCCGTCTTCCGCTTCGGCAGCTTCACCTTCTCCCGCGGCGGCGATTTGTACGGGACCTGCTTCAGGATGTGCGAGATGACGTTGAGGCGCGCGCGTCGCTTGTCGTCCGAGTGGGCAACGTACCACGGCGCCCACCTGGTGTCGGTGGCGCGGAACATGTCGTCGCGTGCGCGCGTATAGTCGTCCCACCGGGTGTACGACTTGACGTCCATCGGCGAGAGCTTCCAGATCTTGCGGCCGTCGTCGATGCGATCCTCGAGCCGGCGCGTCTGCTCGTCCTGCGACACCTCGAGCCAGTACTTGAGGAGGACGATGCCGGATTGCACCATAAACCGCTCGAACAGTGGCGCGACCTTGAGGAACCCATCGACCTGCTTCTTGGTGCAGAAGCCCATCACGCGCTCCACGCCGGCGCGGTTGTACCAGCTCCGGTCGAAGATCACGATCTCGCCCGCGGCGGGAAAGTGCGGCAGGTAGCGCTGCACGTACATCTGGGACTTCTCTCGGTCGGTCGGTGCCGGCAGCGCGACGACGCGGAACACGCGCGGGCTCACGCGCTCGGTGATCGCCTTGATGACGCCACCCTTGCCGGCACCGTCGCGTCCCTCGAACACGAGGCAGATCTTGAGCCCCTTGTGCTTCACCCACTCCTGGAGTCGCACGAGCTCGACGTGGAGCTTGCGGAGCTTGCGCTCGTACTGCTTGCGCTTGAGCGTGCCGTCGTCTTCGTTCTTCTTGCGCATGTCCTTGTGACGTCCCACGTAGCCTCCTCGCGCGATCGGTGTGCGGACGTTCTCGCAGGATCGCTGGTCGGACGGCAACCCGGTAGTGTCGCGAGCCCCGGCGTTGATCGAGGGTGAGGTCGTCGGGTCGATCGTCAACGGACGGCGTCGAGCGTTACGTGGCGGTGCGCCCGCTCGAAGGCCAGGCGCTCGTTCCGATCGTTCCACCGTTGCCCGACGATCTTGCGCATCACGCCGTCGACGTTGCGGAGCACCAGGATGTTGTAGAACGCCGCGAGCACGTCGCGCGGCGTGCCGGGCCACGTGCGGAGCGAGAGCGAGAAGCCGATGTCGTCGTAGAGCACGTAGTGCCAATAGCCGGAGGGGATGTAGAGCGCGTCGCCGTGTCCGAGCTCCGCGATCTCCCCCCGGGCCTGTCCGAGCGCGGGGAACTTCTCGTAGTCGGGCGCTTCCGGCGCGACGTCGAATATCGTGCTGAACGAGAACGGCACGCGATAGAGATGCGGCGTCTGTTCCGGGGCGAAGAGGATCACGCGCTTCCGTCCGCCGAAGTGGCAGAGGAAGGTGTGGGCGAGGTCGATGTCGAAGTGCATCTGCACGCGGGCGCCTCGCCCGCCCACGAACAGCACGGAGAGCGGCTTCGCGTACCGAACGCCGACGTCCGGGTAGGCGAAGTCGGGGATCAGCTCGGGCAGCTCGGTCATCACCCGCAGGAAGAAGATCCGCAGATCGCTTTGGCCGGCGCGGAGGCGCTCCAGGAATTCGCCGAGCGGCATGCGTGCGGCGGCGGCGTGCTGGTGCTGGCGGCCGCGAGCCGGGCGGCTGTCGTAGACGGGAATCCGTCGCTCCTCGGCGACGCTCTTCAGGTAGTCGATCGACCACCTCGTCCGCGCGGGCCACGAGCGGGTGAGCTCCTCGAGCACGACCGGCCGGCGCGGACTCCGGTACCGGTCGAGAAACGACCGCCGCGAGATCGTGCCGACGCGCTCGACGGGCGAGAGGCTCAGCATGGGTCCGCCGACGCCGCGACGAGGCGGCCGTGAACTGCGTCGACGCGCCGGTTGAAGTGGAGCCGAGGGGCATCGAACCCCCGACCTCTAGAGTGCGATTCTAGCGCTCTCCCAGCTGAGCTACGGCCCCACACCGGACGGCAGGATGACGATCGAGAGGCCCGGTCATAGCCAGGGCTCCGTACCGCGTCAACCGCGGCGGCTCAGGAGTGCTTCTGCTTGCGATACGCGGTGAACGTCTTGTCGCTCTCGAAGTAGAGCACCTTGCCGTCCGGCTTGGCGCCGATGACCGCCTTGGCCTTGTCGACGGGCTTGCCGGAGACGGGATCGGTCGCCGTGCGCAGCGACGGGTCCTGCGCGAGACGGCCTTTGCACATCTCGCAGCAGCCGAAGTACGTCTTGCCGTCGACCGCGACGGGGATCTGATCCTTCGGGAAGAGCGTGTTGTTCACCATGCACACGCGTTTCGCCGGAACCTTCTCGACGGGCTCCGCGAACGACGGGGGTGCCGCGAACAGCGTCGCGAGCGCGGCGGCGAGCACGAGGATCGATCGGCGTGACGGCATGCGAAAAGACTAGCGCGCCTGCCAGGGAGTCCCAAGCGGGCGGCGCTCGGCCGCCTTCGGCTTGCGCGCCCCCCACCCGCCGCCGCGCGCCCACCCGTGGCGCGACGGCGGGACGGGCAGCTCGAGCCGGCGGCGCGCCTCGTCGGCCATCTTCTCGGCGCGCAACACGTCCGTTGCACGCGGTGATTCAGGTC
>Ga0335084_10005055_pt1 | contig 13011 bp, 7 predicted proteins | sample Lox_Sample_44_FD_206721 | JGI IMG/M metagenome (GOLD analysis project Ga0335084, IMG submission 206721) | Soil microbial communities from Loxahatchee National Wildlife Refuge, Florida, United States - Lox_Sample_4.4 | ecosystem: Environmental > Terrestrial > Soil > Wetlands | place: USA: Florida... | reverse complement strand
GAGGCGCTGTCGCCGTCGCCCACGATCAGGTGGTTGAAGAATTGCCGGTGGGCATCGATGTGGCGGTCGGCGTTCATCGCCACGAAGCCCAAGTGCTGCAGGAAGCCCGGGTAGACGCGGCGCATGTAGCCGGGATAGTTGAACGGCACCCGGTGGATCACTTTGTCCTCGAACCAGGAGTGCGAGCGCCCCATGGCGAACTCGTTGACCACCGTCGGGCTGCGGCGCGTATCGATGGGGCCGCCCATCATCACCATGGTCCTGGGCAGAGCCGGGTCGTTCGACTGGGCGAGCAGCGAGACCGCAGCGAGCACAGGCACCGTCGGCTGGCACACCGACATCACGTGCAGCCCGGGGCTGAGCAGGTGAATGAACTCGATGCAGTAGTCGACGTAGTCGTCCAGATGGAAGGGGCCTTGAGACAGCGGCACCTGGCGCGCGTCGACCCAGTCGGTGATGTACACGTCGAAGTCCTGCAGCGTCGTCCGGACGGTGTCGCGCAGCAGGGTCGCGTGATGGCCCGACAGCGGGGCGAAGATCAGCAGCTTCGGGCCCGGCTTGTCCATCGCCTTGCGGAAGCGCTGGAGGATGCAGAACGGCTTCTTGAGCACCGGCTCGATGCTCACAGGCACCTGCTCGCCGGCCACCTGTACGTGGTCGATACCCCAGGCCGGCTTCTCGTAGGAACCCATCACGCGCGCCAGCAGCTCATGGCTGGCGGCGAAGGTGCGGCTCAGAGGATGGTAGGCGAAGGGGCTGTAGGGATTGGTGAACAGCTTCCGGTTGGTGTCGGCCCAGGCCACCAGCGGCGCCGTCATCCTCTTGTGCAGCTCGTGCAGTTCGTAGAGCATTCGCACCTCGTCCGAAAACTCTGCGCCGGCAAAATATGCCGACATCGCACCACATCTAGCAGTTTCCGTGCCGCAGCACGCACCCTCTCGGAGCACTGCATCCCAGCGACACAAGGACCAGGAGGGGACGCTGCCGCTCCGAAACCCGCGCACCGAACCGTCCGGATGGATCACCGCTCTCACCGGACTGTCATGCTCGGCCGGACGAAATGTAAAGACCCGCCGATAACGCGTCAAGTGCGTACGTCACACTTACGGCATGCGGGCTGGAGCTTTGAGGCCCGTGCGTCGCGACCTCAGTCCCAGTCGATCGCAAGCGGCGGCTCTTGCATCGCGGCCACTTGCTCGCGTAACGCGAGGATGTGGTCCTGCCAGTAGCGTTGCGTGTTGAACCACGGAAAGTTCACCGGGAACGCGGGGTCGTCCCAGCGTCGGCCCAGCCAGGCGGCGTAGTGGGTAAGGCGCAGGGTGCGAAGCGCTTCGATCAGGACCAGCTCGCGTGCATCGAAATCCTGGAAGTCGCGGTAGCCGCGCAGCAGGGTCCCGAGCTGCCGCTGCATCGACTCCCGCTCTCCGGAGAGCAGCATCCACAGGTCCTGGACGGCCGGTCCCATGCGGGAGTCGTCGAGGTCGACGAAGTGGGGGCCGTCGGCGTCCCACAGCACGTTGCCGGCGTGGCAGTCGCCGTGCAGGCGGATGAGGCGGATCTCGCCGGCCCGTTCGAAGCATCGACGCACCTGCGCCAGCACCTCGCGCACGAGCGTCTCGTAGGCAGGCACGAGGTCGGCAGGAATGAACCCGCGCTCCAGGAGAAACGCGCACGGCTCGTCTCCGAAGCCCGCGACGTCCAGAGTGGGACGATGCCGGAAGGGCTGCAGGGCTCCCACCGCGTGGATACGGCCGATGAAACGGCCCATCCATTCCAGCGTGAGCTCCTCCTCCAGGTCCGGTGCGCGGCCCCGCTGCCGCGGGGCGAGCGAGTACAGAAACCCGTCGTGCTGGTGCAAGGTCTCGCCGCCGGCACCGATCAGCGGGGCAACCACGGGCAGCTCCGCGGCCGCCAGCTCCAGCGCAAACGCATGTTCCTCGCGGATCGCCTGCGCCGACCATCGAGCCGGGCGGTAGAACTTCGCCACCAGCGGGGCCGCCTCCTCGATCCCGACCTGGTAGACGCGGTTCTCGAAGCTGTTCAGGGGAAACAAGCGGCCGTCGCAGCGGTAGCCGCATCGCTCCACGGCCGCGAGGATGACATCGGGCGTTAATGCATCGTAGGGATGGCTACTGCTCTGCGAGGCATCGGGCATGGCCGCATTGTAGCCCCGCGCGGGATCCGCCCACCCGGCCGGTCATGGCGCGCGCGGCGTCCAGGTCGGACGCCCGTCATCGGCGCGTTCCGGGTTGGCGCCTGGGGCTGGACATGCGGACTGCATCGGACCGACTAAGGGCGCAGTGGGAAGCGTCCGAGCTGAAACTCGGCTTCGGTCCCGAGCGACTCGACCAGCTCCACGCTTTCGAGCCGGCACTCCCGAAGCAGCTCGAGCATGCCGGCGAGGACTTGCGGGATGTGGTCCAGCGGATGCAGCCGGAACAGGTGGGACACGGCATGCGCGATGTCGAGCTGCGACTCCAGCCGCACGCCGATGGCGCTCGGCCGCAGTCCGGCGAGCTTCACTCGAGGCTCGCCTTCGGTGGAGCGAAACTGCCGCACCGTGCGTGAAAGGAACGCCTGCAGTGCGACCTCCTCGCGCGCGCTGCTGCCGGCGTAGTGGGCGCCCAGCCACCCCTGCGGCGGCCGCGGGATCGGCAGCAGCGACAGCCCGCTGCGGCCGAGCTGCGCAATCAGCTCGCGAGCGAGCGGCATCCCCCAGCGCGCGATATCGGCGGCAGTGGACACGAACGAGGGAGCTTGCGCACCGCTCGCCGCGATGCCGGTCAGGAAGCGCAGCTCCACCTGTTCCTGCGCACTGTCGAGTGCGATCGGCGCGGGAGGCAGCTCCCATTGAGCGAGCGGCGCGCCGGCCTCCACAGCGCGCAAGCGAGCGAAGAGATCGGTGAACGAGGAGCCGAGCAGCGATTGGCTCGAGCAAAGAGCCGTGTTGATCCCGAAGTTACAGGTGCGGCCCAAGGCCCCGGCATCTCGCAGCATTCGCTCCAGCCGGGAGGGCTGCGCAACCACGCCGGAGACCTCGGTGCCCGCCGCCCCGCCCACGACCAACACGACCGGGATGGCGAATACGGCAGCCGCCAGCGGTGCATGCGGCTCCGGCGCGCTCAGCACCCGATCGAGCGCCTCCCAGAGACAACGGCCGGCCGCGGGACTCGGAACGCGTTCGATCAGCTCGCGTATGCTGCGCTCGTCTGCGCCGACGAGCCGGTTGCGAAGTTCCCGTCCCAGCCGCTCGTTGAGCGGGATGCGCTGAGTCGAGTCCGCACCATCGGCGCATTCGATCGCGAGCCTGACCAGCGGCTCGGACTCGGGTGCTGCAAAGCAGCGAGGGTCGGGCAAGGACGGCATGGGCGCGACCGGATTGTGTCACAGCCGCATGCGTGAGACGATGACGGCGCGGTGCGTGACAACTTTTGTCTTGACAGCCGCCGTTTAGGTGCTAGACCTAATTAGGGCGTTCGATCGCGATGCGAGGTGTCCGCCCTAACAGGACCTGTTAACGAATGGAAGAATGGGGGAGTTGCACAGATGAGTGAAAGACCAGCAGGATGGTTATCTGATCGCGAGTTGCAAGAGGTGGAGCCCGCCGAGCAGGAGAAATTCCGCTCACCGGTGCCCACGCAAGTCGTGTCCAACGGCGAATACAACCCGTTGCCTCAGACCGAGAAGCAGCGCCAGGTCGAGGGCCTCATCAAGGAATACGCCGACAAGTATTCGAGACACCAGGGCATCGACCGCCGCGCGTTCCTCAAGTCGGCGTCGGGATTTGCCGCTGCGTTCCTGGCCATGAATCACGTGTTCGGGCCGATCTGGGACGTGTCGGAAGCCGAAGCCGCCGACAAAGACATGGCCGACGAACGCGCCAAGAGGCTCTCCGGCCAGTTCATCTTCGACGACCAGACGCACTTCGTGCGCGACGATTTCGATAAGGAAGGGCTTCTCGGCCTGGGCAAGTATGCCGTCGAGCACTGGAACCCGAAGATGGCTGAAACGCCGATGACCCTGGCGCGTTACAAGTTCGAGAACTATCTGAAGGAGATCTACCTGGACAGCGACACCAAGGTCGCGCTGCTGTCCACCGCGCCGTTCGACGACCCGACCTGGTGGCTGCTCTTCAACTACCAGATCCGGGATGCGCGCGCGGCGATCAACAAAGTGGCGGGCACCAAGCGCATGTTCGGCCATTCCGTCTTCACGCCCGGACAAGCCGGATGGATGGAGCAGGTGGACATCGCCATCGCCGAGTACCATCCGGACTCCTGGAAGGGCTACACCATCGGCGACCCGCTCTCGCCCAGCTCCAAGGGCACGGCCTGGCGGTTGGACGACGAGAAGCTCGTCTATCCGTTCTACGAGAAGGCGGTCAAGTCCGGCATCCGGAACATCTGCATCCACAAGGGCCTGTTGCCGAAGGACTATGAGCAGTCCTGGCCCGGCGTTTGGAAGTATGCCACCGTCGACGACCTGCGCAAGGCCGCGACAGACTGGCCGCAGCTCAACTTCATCATCTACCACGGCGCGCTGCGTCCCTTCCTGGAAGACCCGGCCTATGAGCTGGGGCTGTTCGAGGAGACCGGCGAGCTCCGCTGGGTGACCGATCTCGCGAAGATGGGCGATCTGAAGAACGTCTACGGCGAACTGGGCACCACCTTCGCGACCTGTGCGGTGGCCAACCCGCGCATGGCGGCCGCAGTCGTCGGTTCGCTGGTCAACGGACTGGGCGCCGATCATGTGGTCTGGGGCAGCGACTCGGTATGGTATGGCTCGCCGCAGTGGCAGATCGAAGCGTTCCGCCGCCTGGAGATCCCCGCCGACATGATGCAGAAGCAGGGCTGGAAGACCGCTCTGGGCGGCTCGGACAGCGCGGTGAAGCGCATGATCTTCGGCGAGAACTCCGCGCGCCTGTACCACTACAAGATCGCCGACGCTTACGACAAGCTGCAAAACGACAAGCTCGCGCAGATGAAGCAGGCCTATCAGGATGCCGGCGCCGAGCGCAACAACGCCTTCTACGGCTACGTCGGAAAGAAGGTCACCGCCTAGAGCGACTCGTCGCTGCGGTATGGAAACCGGGGGCGGATGCCCCCGGTTTTTTTTGGGGATTCAGCCGGCCTCGCATCGCACTCGGGGCGGTTTTTTCGGTAATGTGCGCGGATGACCGCACGGGTTCGCGGTGGAAGGTCCGCGCCGCTTCGAGTGCTCGCCGTCAGCGCTCTGGCCGCGCTTGTGCCTTCCGGCTTCACGGCGCAAGGCGACCTTGCCGCCACCGTGCGCAGCGGCTCGGGCTTCGCCATCTCGCACGCGGTCCGGATCGTCACCAATGCGCACGTGGTGGACAACTGCAGGGAGCTTCGCGTCGTCGCCGGCAAGCGGCAAGCGCCTGCAACGGTGAGTGCATTGGACCGCGAGGCCGACCTCGCGCTGCTCGACACGACCCTGGCGGTCAGCGGAACGCTCGCGTTGCGCGGCGGCCCGGAGCTGCGGCTCGGCGAGAGCGTGATCGTCTTCGGCTTCCCGCTCGCAAGCTCGCTCTCCCACGAAGGGAATCTGACCACCGGCAACGTGAGCGCACTGGCGGGCCTGCGCGATGATCCCAATTACATTCAGATCACGGCCCCCGTTCAGCCGGGCAACAGCGGCGGGCCCGTGTTGGATCAGGGTGGGACGGTGATCGGCGTGGTGACTGCGAAGCTGGACGCTCTCAGCGTGGCCAAGTTCACCGGGGACATTCCACAGAACGTCAACTTCGCGGTCAAGCTCGAGTCGCTGAAGGGCTTCCTCGACGCTCACCGGGTACGCTATGACACGGTGCTCTCCGGTCCAAGCCTGCCGCCGGCCGATGTTGCACAGGCGGCGAAAGCAGCGAGCGTACGCATCCAGTGCACGTCGAGCGACAAGACGACCGCGGGCGCCGAGACCGCGCGCGCATCTCCCGGCGCCGAGCCGGCGGCGCCATTGCCGGTGCCCGCACCCGGAGCAGTCGCGCCGGGCCGGCCGATGCCGCTACCTCCGGCCCCCGGCCAGCCGCCGGCGCCGGACCAGGTTCAGTTGCTGGAGGTGCGCACGCCCTACCCCGCCGCAGCACCGGCGCTACGCGAGCTGGTGCTCGTCAACCGCTCCCCCTATAGCGTGCTGGAGGTTACCCTGGGCTGGTCGGAGGGCTCGGGTACGGCCCGCTGCCCGGGCTCAACGGCCACGTACCGGGGGACGCAGCAGCTGTTCGTCAGCCTCGCGCCGGGACAAACGACGACCGCGATCGGAGAGTTCTCCCCGCGGGCGAGCGTCTTCTGCGTGCTCGCCGCCCAGTTCCTCCCTCCCAGCCGCTAGCCGCCGCATGCCGGCGGCATCGCCGCTCTCGCCCGCGGCCAGACTCACGCGCGGAAGAGCTCGACCAGCTTGTGGCTCGTCAGCGGGGCGCTGAAGTGGTAGCCCTGTCCGCTGGCGCAGCCATGCGCCTTGAGGAAGTTCAACTGCTCTTCGGTTTCCACCCCCTCGGCGATGGTGGAGTGCTTGAGGCTGTGCGCCATGGTGATGATGGCGGTGACGATCGCCGCGTCGTCGGGATCGGTGGCGATGTCGCGCACGAACGTGCGGTCGATCTTCAATCCGTCGATCGGGAAGCGCTTGAGATAGGCGAGCGAGGAGTAGCCCGTGCCGAAGTCGTCGATGTGAATCGCCAGGCCCATGTCCTTGAGGCGATGCAGCGTGCGGGCCGCGGCGTCCGGTTCCTCCATGAGCACGCTTTCCGTCAGCTCCACGGCCAGGCGCGCCGGATCGACGCCCGAGCTCTCGACGGTGCGCCGGATCATGTTCACCAGGTCCGGGCTGCGAAACTGGCGCGCCGAAACGTTGACGGACACGGTTCCGTCCGGCGGCATGGCGTCGCCCCAACTCTGCACTTGCCGGCACACCTCTTCGAACACCCACTGCCCGATCGGCACGATCAGGCCCGTGTCCTCCGCCACGGGGATGAAGGCGTCGGGCGAGATCGACTCGGCGTCCGGCCGCTCCCAGCGCAGCAGGGCCTCCGCGCCCTGGATGTGGCCGTCCGTGAGGTCGACCTGAGGCTGATACACGAGGCGGAATTCGCCGCGCTCCAGCGCGCGCCGCAAGCCGGACACGAAGAACAGCCGCTCGAACGCGCGCGTATTCATCTCTTCGCGGAAGAACTGGAAGCTGTTCTTGCCCTGCTCCTTGACCTTGTACATCGCGGTGTCGGCGTTCTTCACCAGCTCGGAGATGGTCTTGCCGTCGGTCGGGTAGACGCTGATGCCGATGCTGCCGGTTACGAAGATCTCCTGGCCGCTGATGTGATACGCCTCGGAGATCACCCGCTCCACGCGCTGCGCGGTTCCGGTCAGCCCTTCCGGGTCGCCGATGTCCTCCACGAAGATGGTGAACTCGTCGCCGCCTAGCCGGCAGACCGTGTCCTCTTGCCGCATGCAGCTCTTCAGCCGCCGGGCTACCTCGACCAGCAGCAGGTCGCCCACGTCATGCCCGAGCGTGTCGTTGATGACCTTGAAGTTGTCCAGGTCGATGAAGATCACCGCCACCCGCTGGTGGTGGCGCGCGGCCTTCTCCATGCCGACCTTGAGCCGCCCGTAGAACAGGTTGCGATTCGGCAGCCCGGTGAGCGCGTCGTAGTTCGCGAGGTACTCCAGCTGCTGCTGGGATTCCTTGATCGCCGAGATGTCCCGCAGCACCGCCACGTAGTTGATGACGGCCCCGTGGTGGTCTTTCAGCGCCGAGATCGTGAGCAAATGGGGCTGGATCGCACCCGAGCGCGTGCGGTTCCAGATCTCGCCTTGCCAGCGCCCGTATTCCTGGATCGTGCGGTGCATCTCATCGAAGTACTTGCGGTCGTGACGCCCGGAGCCGAGCAGGTTCGGGCGCTTCCCGAGCACCTCGTCGCGCCCGTATCCCGTCACGTCGGTGAACGCACGGTTGACCGCGATGATGCGCTCCTGATCGTCGGTGATCACGATGCCCTCGGCGGTGCTCTCGAACACGCGCGCGGCCAGACGCAGCTCGTCCTCGGTCTGCTTCTGCGCGGTGATGTCCATCTGCGTCCCGGCGGCCCGTGTCGCTCGCCCGTTGGCGTCCCACGCCAACACCTTGCCTCGCACCAAGACCCAGCGCCAGTCGCCATTGCAGTGACGCATGCGCACCAGCACCTGGATCGTCTCGCGCCGGGCCTTGAATCCGCTCACCAGCTGCTGCCAGGCCTCGCGCCGGTCTTCCGGGTGCATCATCTCGTTCCAGAACTCGATGCGCGGGGGGATTTCTCCCGGCTGGTACCCCAGCATGCGGTAGGTGCGGTCGTTCACCGTGAGCTGGCCGGAGGCGAGGTCCCAGTCCCAGAAGCTCAGGTCCGCACCTTCCAGCGCCAGCCGGAAGCGTTCCTCGGATTCCTTCAGCGCGGCAGCGGCGGCGTGCTGGTTGCGCCGCGCGTCGGCGTCGCGCAGCTCGCGGGCGACCGCCGGACCCAGCCGCGCGAGGCTGTTCTTGAGCACGAAGTCGTTGGCCCCCGCCTTCATGGCCGCGACAGCCGCGTCCTCGCCCATCGTCCCGGACACGACGATGAAGGGGATGTCCAACGAGCGCTCCCCGAGCAACTTGAGCGCGCGGGTGCTCGAGAAGCCGGGCATGGAGTGGTCGGAGAGGATCAGCTGCCAGCCGCCCTCGTCGAGCGCGGCGATCATGTCCGCGGCCGTGTCCACGCGACGCCAGAGCGGCCGGAATCCCGCGCGCCGTACTTCCATCGCCAGCAGCTCGGCATCCTCGAGCGAGTCGTCGACGATCAGCACCTTCAGCGCGCGCGCGCTCGGTTCGGGCGGAAGCGTGGGTGCAGTGACGGTTTGCAGCGGACTCATGGCCTACTCTCTCGAACGTGATTGCCGGTGAAGCTCCAGGCGAACTGCGCCCCGCATGGGCTCGACGAGGTGCCCCCGCACCGCTCGTGTCGCTCGTCGGGACACGCGGGTGCAGGCGCGGCCACATGGCCGCTTCGGCCACCGCGCACGGCACACCGACGGCATTCCGTGAGCTCAACCCGGAACAGCGTCGCACGGTTCATCTCTTGTCCTTCTCGGCGCCAAGGGTGAACAGAAACGACGCGCCGCGGCCGATGGATCCTTCGGCCCAGATGCGCCCGCCATGACGATGGATGATTCTCTGCACGGTGGCAAGGCCGATCCCGGTGCCGGGGAAATCGTCCGCGGCGTGCAGGCGCTGGAAGGCGACGAACAGCTTGTGCGCCAGGCCGACGTCGAAGCCGGCTCCATTGTCCTGCACGCGGAACACGTCTCCGGACCCCGGCTTGTGCCCGAACTCGATGCGCGCCATGGGCGTCTGTGACGTGAACTTCCACGCATTATCGATCAGGTTCTCCAGAACCACCCGCATCAGGCGCGCGTCGCAATGCGCGACCAGCCCTTCCTCGATCTCGGCCTGCACCTGCCTCTGCGGGTCTGCGCACTGCCGCTGCTCGATGACCTCGCGTGCCATCGCCGTCAAGTCGACCGGCTGCGTGACCAGCTCCAGGCGCGCGACCCGCGCCAGCTTGAGCAAGTCGTCGATCAAGTGGGCCATGCGCTCGGTGGCGCCCCGGATGCGCTCCAAGTAGCGCAGACCCGGCTCCGGGAGCTCGGCCCCGTACTCGTCCAGCAGCGCCTGGGCGAAGCCCTGGATGCTGCGCACCGGAGTGCGCAGGTCGTGCGACACGGAGTAGCTGAACGACTCCAGCTCATCGTTGGCGGCTTCGAGCTCTGCCGTGCGCCGCTGCACGCGCTGCTCGAGCTCCGCATTGAGCACGCGGATCTCATGCTCCGCCTGCTTCTGGCGGCTCACGTCGCGAAGCGCCACGACCAGCCACTGGGTGCCAGCGAACCCCACCGCCTCCGCGGACAGCTCGCCGAGCCAGACCCCGCCATCCTTGCGCCGGAAGCTGGCCTCGAACCCGTCAACGCGAGGGTTACGTGCCAGCTCGGCGACCAGCCTCTGCCGGTCGCTGGGGTCGACCCAGATGCCGAGCTGCAGAGCGGAGCGCCCGATCACCTCATGCCGCGAGTACCCGAACAGCCGCTCGTAGGCATCGTTGACCTCGAGATAGCGCCCGTCTTCCCGGTTCGAGATCGAGAGCGACCCGGGGCAGGTCCGGAACGCCGTGAGGTACTTGGCCTCCGATTCGCGCAGCGCCATCTCGACGCGCTTTCGCTCGCTGATGTCGACGATGCTCGCGCGCAGCAGGGACGCATACGGCGGGGGCAGGCGCGTCAGACGCGTCTCGCAGATGACTTCGCGGCCCTGCCCGTCCCGGTATGTCCACTCGAAGACCGGTTTCGTGCCCCTAGCGGCGTCCTCGAGCTTCTCTCGGCCGGATATCTCCGCGCGGCTTCCGTCGGGTTGGACGGGGGCGCTGAGCTCGATCCACCCGCGTTGGAGCAGCTCGCTCCGGGGCAATCCGAACAGCCGGCCAGCATTTTCGTTAACCAGACAATAGCGGTCCAGCGTGAGATCAAGGACGACGATCGCCTCCGGCGCATATTCGAGCAAGGCATGCAGCCATTGTTCGGCTTCGCTTGGCGCCACGGCCGCCGGCTCGGCGTCGGGCCTCGGCGCTCGGCCTTCGCGGCTGGCCTCGAGGTGTTGTCCTTCGGCGTCGGCTGGCAAACGCGGTTCCCGCTCTAGCCGCTCGGTGCCGGGGGCGCGAACCGTCCGGGGGATCACGCTCACAAACCCGACCGCGCCCGCCAGCGAAACCAGGGCCGCCACCGCCTTGACCCCGCCCGCTGTCCAGTACGCGGGGACCCACAACGTGAAGACGTCGAACCACTGGGTCGCCACGCCGACGAGCAGAACAGCGACGAGGGGCACGCACATCCGGCGCAGAGGGAACTCGGAGCGGTGCCGATACGACCAGACGACGAGAAGGGAGACCAGCAGGTACGCCGCTCCGATCACCAGGTCCGCGCTCGCATCCAGCCACATCAGCGCCGCGTCCCAAAGCTCGCTCTGTCCGCGGGGCGTGAACCCGCCCGAGGAGGGCGGAAGAAGTCGGCTCAGCAGATACACCTCGTATCCTCCCCCGGGGACCATAGCTCGGTCATGCCCGGCCTCCCCGGCACAGACGCGTTACTATGAGGTCTGCAGCATGCTCCATGGATGGATCGCGCAGAGTCCGATGCCAGCACACAACCTGGCCGGGGGCGCTTCAGCCGTGCTCGCCCGCTGCGTCGAGTCGCTTCGGAGCGCTTGGTTCCGCCCATCCAACCCCTCGACCTTGCATTGGGGTACTCCGGCATCTGCAACCGGCCTCCCGCCCGGCCCAGGAAAAACTTATCGGCACCGCTTGGAAACTCATTAGCCTTGAATTTTCTCGCCCACGCTTTTCTCGCCGGCGGCTCGGAGGTCGCCATCCTCGGCAGCCTGATGGGGGACTTCGTCAAGGGGCCGCTGGACGGCCGCCATGGGCCCGCCCTGTCCGCCGCCCTGGCGTTACATCGTCATATCGACGTGTACACGGACGCTCATCCGACGGTCGGCATCAGCCGCTCGCGCATCAGCCCGCCCCGGCGGCGCTTTGCGGGCATCCTGGTGGACCTGTTCTACGATCATTTCCTCGCTCGGCATTGGGACGATTACAGCCCGGTGCCGCTGAGACAGTTCACCGCGCGGGTCTACGGCATACTGTCGGTACACGGTGACAAGCTACCCGGGCGGCTCGCACAGATCGCGACGCAGATGGCGCGATCGGACTGGCTTGCCTCCTATGCGGACCTCGACGCGGTGGACATGGCGGTCGACCGCCTGGCACAGCGTCTGACGCGCGGCGATCGCCTGCTCGGGGCGGCCGATGAACTGGCTTCCAACTACGCTGCCCTGGAGGCGGACTTCCGTGCGTTCTTCCCGGATGTCATGGGCTTCGCCGGTGCACGGGCAGCTCGGAGAGGCGACTGAAGGATCCGCTTTAGACGGGGGCCGGTGGCCGACGCGTCACCGCCCAGACGTAAGCGCTCCCTTCCGAACAATGCGAGCGCTGGGGTTCTCCCAGCCCAAACACAGGAGATCGAGATGAGAAAGGTCGTGTGGGGAGTGCTGAGCACCGCCAAGATCGGGGTGGAACGCGTGCTGCCCGGCATGCAGAAGAGCGCGCTGTGCGAGATCCGCGCCATCGCGTCGCGCTCCCTTCCCACGGCCCGGGCGGCGGCGCAGCGCCTAGGCATCCCGGTAGCTTACGGCTCCTACGAGGAGCTGCTGGCCGACCCCCAGATCGAGGCCGTGTACAACCCGCTGCCGAACCAACTGCATGTGCCGCTGACCCTGCAAGCCGCGGAGGCCGGCAAGCATGTGCTGTGCGAAAAGCCCATCGCGCTCACCGCGGCGGAGGCGCAGCGGCTGCGCGCCGTCGCCGGACGAGTGCACGTGATGGAAGCCTTCATGGTGCGCTTTCATCCCCAGTGGCTGCGTGCGCGCGAGCTGGTGCGGGAGGGCCGAGTCGGGACACTGCGTGCGGTGCAAGCGTTCTTCTCCTACTTCAACGATGACGCCGGCAACATCCGCAACCGTCTGGACAGCGGCGGGGGGGCGCTCTACGACATCGGCTGCTATCCGATCGTGGCGGGACGGTTCTTGTTCGAAGCCGAGCCGGTCCGAGCGATCGCGCTGCTGGATCGCGACCCCAATTTCGGGACCGACCGGCTCACCAGCGCGCTGGTCGACTTCGGCGACGGCCGCCGGCTGGACTTCACCGTGTCCACCCAGAGCGTACGCTACCAGCGCGTGCAGATCTGCGGCAGCAAGGCCAGGGTAGAGCTGCAGATCCCGTTCAATGCGCCGCAGGGCGAGCGCATGCTGCTGCGCCTGGACGACGGCGCTTCACTGGACGGCTCCAGCATCGTGACCGAGACCCTTCCGGAGGCCGACCAGTACATGCTCCAGGGCGAAGCGTTCTCGCGTGCGGTGCGCGGCGAGATCGAGCTGCCTTATGGTGTG
>Ga0335084_10005054_pt1 | contig 13011 bp, 16 predicted proteins | sample Lox_Sample_44_FD_206721 | JGI IMG/M metagenome (GOLD analysis project Ga0335084, IMG submission 206721) | Soil microbial communities from Loxahatchee National Wildlife Refuge, Florida, United States - Lox_Sample_4.4 | ecosystem: Environmental > Terrestrial > Soil > Wetlands | place: USA... | reverse complement strand
TGAGCCTATCTTTTCGTTTAGCGCCCGCTAGACCGGCAACTGCTCCTGCATCCATCCCGGGGTTTCCACCTTGGGCTCAGTCGTCAGATCGATGACGAGTCTCTCGAGCACCATTCGCTTGCTGACCGGATTCGAGCGCAACGCGAGATCCGCCTTGGCCACGAGTCGGATCGCCCGTGTCAGTTCCCGACGATTCTTGTAGCGACGCGCCTGCCGGATAATGTCATCAGCGGCAAACGGCGGCACGCGGAATCCTTGCCACAGCGCAGCCCACAGCATGCGCTGATCGCGCACGTTGCGTTCGAGAATCACCAGCATCTGCCGAAAGGTCTTCGCCAGCATATAAATGTGTCCGATGGCAGCTTCCTCACCCTCGCCCGACGCCAAAATCGCATCGAGGATCTCCAGCGCGCGCACGCGCTCCTTGCTCGAGATCGCATCGGTGAGTTCGTAGAGCGAACGCTGCTTCGCTGCGAGGACCATCGTCTCCACATCGCCCAGCGTAATTCGCTTCTTCTCGCCAACGTAGAGAATCAGCTTCTCCAGTTCGTTGGAGATCATCATCATGTCGCCGCCCAGCGCGTCGACCAGCTCGCGAGCACCATCGGCTTCGATCTTCACTCCGCGGGTCGTGCAGTAGTCCGTCACCCAACGCACGGCCTCCCCTTCTTCAACTCGGGCGAGTTCCACGATGCCACAATACTGACCCATCGTGTCGCGGATGCGCTGATAGCGCTCCTTGTCCTGCATCTCCATTTTTCGCGCATCGGCAGGAATGCTGATGTGATCCGCAACGAACACGATCAAGGCATCGGGATTCGGATTCTTACAATACTCTTCGATTGCGGCGAGTTTTTCTTCATTCGATCCGCGGCCAAAAAGATTCTTCACGCCCCGCACAAAAAATACCTGGAACGGCGCCATCAGTGATGGAGTTCGGGCGCGGTCCAGGACCTCAGCAAGATCGTTTTCCGCCAGATCAAACTCGAACAGACTGAAGTCGCGTAATTCAGCAGGAACCAGATGCTCAAGGATGGCATCGCGGAATCGTTTGCGAAAGAAGGCTTCATCGCCAACGAAGACGTAAACGGCGCGCATTTTGCGCGACTCAAGCTCGCTCACAAAACGCTCGGCCTGGGCGAAAGCGCGCATCAATACCGCTCCCTGAAGTCGAGGCTCATTGACTCCGAATGTAGCATCGGACGCTTCACCCGCATAGTGACGTAAACGTGAACGTCTAGAGACTGGCCAGGAATTGCAGCACCTCGGGCGAACTCCAGTTGACCGGGCCCACAAACTTCCGGCGCACCATACCCTGTCGATCGATGACATACGTCTCTGGCCATCCGGTCGTGCCGTACATGGTGGCAACTTTCTGTTCCCCGTCACGCACCGTCACAAAATTTACATTACGTTGCCTGAGAAACCGGTGATACGCATCGTTATCCACGTCAATGCTCACACCGAGGACCACCACGCCGCGTCCCCTGAGGCGATCCTGCATGTCCATCATGGACGGAAGCTCTTGCACGCATGGTGCACACCATGTAGCCCAAAAGTTCAAGACAACGATCTGCCCGTGAAATTGATTGAGGCTTACTTCACGGTCCGAGTCCTTCACGCTGAAATCCTTAGCCGTGGACCCGACGTGAGGCGGCCGCGAACCGCTGTAACAGGCTATGGCGGCGAGCAAGGCCAGCAACGCGAACACCAGGAACAAACGTCTCACGGTCAGAAGCCCTCGAGAATGTTCGAGACCAGCGTCCGGGCAAAATCCTGCGACAAGCGTCGAAAGGCCGGAGAGTCTTCTTCGAAGAAGCTGGTCAGATCCTGCGACACCTCGTATTGCTCGCGGAACAGGTACGCCGGATTCTCGTACAACACCTTCTCGTTCCGATCCACAAGGGCCACCCTCATGCTGACCACAACCAACACACTCGCCGCGCGCCCCGTCGCTGTGTCGTAAGTAAGAGGAGAAGCTGTCGTCGAAAGGACCGTGCCGCGCAAAGTCGCGTCTGCGTCCTCGCCTGCTTCGTTGATGATGTGATAGCGGGTACGGGTCGTAAACTCTCGTACCACCGACGCGGTCAACATCTGCTCGATGTGATACGTGAGGGTTTCGTTCTTAAAGGCAGGAACTGCGATCGTCCTGACGTCTGGCGGGAGAGCGGCGTGCCCGACAGTGTGATACCCGCATCCTTGCAAAAGAAGCGTGAGCAGCGTAAACGCTGCCAGCGCGTATCGCATCATTGGATCTTTCCCGTCGGCCGGGTCGCCATCATGCTTTCAGCACACTCCACAGCGGTGAGAGCTGAAATGCGCAAGTTGTCAGCCGCGGCCCAGATCCAAACACCGTTCGGCTGGACAACATCCGGCTTTAGAAATAACTGAATGTTTCCCTGGCCGGCTGAACTGACGTTGCTGGGGGGGGCTTCTTGCGCGGACGAGATCGATACGTGATCGCCGCTGAGTGCGCCCGCTAACACTTCCAGATTCGCTGCGTTCTCCATCTCAACAAAGATTGCCAAAGCATGGCCGTGAAAGATCGGGGCTTGCAACAGCAGCAATGAAGGCTGAGGCACATCCTGTCCAGCGATCTTTTGGTAGTGACGCAGAATTCGCTCCTCTACAGAATCCAGCGTGGGTTGCGACTTTTGCCCATAGCGAGCGATTAGATTGAAAGCCACCTGGGCGTCAAACACATCTTTCGGGAGAGGCTGAAATGAAAGCAGATTCACGGTCTGCTGGTGCAGTTCATCCATACCGCGCTGCCCATGCTCAGAAGCCGGCTCGAAAACGGTAGCGGCCACTTTCGTGAGAGAGCCCGCCTTCTTTGCGCGCAACAAAAGGAGTGCCAGAGTCACTGCCAGCGGGTGAGCCGTCACACAAGGTCCGGGCTGCAACTCTGGAGGCGCTACCTGCCCACGCTCGCGCTCGACCCAGAGCGACCGCACGGTCGCTCCCGGTTGATCTTCCAGAACCGCGGATAGATCGATGATGGCGCTACCTGCATCCCGCGCGTCTTTCCAACTGCGACGTGTACTTTCCTGGTCGGAAGCGAAAAAAGTGAAATCGACGTGCTCGAACTGTTCCGCGCGCACTCTCTGAATGAAACTGATCTCATCACCCATGGCTTCGAGTTGGCCGAGTGACTCGTCATCGTCGAGCAGGCGGACATCGGCCGCCGGGAAGTTACGCTCATTCAACAGCTCAGCAACTTCCTTGCCCTTCAGCGATGCGGCTCCCACAATCGCGGTGCGATAAAGCTTGCCGCGCGAAGTCAATCCCGCAGAAGCAGACGACATTTTGACGGGCTCATTCATGACGTCTGCGAAGCCTCCTTGTAAGGCGGCGGAGGTGGGGCGGAAGGACGCCGGAAAATCCATTGCAGGCGCCAGAAAACTCCAGAAATCATGTAGAGAAGAGCGATGGCAAACAAGACCGGCCGTGAGAAAAGCCAAATGCCGTAGAACAGGCCTGCCAATACCACGATCAGTCGAAATGGATGACGCGAGCGGAAGTCGATATCTTTGAAACTATAGAACCGCCACGTACTCACCATCAAATAACCAACCGTTGTGACCATCGCCAGCCAGGCGAGAGCCATGTATGGGGAGACAAGGGGATCGCCGGCCTCAAAATGCACCACAGCAGCGATCACGCCAGCCCCAGCCGGGATCGGCATGCCAACAAAATATTTCTTTCCCGGGCGCCCGGGATTCGAAGGTTGCGGATTGCTCGTGATGTTGAAACGGGCCAGGCGGCTAGCCCCGGCAATCAGGAAAAGAAAACAGGCAATCGCACCGAGTTGCGCCAGTTTGATGTGCCACTGCCACTGGGTCAGCATCACCTGCGGCATCAGATGAAAGCCCCAGGTCCATGCCAGCATGGCTGGAGCTACGCCGAACGTGATTACGTCCGCAAGGGAATCCAGTTCGCGGCCAAAATCGCTGCTTGTACCTGTCATGCGCGCGATGCGGCCATCAAGGCCGTCGAACAGCACGGCGTAGCCAATCGCTCTCGCTGCATTATCGAGGTGCCAGAACTCCGTCGGCGTGGCATGCATTACCTCAAGAATGGCGTAGTAGCCCAAGCCCACGTTCGCGCTCGTAAACAGCGATGGGAGGATATACATTCCCTTGCTGAGCTTGCGTTTCGGTTTCGGAAGAATTTCACCCATCAATGGGCCCTCTCTCTCGAAACGCTTACTGCAGCCGACACGCTTTCTCTCGGCGGCAAATATGCCAGCACAGTGGCACCACCCTTCACACGGTCCCCGGTCTTAACATTTACCCGAGCCGTTGCGTCTGTCAGTAGATCGGTACGCGATCCGAACTTGATCAGTCCAACGCGTTGCCCTCGAACCAGGCGATCTCCCACTTTCGGATGGAAGACGATGCGTCTCGCCAGTAGTCCCGCAATCTGCTTAAAGATCACCGTCTGTCCGTCGCTCTCGACGGTGACAATATTTTGCTCATTCAGATCGGCACAGTCCACGCTGCGCGCATCGAGAAACTTCCCGCGCTGATATCGAATGTCGCGGATGACACCAGAGACTGGCGACCGATTCACGTGGACATCAAAGACACTCAAAAAAATGCTGATGCGCAAACGGTTCTGGCCGCCATCGGTAACCGTCGAAACATCGGTAACCTTTCCGTCGGCTGGCGAAACGATCGCGCCCGGCTCGGCAGGAATTGTCCTCTCGGGATCTCGAAAAAACCAAAGAAAAAAGCACGCCAAAAGCAGGGGAACAATGGCCCACGCCGGGTGGGTCAGCCAGCCCAGAAGAACGCCGGCAGCAGTGAAGGCAAACCCGTAGTAATAACCATCACGAACCATGGCGGCTCAATTATATCCGCCGGCAATCGCATGCGGGAGCCGGGTCATTCTGTAAGTATAAATAAAAAAAGGCGCTTCATCGCGCCCTGCAAAAGGTACATTGCTCCCGCGGCAGTTGAGGCTGCCGGAAGGATGGCCAAAAATTTATGCTACGTTGACGCCGTACTGCTGCCGATACTCGCGCTCAATCGATTCCATCTGATCTTTGAGGCGGAGTTTCAACTTCTTCAGCCGGACTTCTTCCAGCTTTTCGTCTTCGCTGAGGTAGCGTTTTTGGGTGAGTGTATCGAGACGTTGCGCGTATTGCGTATGCTCTTGAGCCAGCCTGCGGAATTCCTCGTGACTGGTCAGGAGTTGGTCTTTCGAAGTCAGCATCCAGCAGACCTCCAAACCTGATATTTCGCCACGTTAACACAGCCGTAACATAGGGGCAATGCCAAAAAAGTGGTGCAAATCTTAGGCGAAATTGATCCTATGGCAGCCTTCGGACGTACAGGACCGCGTCCTCAAAGGGATTGGAATAATAGGACTTACGGCGTCCCAATTGCTGGAATCCAAGTTTCTCGTAGAGCGCTCGGGCGGCCCGATTCGACTCCCTCACCTCCAGCACCACCGATTCACTTCCGGACTGCTCCGCTCGCGCAAGAAGCTCCTTGATGAGCATTGTTCCGATTCCCTGCCGGCGGCCTTCCGTTGCAGCAACAACGTTCTCCAGTTCCCACTCGGCGCCGGTGTAGTGGGCGACGAGGAAACCTGTAACTTGCGGCTCCTCATCCGGGTGCTCTACCCGTTCAACCACAAGAAGCAGCCTGTGAGAACCCGGTTCCTTATCAAACAAACCTGCATACTGCGGTTCGCTCCAATGCGCAGCTTCCGGGGACTGACGCTCGAGTTGGACCATCGCCGGGATGTCTGCGGCGGTCGCATTGCGCACTGTGTCCGTCACGTATTGTTCCGATTTGGGGTCCAAGATGAAGCCGCTTTACGAGGCAGAACTCGGCTTCGGGAAGATCTCCGCATCGGATCGGCGAAGGTAATTCGCCTCTAACGCCTCTGGGGAAACCGTCGAGCCGCCCTGGAGTTTACGCCAGCCGAGTTCAGCGACCTCAAGGCTTCGCGGACGCCTCAGATTTCTGCGAATGAATCTCCTTTTGGATTCGGAAACCACCTTGGTGAGTGCATCGAATATCGTTTGATCGGGAGTGGCAATCCAGCGAACCGCTTCTGACTCCAACGATGCGGCGAGGTCCTCGATTCCCATCAAAGATTCCCCGACAACCTTGAAAGAATTGTCGCTACTGCCTGGGACCGTCTCGTACTTGCCGACGAATGCTTCTCTGCGGCCAGCATCCAGAGCAACCGCATAAGCAAAGACGGTTTGGTTCCCGGCCTCCTCTAGCACAACCGAAATCATCTGACTGTGAAGTGCAAGAACTTCCAGCAACGACACGGATACGATCGGTGGGTGCAGGATTTCAGCCAGCGCCTTGATCGCCGCCAGCCCGACGCGCAAGCCAGTGAATGATCCGGGACCGGAAACCACGATGAACGCGCCAATATCCGTTTTGCGCAATCGGTGTTTTGCGAGCAATGCGGAAATCTGCGGAACAAGTTGGGCTGAAAACGTTCCTCCCGCCAGCCCAACTTCTTCGATGACTTCCAACTTCTCGGTCCCCTGGGCTTCGCTTATGCGGACCATTCCCACAAACCCATCCTTGCCCGACGTATCGGTGATGAGAAGAAGCATTGTTGAGATCGATCCGTGAGAGTTCGTGTAAACCCGTAGTTATGACTCTGCCTGAACCAGTTCCAGTAGGACGCCGCCTGTGCTTGCCGGATGCACGAATACATACTGCTGGCCGCCCGCGCCACTCTTGATTTCGTCCGACACCAGCCGTACGCCGTCTTTCTTCAAGCGGTCCACTGCTGCCGGCAGATCAGGAACTTTCAGGCAAACGTGGTGCAGTCCCTCGCCACGCTTGGCAATGAACTTGGTGATTGTTGAATCGTCGGAGGTGGCCTGTAGCAACTCCAGCCGGCTCTCGCCTACCGGCACCATCACTAGCCGCACCTGCTCGTGCTCGACAGTCTCTTCCGGCGAAACGGTGAGTCCAAGCTTTTCGTAAATCGATTTGGCGGCCGCCAGCGATTTCACCGCGATACCCAGATGATCAATGCTGAAGCCCATCGAACCCCTTAATTGCAGATGTGAAATTTCCGAGAGCAGATCGAAAACCTCAAGTACGATTTTCCATCTGCAATCTGAGATCTGCAAACAACAATTCTGCTACCTCTTTCCCGCAATCTCCTCGATCACGGTGTACGGATCCCGCTTGTGTTCAGCGACTTCTATCGCGAGGCGGCCTAAGTCTCCGTCGGACATGCTGGCCCGCGCCTTCTCGAGCATTGCATCGCCCAGCATTTCGATCAACCGCTCCTGCCAGTTCTCCACACTCTTTTTCAGGGCGCGATTCTCGACTTGCAAATAGGTTTCGTAGTCGGAGATTGCTGAAGCCAATTCCTCGATTCCCATTCCTTCACTCGCCACCGTCTTTACGATCAGAGGCGTCCATCCATCTTTGCGCATCGCGAGCGATTGTAACGCTCGGATCTCACGCTCCACGCGCTCGGCGCCTTCCCGGTCGCTCTTGTTGATCACGAATATGTCGGCAATTTCCATGATCCCGGCCTTGATCGTTTGCACATCATCGCCCATGCCGGGCACAAGAATCACGATTGTGATATCGGCCAGCCGCACAATATCGATTTCATCCTGGCCCACGCCAACCGTTTCGATGAGTATGACGTCACGCCCAGACGCATCAAGCACGGTGGCGACATCCGCCGTGGTCCGGGCCAACCCGCCGAGAGAACCGCGCGTCGCCATGCTCCGAATATAGATACCTGGGTCGGAAAAGTGATCCTGCATACGGATGCGGTCCCCGAGTATCGCTCCTCCGGTGTAAGGGCTCGTAGGGTCCACGGCAATGATTCCGACGGTTTTTTCCTGCTTGCGACAGCGCCGCGCCAGTTGATCAACAAGCGTACTTTTTCCCGCTCCAGGGGCTCCGGTCACTCCGATCACACGGGCCTTACCGGTGTGCTGAAACAGTGATTTCAAGACCTCGGACGAACGCGGGGAACGATTCTCAACAATAGAAATGATGCGAGCCAACGCACGAAGATCGCCTGCTCGCAGCGATCGAATCCATGTTTGGATCTGGTCATCCAAGCTGCCAGTGTAAAGCACGTGCTATGAAACTGAAACTGCCGCAGGCGCTGAACCTTCTGACCAGAACGAATTACCTGCGTGCATTGCCCAGCGTCCTGGAGCCAGATAGATTCAAAGCGGAAACGAGGGTGCAGGGTTGTCCGGCTCAACTGCATACATAACGACGAAAGGCGTGGTCCCAGATTGGCCAGCATACCTGCTACTGCTCGCTCTGCCGGCGAGCACTACTCTCTGCGCCAATGTTGTTCCTCCATGGGGATTCATGTGGGCACTCTCCTTCAGCATTTTCGCCGGTCTGAAATGGATGACGTGGTGGAAGGCCCGCCAATCGTTTCCTAGTAATGCGGCCCGCTCCATGGCGTATCTCTTAGCGTGGCCGGGCATGGACGCAACAGCATTTCTCGATCCCGGCCTTCGAGTTGCGAGACCCAATCTGCGGCAATGGCTGGCTCCAGTTGCGAAAACATCGCTCGGATTCCTTCTTCTGGGGGTGCTCGCGCGACGCGTTCCTGCCGATCTGCCGCTGCTCCGTGGATGGATTGGCCTTGTCGGCTTGATCTTGGTTCTCCATTTCGGCAGCTTTCATCTGATCGCCCTGTGTTGGCAATCTTTGGGGATCAACGCCCAGCCCATCATGTCGAAGCCTTTGCTTTCAAAGAATCTGAGCGAGTTTTGGGGCAAACGTTGGAACCTTGGCTTTCGACAACTCGCGCATGAGTTCATCTTCCTCCCATTGCATCGGAGACGCGGTGTCGCCGCGGCTGGATTTCTGGTTTTTGTTCTCTCTGGCGTCATTCACGACCTTGTGATCTCTCTGCCCGCGCGTGCTGGTTACGGGCTGCCCACAGCCTATTTCGTGATACAAGGTCTTGGCGTTGCGGCGGAGCGAAGTGCGATGGGCAGTCGGCTCGGACTGCAGGCCGGTCTCATGGCGAGAATCTTCACATTCGTTTTAACGGCAGGTCCAGCCTTCTGGCTCTTTCATCCTCCGTTTGTTATGAGGGTCATCCTTCCCTTTATGAAGGCGGTTCACTCGTTATGAGGAATTTGGCATGACCCACGATTCTGCAGAGCACTTCTTCGACCTGGTTCTCTGGCTAGCTGGCGCGGGACACTTCGTGATTCTCGCGGCCAGCTTTCAGGTCCCGGCTCGTTTGCGATGGAGGCAAGACCTAGCCCAACTCATGCCGCTCAATCGCAAACTGCTGTGGGTGCAGAGCGCCTTTACAGTTCTGACCATCATCGCGTTTGGCACCCTGACGCTAGCGCTTCACGCCGAATTGATGCGTGGCGATCGCGCTGCAATCGGATTGGCATGCTTCATTGCGATCTATTGGACCGGGCGCATCTTGGTGGATGCGTTTTACTTTTCCCATCAGGACTGGCCTCAAGGCAGGCAGTTCGTGATCGGCCACATCCTTCTCACGACGCTGTTCGTCGCACTCGCCACAAGCTTCTGGGGATTGTTAGTGTGGCATCTCTGGCTTAAAACGTCAGAATGAAACTCCCACCGGCCCCCAGCATGCAATCCGTCTGAAGCAGCACGCCAGTCGACTTCGCGACCTCCCGTTTACAAAGTTTTTCCGCTTGACCTTACAACCAATCCGCTTTCATTCCTTTCACACAGAAGGTTGATCAATTCGGCGGTGGCCGAGATGATGCCGCGTCAAACAACGCAGCCAAACGGACGTCCTTGATGCAGATAGCCCGAAACAAGTCACGCCTATACACAATCGTTTTCGCCATTGCGTCCCTCGCTCTGGCTCAGGATGCTCCGACGACGCAACATCCCTCCGTCGATGCCTCTGACTCCGGCACCAAGATTTCCGTCAAGGTAAATGTCGTCAACGTCCTCGCCACCGTTCGAGACAAGCACGGCAAGATCGTCAACACGCTAACGAAGGACGATTTCACCCTGACCGAAGACGGCCGCGCCCAATCGATTCATTACTTCAGCCGTGAGACCGATCTTCCGCTGACCCTCGGCCTGCTCGTCGACACGAGCCTGAGCCAGCGCCGCGTTCTTGATCAGGAGCGCAGTGCCAGCCACACCTTCCTGGACCGGATGGTCCGTGAAGACCGCGACAAGGCATTCGTCATTCACTTCGATCGCGAAGTTGAACTCCTTCAGGACCTCACGTCTTCACATCAGAAATTGGAAGATGCCCTAGGCGCACTCAAGACTCCCGACTACACCCAAACCGGCAATAGCGGAAGCGGCGCGAACTGGCCCGGCGGCCGCGGTCCCGGTCGTCATGGTGGACATCACGGCGGTGGGACCATGCTATACGACTCCATCTTTCTGGCGTCGGACGAGCTGATGCAGAAACAGGAGGGCCGGAAGGCTCTCGTATTGCTTACCGACGGCGTTGACACGGGAAGTAAAGAAAGCCTCGATGCAGCTGTCGAATCGGCGCAGCGCGCGGACACGGTCGTCTATTGCATTCTCTTCAAGGACGACGACTCTTACGGAAGGAGAGGTGGCTTCGGACCCAGCGTAGGTTACCCGGGCGGCGGACACCATGGAGGTCAGCGCTATCCCACTCAGCACGCTGACGGAAAGAAAGTCCTCGAACGAATCTCCCGCGAAACCGGAGGACGATTGTTCGAAGTCTCCTCCAAAAAGCCCATCGATCAGATTTACTCCGAGATCACCGAAGAACTGCGTAATCAGTACAATCTCGGTTACACTCCCGATCGCGACGCCAACAACGACGTCTCTTATCACAAGATACAACTGTCGGCAAAACAAAAAGACCTGATCGTCCAGGCTCGGGACGGATACTACGCAAATACCGGCGCTAGTCCTTCAGCAGCTGCCGGGCGATGACCAGCCGCTGAATCTCGCTGGTGCCCTCACCAATCGTGCATAGCTTCACATCGCGATAAAACTTCTCCGCGGGATAGTCCTTGATGAACCCATATCCTCCGTGAATCTGTACGCCCTCGTTCGCGCACTTCACCGCGACTTCGCTGGCGTAGAGCTTCGCCATCGACGATTCTTGCGTTGTCTTCATCCCGGCATCTTTCATCGACGCCGCCCGCATGGTCAGCAGCATGGCTGCATCGATCTCTGTAGCCATGTCTGCCAACTTCCACTGAATCGCCTGGAAATCGCTGATGGCTTTTCCGAACTGCCGACGCTGCTTGGAATACTTGAGCGCGGCCTCATACGCTCCTTCGGCCATCCCAAGCGAGAGGGCTGCAATCGAAATGCGGCCTCCGTCGAGGACGCGCATCGCGTCGGGAAATCCCTGGCCTTCGCCCCCCAGCAGGTTCTCCGCCGGAACGACGCAGTCCTCGAATATCAGCTCAGCCGTATCACTGGCCCGCAGCCCAAGCTTGTTCTCTTTTTTCCCCGGACGGAATCCCTTGGTGTCTTTGTCAACAAGGAACGCCGAAATACCGTGCGTGTGCGCGGTGCGGTCGGTCACTGCGAGTACTACAACAACGTCTGCGTAGTGCCCGTTCGTGCAGAATGTCTTCGTGCCGTTCAGCACCCACTGATTCCCCCTGCGTACAGCCGTCATGCGAGCGCTGCCGGCATCGGAGCCGGACGCGGGTTCAGTCAATCCCCATGCGCCGATAAATTCCCCCGTCGCCAGCTTGCTGACATACTTCTTCTTCTGTGCTTCGTTTCCAGCCAGGAATATGTGATTCGTGCAAAGCGACGTGTGCGCCGCGACAATGATGCCAACCGAACCATCAACGCGCGAAAGTTCCTCAATCGCAGTGACGTACTCGACGTAACCCATGCCTGCGCCACCGTACTCCGGAGGAAAGATCGTCCCCAGCAGCCCCAGTTTGCCAAGCTCTTTGATGGTCTGCAAAGGAAACTCACCCTTCTCATCCCAGTCCATGACGTGCGGCTTGATCTCTCGTTCTGCAAACTCGCGCACGCTCTTCTTTAATTGCAATTGTTCTTCGTTCAGTTGGAAATCCACGATGCCTCCGGCACGCCGCAATGCGGCCGCCCCACGCCGTGCTCTTACCCCAAATTTCGATTAGACCACAGGCTCTTGAGATGAAGAAGTTACGCCTGGACAAATCGGAGACATTGCGTCCGAGGCGCATAAATACTGGCGATTTCGCATGTCCAAGGGCTCAACCCGACCGACCGTTCTGTCTGCATGTGCCCGCTCGTCGAGTTGGAAATTCCCGGCTCGAATTCCGGTCACCCGATCGGAGCCCACAGGAAACCCAGTCGGAGTGATCTTGCCGCCTCGACTACTTCGGCCCAACAAAATGCAACATACTCATCATGGACGGCGGTGAGACTGAGCCAACCGGCTAATTAGGTCATTAAAATCAGTTGCTTATAAATGCTTGCATCATGTGCCTGCAATGCCTACAATACATGCATGCAATACACGATTCGAAACATACCGGATACCGTCGATGCCGCGCTTCGCCGGGCCGCTCAGATGCAGCGGAAGAGTTTGAACGAAGTCGCGGTCGAGGCGTTGGCCCGCGGTGCTGGCCTTACCGGAGAACTGCTCCGCCAACGAGATTTAGGTGACATCGCAGGCACCTGGCACGAGGATCCCGACTTCGATCGCGCCCTTGCCGCACAGGACACTATCGACAAAGAGATTTGGCCGTGAGGGTGGCGCTTGATACGAATCGCTATACCGATCTTTGCCGCGGCGACTTGTCTGTTGTCGAAACAGTCGAGCGCGCGAACGAAGTGTTACTACCCTTTGTCGTAATAGGAGAACTGCGCGCGGGCTTCGCAGTCGGCAACCAGGAAGTGCGCAACGAAGCGGTGCTGCGCCGTTTTCTGCTGAAGCCAGATGTGCGTGTGCTTTATTCGGACGAGCAGACCACGCACCAATATGCCGCGGTTTACCGGCAACTCCGCCAACAAGGCACTCCGATCCCGACCAACGATATGTGGATCGCCGCTCTGGTACTACAGCATTCGCTTGTCCTGCTCG
>Ga0335084_10005052_pt1 | contig 13019 bp, 10 predicted proteins | sample Lox_Sample_44_FD_206721 | JGI IMG/M metagenome (GOLD analysis project Ga0335084, IMG submission 206721) | Soil microbial communities from Loxahatchee National Wildlife Refuge, Florida, United States - Lox_Sample_4.4 | ecosystem: Environmental > Terrestrial > Soil > Wetlands | place: USA... | reverse complement strand
CTGCTCGAGGAGGCCAAGAAGCGCGGACCGGCCGCCAAGCCGTCCGCATGGACCGCTGGCGTGCCCCAGGTCAAGGCCTCTTTGAAGCGCAAGATGGACTACGACAACATTCCCATCAAGGCGCCGCGCGTGTACAAGGAAATCAACGAGTTCTTCGGATCTGAAACCGTCTTCGTGACCTGCATCGGCCTCAACCAGATCTGGTCCGGACAGATGCAGGAAATCGAGAAGCCGCGCCATTATATTGACTGCGGCGGCGCCGGTCCCCTGGGGTGGGATCTGCCGGCCGCCATCGGGGCCAAGGTGGCGCGGCCGGACAAGCAGGTGGTGCAGGTGGTGGGCGACTTCGGGTTCCAGTTCTGCATGGAGGAGCTGCCGGTCGCCGTGATGTACCATGTGCCCTTCATCATCCTGGTTCTCAACAACGGCTACCTGGGCCTCATCCGGCAGGCTGAAAAATACCTTTACGAGATGGAATGCGAGGTGGAGATCTGGTACGACGGGGTCAACGAGGGCCGCGGCTTCGATTTCGTCAAGTTCGCCGAGGCCTGCGGCGCCAAGGGCGAGCGGGTCACCGACCCCGGCAAGCTGAAGGCCGCCTTCAAACGCGCCCAGGAATCCGGCGGGCCTTACGTCATCGACATCGTCCTGGAGCAGTCGACCGATTGCTCGATGGGGGCTTCGATTGCCTCGGTCCGCGAGTTTGAGTGATCTATGGCGATCGTCAGAATAGCATTTCGTTTTAAGGTGCGAGGGGGAATGCAGATGGGCGGGGAGAGCATTTTGCGCCCGGCGCGCTGAAAGGTTGCCGTGCCGGCTAGGGACTTGGAATGCAGGTTTTCAGCAGCCGGGGTTACACGGCGTCCATCACCCAGACATACAACGATTTGGGCCCGTGCACGCCGAGGGTGAGGGTCAGTTCGATGTCGGCCGTGCGGCTGGGGCCGGATATGAGGACCGTGTAACCCGCCTCCCGGGTCTCGGCAAAGACCTGGTGCAGGTCCGGCCTCAGAACGACGGGCCGCAGCAGGGCCAGATGGACGCGCGGGAGCAGGGAGGCCACCCGTGGCCGCTCGGGCGAGGACATCAGCACCAGGGTCCCGGTTTCGGGCAGCGCGGCGTCCACACCCGTGACCCCGAGTTCACACGATGCGACCCGCTGCTTGTCGGCGTGGCCCGGAACGATCTCGACGCCGAGACGCTGCAGGGTTGCGGCCACGCCCCAGGCCTCCAGGTCCGGAGTTGTCCAACACGTGGCGCGCTTCACCCCCTCCGCCCGGACCAGCTCGGCAAGGGAGGCGGCGAGCGCCTCCCGATTCGCCAAGCGCCGCGTGACGCCGTTCAGCCTCCCGATTTCCGTCAGCAGCTGGGTCAGCTCGGTCTCAGGCCCGGCGGGCTGCCGCGGCGCGATCCGGGCCGTCGGCGGGATGGGTGCGGGCGGCGCGCCCGGCCGTCGGCCACCGGCAGCCTCCAATTTCCCCAGGATATCCTCACGCGCCCGGCTCATTCGTGCCTCGCTTTCAAATGACGGCCGCGCCACCACTGCCGGAAATCGGCCGCAAAGGCCGGGAAGGGCCGTGACATCGTCCATCGATTCAGAGGGGCCGGCACTCTTTCCATCCAGCCAACACTCACGAACGGCGCCTGCATCCGCCTGAGCAGCCTGGACCCCAGCCGGTAAAGCCCCGTCGACCCCAAGGCGAGGGCTCCGACCCGCGCCCCCAAGCGCAGGGAGGCCGGTGCCGTCGCCGGCTCCGTTTCGTCCCCCTCGACCACGCGCCGGCGCAGGTGCAGAAGGATCCGGGTGATGGGGATTTTCACGGGGCAAATGTCATTGCAGGCCCCGCAGAGCGTGGAGGCAAAGGGCAGCGCCCCGGCGATCTTGGGCCCCAGGATCTGGCTGGCGAAGATCACCCCCGTGGGCCCCGAGATCGGATAACCGTAGGCATACCCCCCCACATGGTTGTAAACGGGGCAGATGTTCAGGCAAGCGCCGCAGCGGATGCACAGCAGGGTTTCCCGGCACTCGGGGGTCTGCAGGATGCGCGTGCGCCCATTGTCCAGCAGGATCAGGTGCATCTCGGCCGGGCCGGTCTCCGCCGCGCTGCGGGGCGGGCCGCTGATGAACTGCGTGTAGCAGGAGAGCTTTTGCCCGGTGGCACTGCGCGCCAGCAGTTTCAACAGGACGGTGAGGCTCTCCCAGTCCGGCACCACCTTGTCGATGCCGACCACCGCCACATGTACGGGGGGCACGGTCGTGCACATCCGGCCGTTGCCTTCGTTGGTCACGGTGACGATGGTGCCGGTTTCGGCCACCAGAAAGTTTCCTCCAGAGATGCCCATCTCGGCTGCCAGAAACTCTTCGCGCAGCTTCATCCGCGCGATCTGGGTCAGCTTCTCGGCCTCCGCCGGCGCCTCCACCCCCAGCTTGTCGCGGAACAGGGCGGCGATTTCCTCCTTGGAAAGATGAAACGCGGGCACGACGATGTGCGCCGGCCCGACTCCCTTGAGCTGGACGATGTATTCGCCCAGATCGGTCTCCAGGACGCGGATGCCGGCGGCCTGCAGGGCATGGTTCAGGCCGATCTCCTCGGTCGCCATGCTCTTGCCCTTGACCGCCAGTTTCACCCGGTGCCGGGCGGCGATGTCGAGCAGGATGCGCCGGGCTTCCTCGGCATCCCGCGCCCAGTGCACCTGGCCGCCCGCCCGGGTGACTGCCTGTTCGGCCTGCTCCAGGTAGTGAGCGATATGCGTAATGGCATGCAGGCGGATGTCGTGGCCGGCCTGGCGCAACACCTGCCAGTAGTCGTTGCCGAGGGCATCCACCAGGGCCGCCCGGTTGCCCAGGAATTTGGCGGTGGCTTTCTGCACCGCCGCGCTCATCTGCGGCGGGACCTGCCGGGTATTGGAACGGAAGTTGATCGCCGTCGGCAGCTGGTTCATGACGCCCCCCTTCCCGCCGCCAGGATCTCGACCAGGTGCATGGCCCGGACCGACGACCCGGCCCGGCGCAGCCCGCCGGCGATGTTCATGATGCAGCCGGCATCGCCGGCCGCCACCACGTCCGCGCCGGTAGACTCGATCGCCCGGACTTTGGCTTCCATCATGGCCTTGCTGACCTCGGGGTAGATCACGCTGAAGGCCCCGCCGAAGCCGCAGCAGGTCTCTTCGCCGGACAGCGGAACCAGTTCCAGCCCCTGCACGGCCTGCAGCAGTGCCTTGGGCTCCTCGCGAGCCGAAAGCCCGCGCAGCAGGTGGCAGGAGGCGTGGTAGGTGACCCGGCCCGAAAACCGCGCGCCCACATCGGTGATCTTGAGCTGATGCACCAGGAACTGGGTGAATTCGAAGGTCCGGGCCGCGACGTCGACCGCCCGGCGGTGTTCCGGCGAACCGGGCGGGAACAGCTCGGGGAAGTGATGGTGCACCATGTCCACGCAGGACCCGGAGGGGGAAACGATGAAGCCGTCGCCCCGTCCGAAGACCTTCAGCCATTTTACGGCCAGATCGCGGGCCTGGCTGCGGTAGCCGCTGTTGAAGAACGGCTGCCCGCAGCAGGTCTGCTCCTCGGGAAAAGCCACCTGCACGTCGAGCCGCTCCAGGAGGCCGACCATGCGCTTGAGGACACCCGGAAAGAACTGCTCCGCCAAGCAGGTGATGAAGAGCTGAGCCTTGATCGCCATAGGGGTACTTCCTTGCGCCGACGTGATGATTGATCCTGAATATAAAAGGCCGTTCTCGCTGTCAAGATGCTTGATGTTGGATGAAATTTCTTATAGCATTTTACGGATCATCCCGAAACGGGCATTTTGGCACTACTCAAACGGATTGATCCCCGTGATCTCGAAGAACGCATCGGCAGAAAGGAAGCGGAATGAAGCCCACGGACCTTCACGGCATCTTTCCACCCATCACGACTCCCTTTGTTGACGGGAAAGTCGCCTACGACCAGCTGGCCGCCAACATCGCCAAGTGGAACCAGACCGGGCTCAAAGGCTACGTGGCCTTTGGGTCGAACGGCGAGTACGTCTACCTGAGCGAAGAGGAGAAGCTGAACGTCGTCAAGACCGTGGTTCAGTGCGCTGCGCCGGGCATGACGGTCATCGCCGGGACGGGGTGCGAGTCGACCTGGCAGACCATCCACCTGACCAACGCGTGCGCCAAGCTGGGGGCACACGCCGCCCTGGTGGTGACCCCCTATTATTATGGCGGGCGCATGAACGAAGCCGCGCTTTTCCAGCATTTCACGGCCGTCGCCGACCACAGTGCCATCCCCGTCATGATCTACAACGTCACCAAGTTCACCAACATCAACGTCAGCGTGGGCTTGGCCGCCAGGCTCTCGCGGCACCCGAACATCATCGGCATCAAGGACAGCAACGGCAACGTGAGTTCACTGGGCGAGATGGTGAGCGCCGTCGACCGGAACTTCGGCGTGCTCGTGGGCACTGCCGGTGCGCTGTTCGCGGCCCTCAGCCTGGGCGCCATGGGCGGCGTCTTGGCGCTGGCCAACGTGGCACCCGAGGACTGCGTGCGGATTCAACACCTGGTGAAACAGGGCGACATCGAGGCCGCCCGCAAGCTCCAGATCCGGATGCTGCCGGTCAACACGGCGGTCACGGCTACCTTCGGAGTTCCGGGCCTCAAGGCGGCGCTGGACATGCGGGGCTATTTCGGCGGCGATCCGAGGCCGCCGCTGTTGCCGGTCAGCGAAAAGGAGCGGGACGAAATCCGGGATATCCTGAAGAAGGCCGGATTGCTCGACTGATAGCCATGACCGGGGGGCACCCGGCCGCGCTGGCGAACCAAACGATGACTTTTTACGGATTCATCAATTCGCGAAAAGGAAAAAACATGCGAAAGTTAATGTGGGTCATGTCCGTATTTGTCTTGATTGCAACTGCCGGGTGCACCACCCCCCGCATCAAACTGTTCCCGAGTCAGGCGGATCCGCTGCAGGAATTCACCCTCGAGGGGACATCGCCGGAGAAGATCCTGCTGCTTCCCGTGCGCGGGGTCATTTCCGACAGTCCCCAGGAGGGGCTGCTGCGCACCCGGCCGAGCACGGTTCAGGAAGTGGTGTCGCACCTTCGCAAAGCGGAAAAGGACCCGATGGTCAAGGCTGTCGTGCTTCAGCTGGATTCCCCCGGCGGATCGGCCACGGCGAGCGACGTGCTGTACAACGAGATTCGCCAATTCAAAGAGCGCACCGGCCGCACGGTGGTGGCGGCCATGATGGATGTGGCCGCATCCGGAGCCTATTATATCGCCCTGCCGGCCGACTTCATCCTGGCCCATCCCACCACCGTAACAGGCTCGGTGGGCGTGATCTTCGTCCGGCCCAAGGTCGAAGGCCTGATGGAGAAAATCGGGATCGGCATCGAAGTGAGCAAGTCCGGGAAGAACAAGGACATCGGCTCCCCTTTCCGGGCGACCACGCCGGAGGAGGAGCGGATCTTTCAGGCCATGACGGATCAGCTGGCGACACGTTTCCTGGATCTCGTCCAGAAACATCGCCAGCTGGATGCTGCGCAGCTTGACGCGGTGGCAACGGCGCGGGTTTACCTGGCGGAAGGGGCCATGAAGCTCAAGCTGGTGGACCGCATCGGCTACATGCCGGACGCCGTGGCCGAGGCCAAGAAGCTTGCCGGCCTTCCGAAGGAGGCCAAGGTCATGGTCTATCGCCGGATCGAGTACCCGGACGACAACGTCTACAACCCGGTCACATCCTATGAGGGGAACCGTCCTGCGGTGCTGTTCGACACGGGACTATCAGGACTGGTTCCAGCGCTTCCGGCCGGTTTTTACTACCTGTGGTATCCAGGCACTGATTGACCGGCCGGCTGTTTGACCACTGGAGCGCAAATGTCCAAACAGACCCCACTTTATCAATGGCATGTTCGTAAGGGTGCTGACCTGCACGACCGACATGGGGATCGACTGGCAGGGTGACCGGATTTACAGCATCGCGAGTCCCGGCAAGCCGGCGGGCTTCGAGCCGAAGGGGCTTGGCTGCGGGTTCGTCAAGGTCAGACGCCTTTTGCTCGCCGGGGATAGAATCGAGATCATGGACCGGCGCCGCCGCATCCCCGTCATCATTGTCACCGACATCCGGCCGGACCGCACGGCACGGAAGCCGATGGCGGAAATGGTTTAGAAGCTATTATTTTTTTTGCCGGCTTCTAGTCCCCTTTCTGGCCTTTCCCGGCGAAGAGCTTTTGAAGCACACTGCCGGGCGGGTGGCCGTTGCTGCCGATGATTCTCTTGATCTGCTGCGTCAATTGCACCCGATCAAGGATCCGCGTCAAAGCCTCAATCCCTTTTCGGAGCCGCTCGGCGGCGGACGTCATTTCGAGGAAGCGCTGGCGCTCGGTGGGGTTAAACCCTTCGAACGCCGGGATCGCAAACGAAAGCCTCTGAGGGTTCGAGAAGACGGATTCGTCGAATTCCTCATCCAGATATCTTGCGTCGAGCAGCCGCATAAGAAGAGTCCGGGCCCCTTTCACGGCTTCGGGGTCAGGCGAGCTATCCTCATCCTCGATAAACCGAACATCCGCCTCCATGTAAGATTTCTCTTCGATCAGGGCCTCGGTAAAAAACCGTCGCTCGCCACGGGTCAGGATGTCCATGCGGCCGTCATCGTACCGGTGAAGCACCTCGGTGAGACGGGCCGTGCACCCAACGGAGCGGATGGACTGGCCGTCGAACCAGACGATCCCGAAGGGCCGGTCATCGGCCTGGCATTCGGAGATCATCTGCTTGTAGCGCTCCTCGAAGATGTGTAGCGGCAGCGCCATGCCCGGCAATAACACCAGGCCGAGCGGGAAAAGCGGTATGCGGGTCATGAAAGTCTCCTTCTGGCCGACATTCAACGGCATAGGCCATCCTAATTTAAGCGAAGGCCGCTCTTGTTTTCAACCCTCGATGCAAATCCAACACCGAGGCTTCGCCCGCTGGTCCCGTGTTACGGTTGATGCGGCGTATGACGGACTGGACAACACCACCGTCGGGTGTTAGACGGGGTTTTGAAACCGCTTCCAGTTTCCTGTTGAGGTAAGGCCATGTCCGATGCCTCGGAATACCCCGACCTTTTGCCGCGGGAGCCCATCCAGACCCTTATCGATCCAATCCGGCGTTTCCTGCATATCGAAGCCACAAGCGGTATCCTGCTCGTGGCCGCCACCCTGGCTGCGCTGATCGCCGCCAATTCGTCGATGGGGGAGAGTTTCCTCGCCTTCTGGCAGACCCCGGTAGGCCTGCGGTTCGGCTCAGTACAGCTGGAGCTTACCCTGCTGCACTGGATCAACGACTTCCTGATGGTCGTTTTCTTCTACGTGATCGGGCTCGAGGTCAAGCGCGAGCTGGTCAAGGGCGAGCTGCGCGACATGCGCCGTGCGGCCCTGCCGCTGGCTGCAGCCGCCGGCGGCATGATTGCCCCGGCGGCGATTTATCTTCTGCTCTTGCACGGTGCTCCGGGGGCAAAGGGCTGGGGCATTCCCATGGCTACGGACATTGCCTTTGTGGTGGGCTGCCTGGCGGTGTTGGGCTCGCGCATCCCGGTCAGCCTGAGGATCATGCTGCTGTCGCTGGCCATCGCCGACGACATCGGCGCCATCCTCGTGATCGCGGTCGGCTATACCGGGCCGCTCAACTGGACCGCACTTCTGCTCGGCGCCGTGGGTATTGCCGTCATCTTCGCTTTCATGAAGCTCGGCGTGCACAGCCTGGGCGTCTACCTGATCTTGTCTTTGGGGGTGTGGTACGCGGTGCATGCCTCCGGGATTCATGCCACCATCGCCGGGGTGATCCTCGGATTTCTCACGCCGCCCCGGGCCTGGATCAGCGAACGGCGACTGGGACGCGTTATCGCCAACACCATCCTCTTCATGCAGGGTGAGGATTGGCGTTCTCCGGCCCGGCGTTACGCTGCCCTGCGGCAGATGGAGCGTGCCGCCCGGAGCTCCATCTCGCCCCTGAGGCGTTTCGAGACCGAGTTGCACCCCTGGGTGGCCTTCATGATCATGCCGATCTTTGCCCTGGCCAATGCAGGGGTCCGGATCGACGCGGCGGCACTGGTCCATCCGGTGGCCATGGCCGTAATGCTGGGGCTTTTAATCGGCAAGCCCGTGGGGATTCTTCTGTTCAGCTGGCTCGCGGTCAAGACCGGTCTCGCCAAGCTTCCCTCCGGCGTGGGCTGGACCGCGGTCACGGGGGCCGGCATTCTGGCCGGCATCGGGTTTACCATGGCCATTTTCATCGCCAGCCTGGCCCTGGAAGGGGTGCTGCTGAGCGCGGCCAAAGTGGGCATTCTGGCCGGATCGGCCGCCAGCGCCGTGTTCGGAGGAATCGTCCTGCTGGCGGCCCTGCCGAAAACTCAGCCCGTCGGGGAATCGGGTACCTCAGGGCACTGATGGCCTTCTGCTCCCCGTGCGGATCATATAAACCATGGTGGCGGTCTGCAGGGTCGAGAGCAGAACCAATACACAAATTGGCTCGCGGCTGAGCCGCATTCGTCGAAGGCCAAGGCACGGCCGAAAAAACCGCCTCCACATGCTTCAGCCGTCAATCCCGGCCTTAACCGAGGGAGCTTTCCAGAAGGTGCGCGACCAGGGCGGTCTTGACCTCGGTCCAAACCTCTTGCCCCAGCGAAGCCTCATCGATGACGATGTGCCGCAGCATTCCTTTCAACACGGATCGGTGATTCCGCACCGGGAAAAACCGCCATCGGCCCAGGTGGTGCTCTTCAGCCAGGCGTTTCAGTCCATCATATGAAACCAGTTCGTCACCTGGATCCATGATAACCAGGGTGGGGATGTTGAGCCTGGGGCCGATGTGGGACTCGAAGTGGTCCAGGGTCTCAAACAGGGCATTGTACCCAGCGATCGGCGTGCCGGGATTGGCGAGATAGTCCGTGGGGGCCAGAGCCGGTATGACCATCCGCGGAAACGGCGAGAAGAGCCGTATGGCATAGTCCCAGCCGCGAAGGCTCAAGGCCGGCGCGAAGAGCACCGCGCGCTGAAACCGCACATCGTGGCGGGACGCCAGCAGGTCCAGGCCCATCAGCCCTCCGTAGGAGAAGGCGACTAGGAACAACGGCACCTGGTTCTGCTGGGCGCTTTGCCGCGCCTGCTCATACCCCTTCAAGGTTTCCTGAAACCAGAGCGGGTAGGAAACGCCTTTGAAGGTCTCCAGGCGCGCTTCGCTTGCATCCGTTCCCTGCCGGTGCTGGAAATTGAGCCCGTGTCCCTGCAGAGACAATCGGGCAGCATCGATCCCGGCTGCGTTCAAAGCGGAAATGGCGGCGGCCATGCGGCCGGGGTTCAGGTTAAGGCCGTGGATCACCACTGCCGCGCCCTTCAGAGAAGTCGCGCTGCTGTGAAGAAACCAGTCTACCGATGGGTCCGGACTCACCATAGCTGGCAGATATCATGAAAAACTCCCGGCATATATAATTACCGCCCCCGGCGGAGGCCGGAATGGTAATTTTATTCTCCCACGGGAGCCGGGACTTCCTGCCGGGTCTGCGCGCTGAAGGCCAGGCCCATGACCTCGTCGATGCGGTCCACCAGGACGATGCGCAGGGTGTCGCGAACCTCCTGGGGGATGTCCTCGAGATCCTTCTCGTTGCGTTTGGGCAGGATCACCGTGGTGAGGCCGGCCCGATGGGCGGCCAGCACCTTCATCTTGATCCCGCCCACCGGCAGCACCCGGCCGCGCAGAGTAACTTCCCCGGTCATCCCCACGTCTCCCCGGACCGTTCGGCCGCTGAAGAGGCTCGCCATGGCCATCACCATGGCCACGCCGGCGGAGGGGCCGTCCTTGGGGATGGCGCCCGCCGGCACGTGCAGGTGGACGTCGGTTGATTCGAACACCGACGGGTTCACGCCCATTGATTCGGCCTTGGAGCGGACGTAGCTGTGGGCGATCTGGGCGCTCTCGCGCATGACGTCGCCCAGCTGGCCGGTGAGGGTGAGACCACCCTTGCCCTTCATGCGGGTGGCCTCGATGAAGAGGATGTCCCCGCCGACGGAGGTCACGGCCAGGCCCGTGGCCAGTCCGGGGATCTCGATGCTTTCGGACAGCTCGGATTCGAATTTTTCCTTCTTCAGGTGCGAGCGCACCAGCCCGGGCGTCACCATCACGTGGGTCCATTGATGGCCGACGATTTTGACCACGCTCTTGCGGCAGACCGCGCCGATCTGGCGCTCCAGGTTGCGCACGCCGGCCTCGCGGGTGTAATCCTGAATGATCTTGCGCACGGCGTCGTCGGTAAAGGTCATCTCCTCATCCGTGAGCCCGTGGGCCTTGAGCTGCCGGGGGACCAGATGACGCTTGGCGATCTGCAGCTTCTCGTATTCGGTGTAGCCGTCGAGGCCGATGATCTCCATGCGGTCCCGCAGGGGCGGCGGGATGGTCTCCAGCTGGTTTGCGGTGGTGATGAAGATGACGTCGCTCAGGTCGAAGTCCACGTCCAGGTAGTGGTCCCGGAAGGTGTGGTTCTGGGCCGGGTCAAGGACTTCCAGCAGCGCGCTGCTGGGGTCCCCGCGCCAGTCCATCCCGACCTTGTCGACCTCATCGAGCATGAACACGGGGTTGCGCGTGCCGGCGCGCTTGATGGACTGGATAATGCGGCCCGGCATGGCGCCGATGTAAGTTCGGCGATGACCGCGGATCTCGGCCTCGTCACGCACCCCGCCGAGGCTCATGCGGGTGAAGCTGCGGCCGAGCGCCCGGGCGATGCTCTTGCCCAGGCTGGTCTTGCCGACGCCCGGAGGGCCGGCAAAGCACAGGATCGCGCCCATGGCTTCGGACACCGATCCATTTTCGGACCTCACGTTGACGCCGCGCTCGGTCACCAGCTTGCGCACGGCGAGGTATTCGATGATGCGTTCCTTGACATCCGGCAAGCCGTAATGGTCCTCGTCGAGCACGCCGCGGGCATTGTCGATGTCGGTGCGGTCCTCGCTCGTTTTCGTCCACGGCAGGTCCACCAGCCAGTCCAGGTAGGTCTTGATGATGGAGGTCTCCGGCGAGTGCGGGGACATGCCCTGCAGGCGTTTCAGCTCACGCTCGGCCTCCTTGCGGGCTTCCTGCGGCAATCCGGCCTTCTCGATCTTTTCGACGTACTCGTCGGCGTCGGAGTGGCCCTCGGTGTCGGATTCGCCCAGCTCTTTCTGGATGGCCTTGAGCTGCTGGCGCAGGTAATAGTCTCTTTGCGCCTTGTCCATTTCCTCGCGTGCCTCGCTCTGGATTTTCTGCCCCAGGGAGAGGACCTCTTTTTCCCGGCTGAGGTGGGTGATCAGCGCGCGCAGCTTGTCCTTGACGGTTGCAGCCTCTAGAATTTCTTGGGCCTTGGCCATCTCGATGCCGGCGTAATTGGCCACCAGGTAGGCCAGATGACGGGGGTTCTTGATCTGAGCCAGGAATTCCGCCGCCTCCTTGGGGTAGTTCGGCGAGAGCGCCACCACCTCTCGCGCCAGGTCGAGCAGGCTGCGGTGCAAGGCATTGCCTTCGACGTCCTCTTCGACAACGTCTCGGGCGAGGGCGATGCGAGCTTTCAGGTAGGGTTTGTCCCCAGTCCAAGACTGCACCCTGAAGCGTTCGAGGCAATGCACGATGACGTTCAGCTGCTGCTCCGCCGTTTTAACCACGCGTTCAATGCGGGCGATGGTCCCGACCTCGTACACCTGCCCGGGCAGGGGTTCCTCAATCTGGGGGTCCTTCATGGCTACGAGACCGACGAGTTGATCGGCCTGCTGCGCATCTTCGATCAGCTTGATCGACCGCGAAATGCCGATCGACAGGGGGATGATGGTGAACGGGAACGCCACCGTGTTACGCAAGGGTAGAATCGGCAGCTCGTCGGGAATATGATGCTCGTCCAACGCATGGGGATTGCCTTCGGCATCCGACGCGAAACTGAAAATTTTCTTGGTTGTGGTCATTCGCTTGTCTCCGATTTGATCTGGCTGTTCAGGCCATTATTTTTTGGCTGTTCAGTACGAAAGTAATGCCTGAAGGGGGATTGTAAAGCATCGTGCCCTGATTTATGAAGATAACCAGAGAGGTTGTCATGTCGAAGACCATCTGCGCCGTTTTGATATCTGTGTGCCTCCTGGCAGCTGCGTGTGTCCAGAGGGTCCTGGAATCGGCCCCCGCGCACCATGTGCCGGAGGAGGTGCCTGAGGTCTACCAGGCGATCTACCGCGAGATTGACACGGAGATCGACCGGCAGCTGCCCCTCATCCCCCTGCCCTGGGGTCAGAAAAAGACGGACACGGCGTTCGGAGTCGAACTGCTGACCGCCAACAGCAACCGCGGGGAGGATCTTCTGAACGAGCACGTCCTGCAGGAGAATGCCCTCATGCTGGACCGCCTGAAGTCCCTGGGTGTGCAGTGCGTTTCCCTCAGCCTGCAATACCCGGTGCTCACCCGCAGTTATCCGCGCACCGACGAATTCCGCGAGTTTTACCGGAGGCTGGCCGGGGACATCCGGAAGCGGGGGTTGCTGATCGTCGCCGAAATGGGGTCGGCCTTTAGGGAACCCGAGTTCAGCCAGATCAGGGTCGACTATCGCGGTTTGAAGCGCGAAAAGTTCAACGCCGGGCTGAGGGAGATGGCCGAGGTGATCATCGCCGACATCCGGCCTGACTTTCTGACCATCCTCTCCGAGCCGGACACCCAGGCCCGCAATACCAGCCTGCCGTTTTCGCCAACGGAGTTCGGCGCGACTGTCAAAGCCGTGGCCAAGGACCTCGACCGGCCGGGAGTCAAGCTCGGGGCCGGAGCCGGAACCTGGGCGTCGATCGATTATTTCAAGACTCTGGCGGTCATACCGGAGCTGGACTACATCGATTTCCACATCTACCCCGTCCAATACGGTCTCGCGTCGGACCGGGTCCTGAAGGCCGCCGAGGTTGCGCGGGCCAAGGGCAAGCGGGTGTCCATTGGCGAGGCCTGGCTTTACAAGGTGGCCGGCCGCGAGTTCGACCACATCTCTCCCGTGAAAGCCTTCCGGCGGG
>Ga0335084_10005051_pt1 | contig 13019 bp, 10 predicted proteins | sample Lox_Sample_44_FD_206721 | JGI IMG/M metagenome (GOLD analysis project Ga0335084, IMG submission 206721) | Soil microbial communities from Loxahatchee National Wildlife Refuge, Florida, United States - Lox_Sample_4.4 | ecosystem: Environmental > Terrestrial > Soil > Wetlands | place: USA... | reverse complement strand
CGATCGGCAAGGGCCTGCGCAAAGTGATGTCCAAGATGGGCATCTCGACTTACATGTCGTACACCGGTGCGCAGATCTTCGAAGCGGTCGGCTTGTCGCGCAAGCTCGTGGAGAAATATTTCGCGGGCACCACCTCCAACGTCGAAGGCATCGGCGTGTTTGAAGTTGCAGAAGAGGCGATCCGCATTCACAGAGCCGCCTTCAGCGACGATCCAGTGCTCGACCGCGCGCTCGACACCGGCGGCGAATATGCATTCCGCGTGCGCGGCGAAGAGCACATGTGGACTCCGGATGCCATCGCCAAGCTGCAGCATTCCACGCGCAACAACAGCTATTCGACCTACAAGGAGTACGCGCAGATCATCAATGACCAGTCCAAGCGGCACATGACGCTGCGCGGACTGTTCGAGTTCAAGCTCGATCTGTGCGCGCCCGTGCCGATCGAGGAAGTCGAGCCGGCGAAGGACATCGTCAGGCGCTTCGCCACCGGGGCCATGTCGCTCGGTTCGATCTCCACCGAAGCGCACACCAACCTCGCCATTGCGATGAACCGCATCGGTGGCAAGTCGAACACCGGTGAGGGTGGCGAGGATCGCCGTCGCTACGCGCCGGCAAAGGCCGGCGAGACGCTGGCATCGCGTCTGGGTCACGATCGCATAGAGCGCGATATCGAGCTCAAGGAAGGTGACTCGCTCAAGTCCAAGATCAAGCAGGTGGCTTCCGGCCGCTTCGGTGTCACCGCGGAATATTTGAACTCTGCCGAGCAGATCCAGATCAAGATCGCTCAAGGTGCCAAACCCGGCGAGGGCGGGCAGCTGCCGGGCCGCAAAGTATCCGAGTACATCGCCGAGCTGCGTTACTCCACACCAGGTGTGGAATTGATCTCGCCTCCGCCACATCATGACATCTACTCGATCGAGGATATCGCCCAGCTCATTCATGACCTCAAGAACGCGAATCCGCGTGCCTCGGTGAGTGTGAAGCTGGTGTCCGAAATCGGTGTGGGCACGGTGGCGGCAGGCGTGTCGAAGGCCAAATCCGATCACGTCACCATTGCCGGACACGATGGGGGCACCGGTGCTTCACCCTGGTCATCGATCAAGCACGCCGGAACGCCGTGGGAGCTGGGCCTCGCCGAGACGCAGCAGACTCTGGTGCTGAACCGTCTGCGCGGGCGCATTGCCGTCCAGGTCGACGGGCAGATGAAAACCGGGCGCGACGTAGTCATCGGCGCAATGCTGGGTGCCGATGAGTTCGGTTTCGCCACCGCGCCGCTGGTGGTCTCCGGCTGCGTCATGATGCGTAAATGCCATCTGAATACCTGTCCGGTGGGAGTAGCCACGCAGGATCCGGTGCTGCGCAAGCGATTCCGCGGGCAGCCCGAGCACGTGATCAACTATTTCTTCTTCGTCGCCGAAGAGGTGCGCGAACTGATGGCGCGGCTCGGTGTACGCAAGTTGAACGACTTGATCGGGCGCTCGGATCTGCTCGACACCAAGAAAGGCGTCGAGCACTGGAAGGCGTGCGGATTGGATTTCAGCCGCATCTTCTATCAGCCGCAGGTCTCGGCTGAGACCGCGCGGTTCCACTGCGAGAAGCAGGACCACGGCCTGGAGAAGGCGCTCGATCATCGCTTGATCGAGCTCGCCATGCCGGCGCTCGAGCGCAAAGAGAAGGTGAGCATCGACATCCCCATTCGCAACATCAACCGCACTGTGGGAACGATGCTGTCGAACGAGGTGGCACAGCGCTATGCGCACGAGGGGCTCGCGGACGACACGATACACGTGCGTCTCGCCGGCTCTGCCGGGCAGAGCTTCGGCGCATTCCTGGCGAGAGGCATTACGCTGGACTTGATCGGCGAGACCAACGACTATTGCGGCAAGAGCTTGTCGGGTGGGCGCATCAGCGTACAGCCCTCGCCGAAGTTCCGCGGCGAGCCGACCGACAACATCATCACCGGTAATGTCGTGCTGTATGGCGCCATCGCCGGTGAGGCCTACTTCCGCGGCGTCGCCGGCGAGCGCTTCGCCGTGCGCAACTCCGGAGCACAGGCGGTGGTAGAGGGCGTGGGCGACCACGGCTGCGAGTACATGACCGGAGGCACGGTCGTAGTGCTCGGTACCACAGGCCGCAACTTTGCCGCCGGAATGTCGGGCGGCATCGCCTATGTGCTCGACGCCAACGCTCAGTTCGCCAAGCACTGCAATGCCGCCATGGTGGATCTGTCTTCGGTCTACGCAGAGGCGGAGCAGGAGGCAAAACTCGCGCGCCATCTATGGCATCTGGGCGAATCGGATGAGGCCATCGTGCGCCGGATGATTGAGCGCCATGCGCAGTACACCGGCAGCCAGCGTGCCCGTGAGATCCTCGATCACTGGAACACCTATCGCGCGAAGTTCGTGAAAGTGTTCCCGAAGGAATACCAGCGCGCGCTCGGGGAACTGGCGGCCAAGGGCAACAAGCTTGCTGCTTGATGCATTCACAACACCAAGGCGCCGGGCTGTGGTCACGGCGCCTCGTTCCACATCGAAGCTAGAACAATGGGTAAAGTAACGGGATTTCTGGAGTACCAGCGGCTGGCTGAGGCGACCGAACCGAAAGAGCATCGGGTCAGGCACTGGCACGAGTTCGTGCATCACCTGAGCGAACAGGAGGCCGGTGTGCAGGGCGCGCGCTGCATGGATTGCGGCATTCCGTTTTGCATGAGCGGCTGTCCCGTAAACAACATCATTCCCGACTGGAACGATTTGGTATTCAAGCAGAACTGGAAGCAGGCGCTCGACGTCCTGCATTCCACCAATAACTTTCCGGAGTTCACCGGGCGCGTGTGTCCGGCGCCATGCGAGGAAGCCTGCACTCTCAATATCAACAACGACCCGGTGGGCATCAAGTCGATCGAGCACGCGATCATCGACAAGGGCTGGGAGATGGGTCTGGTTGCCCCGCTGCCGCCGAAGCGCAAGAGCGGGAAGCGAGTGGCGGTGGTCGGCTCGGGACCGGCTGGCCTTGCTTGCGCGCAGCAGCTTGCGCGTGCGGGCCACGATGTGGTGCTGTTTGAAAAGAACGATCGGATCGGCGGCCTGCTGCGCTATGGCATCCCCGACTTCAAGATGGAGAAATGGCTGATCGATCGCAGGATCGCGCAGATGCAGGAGGAGGGCGTGAGCTTCCGGACCGGAGTCTATGTGGGCGATCCTGGCCGCTTACCTCACGGTGTGACCAATCTGGCCGCGACCTCAGTGCCTTCCAGCCAACTGGTCGACGAATTCGACGCGATCGTCGTATCCGGAGGCGCGGAGCACCCGCGCGATCTGCCCATTCCCGGCCGCGATCTTGCAGGCATTCATTTCGCCATGGAATTCCTGCCGTTGCAGAACCGCCGCGTCGCTGGAGACGCAGACGTTCCCGGACTGGTCGCCACCGGCAAACATGTCATCGTTATCGGCGGCGGCGATACCGGTTCCGACTGTGTGGGGACATCGAATCGGCATGGCGCGAAATCGGTCACGCAATTCGAGTTGCTGCCGCAGCCTCCGGATATCAAAAACAATCCGGTATGGCCCTACTGGCCCGCCAAACTGCGCACCTCGTCGTCGCACGAAGAAGGTGCCAAGCGTGACTGGTCGGTGAGCACGAAGCTGTTCAAGGGCAAGGATGGCCATGTCACCGCCTTGGTGGGCGTGCGTGTCGAGTGGGGCAAGGATCCGGTGAGCGGTCAAATGCGGATGCAGGAGGTGCCGGGCTCGGAGTTCGAGCTGCCGGCCGATCTCGTGCTGCTGGCGATGGGGTTCGTGAGTCCCGTGCATCAGGGCCTGCTGGATGATCTGGGAGTGGCCTACGATCAGCGCGGCAACGTGGACGCGACGACGGACGGTCCCGGCTGTTATCAGAGCTCGCTGCCGAAGGTCTTCGCTGCCGGCGACATGCGTCGCGGACAATCGCTGGTGGTGTGGGCGATCCGCGAAGGCCGTCAGTGCGCGCGGGCGGTCGATGAGTTTTTGATGGGCTGCTCGGATTTGCCGCGCTAGAGATCGGTTCGCTTAGCGACTTCATCTGTTGGGTTTCTTAAGTGATCTCTGTATCCTCTGTGTTGAGGTTTAAGCGGTAAGAGTTGAGGTTACGCGGTAAGATAAGCCCCGTGACCCGTCCGAAGAACGACACGCTCCTGCGCGCGCTGCGCCGCGAGTCTACGCCCTATACGCCGATCTGGATCATGCGCCAGGCCGGCCGCTATCTTCCTGAGTACAATCAGACGCGCGCGCGCGCTGGCGACTTTCTGACGCTGTGCAAGAGTCCCGATCTCGCCACCGAGGTCACCTTGCAGCCGCTCGCCCGCTATCCACTCGATGCTGCAATCCTGTTCTCGGATATCCTCACGATCCCCGACGCGATGGGTCTCGGTCTGTACTTTGCGGAAGGCGAAGGCCCGCGCTTGGAGCGCCCGCTGCGCGAAGAGTGGGAAGTGCGCGATCTCACCGCGCCCGATCCCTGGGGTCAGCTGCGCTACGTGATGGATGCAGTCGCGCAGATCCGGCGCGCGCTCAACAACGAAGTGCCGTTGCTCGGGTTCGCGGGCAGCCCGTTTACCCTGGCCTGCTACATGATCGAAGGCAAGGGCAGCCAGGACTTCATCGAAGTGAAGCGTATGCTGTACGCTCGCCCCGATCTGCTGCACAAAGTGCTCGAGCTCAACGCGGTCGCGGTGAGTGCTTATCTCAACGCGCAGATCGAAAGCGGTGCGCAGGCGATCATGCTGTTCGATACCTGGGGCGGCGCGCTGTCGCACGCGGCATTCCACGAGTTCTCGGCCCCGTATCTGAGCAGTGTCTTCGAGCGCGTGCATCGGTCCTACAACGGTCAGATGATTCCCCGCATCGTCTTCACCAAAGGCGGCGGCCTCTGGCTGGAGCGGCTCGCGCAGACTGGCGCCGACGCCGTGGGGCTCGACTGGACCGTTGACATCGGTGTGGCGCGTGAGCGGATCGGCGGGCGTGTAGCGCTGCAGGGCAATCTGGATCCGGCTGTGCTGTTCGCGACGCCGGAGGCAGTACGTCACGAGACAAAGAGGATTTTGGAGCGATTCGGGTCCGGTGCCGGCCACGTATTCAATCTTGGACACGGCATCTCGCAGCACACCCCACCGGAAAATGTCGCGGTGCTGGTGGACACGGTGCACGAGATGAGCCGCGCATACCACGTTGCCTGAGCAGCGCGTGCAAGTGCGCGCAGCGGTGAGTGCCGATGGCGCGGTCTCTGAGTCCGGGTCAATTCTGTCGACCGGCAGTTTGCGCCTCATCGAATCATCGCGACCGATGCACCTCGTGCGGGTCGCGCTGGACGTTCCCGTGCCAACTCTATTCGATTACTCCGTGCAGGAGCCGGCCTCCGGTCTGCTCGGCGCCCGCGTGGCCGTGCCGTTCGGCCGCGGCCGGCGCGCCGGCGTGATACTGGAAGTGGGCGGAGCGCCGCAGGTGAGCGCCAGCCGCATTAAGCCGGTGTCCGCGGTATTCAGCGATGAGCCGAGGCTGGCGAGCGACGTATTGCAGCTCGTAGAGTTTGCCAGTCGCTACTACCGTTTCCCGATCGGCCAGGTAGCGATGGCTGCACTCCCGCAGCAATTGCGCCGTGTGTCGGCGTCACGAGTGGACGAACCACGACTCGTGCTCACCGAGGCGGCGCTGGCGAGCGACTGGTCGGCGTTGTCGACGCGTGCGATCAACCAGCGCCGCGTGCTCGAATACCTGCGCAACAATGGAGCTGCGGCTATCGCCATTCTGCGTGCGCTCTCGCCAGGGGCGGGTCGCGCAGTACGTGATCTGATCGAGCGCGGTTGGCTCGCCCCGGCGACGCGGATACGAGTCGCAGTCGATGCCGTTGTCCCAGCCCCAGCACCGGTTCTGACCGCTGACCAGCAAGGCGCTGTGCAGGCAGTCGACGCCACGGCCGACCAGTTCGTCTCGTGGCTGCTGCTGGGTGTGACCGGAAGCGGCAAGACTGAAGTCTACCTGCAGCTGATCGCACGAGCGCTACAGCGCGGACGACAGACCTTGTTGCTCGTACCCGAGATCAACCTCACACCGCAGCTCGAAGCCCGCGTCATTCAGCGCTTTCCGGGAATGCCGATCGCCAGCCTGCATAGCAACGTGCCGGAGGCAGAACGGCTGAAGCGCTGGCGCGCAGGAGAGTCGGGACAGGCGCGAGTGGTGATCGGAACCCGGCTGGCGGTATTCACGCCCATGCCACATCTGGGGCTCATCGTGGTTGACGAGGAGCAGGATGCTTCGCTCAAGCAGCAGGACGGGCTGCGCTATTCGGCGCGCGACCTCGCTGTGTTCCGCGCGAAACAACGCAACGTGCCGGTCGTGCTGGGTTCTGCAACCCCGTCTCTGGAAAGCTTCGCTAACGCCGCCACCGGGCGCTATCGCCTGTTGGAGCTGCCGGTGCGCGCTGCTTCGCAGTTGCCGGTGATTCGCTGCGTCGAAACGCGCGGGCAGCGACTGCGCGACGGCTTGTCGCAGGCGCTGATCGAGGCGCTCGAACGTCGGCTGGAGGCGCGCGAACAAAGTCTGGTGTTCGTCAATCGCCGTGGCTACGCGCCAGCACTGATCTGCTTCGCGTGCGGCTGGAGCGCGCCGTGCACGCGTTGCTCGGCACGCCTGGTTCTGCATGTGCAGAACACCGCGTTGCGCTGTCACTATTGCGGACACGAAGAAGGTGTTCCACATGCCTGTCCGAGCTGCGGCAATGTCGATCTGTCTCCGGTGGGACATGGTACCCAGCGCATCGAGCAGGCGCTGAGCGAGCTGTTTCCGCAAGCCCGCATCTTGCGTGTGGATCGCGACAGCACGCGCAGGCGCGCAGCGTTCCAGCGCATGCGCGAAAGCGTGCACGACAATGCTGTCGACATCCTGGTCGGGACGCAGATGCTGGCAAAGGGGCACGACTTCCCGCGGATCACGCTGGTGGGGGTGATCAACGCCGACAGCGCGCTGTACAGCAGCGATTTTCGCGCTGCCGAAAGGTTGTTTGCGCTGCTCACGCAGGTCGCGGGCCGCGCCGGCCGTGCTGAGCTCGGCGGCGAGGTACTGATTCAGACGGACTTTCCGCGTCATCCGCTGTACGCAGCGGTGTGCCGGCAGAGCTACAACGAATTTGCCCAGCAGGCATTGGATGAGCGGCGCGAGCTGTCCTTTCCCCCTTACACCCATCATGTTCTGTTGCGGGCCGAGGCGCTCAAGCGTGAGCTGGTCGATGAATTCCTGGGCGCCGCGGCTCGCGCAGGGCACTCACTGCAATCCACGGTGGAGATCTATGAGCCGGTGCCTGCACCCATTGCCCGGGTCGCCGGCCGCGAGCGTGGCCATCTGCTGGTGCAAGCGGCCACACGCGAGGCCCTGCAGCGCTTCCTGGATGCCTGGGAACCGGCGATTGCGCAAGCTCAGCCGGGTCAGGTGCGCTGGACTCTCGATGTCGATCCGCTCGATCTCTAGCCTAGCGGGCTGAGCCTGTATGCCTCCTGGCGTCGACCCGTGCTGACGGCCTGCCGAGCGTACTAGTTGCAGCCGGTATAATCCGCCCTTCACCGACACAACAGAGGTCAATCGCTTTGCCAACCGACCCGCGCACGCACCTCGCCGAGTTGCTTGCGGCTGCGCTTGCCTCCGCTTTTCCAGAGGAAAGCCGCGTCCCGGTTTTGCTGGAACGCCCCAAGCAGGCCGGCCACGGCGACTATGCCTGTAGCGTCGCGCTGCAGCTCGCGAAATCGCTCAAGCGCAACCCGCGGGAAGTTGCACAGGCGCTGCTTGCCGCCTTGCCGCCGTCTTCTTTGCTGGCGAAAGCGGAGATCGCCGGCGCCGGTTTCATCAATCTGTTTCTCAATCCCGCGGCCAGACAGCGGGTGGTGAGCGACATACTCGCGAACCCGGACGCGTATGGAAGGATCGCGTACGGGCGTGCCAAGCGCGTGCAGGTCGAATTCGTCTCGGCCAACCCAACCGGTCCTCTGCACGTCGGACATGGCCGTGGCGCCGCGTACGGTGCGAGCCTCGCCAACGTGCTCGAGGCCGCTGGCTTCGCGGTCGAGCGCGAGTACTACGTGAACGATGCCGGCCGGCAGATGGACATTCTGGCTTTGTCCACATGGCTGCGCTATCTCGAGCTCCATGGATTGAGCGTGCCATTTCCGGATAACGCCTATCAGGGAGACTATGTGAAAGACATGGCGCGCGCCGTTGCCGATCAGCATGCGGACCGCTATGTCCACTCTCCGGAGCGGCTGATGCAGGGCCTCCCCTCAGGCGCTGAAGATGAAGAAGCCCGGCTCGACGCTCTGATCGCCAACGCCAAAGCCTTGCTCGGGGCGGACTACGCGTACATCCACGACTATGCGCTGACCGAGCAGCTGGGCGATTGTCGCAACGATCTTGCGGAGTTCGGCGTCGAGTTCCAGCACTGGTTCTCCGAGCGCTCGCTGTTCGACAGCGGGCAGGTCGAGCGCGCGCTGGCGCAGCTCGAGCGCGCGGGTCATCTGTACGTGCAGGATGGCGCCAAATGGTTCCGCTCTCAGGCGTTCGGCGACGAGAAGGATCGCGTGGTGCAGCGGGAGAACGGGCAGTACACCTACTTCGCTTCGGACATTGCTTACCATCTCAACAAGCTCGAGCGCGGCTTCGATGTGGCGATCGATGTATGGGGAGCCGATCACCACGGTCACATCTCGCGCGTGAAAGCAGCTCTGCAGGCGCTTGGCGTGGACCCATCCCGGGTGTTCGTGGCGCTGGTTCAGTTCGCAGTCCTTTATCGCGATGGTAAGAAGGTTTCGATGTCTACGCGCAAAGGCGAGTTCGTGACACTGCGCGACCTTCGTGGCGAAGTCGGCAACGACGCCGCACGGTTTTTCTATGTGCTGCGCAAGCGCGATCAACATCTGGATTTCGATCTCGATCTAGCCAAGTCACAGAGCAACGAAAACCCGGTGTACTACGTGCAGTACGCGCATGCGCGGGTGTGCAGCGTCATGGAACAATGGGGCGGTGACGCGCAGGCGCTCTCAAGCTGCGATCTCGCTGCATTGGACTCGGAACACGAACAGCAGGTGCTGCGTCTGCTGATGGACTATCCAGCGGTGGTAGAAGATGCCGCTCGTGATTTCGCCCCGCACCTCATCGCTTTCTACCTGAAGGAACTGGCTGCTGCTTTCCACAGCTACTACAATTCGAACCGGTTTCTGGTGGATGACGAACGCGTGCGTCTCGCGCGGCTCGCGCTGGTCGTGTCGCTGCGATACGTATTGCGCAACGGCCTGCGGCTGCTGGGGGTGAGCGCCCCGGCCAAGATGTAACTTCTTCTTAACGCGCGCGACTATGAGCCGAGAGCTGAAGACCCAACGCAAGCGCACCGCGGGGCAGGGCACGCACCCGATGTTGATCGGCGTCTTCATCGGCGTGCTGCTCGGATTATGCCTCGCGCTCGGGGTCGCACTGTATCTGAACAAGGCGCCCAAGCCATTCGTTACCCGGGACGCCGACAGCGCCAAGAGTGAAACCTCGTCGACCAAGTCTGCGCCGAAGTTCGAGCCCGTGAAACCGGACAAACCCGCTCCCGCGCCGGTCGCAGCTGCACCGCAGACCGGTAAACCGCCAGAGGGCAAGACGCGTTTTGACTTCTACAAGATTCTGCCAGGTGAAGAGCCGGTTACCGGGAAGGAGTTGAGCCCCTCCCCCAGCTCGGGCTCGACCGCGCGGGTGGTGTATTACTTGCAGGCGGGTGCATTCCAGAGCACTGCGGACGCGGACAATTTGAAGGCGCGCCTCGCGCTGGCGGGGCTGGAAGCGCAGATCCAGACGGCCACGCTGCCCGACAACAGCATCTGGCACCGCGTCCGACTCGGCCCGTACAGCAATGGTCCGGACCTGGATAAAGCCAGGGTGGCGCTGAAGGAAAACAAAATCGACGCTACCGTGATCAAAGTGAGCGAGCCACTGGCAAAACATTGATTCGTACGCATTGGAGAATACATGAAACGTCATCGTCTCTTGAGCAGCAGCCTGGCATTCCTTGCCGGAGCTTGCATGCTGTTGAACGCGGTTCACGCCCAGCCGGTCCCGGAGAAGGATTATCAAACGATCAAGACTCCGCAGGCGCCAGCGGACCCCAAGAAGATCGAGGTGATCGAATTCTTCTCGTACGCCTGTCCGCACTGCGCCGATTTCGAGCCGGCGTTGGACGCATGGCTCAAGCACAAGCCCAAAGATGTCGAGTTCAAAGCGATTCCGATGGTTTTCAAGGAAAGCTGGAAGTCCACCGCGAAGCTCTACTACACCCTAGAGGCGATGGGGCTCGTGGATAAATATCAGGCGAAGGTCTACGAGGCGATCCACAAACAGAGCAAGGACCTCAGTACCGACCAGGGCGTCAAGCAGTGGGCCAAGGACGCTGGCATCGATTCTGCGAAATTCGATCAGGTCTACGACTCCTTTGGCATCGATGCGAAGCTGCAGCGCTCCATGGCGGTGGCGCGCGGCTACGGCGTGCAATTCACGCCTTCCATGGCGATCGACGGCAAGTACTACACGGGACCATCCATGGTTTCAACCGGAGGTAGCGGCCCGCCCGATTACGACCGCTTCTTCAAGGTGGTGAACGAGCTGATCGACATGGAGCGCAAGGCGAGGAAGAAATAAACCGGTTTTCGCATTCCCCGGGGCGGCGAGCAGCGCTGCGCTGGCTTAGCGCTTGCGCATCGCTGCCCCTATATGGGCATGCCGCGGCGCCGACCGAGCGCAGCGATCTCATGGAGGATGTCGATTACGTAGTCATCCCCCGGCAGCGTCTTTCCAACACCGAGCGCATCGAGGTAGCTTATTTCTTCTACTACGGCTGCCAGTGGTGCTACCAGTTCGAGCCGCTCGTGGCGGATTGGCTCAAGCAAAAGCCGGTCGATGTGAGCTTTCGGCGTATCCCTGCTTTGCGCAACACTCGATGGATCACCCTCACACGCGCTTACTATGCGTACGATGCACTGGGATTGCTGCCCAAGCTGCACGCGAAGACGTTCGATGCGTTTCATCGCGACGAAGTGAACCTGCAGAGCGAGAGCGAGTTGTTCCATTGGGTCGCGCGACAAGGGGTCGAGCGCAAGCATTTCGAAGAAGTGTTCCACTCCGATGCAGTCACCGCGCGCATGATGGAGTCGCGCGTGCTCACCGATTCCTTCCAAGTGGCAAGCACACCCAGCGTCGCTGTGGATGGGCGCTACCTAACCGACAGCGGCATGACGGGCGGCGCGGGTCCACTATTGATGGTGGTCGAGGAGCTCATTCGCATCGCCCGCGCCGACCGGCGCGGGGCGCGATGACTTTGCGCGTCGTCATTGCCGGTGCCTCGAGCGGTATCGGTGCGGCTCTCGCTCGCGAGTATGCGCGCAGCCCTACGATAGCTGTTCGCGAAGGCGCCTCGCAAACCGTTACGCAGCGGCTAATTTCATCTCCAGAATGGCTTCGAGCTCGGAAAGTGCCTGTTTGGTGCTCTCGACTTTGATCGTCGTCATCCCGAGTGCACGAGCTGGCTTCAGATTGATGCCGAGATCATCCAGATAGACCGCTTCGCGCCCCTCGATGCGCAGGCGCTCCAAGGCAAGCTGGTAGAAGCGTGGCTCTGGTTTCCGGGCGCCGATCAGGCTGGACTCGAAGACTGCATCGAACAGCGCCATCACGCGGGCCACCTCGGCCGCCCGCGTTGCGCTGGTCGGCAGACCATGGCCGTGTCCGGTCTTCACGTTGTTAGTGAGGCAGGCTGTCGTATAGTGCTGTTTGCATCTGCGCAGCGCCTCGACCATGCCGGGGCGGATCTCGCCATAGAGCAGCTCGATCACATCCTCGCCGCGAACCGCATGGCCTTGTGCGAGGCACTCGGCTTCGAACGCATCGCCGAACTGCGCGAGCGTGAGCTCGCCGCGCTCGAAGCGAGCCCATGCATTGGTGTCCGTCTCGAGACTGTTTACGCGCCGCAGGAAATCACGCGGTAGTCCGCGCGCCTGCTCGAAGCGGGCAAAGGCGATGAACGGGCTCTCGGTCAGGACACCACCGAAATCCCAGAGCACGGCCTTGAAGGACCGGTTCGGCCCGGATCCGCCAGCCACTACTTTTTCTTCTTCTTGTAGTCCTCAACCGCGCGCCGCAGATCCTTGTACTCCTCACAAGGGATTGGCGTGCACAGCTTCTGCAGCTCCGCCAGATGTTGCTCGGCCTGGCCGACGTTACCGGTCAGCAGGTAAGCTTCGCCGATATACTCGTGCGCGGCCTTGAGCTGCGGATTGAGCTTCAACGCCGTGTTGTACGCGCTGAATGCTGCGTCGAGATTGCCCGACTTGCGCTGCGCAAACCCGAGCCAGTTCTGCACATCTGCGTTATTCGGGTCCGTGGCCGCGGCCTTGGTAAGGAGCTGGACGGCGCGCTTCCAGTCTTGTGCCGCAATCGCCTGTTTTCCCTCAACGGCGTCGGGATCGTCACTCTCGGAACCCTCCGCTCCCATGTTGGCCAGGCTGGTGAGCGGACTGCTCAGCAGCAGAAAAATCAGCAGCGTGCCGATGGATAAGTTTCGTGTTGCCATAACGCCTCCGTTGCTTCAGTCGAAGAACTTGCCTGCATCCAACTGCGCTGCGTGTCAGCCTTTGATCTCGATCTCGACGAAGACGAACGGGAAGTCGTTGTCGTTGATGACATCGTGCTCGACGCCAGCCGGCCGCGTATAGCTCTGGCCTGCGGTCAGCTGCGCGTAGCGCTTGCCTTCAGGTTCCTCCAGTAGCAGCTTCCCCGTTGTCATCGGTACCACCACATATGCGTATTCGTGGCGATGATGCCCGGTTGCAGCACCCGGCGCAAACCGCCATTCCGTCACACGCACGGTCGCGTTGTCGATCTGCACAGATGGTATTGCGCGTTCGATGATGCTCTCCTTACTGCTGCAGCTTTTGCTCAAACGCCTACTCTACCGTAACTGATTTGGCCAGATTCCGC
>Ga0335084_10005050_pt1 | contig 13021 bp, 15 predicted proteins | sample Lox_Sample_44_FD_206721 | JGI IMG/M metagenome (GOLD analysis project Ga0335084, IMG submission 206721) | Soil microbial communities from Loxahatchee National Wildlife Refuge, Florida, United States - Lox_Sample_4.4 | ecosystem: Environmental > Terrestrial > Soil > Wetlands | place: USA... | reverse complement strand
CAGGTAATAGAAATCATCGATCGAAGGCCCGATGACGCCACGCCGCAGTGCCTCGAGCAGCGTCAACAGCTCGTTGATCGAGACCTTGAGCTTCGCTGCACGCAGGTGGAAGAAGAAGTCGATCAGCATCGGCGCTCCATCACCTGCGACGCCCCAGCCTCAGTTCGAGGTGGCGCTTCACGTCACGCCATTCCGAGGCGAGGATGCTGAACATCACGGTATCGCGCACGGTGCCGTCGCGGCGCGACTGGTGATGCCGGATCACGCCGTCCTTCTTCGCGCCAAGTGCCGCGATGGCGGCCTGGGATCTGAAATTGAAGTTGTCAGTTCGGAATCCGACGACTGCGCAACCGAGGGCGTCGAAGGCATGCCCGAGCAGCAGCAGCTTGCAGGCCGTGTTCACGTGGGTCCTCTGGCAGCGGCCTGCGTACCAGGTGTAGCCGATCTCGACGCGATCAACCGCGGTGACGATGTCGTGATAGCGCGTGCTGCCGACGATTGCGCCGTTCTCCAGGTCGCGCACCGCCCACGGCAGCATGTGTCCGGCGTCCTGACCGGCCAATGCGGCCGAGATGTAGGCATCGGTCTCCGGCGGTGCCGGCACCGAGGTGAACCACAGCGTCCAGAGTTCGCCGTCGCTGGCGGCAGCGACGAGGCCATCGTGATGCTCGCGCACGAGCGGTTCCAGCCGCACGCCGTGGCCTTCCAGGACCATGGGCCGCGGGGGAAGCATGTCCCGTCAGCGGTTGCTGCGCGCCATGAAGACAAGCCGCTCGAACAGGTGCATGTCCTGCTCGTTCTTGAGCAGGGCACCGGCGAGCGGCGGCACGGCGATCTTGTCGTCCTTCGAGCGCAGGGCTTCCGGCGGGATCTGCTCGGCAACCAGCAGCTTCAGCCAGTCGAGCAGCTCGGAGGTCGAAGGCTTCTTCTTCAGGCCGGGCAACTCGCGCACGCCGAAGAAGACCGCGAGCGCGTTCTGCAACAGCTCCTTGCGCAGCTTCGGGTAATGGACATCGACGATTGCCTGCATCGTGTCCTTGTCCGGAAACCTGATGTAGTGGAAGAAGCAGCGCCGCAGGAAGGCGTCCGGCAGCTCCTTCTCGTTGTTCGATGTGATGACGACCAGCGGGCGATGGCGCGCAACCACGGTCTGCCGCGTTTCGTAGACGTAGAACTCCATCCTGTCGAGTTCGCGCAGCAGGTCGTTCGGGAACTCGATGTCGGCCTTGTCGATTTCGTCGATCAACAGCACCGACGGCTGGTCCGACGTGAAGGCCTGCCACAGCACGCCGCGGACGATGTAGTTCTCGATGTCCTGCACTCGCGCGTCGCCCAGCTGCGAGTCGCGCAGCCGGCTCACGGCATCGTATTCGTACAGTCCCTGCTGGGCCTTCGTTGTCGACTTGATGTGCCACGCGAGCATCGGCATTTCGAGCGCGCGCGCCACCTCTTCGGCCAGCATTGTCTTGCCGGTGCCAGGCTCGCCCTTGATCAGCAGCGGCCGCTGCAGTGTCAGCGCCGCATTGACGGCGAGCTTCAGGTCGTCGGTTGCGACGTAGGTCGAGGATCCTTCGAATCTCGGCATGAAATGGCCTGTGCAGTGAGGCGAGCCAGTATACGCAACGGTTTTACCGCGCCGATGGCACTGCACTACGACGCCGCTTCGAACCGGACCTCGGCGCGGAGTCGATTACAATCACGCGCTGCTCGCGAGGGCGGACACGTCCGCCTCAGAGTTCACGACTCCATACGGAAGTCCCGGATGACGTTCAAACGACCGCTGTTCGCCGTGCTGGCCGTGCTGCCGTTACTGGCATTGGCTCAGGACAAGAAGCCGGAAGCCGCACCCGCCGCGGCCGATGCGCCGGTCTCGATGTGCATCGGCTGTCATTCGATTCCCGGGTACCAGGCCTCGTTTCCGCAGGTCTATCGCGTCCCGAAGATCGGCGGCCAGTCGCCGCAATACATCGAGGCCGCGCTCAAGGAGTATCGGGACGGCAGCCGTTCCCATCCGACGATGACCGGAGTGGCGAAGGGACTTTCGGACCAGCAGATCGCCGCGGTGGCTGCGTACTACGCCGCCCGCGGCAAGTGAGCGGCACGATGAAGAACGGACTTCTCGCGGCAGCGGCGCTGGTCATCGTCGCTGGCTCGGCGCAGGCGGCCGATGCGGCGAAGGGCGAAAAGCTCGCGCAGGCGCAATGCGCCGCCTGTCATGGCAGGGATTTCGTGACGCCAGTGGATCCTGGCTATCCAAGGCTCGCGGGCCAATATCCCGACTACCTGGAAAAGGCGCTGCGCGAGTACCAGACCGGCGGACGCAAGAACCCTATCATGGCGGGGATTGCGAAACCGCTGTCGCGCGCCGACATCAGCGACCTCGCCGCGTACCTGAGCGGCTTGCCAGGCCCGCTCGACAACACCAAGCGCTAGTCGATTGCCCGGAGGCGGCGATCACTCGCCGCCGGCACGGCGACGCAGACAGTCGAGATAGTCCTGTGTCATCACATCGGGCGGCACCGCGTCGCCCGCGCGTTGCGCGGCCCAGACTGCCTCGCCGAGGCATTCCATCACGTCGTGCGCGGCCGCGTGCGCGTCGCCCCGCCGCTGCACGAGGCGCTGATAGGCGCCGCGGATGCCCGGCGGCTGGTCGATCGACAACTGCTCGGCGATCGCCAGGTGCATGGCCAGATGCAGGAACGGATTGGTTTGGCCGTCCTCGATGCTGTAGTCCTCGATCTCGTCCCGTGACAGCGCGTCCTGGTACTCGGGATGCTCGACGATCCAGCCGAGCGCCATCGTCTCGAGCGGCGTCAGGATCTGCGATTCGCGGTGCTTGCGCCACGTGTCCCGAAAGAACCGGCGCACTTCCTCCCGGCTCGGCGTGAACATCGTCACGACTCGGGTGGGAAGCCCGATCGAGGCGCCTTCGGCGCGGGCGTCTTGGGGCGGTATTCGCACCATTCGGCGATCGGGCAGCGCCAGCATTCGGGCGAACGTGCCTTGCAGATATAGCGGCCGTGCAGGATCAGCCAGTGATGGGCGTTCAGCTTGAACTCGTCCGGAGTTAATTTCTGCAGGCGCGCCTCGACCTCGTCGACATCGCTGCCCGGTGCCAGGCCCGTGCGGTTGGCGACGCGAAAGATGTGAGTGTCCACGGCGATCGTCGGTTCGCCGAATGCCACGTTGAGCACGACGTTGGCCGTCTTGCGACCGACGCCCGGCAGCGCCTGCAGCGCCTCGCGCTCGCGTGGCACCTCCCCGCCGTGGCGCTCGAGCAGCAGACCTGACAGCGCGATGACGTTGGCGGCCTTGGTGCGGAACAAGCCGATGGTCTTGATGTGTTCGGTCAGCCGGTCCTTGCCCAGCGCGACCATCCGGGCGGGCGTGGGCGCCACCACGAACAGTTTGCGTGTCGCCAGGTTGACGCTGCGGTCGGTCGCCTGTGCCGACAGCACGACGGCGACGAGCAGCTGATAGGGCGTTGCGAACTCGAGTTCCGACTTCGGATGCGGGTCCAGGCTGCGGAGCCGTTCGTAGATGGCGCGACGCTTCGCGGGATTCATGGCTTCGCGGCCTGCTGCCGGCGCGCACGCGCCCGTTCGATCGCCGTCTGCACGATCGTGCGCTTGCGCGTGACGGCTTCAGCGTCCAGATCGTCGCGCTGCTCCAGTTCCTGCAGCTTCCGATGGGCTTTCGCGAGCAGCGCCTGCGCGCGCTCGGCCGACTCGCGCGCGAGGCGCGCGAGTCGGAACTCGTAGCGCGCTCGGGACGTTCGCGCGTCTGTGTCGCTCCATACGCGCGGCGGCTCGACCGGCACCATCGCGATGCAGTCCATCGGGCAGGGCGCGACGCACAGGTCGCAGCCATTGCACCACTCGGGAATCACCGTGTGCATTGCGCGCACGGCGCCGACGATGGCATCGACGGGGCAGGCCTGTATGCAGAGCGTGCAGCCGATGCAAAGCGCCTCGTCGACGACTGCAACGCGCAGCGGACCTTCGCTGCCATTGCCGGGATTGAGCAGAACAATCGGGCGCCCGGTCAGCCGTGCCAGGCGCTCGATGCCCGCTGCGCCGCCGGGCGGGCACTGGTTGATCGCAGCGCCGGCAGCGATCGCCTCGGCATATGGACGACAGCCGTCATGGCCGCACTTGTTGCATTGGGTCTGCGGCAGCAGGTCGTTGACGCGATCCGCCAGTGTCGCGATGGGAGTCATCGGCGGCGAGGGGGTGAGGCGACGCCGCGATTATCGCCGCCGCTGCGATCGATCAGGCGTGCTGCCGGATGAAGGCCTTGATCTGCGGCGCGATCTGCTCGCGCCAGCGGCGCCCGCTGAAGATGCCGTAGTGGCCGGCACCCTGTGCGGTCAGGTGCTGCTTCCTGGCCTTCGGAATGTTCTTGCAGAGGTCATGCGCCGCGCGAGTCTGGCCGCTGCCCGAGATGTCATCGAGCTCGCCCTCGATCGTAAAGAGCGCGACGGTCGTGATGTCTTCCGGCTTCACGCGCTGGCCGCGCACGTCCCAGGTGCCTTTCGGCAGCCGGTGCTCCTGGAATACGGTGCGGATCGTGTCGAGGTAGTACTCGGCCGGCAGGTCGATCACGGCGTTGTATTCGTCGTAGAACTCACGATGGCCCTCGACGTCCTCCATGTCGCCCTTGACCAGGTCGAGGTAATAGTCCCAGTGCGAGTTCAGGTGCCGGTCCGGATTCATCGCGACGAATCCGGCATGCTGCAGGAAACCCGGATAAACCTTCCGCAGGTAACCGGGATACGCCGACGGCACCTTGAAGACAACATTGTTCTCGAACCAGTGAAAGTTCTTGCGCATCGCCAGCGCGTTGACCTGCGTCGGGTTCCTGCGTGTGTCGATCGGGCCGCCCATCATCGTCATCGACTTCGGCAGCCTCGGGTCGCGGTTGCTCGCCATCAGCGAGATCGCGGCCAGCACCGGCACTGTCGGCTGGCAGACCGAGATCAGGTGCACGTCCGGCCCCAGCGCCTGGACGAACTCGGTCACGTAGGCGATGTAATCGTCGAGGTGGAACGGGCCGGCGGTGATCGGCACCAGGCGTGCGTCGATCCAGTCGGTGATCCAGATGTCGTGGTCGGGCAGCAGCGCACGTACGGTGTCGCGCAGCAGGGTCGCGTGGTGGCCAGAGAGCGGCGCAACGATCAGCACGTGCGGATCGGCCTGGTGCTTCAGCTTCGCGGGAATCAGTCGCTTGAAGTGCAGCAGGCGGCAGAACGGCTTGTCGATCGTGACTTCCTCGACCACCGGAACCTCGGCGTCGCCGATCCGGGTCGATTTCAGTCCGAATTCGGGCTTTTCGTACTGCTTGCCGATCCGGTGCAGTAGATCGTAGCCGGCGGACAGGCGCCGCGACAGCGGCGTGTAGGCGAGAGGGCTGTAGGGACTGGAAAAGAGCTCCGAAGTCGCCTGCGCCCACACTGAAAGCGGGTTCAGGAAACGGCGCTGCAGTTCATGCAGGTGATAAAGCACGCGTCGCTCCGCTCATGATTCCGCACCCTGGATGCCCGTCATTCGGGCGGCCGGCAGGATCCGTGCCGACACGCCCCGCGCATTATGCGCGGTCGCAGCATACAGGCAAGTGGTCTGACCAATTCCGCGTGCGCGCCACGGAACGGCGTTGCCGGGACGCTACTTCTCCAGCAGGTGGCGCTTGTCGCGGACGTCTTTCCACTCGTCCGCATCCGGGGGATGAGGCTTCATCCGCGTAATGGACGGCCACTGTTTCGACAGGTCGACGTTGAGCCTGATGAAGTCCCGCTGGTCCTCGGGGACGTCTTCCTCGGCGTAGATCGCATTCACCGGGCATTCCGGGATGCATACCGCGCAGTCGATGCACTCGTCGGGATCGATCGACAGGAAATTCGGACCCTCGCGAAAGCAGTCCACGGGGCAGACGTCGACGCAGTCCGTGTACTTGCACTTGATGCACGATTCGGTGACGACATGCGTCATCGAGTGACTCCTGTTCGTTCGGGTGCTGCGCGCGTCCCGCCGCGAAAAATGGGCCACGCGCAAAGCCGGTATTCTAGAACCTGTCGCAGGAGCCCCGATGCCCGCGCTGCCTGAAGGTTCCGCCACAGAGGCCGCGCGATCAACCGTCTTCCCTCCGTCAGCCAAATGCTCGTCGCATGATTAGCCGCCGCCAGATCCTGCTGCTTTCGGGGGGCGCGCTGGCGCGCCCGCTGTGGGCGCAGAGCGCGAATCCGATCCGCATCGGCGAGATCAACAGCTATTCGACCATTCCCCAGTTCACGGTCCCGTACCGGATGGGGTGGCAGCTCGCGGTCGACGAGGTCAATGCCACCGGCGGATTGCTCGGCCGCAAGGTCGAAGTGATCTCGCGTGACGATGCAGGCAAGCCCGACGATGCGATCCGGCTCGCGACCGAACTGGTGTCCGGCGAAAAGGCTGTGTTGCTGACGGGGACATTTCTTTCAAACGTCGGCCTGGCGGTCTCGGACTTCGCGTTGCGCAACAAGGTGCTCTTCGTCGCCGCCGAGCCGCTCACCGACGCCCTGGTCTGGGAGAAGGGCAATCGCTACACCTTCCGGCTGCGCCCAAGCACCTACATGCAGTCGGCGATGCTGGTCGACGAAGCCGCACGCCTGCCCGCAAAGCGCTGGGCGATCGTCGCCCCGAACTACGAATACGGGCAGTCCGCGGTCGCGAGCTTCAAGGCGCTGCTGAAGGCACGACGGCCCGATGTCGAGTTCGTTGCCGAGCAATGGCCGGCGCTCGGCAAGCTGGAAGCCGCTGGGACGGTGCAGGCGCTGATCGCGGCGCGTCCTGAAGCGATCTTCAACGTGACGTTCGGTGCCGACCTGCCCCGGCTGGTGCGCGAGGGCAACCTGCGTGGGCTGTTTCCACGCGTGTCGGTCGTGAGCCTGCTGTCGGGCGAGCCGGAGTATCTCGACGTGCTGAAGGACGAGACGCCGAAGGGCTGGATCGTCACGGGCTATCCGTGGGACCAGATTTCCACGCCGGAGCACGCGAAGTTCTTCAACGCCTATTACAAGCGCTACAACGACACGCCGCGGCTTGGATCGGTGGTCGGCTACGCGACTTTCACCGCGATCTTCGAGGCCATCCGCAAGGCGAAGTCGACCGACACCGAGAAGCTGATCGCCGCGCTGCGCGGCATGAGCTGGACGACCCCCTTCGGTCCTGCGACCTTCCGTGCGCTCGATCAGCAGTCGACGATGGGTGCGTACGTCGGCACGCTCGACCAGCGCGGCGGCCGCGGGACGATGGTCGAGTGGCGTTACGCCGACGGCAAGGATTTCCTGCCGACGGACGCCGAGGTGCGTGCGCGCCGCCCGCCCGAGGCGATGAAGTAATCGCAGGCTGCAACCTGCCTCGGGCCTCCGGGTCGCCGTGGACCTCGCGCTCGCCCAGTTCCTTGCGGGACTCTCTTACGGTTCGACGCTGTTTCTCGTCAGTGCCGGCCTGACGCTCATTTTCGGTGTCACGCGCGTGGTCAACTTCGCCCACGGTGCGCTCTACATGCTGGGCGCCTATCTCGCGACGACGCTGACCGCGGCGCTGCCCGCGACGCCGGCGGCGTTCTTCGGCGGACTGACGCTCGCCGCGCTGGCGGTTGCCATCGTCGGTATCGTGATCGAAACGGTGGTGCTGCGCCGGATCTATGCGGCGCCCGAGATCTTCCAGCTGCTGGCCACCTTCGGCGTCGCGCTGATCGTGCAGGATGTCGCGCTCGCCGCCTGGGGGCCGGAGGAGCGGTTTGCACCGCGCGCGCCCGGCTTCAAGGGCGCCATCGAGCTCGGCGGCGCGCTCGTCCCGCAGTACAACCTGCTGCTGACCGCGATCGGACCGCTGATCTTCGGTCTGCTGTGGTGGGCCCTGTACCGCACGAGGTGGGGCGCGCTTGTGCGCGCCGCCACGCAGGATCGCGAAATGGCCGGCGCGCTGGGCATCAACGAACGCCTGCTGTTTACCGGAGTTTTCGCGCTCGGCGCTGCGCTCGCCGGCCTTGCGGGAGCACTGCAGATTCCACGCGAGACCGTCAACCTGCAGATGGACCTGGGCATCCTCGTCGAAGCCTTCGTCGTGGTTGTCGTCGGCGGACTCGGCTCGGTCACGGGCGCGTTCTGGGCGTCGCTGGTCATCGGCGTGCTGCACGCCTTCGGCATCTGGCTGTTGCCGCAGTCCACGCTGGTGCTGGTGTTCGTCGTGATGGCCGTCGTGCTGATTGCCCGGCCCTACGGGCTCGCCGGCCGGCCTGAAGTGCTCGCGCGCACGGGCGTACGTTCGGGCACCCACCCGCCATTCGCTGCCGCGTCCCCGTATCGCGCCTTCGGCATCGCGCTTGTTGTGGCCGCCTGCGCGTTGCCGCTGGCGCTCGGCGACTACGGGCGCGTGCTCGCCACCGAAATGGCGATCCTCGCACTCTTTGCCGCGAGCCTGCATTTCTTCATGGGCCACGGCGGCCTGGTGTCCTTCGGCCACGCCGCCTTCTTCGGGCTCGGGGCCTACGCGGCAGCGCTCGTCACGAAGACCTTCGACGGCGCGTTCGTCGCAGCGCTGGTGGCGGCGCCGCTGGCGGCGGCACTCGCGGCGCTGGCCGCGGGCTTCTTCGTGCTCCGCGCACAGGGCGTGTATGCCTCGATGCTGACGCTGGCGTTCGCACAGATCCTGTGGTCGGTCGCGGTGCAGTGGGTCGAGGTCACTGGCGGCGACAACGGGCTGCTCGGGATCTGGCCGCCGACCGCCTCCCGGCTCGGCTACTACGCGATCTGCCTCGTCGTTGTCGGGCTGTCGCTGCTGGCGCTGCGCCGCGCGGCGCTCGCACCATTCGGCTTCGCACTGCGCGCGACCCGCGATGCCCCGCTGCGCGCGGAGGCGCTTGGCATCGACGTGCGACGGGTCCGGACGTGGGCCTTTGTCGTTGGAGGACTGTTCGGGGGACTGGCCGGAGCATTGCAGGCCTTCCAGAAGGGCGCGGTCTTCCCGAATGCGCTGTCGCTGCCGGTGTCGGTCGACGCGCTCGTCATGGTGCTGCTCGGCGGCCTGCAGACGCTGAGCGGGCCCGCGGTCGGTGCCGTCGTCTATCACGGACTCGCGACCGAACTCACGCTGCACGTCGGCTACTGGCGGCTTGCGCTCGGCATTGCAATCGTGTTGCTGGTCATTGCGTTCCCCCAGGGGCTGGTCGGCTTCGTGCGCGAACGCGCTGCGAGGCGGACATGAGCGAACTGCACGTCCGGGCCGTTTCGCGTTCGTTCGGCGGCGTGCGTGCCGTCGAAGACGTGTCATTCGTGCTCGAGGCCGGCACGATGACCGCGCTGATCGGTCCGAACGGAGCAGGCAAGTCGACGCTCTTCAATCTGATCGACGGCCAGCTGCTGCCCGACGCCGGGCATGTCGAGTTCGAAGGCCGGAACCTGTCCCGCGTGCCAACCGCCGACCGCACCCGGGCAGGCATCGGGCGTACGTTCCAGGTTGCGCAGGTCTTCGCGTCGATGACGGTACGGCAGAACGCACAGATGGCGCTGGTCGCCGCCGGAGGGGAGGCTCTTTCGATGGCAGCGTGCCTCGACCGGCGCGTGCTGCCCGAAGCCTCGGACTTGCTCGCGAGCGTCGGGCTTGCGCCACACGAGGATCGTCCCGCGGCCGCACTGGCGTACGGCGACCTCAAGCGGCTCGAACTGGCGCTCGCGCTGGCCGCGCGGCCGCGGCTGCTGCTGATGGACGAGCCTACGGCCGGCATGGCCCCGGGCGAGCGCACCGGACTGATGGCGCTCGTGCTCGAGCGCGCGCGCGCTCACCGCATGACGGTGCTGTTCACCGAGCACAGCATGGACGTCGTGTTCGGATTTGCCGAGCGCGTGCTGGTGATGTCGCGCGGCCGGCTGATCGCTGACGGCGCCCCGGATGCGGTGCGCGCCGACACCGAGGTGCAGGCGGTTTACCTCGGGGGCGCGGCATGAGGCTCGTGCTCCGGGACGTGAACGCCTGGTATGGCGGCGCGCGGGTCGTGCGCGATGCGTCGATCAGCGTCGCCGACGGCGAAGTCGTTGCGCTGATCGGGCGCAACGGAGCTGGCAAGACCTCGCTGCTGCGCGCGGTCATGGGACTGATGCCGCGCGCCAGCGGCATGATCGAACTCGACGGAGAATCGATTGTGGGGCTGCCGCCGTTCCGGCGGGCGCGGCGCGGCCTGGGCTACGTCCCGGAGGATCGGCGCATCTTCACGGACCTGACGGTGCGCCAGAACCTTGAAATTGTCCGGCGGCCGCGCGAGGGCGGGTTCGACGTGCCCGAATTGCTGCAGATCTTCCCGAATCTCGCGCAGATGCTGGAGCGCCTGGCGAGCCAGATGAGCGGCGGTGAACAGCAGATGCTGGCGGTGGCACGTACGCTCGCGGCGAATCCAGGTGTCGTTCTGCTCGACGAGCCGTCAGAGGGCCTCGCGCCGATGGTGCTGGCGCGGATGCAGCAGGCGGTGCAGGCGATGAGGCAGCGCGGCGTGGCTACGCTGTTGTCAGAGCAGAACCTGGCCTTCGTCGATGGCCTCGCGGATCGCGCCGTGCTGATCGAGCAGGGCCAGCTGGTCGGCGAGACGGCGGGCACGGCACTGGCCGCGAACGCATCGGTACGCCACGCGCTTGGGGTCAGTTAGCCGCCGGCGCCGTGCGCCCCTACAATCGTCGGATGCTCATCCAGTCGCTGCTCGACACGGATCTGTACAAGTTCACGATGATGCAGGTCGTTCTGCATCATTTTCCGGCTGCGCACGTCGAGTACCGCTTCAACTGCCGCACGCGCGGCGTGGACCTTGCACCCTATGTGGACGAGATCCGCGAGGAGATCGCGGCCCTGTGCCTGCTGCGCTTCCGCGAGAGCGAGCTCGAGTATCTGCGCAGTATGCGTTTCATCAAGAGCGACTTCGTCGACTTCCTCGGCCTGTTCCAGCTGAACATGAAGTCGATCAGGGTCGAACGCAACGCCGCAGAGAACGGGGGCATCGGCATCGCAATCCGCGGTCCGTGGCTGCACACGATCCTTTTCGAGATCCCGGTGCTGGCGATCGTCAACGAAGTCTATTTCCGCAACACGCAGCCCCGGCCCGACTTCGCCGAGGGACGCCGTCGGCTCCGCGCCAAGATCGCGCTGATCCGCGACAACCCGGGGCTGGGAGGCTGCCACATCGCCGACTACGGCACGCGCCGACGGTTTTCACGGCTGTGGCACGACGAGGTGCTGGGCACGCTGAAGACCGGGCTCGGTGACAACCTCGCCGGTACCAGCAACGTGATGTACGCGGCGAAGCACGGACTCACGCCCCTCGGGACGATGGCGCATGAATACCTGCAGGCCTGCCAGGCGCTCGGGCCGCGACTGCGCGACTCGCAGACCTTCGGATTCGAGACCTGGGCGCGGGAATACCGCGGCGACCTGGGCATCGCGCTGTCTGACGTCTACGGCATGGATGCGTTCCTGCGCGACTTCGACATGTACTTCTGCAAGCTGTTCGACGGTGCGCGCCACGATTCCGGCGATCCGCTCCAGTGGGGGGAGCGGTTGATCGCACATTACGAGCGCAATCGGGTCGATCCGCGTACCAAGACGCTGGTGTTCTCGGATTCGCTCGACTTTCCGCGCGTGATCGAGCTGTATACACGCTTCAAGGACCGTGCGCGCATCGCGTTCGGTGTCGGCACCAATCTGACCAACGATCTCGGCTATGTACCGCTGCAGGTCGTCATCAAGATGATCCGCTGCAACGGCCAGCCGGTGGCGAAGCTCTCGGATTCGCCGGAGAAGAACATGTGCGACGACGTCGCCTACATCGCGTACCTGCGGCAGGTGTTCGACATCGGGCCGGCCGCCACGGAACACGCGGACGCAACCTCCTGAGGAACGACGATGAAGCTTGCCCGCTTCCCGCGCGTGCGGCTGACGCACGCGCCGACTCCGCTCGAACCGATGCCGCGGCTAAGCGCCCTGCTCGGCGGCCCGCGGCTGTGGATCAAGCGCGATGACTGCACGGGTCTTGCGACCGGCGGCAACAAGACGCGCAAGCTCGAATACTTGATGGGCGAGGCGCTCGCGCAGAAGGCCGACGTCGTGATTACGCAGGGGGCGACCCAGTCGAACCATGCCCGGCAGACCGCGGCCGCGGCGTCGCGGCTGGGTCTCGGCTGCGAGATCCTGCTGGAAAATCGCACAGGCATCGACGCGGCCGACTATCAGATCTCGGGCAATGTCCTGCTCGATCGGCTGTTCGGCGCCACGCTGCACCGCCTGCCCGGGGGCAGCGACATGGATGCCGCGATGGCCGCGCGTGCCGACGAACTGCGTTCACAGGGACGCCGTCCCTATGTGATTCCCGGCGGCGGATCGAATGCGGTTGGCGCGCTGGGTTACGTCACATCGGCGCTGGAACTCGTCGAACAGGCCAACGTGGCCGGGCTGGACATCGACTGCCTCGTCACCGCCACCGGCAGCACCGGCACGCATGCGGGACTGGTGGCGGGCCTCGAAGGGTGCCGCAGCGGCATTCCGGTGCTCGGCATCTGCGTACGTTCGCCCAAGGCCGTACAGGAAGAGAAGGTCCATGCGCTGGCCCTGCGCACCGCCGACCTGCTTGGCGTACCCGGCACGGTGGCGCGCGAGCGCGTCGTCGCGAATTCGGACTACGTCGGCGGCGGCTATGGCGTGCCGACCGACGGCATGATGGAAGCGCTCGAACTCACGGCGCGGACCGAAGGCATCGTGCTCGACCCCGTCTACTCCGGCAAGGCGATGGCGGGGCTGATCGACCTGGTGCGGCGCGGACAATTCAAGCGCGAGGCCAACGTCGTCTTCATGCACACCGGCGGCGCCGTTGGGATGTTCGGCTACGTGCATGCCTTTGCGCCGCGGCTCGGGCTTTAGAGAAGTGCGCCGCGCGAACGGTGGGTTGCGCAGCCGGCGTGATGTCGCGGAGCCGGCGTAGATGCTCGGCGTGATCGGCGGCATGGGGC
>Ga0335084_10005048_pt1 | contig 13021 bp, 13 predicted proteins | sample Lox_Sample_44_FD_206721 | JGI IMG/M metagenome (GOLD analysis project Ga0335084, IMG submission 206721) | Soil microbial communities from Loxahatchee National Wildlife Refuge, Florida, United States - Lox_Sample_4.4 | ecosystem: Environmental > Terrestrial > Soil > Wetlands | place: USA... | reverse complement strand
GCCTGGGCGTGCAGCAGGCGGTGCGTGGCGATGACGATGTCGACCTTGCCCTGCTCCAGGCCCTCGAGCACCGCCTGCGTCTCGCGCGAGGTGCCGAAGCGCGACAAGCCCTCGATGCGCACCGGCCAGTCGGCGAAGCGGTCGCGGAAGTTGGCCAGGTGCTGCTGCACCAGCAGCGTCGTGGGGGCGAGCACCGCCACCTGCTTGCCGGATTGCACCGCGACGAAGGCGGCGCGCATCGCGACCTCGGTCTTGCCGAAGCCGACATCGCCGCACACGATCCGGTCCATGGGCTGTGCACTGGCGAGGTCCGCCAGCACGTCGCGGATCGCGGCCGCCTGGTCAGCGGTCTCCTCGAACGGGAAGGCGCTGGCGAAGCTCTGGTAGTCCAGCTCCGCGGCCTGCAGCGCGAGCCCCGCCTGCGCCTTGCGCCGCGCGTACAGGTCGAGCAGCTCCGCGGCCACGTCGCGCACCTGCTCGGCGGCGCGGCGCCGCGCGCGCGCCCACTGGTCGGTGCCGAGCTTGTGCAGCGGGGCGTGCTCGGGCGCCGCGCCGGTGTAGCGGCCCACCAGGTGCAGCTGCTGCACCGGCACGTAGATGCGATCGCCGTCCTGGTACTCGAGCACGAGGAACTCACCGGGCTGGCCGCCGATCTCCATCGGCATCAGACCCTGATAGCGGCCGACGCCATACTCCTCGTGCACCACCGGCGCGCCCGGGTTGAGGTCGCGCAGGTCACGCAGGATCGCCTCCGGGTCGGCGGCGCGCTTGCGGCGGCGCTCCTGGCGCGCCCGCGCGCCGAACAGCTGCGCCTCGGAGATGACCGCGATCGGCGGCTCGAGCAGCGTCAGCCCCTGCAGGTCGGGCGCCACGGTCAGCCCGAGGCGCGCGCTGCCGGCGGCGAAGGCCGCCCAGCCCTCGAGCAGCACGACCTCGTGCTGCGTAGCGCGCAGCATTTCCGCCAGCACCTCGCGCCGGCCGGCCGAGTCTGCGGCGAGCAGCACGCGCCCCTCGAACTCGCGCAGGAAGGCCTCGAGCGGGGCGAACGGCTGCTCGGCGCGCACATCGAGGCGCAGCTCGCGCGGGGCGCGCGTGGCGAAGTTGTGCACGCCGGCGCGCTCGGCCCCGGGCAGCTCGGTTTCCGCCTTGACCGACTCGAGCGTGATCGCGGCAAAGCCCGCCAGGCGCGGGACGAGCTCGGGCGGCGGCAGGAACAGCTCGGCCGGGGCGAGCACGGGGCGCTCGATGTCGTGGCGGCGTTCCTCGTAGCGCTGCGTGACCTCGCTCCAGGCGCGCTCGAGACCGCGCTCGAGGGTGGTGCTGTGCACGATGACGGCCTCGCGCGGCAGGTAGTCGATCAGCGTGGCCAGGGCATCGAAGAACAGCGGCTGGTAGAACTCAATGCCGGCGGGGGCCAGTCCCTCGCTGACGCCGCGATAGATGGCCGACTTGGTGGGGTCGCCCTCGAAGCGCGTGCGGTAGCGGCGCCGGAACTCCTTCACCGCCGCCTCATCCAGCGGCACCTCGCGTGCCGGCAGCAGCCGCACTGCGGGCAGCGCGTCCAGCGAGCGCTGCGTGTCCGGGTCGAAGCGGCGGATCGCCTCGATCTCCTCGTCGAACAGGTCGATGCGCAGCGGCGCCGTGCTGCCCATGGGAAACACGTCCAGCAGCGAGCCGCGCACCGCGAATTCCCCCGGGCTCACCACCTGGCTGACGCTCGCGTAACCGGCCTCCACCAGGCGTGCGCGGAAGGGCTCGAGCGAGAGCGCCTGGCCCTTGCGAAGCTCAAAGGCGCGCCCCTGCACGTAGTTGCGCGGCGGCAGGCGCTGCAGCAGCGTGTCGGCCGAGACGATCAGGCAGCCGTGCCTTGCCTGCGGCAGCTCGAACAGCGTGCGCAGCCGTTCGGAGACGATGTCCGGGTGCGGCGAGAACTGATCGTAGGGCAGCACTTCCCAGTCCGGCAGGCGCAGCAGGGGCAGCGCGGCCCCGGCGAAGAACTGCAGTTCCGCGCTCAGTCGCTCGAGCTCGCGGGCATCCTCCACCACCACCACGTACAGCCGCCGGTCGGCCACCAGCGCCTCGGCCAGCGCCAGCGCCGCGGCGCTGCCGTAGAGCTGGTGCCAGCGCAGCTGCGGCTGCGAGGGCGTCGGAACGGGTGGCTGGAGCAAAGACAGGGGCATGCCGGGCGCGGCCTGTAAATGAGGGGATCGGGAAGAACGGAGCTTAACTGAGGGCGGGCCGCGCGGGCGCACGCCGCGCGCACCTGCGCCTAGGCGGCGGCAAACTCGGTCGGCAGCTGTAGTCGCGAGGTGAGCGGCACGCAGTAGATATCGATCGGGTGGCTGCGGCCCCGCAGCTGCAGCGGCGGCAGCGCGGTGGCGCCCACATCCATCCCCTGCGCATCCAGTGAGCGTTTGAGGGCGCTGGAGAACAGCATCTCGCCGGCGCGGGCGCGCTGACACAGCCGCTCGGCGATGTTGACCGTGTCGCCGATGATGGTGTAGCTCATGTAGGAGGCCGAGCCGATGTTGCCCGCCACGACCTCGCCCTCGTTGATGCCGATGCCGAGCCCGGCTTCGACCGCATAGCGCTCCTTCCACGAGCGCGCCAGCTCGCCGAACCCGACCAGCATTTCGCGCGCGGCGGCCACCGCCCGCTGCGCGCAGTCCGCCTGCACGAGCGGCACTCCGAAGGCGAGCATCAGGCCATCACCGGCCATGTGAAACACCGTGCCCTCGTGACGGAAGGTGATCTCGGTGAGGAGTGAGAAATACTCGTTCAGCAGCGGCACCACGGCCTGCGGCTCCAGCTGCTCGGAGATGCTGCTGAAGCCACGCAGGTCGGCGAACAGCACCACCGCGTGGGCGCGTGCATCCGCGGTCGCGAGCAGCGCGTCACGCAGCTGGGCATCGTTTAGGATCTTGTCCGCGAGCCGTGGCGATACGTAGCGACGAAAGGTCTGCCGCAGCACCTCTTCGCGGCGCCTGATTTCCGCCTCGAGCTCAGTCGCGGCGGTCTTTTTGCGGAGCGCGCCAGCGCGCAGTAGGGCCTCGATATGAGCCCTGAGAAGCTCGTCCTCCGACACATACTCCCCGGAATTTATTCGTTATTGAGGGCGAGCCTACCATAAGGAGATTACCCGGCGGCAGCGGCCAAGGCGCCGCTGCCGGGACCCCCCGGGCAGCAGTGCCTGGAGCGGATCTAGGGGGCGGGCTTGGAGGCGTCCGGACCGCTGCGCGGGCGGGTGAGGGTGCGCAAGCGGTAGACGGTGAGGGCGATGCCGACCGCGAGGAAGAGGGTGGCCATGGTTATGTCGCCACGCTCGAACTGCCGCCAGGCGAGCACCAGCCAGAAGATCAACAGCAGGAAGGCGACGATGAAGCCCATAAGAAGAGGGCCCGCGGCGCTCAGCCGGAGGTGACCACCGAGTCGATCACGCGGTCGCCCTCGAAGAACACCGAGAAGCCGCTGTAGTCCCAGCGCGTGATGGGCGGCCGGCCGACGGTCGGATGGCGGTTGGCCGGCGCGCCGAAGCGCTTCTCGACATCGCCCATGGTCGAACCGCGCTTCGGGGTGGGTACCTGCGAGGGCGCCACGGCGACGGCGCCGTTCACCACGATGGTCTCGGCGGCGGCGGTGCCGGCCAGTGCGCAGCCCAACAGCAGCGCGGCGAGAGTGCGGGTCAGCATGCGGCGTTCCTCCAGCAAACGCGCTCGACTATAGCACCGGCATCAATCTGTCAAAGCAACCCGCGCCGCCGGCGCGCCGATTTGTGACCTGCGTCTGAATTCCCGCCCAACTGTGGTTAAATCGCGACGATGTTTCATCCGCTGTCCGTGTGGATGGGCCTGCGCTACGTGCGGGCGCGCTCGCACAAGTTCTTTGTCTCCTTCATCACCTGGGCTTCCCTCGTCGGGGTCTGCGTCGGCGTCGCCGCGCTGATCGTCATTCTGTCCGTCATGAACGGCTTCGAGGGCGAGCTGCGCGACCGGCTGCTCTCACTGAGCGCGCCGGTGCGGGTCAGCGCCCGCGCCGGGGCGCAGCCGACCCCGGCCGACTGGGAGGCCGCACTGCGCCTGGCCGAATCGACCGGCGGCATCCGTGACGTGGCACGCTACGCGGAGCTGCAGGCGCTCGCGGTGCGCCAGCCCGAGATGGTCCCGATCCTGCTGCGCGGCATCGATCCGCAGGCGCCGGCGAGCCGCTCGGACCTGGGCAGCGCCCTGACCCAGGGGCGCCTGAGCGAGCTCACCGCCGGCTCCGGGCACGTCATCCCCGGCGCCATCATCGCGGAGCGGCTGGGACTTTCGGCCGGCGACCCGATCACCGTGCTGCTGCCGAGCGTCGGGGAGGGCGGGGCGCCGAGCCCGAAGCTGCGCGAGTTCACGGTCGCGGGCGTGTTCGAGGTCGGGCTGCAGGACCACGACGGCTCGCTGGTGTTCGCCAACCTCGAGGACGTGCGCGCCCTGGGGGCCGCCGGTGCCGCGAGCGAGGGCCTGCGCGTGCGCCTGCGCGACGTGCTGACGGCCCCGGCGGTGGCGGCGCAGCTCGCGCGGCGGCTGCCGCCGTCGTTGTTCGAGGTGAGCGACTGGACGCGCGACAACGCCAACTACTTTCGCGCCATCCGCATCGAGAAGACCATGATGTCGCTCATCCTGCTGCTGATCGTGGCGGTCGCGGCCTTCAACATCGTCGCCATGCTGGTGATGGTGGTAACCGACAAGCGCACCGACATCGCCATCGTGCGCACCTTCGGCGCCGCGCCGCGCCGCGTCATGGGCATCTTCATCACCCAGGGGCTGGTGATCGGCTGGCTCGGCGTGCTGAGCGGCATCGCGCTCGGGCTCGCCCTGGCCTTCAACGTCGCCACCATCGTGCCCTTCCTCGAGCACACCTTCGGCTTCCAGTTCATGGACGCCGACGTCTACTACATCACCGCGATTCCCTCCGAGGTGCACTGGAGCAACGTGCTGGTGATCGCCGTGGCGGCGCTCACCCTCACCGCGCTCGCCACGGTCTATCCGGCGCTACGCGCGGCGCGTACCGCGCCGGCGGAAGCGCTGCGCTACGAGTGAGCGATGAGCGCCTACGAGTGGCTGATCGGCACCCGCTACCTGCGCTCGACCCACCGGCGCGGCTTCGTCTCCTTCGTGGCGCTGATGTCGGTGTGCGGGCTGATGCTCGGGGTGGCCACACTCATCGTCGTACTGTCCGTCATGAACGGTTTCGAGCGCGAGCTGCGCAACCGCATCCTCGCCGTCACCGCTCATGCGACCATCTCCGGGGTCGAGGGACCGCTCACCGACTGGCAGGACCTGCAGCGGCGGCTGCAGGCGCGGCCCGGCGTCGCCGCGGTGGTGCCCTACATCGAGAGCCAGGCGATGCTCATGCACGGCACGCGCATGGCCGGCGCCAGCGTGCGCGGCGTGCTGCCCGGGGAGGAACGGCACGCCACCGGCCTCGCGCAGCGCATCACGCAGGGGAGTCTCGATGAGCTCAAGAGCGGCTCATTCACCACTATCCTCGGCAGTGCTCTGGCGCACGAGCTGCAGGTGGGGGTGGGGGACAGCGTGATCCTCATCGCGCCCGAGGGCAGCGCGACCCCCACCGGCGTGGTGCCGCGGATGCGGCGCTTCCGCGTGGTCGGCGTGTTCGAGTCGGGGATGTACGAGTTCGACCGCGGGCTGGCGCTGGTGCATTTGGCGGACGCGGCGCTGCTGTTCCGCACCGGCGCGGGTGTCACGGGGCTGCGCCTGGCCTTCACCGAGCCGCTGCGCGCGCCCGCGCAGGTGCGCGCCGCGGCGCTCGCCCTCGGCGGCCCGGGCTACTACGTGGATGACTGGACCCAGAACCACGCCAATTTCTTCCGTTCCATCGAGATCACCAAGTCCATGATGTTCCTGATCCTGCTCATGATCGTGGCGGTGGCGGCCTTCAACATCGTGGCGACGCTCGTCATGATCGTGAAGGAGAAGCAGACCGACATTGCCATCCTGCGCACCCTGGGTGCCGGGCCGCGCAACATCCTGCTGACCTTTGCCATCCAGGGCATCCTCATCGGGCTCGCCGGCACGCTGCTCGGGGCCAGCCTCGGCACGCTGCTGGCGGACAACCTGCAGCAGCTGGTGGCGGGCCTCGAGCACCTGCTCGGCACGCAGTTTCTCGATGCGCGCGTCTACTATATGAGCGACCTGCCCGCCTACGTGGAGGGCTGGGACGTCTTCAAGGTGTGCGCGGTCGCCTTCGTGCTGTGCGCGCTCGCCACGATCTACCCGGCATGGCGCGCGGCGCGCACGGCGCCGGCGGAGGCGCTGCGCCATGAGTGAGACGGTGCTGCAGGCGTGCGCGGTGAAGAAGTCCTTCCGCCAGGGCCCGGCACTGCTCGCGGTGCTCGAGGGCGTGGAGCTCAGCGTGCGCGCGGGCGAGCGGGTCGCCATCGTCGGGGCTTCCGGCTCCGGCAAGACGACCCTGCTGCAGATCCTCGGCGGGCTCGACCGGCCGAGCTCCGGTGAAGTGCGCATCGCGGGGCGCGACATCCACGCCCTCGCCGAGGCCGAGCGCGGCGTGCTGCGCAACCAGGCGCTCGGCTTCGTCTACCAGTTCCACCACCTGCTGCCGGAGTTCTCCGCGCTGGAGAACGTGGCCATGCCGCTGCTGGTGCGCCGCGCGCCGATCGCCTCGGCCCGCAGCACCGCGCGCGCGCTGCTCGAGCGGGTCGGCCTGGGGCAACGCCTGCAGCACCGGCCGCATCAGCTCTCCGGCGGCGAGCGCCAGCGCGCCGCGGTGGCGCGTGCGCTGGTGACGCAGCCGCGCATCGTGCTCGCGGATGAGCCGACCGGCAATCTCGACGGCGCCAATGCCGAGAGCGTGTTCGCGCTCATGCTCGAGCTCAATCGCGAACGCGGCACCAGCCTCATCGTGGTGACCCACGATCTGCGCCTGGCACAGCGCATGGAGCGCGTCTACGAACTCGAGGGCGGCATGCTGCGCGTGCGTCCCTGAGGGCCGCCGTCAGGCGCTCGGGGCCGCGTGGCGCGCGCGGTAGCGCGAGACCACGTGCCAGCGCCACAGGATCTCGAGCACGCACCAGCCGAGCACGGCACACACAAGCCCGCACACCAGGCACCCGAGCAGGAACGGGCGCCACACCGGCGTCAGCTCGTGCGTGAACCAGTGCCAGCTGGCCACGAAGTGAAAATGGTGGCGCGGCCCGGGCAGCAGCCCGGCGCCGACGCGGTAGGCGAGGTAATACACCGGCACGGCAGTGAAGGGGTTGAGCAGGAACGTCGTGCCGCAGATCACCGGCAGGTTCAGCCGCCACAGCAGGGCCACCGCGCAGGCGCTCGCCAGGTGCACCGGCAGCGGGATGAAGCAGATCGCCAGCCCGGCGGCGAACGCGTAGGTGACGTTGCGGCGGTGCGGGGTCCACAGCTGCGGGTCGGTGAGGCGCTGCGCGAAGGGGCGCAGGAACCACAGCTCGCGCAGCAACGCGGGGTCGGGGGTGATCTTTTGCAGTAGCCGGCGCGGCATCGAGGCGCGGACTCTAGCAGAAGGCTGTGCCGGTCAAGCGGACGCGCCCACCGGGCTGCGACGCAGTTACCTTGAGCCCCGGGGCGCCTCCGGTATGATGCCGCCTTCGCAGTCAACCGGTCCTTGGGGTCGCTTCGGATGTGGGAAATAGTGCGGGCCGGCGGCCCGCTGATGTGGCCGATCATCCTGTGCTCGATCATCGCCGCGGCGATCATCCTCGAGCGGCTGTGGACGCTGCAGGACAAGCGCGTGCTGCCGCAGGAGCTGCCGCAGCGCGTGTGGCAGCTGATCGAGGCCAACCAGGTGAACGACAAGGTGATCGCGGCGCTAGAGCAGAACTCCCCGCTCGGGCGGCTGCTGGCCACCGGTCTCGCCAACCGCAACCGCCCGCGCGAGGTGCTGATGGAGCGCCTCGAGGACACCGGCCGCCACGTGGTCTATGAGCTCGAGCGTTTCCTCAACATGCTCGGCACCATCGCCGGCATCTCCCCGCTGCTCGGGCTGCTCGGCACCGTCACCGGCATCATCCGCGCCTTCAACGCCATCCAGGCCGGTGGCATGGGCGATCCGCGCGCCCTCTCCGGCGGCATTGCCGAGGCCCTGATCGCCACCGCCGCGGGCCTGTGCGTCGCCATTCCGGCGCTGATCGCCTATCGCTACCTGCGCGGGCGCGTCGAGGGCATCGTGCTCGAGATGGAAAAGCACGCGATCCGCATGGCCGATGCGCTCGAGGCGGCGCCGCTGCGCGAGCGCGGCGCGGCTTCCTCACCGGCCGCCGCGGCCTAGCGGCGCGCGGCGGGCCAGCCAGCCGTGAACCTGCGTCCCGGCCGCCGCCTCGAGGAGCCCGAGATCAACGTGGTCTCGCTGATCGACGTCGTGCTGCTGCTGGTGGTGTTCTTCATCCTCTCGGCCAAGTTCAGTGACGAGGGGCGTCTGCGCGTGCACCTGCCGCAGGCCAGCGCGGTGCCCAGCGAGCGCAATGCCAGCGAGCCGCTGGTGGTGAGCGTCACCCAGGGCGGCACCTATCTGGTCAACCAGCACGAGCTGATCAACTCCAGCCCGGAGACGCTGCGCGCCGCGCTCCTGAAGGAGGCGGGCAGCAATCGCAGCATGCGCGTGACGCTGCGCGCGGACGCGCGCGCCACCCACCAGTCGGTCATCACCGCCATGGACGTGCTCGGCCGCCTCGGCTTCGCCGAGGTCAACATCGCGACCGTCAAGGACGAGACGGCGGGCAAGCCTTGAACGACGCGCCCCGAGCCGCGGCTGCCGGTGCGCGCAGCGCGCGTGCCTCGGGCAGCGCGCTGCACGCCTACCGCCGCCTGCTCGGCTACATCCGGCCCTACCGCGGCTATTTTGCGCTCGGCATCGTCGGCGGCATCCTGTTCGCGCTCACCATGGCGAGCTTTGCGCTGTTTGCCAAGAAGTTCGGCGACGGCACCTTCGAGCAGCGCGATCCGCGCACCATCGTGTGGGTGCCGCTGGCGGTGGTGGGCCTGTTCATCCTGCGCGGCCTGGGGGACTTCACCCAGACCTACTTCATGGGCTACGTCGGACGGCACGTGGTGAGCCAGGTGCGCGGCGACGTATTCCGCCGCATCCTCATGCTGCCGGTGAGCTACTTCGACCGCCAGTCGGCCGCGGCGCTCCTGTCGCGCCTCACCTACAACACCGAGCAGATCGGCACCGCCACCACCGACTCGATCATCATCGCGGTGCGCTCCGCCCTCACCATCATCGCCTCCATCGGCTACCTGCTGTGGATGAATGCCCGCCTGGCGCTGATCGCCCTCACCATGGGGCCACTGGTCGGCTGGCTGGTCTCGGTCATCAACCGCTACTTCCGGCGCTACAGCCGCCGCATCCAGGACTCGATGGGCGATGTCACGCGCGTCGCCAAGGAGAGCGTCGAGGCGCCGCGGCTGATCAAGGTCTACAACGCCGAGCAGCACGTGTACCGCCAGTTCGATCAGGTGAACGCCCACAACCTGCGCTCCAACATGCGCCTGGTGCTCACCAAGGGCCTCTCTAACCCCACCGTGCAGCTGGTGACCGCGGTCGGCCTGTCGTTCGTGCTCTCGATCGCGATCGCGGACGCCATCCACGGGCGCATGAGCATGGGCGACCTGCTCGGCTTCTTCACCGCGCTGGTGAGCATCGCGCAGCCGCTGCGCGAGCTGGTCGGGGTCTCCGGCTCGCTGCAGCAGGGCATCGCCGCCGGCCAGAGCCTGTTCGAGCTCCTCGACGAGCCGCTCGAGCCGCAGGGCGGCACGCTCACCATCCTGCGCGCGCGCGGCGAGGTGCAGTTCGAGCACGTCTCCTTCAGCTACGACGGTGCGGCGCCGCTGCCGCAGGAGCCAGGGGCGCGCCGGGTCGCGGCGCTCGCGGACGTCTCGCTGCGCATCGCCGCCGGCGAGAGCCTGGCGATCGTCGGGCGCTCCGGCAGCGGCAAGTCGACCCTGGTCAACCTGCTGCCGCGCTTCTACGACGTCACCGCCGGCTGCGTGCGCATCGATGGGAATGACGTGCGCGAGTACGCCCTGGGGAGCCTGCGCGAGCAGATCGCGGTGGTGAGCCAGGACGTAGTGCTGTTCAACGACACCGTCCGCAACAACATCGCCTTCGGCCGAGACGTGCCCGATGCGGCCATCGAGCGCGCCGCCGAGGCCGCGCACATCCTGGAGTTCATCAGGAGCCGCCCCGAGGGCCTGGACACGCTGGTGGGCGATCGCGGCACGCTGCTCTCCGGTGGCCAGCGCCAGCGCATCGCGATCGCCCGCGCGCTGCTGAAGGATGCGCCGATCCTGATCCTGGACGAGGCGACCTCGGCGCTGGACTCCGAGGCCGAGCGCGCCATCCAGGCGGCACTGGCGCAGCTGGTGCGCAACCGCACCACCTTCGTCATCGCCCACCGCCTCTCCACGGTGGAGCAGGCCGACCGCATCATCGTGCTCGATGCCGGCCGCATCGTGGAAAGCGGCACGCATCAGCAGCTGCTCGCGCGCGCCGGTCTGTACGCGCAGCTGCACCGGCTGCAGTTCTCCGACTGAGCCGCGCGCCGCAGCGATGCCGCAACGGCTGCTCGCGCGCTGGTACGCCCCGGAAGCCGGGCCCTCGCTGCTCACGCCGCTGAGCTGGCTGTACGGTGTGGTGGTGGCGCTGCGGCGCGCGGCCTACCGGCGCGGCTGGCGCAGCGCGCAGCGCGTCGCGCGCCCGGTTGTCATCGTCGGCAACCTCACCGTGGGTGGCACCGGCAAGACCCCGCTCACCCTGTGGATCGCGCAGCAGCTGCAGGCGCAGGGGCTGCGCGTCGGCATCCTCTCGCGCGGCTACGGCCGCCGTGGCAGCGCCACGCGCGCGGTGCGGGCCGATGATGACTGGCGCGCGGTGGGTGATGAGCCGCTGCTGCTCGCACGTCGCAGCGCCTGTCCGACGCTGGTGGCGCGCGACCGGGTGGCGGGCGCGCAGCAGCTCGCCGCCCAGGGCGTGCAGGTGATCCTCTGCGATGACGGCCTGCAGCACCTGCGACTCGAGCGCGACGCGGCGCTGGTGGTGCTCGATGGCGAGCGCGGGCTCGGCAACGCACGGCTGCTGCCGGCCGGCCCGCTGCGCGAACCGCCCGGGGCGCTCGCGGGCGCCGATGCGCTGATCGTCAACGGCGCCCCGCGGCATCCCTCGCTCGCCGCACTCGCCGCGCAAGGGGCGCTGCTGCGCATGGACCTCGAGGCGCAGCAGGCACTGCCGCTGGCCGGGACCGCCAGCGCCCGCGCGCTCGCGCAGTTCCGCGGCACGCCGGTGCACGCCGTGGCCGGCATCGGCAACCCGCAGCGCTTCTTTGCCAGCCTGCGCGCCCACGGGCTGACCGTGCTCGAGCACCCCTTCCCGGACCATCATCCACTGACGCGCGCCGAGCTCGACTTCGCGGATGAGCTGCCGGTGCTCATGACCGAGAAGGATGCCGTAAAATGCCCGCACGGCGCGGACGCGCGCCTCTGGTACGTGCCGGTCACGGCCCGCTTCGCGGATGCTGATGCCCGCCGGCTGCTTGAGGTGCTGCGTACCCGCCTACGCCACGCGGGAGTTGAATGCTGATGGAAGCCCGGTTGCTCGAGATCCTCGCCTGCCCGGTGTGCAAGGGCACCCTGAAGTACCAGCGCGAGGCGCGTGTGCTGGTGTGCCGCCTCGACCGCCTGGCGTACCCGATCCGCGATGACCTGCCAGTGATGCTCGAGGAAGAGGCGCGGCAGCTGAGCGCGGACGATCCGCTGCTGGACCGGTAGCCTTCAGCGCCCGCGCGTGTTCCGGGTCGTCATACCAGCCCGCTATGCCTCCACGCGCCTGCCGGGCAAGGCGCTGCGGCTGATTGCCGGCAAGCCGATGCTGCAGTGGGTGCACGAGCGCGCCACGGCCGCGCAGGCGGCCGAGGTGCTGATCGCCACCGATGATGAGCGCATTGCCACGGCGGCGCGCGCCTTCGGCGCCGCCGTGGTGATGACCGCGGCCAGCCACGCATCCGGAACCGACCGCATCGCCGAGGTGGCGCGCGTGCGCGGCTGGGCGGAGGCGGACATCGTGGTCAATGTGCAGGGGGATGAGCCACTCATCCCGGTGAGTCTCATCCGCCAGGTCGCGCAGCTGCTGCAGTCGCATCGCGATGCGCACCTCGGCACCCTCGCCACGCCGGTGCTGGCGCTGCAGGAGTACCTCGATCCGAACGCCGTCAAGGTGGTGAGCGATGCCGCCGGCCGGGCGCTGTACTTCAGCCGCGCCCCACTGCCCTGGAACCGCGACGGGGCTGCCGCGGGCCTCGCCAGCCAGAGCGACTGGAGCGGCGCGCGCCGCCACATCGGCATCTATGCCTACCGCGCGGGCGCACTGCTGCGGCTCGCCCGGCTGCCGCACGGCGAGCTCGAGCAACGCGAGAAGCTCGAGCAGCTGCGGGCCCTCGAGCACGGCCTGCACATCCAGGTGGCCACGGCGCTCGAGGCTCCCGGCCCTGATGTGAACACGCTCGCAGATCTTGAGCGTGTCGAAGCCCTGATCCAACAGCAGTCGGGCGCGGCCGGCTAGACTTGCGCCGCTGGCGGCGCACCGCGGCTGCGCGGTCACAATTGCTGACATCCGAGCGGGTGCACCCGTGCGTATGGCCCGGAACTCGCGTGCGCCGTTCTGGTCAGAATTCGCAGCGGCAGCAGGAAGTTAGCAGTGTCAACGGCCCCTGCCAGCCGGCGTTTTGAGAAGCAGGTGCCTGCGAAGGGCTACGGAACGTCCCCGAATATGAACCGCAACCAAACGACTCTGTGCCTGTCCCTCGCGGCAGCCCTGGCGGCGCTCCTGAGCGCGTGCGTCACCGAGCCACCGCCGCCGCGGCATCCGCCGCCGCCACCGCAGGCACAGCAGCCGCTGCCGCCGCAGGCACAGCAGCCGCTGCCGCCGCCGCCGAGCGAGGTGTTCGCCTACCCGCAGCGCGGCCAGACCGCGCAGCAGCAGG
>Ga0335084_10005047_pt1 | contig 13023 bp, 9 predicted proteins | sample Lox_Sample_44_FD_206721 | JGI IMG/M metagenome (GOLD analysis project Ga0335084, IMG submission 206721) | Soil microbial communities from Loxahatchee National Wildlife Refuge, Florida, United States - Lox_Sample_4.4 | ecosystem: Environmental > Terrestrial > Soil > Wetlands | place: USA: Florida... | reverse complement strand
AACCTCACAAGTTCACGACCGCCGCGGCGCGGCGGCGATTCATTGGAAGAGAGCCCCGCTGGGTGGGAGCCCCCGGCCGGTGGGGAATGGCGCTCAGCCTTCGCCCCGCGCCACCAGCGCGCGATAGGCCTCGCGCAGGCGCTCACCGAGCGCGCGACTCGGCAGCGCGCGCTCGCCGCAGCGCGCGACCGGCACCACCTCCTGCACCGAATTGGTGAGAAACAGCTCGTCGGCGCGCTCGAGATCCGCGCGCTCGATCACCGCTTCGCGTGCCGTCAGCCCGAGCGACCCGGCGAGCTCGAGCACGCGGCGCCGCGCGATGCCGGGCAAAATGCCCAGCGCGAGCGGCGGCGTGCGAATCTCTCCGGCGATCACCACGAACACGTTGCTCACTGCGCCCTCGTAGACCTGCGCGCCGCCGAGCAGCAGCGTTTCGTCGGCGTCCTGAGTGCGCGCCTCCTCGCGCGCCAGGTCGTAGGCCAGCCGGCTGCAGGTCTTGTAGGCGCCGAGTGCGCCCGGGTGGAACTCACGCTTCGAGATCACCACGCTCGCCGCGCCATTCCTCGTCCCGGCCCACAGCCGGCCGGCGAGCGGCGTCGCTTCGACCCACGCGCCGGTGCGCGTCGGGCGCCCGCCGGAGATCCCGCGCGTCACGGTGAGCCGCGCGACCGCGTCGGACAGGCCCTCGGTCGCCAGCACCTGCGCCAGCGCGTGGCGCAGACGCGACGGCGCCGACGGCACGGGAAATCCCAGCAGTGCGGCGCCGAGCACCAGGCGCTCCATGTGGCGATTCCAGTCGAACGGCTGCCCGCCGTAGACACGCACCGTCTCGAACAATCCGCCGCCATCGCGCGCGCCGCGATCGAACAGCGACAGCGCCGCGTCGGAGCCGCGCACCAGCTGGCCGTTCACCCAAACCGTACGGTCGGGCGCTCGCGCTCCCGCGGGAAGCCACGGAGTCGCCGACTTCATGCGCGCTTCCGCGCCGCTCGCGGGACCGATCGGCGGGCGGCTCACGCGCGCACCTCTTCGTGCGCCAGCGCGACCGGCCCCAGCAGCGCCGCGAGCGAGAGGCGCATTCCTTCGGCCTTGTGCAAGGTCTCGAGATATTCGGCGTCGGGATCCGAGTCGGCGGTGATGCCGCCGCCGGCCGCGAAATCGATGCGATCGCGACTCAGCAGCGCGGTGCGGATCGCGATGTTCCAGTCCGCGTCGCCGTTCCAGTCGAGCCAGCCGATCGCGCCGGTATAGAGGTGGCGCCGCACCGGCTCCAAGGCTTCGATGATTTCCATCGCGCGGATCTTGGGAGCGCCGGTGATCGAGCCGCCCGGAAAGCAGGCATGGAGCAGATCGATCGCGTCGCGCCCGGCGGCCAGCTGGCCGGAGATCGTCGAGGTCAGATGATGAACCTGGGGAAAGCTCTCGAGCGCGCACAGCTCGTCGACGACGACGCTGCCGGTCCGGCAGGCGCGACCCAGATCGTTGCGCAGCACGTCCACGATCATCACGTTCTCGGCGCGATCCTTGGCGCTCGCAAGTAGCGACGACGCCAGCGCGGCATCACTCGCGGCGTCGGCGCCACGCGGGCGCGTGCCCTTGATCGGGCGCGTTTCGACGCGCCCGCGGCTCACGCGCAGGAAGCGTTCCGGGCTCGCCGACACCGCCGCGAAGTCGCCGAGGTCGAGATAGGCGGCGTGCGGCGCGGGCGATTGCCGGCGAAGCTCTGCGAACAGCGACGACGCGTGACCGAGCAGGCCTCGCGACACGATCGTCCAGCGCTGCGAGAGATTGGCCTGGAAGATGTCGCCGCGACCAATGTGCTCCCGCACCCGCTCGACCGCCGAGCGATAGCGGTCGGGGGTGAAGGTCGAGCGCGCTTCGAGGAGTGCCCCGGACGTCGGCTGGAGTTCGGGGGCACGCTCCGGCGCGGCTTCGAGTCGTCTCGCGAACTCGTCGAGCCGGCGCTCGGCCCGGCGCGCGCCCTCCGCGCCGGCGGCGGGAAGCCCGCTCGAGAAAAGTCGCGCGACGCCCGCTTCCGGCTCCCACGCCCCCACCACGTCGTAAGCGGCGAGCCAGACATCGGGCCAGCCGAGATCGTTGAGCGCGCGCTCCGGCAGGCGTTCGAGCCGCCGGCCGAAGTCGTAGGACCAGGCCCCGACCAGGCCACCGGTGAACGGCGCGCGTCCGGCCGGGCGGCCGCCCGGCTCCGGCGCGAGATTCCGCCGCCACAGCGTGATGGCCTCGTCGTACCGATCGGGGCCGAACGTGGCGAACGGATCCGCGCCGAAGTACCAGCGCTCGCTCGGGTTGTCGCGGGAGGTCGAGCGGAACAGAAACGCATGCGGCCATCCGGCGAGCGCGCGCAACGCGACCAGCGGATCGCGAAGCTCGACCGTCCGAACGAGGCGAGTGGGGGCGGAGCGCATGCCGAATCTTGACACGCTCCGGGACCGGTGCCAACGTCACGCTGTCGGCAGTCGCGCGCGGCTCGCGCGCGACCGCCCGAGACAAAGATAGTGGTCACCGGCACGGACGCCGGGACGCTCGCGGGCAGGGAGGCTCTCGCCTGAGCAGCTTTCTCATTCATTCCGGACAACTGGTGTGCATGGACGCGGCGTCGACCGTGATGCGCGGCGACCTGCTGGTTCGTGACGGTGCGATTGCGGCGCTGGGCAACTGCTCTGCCGCGCTGGCGGAACTGCCGGGCGGACGCGCCGACGAGCGCTTCGACGCGCGCTCGGGCTTCGTGCTCCCGGGGCTGGTGCAGGGGCACCTTCATCTCTGTCAGACCCTGTTCCGCGGCCTTGCCGAGCAGAGCGATCTACTGCCGTGGCTGCGCGAATCGATCTGGCCGCTCGAGCATGCGCACAACGAGTCGTCGATCGCGGCCTCGGCGCGCCTCGCGCTGGTCGAGCTGATCGCTGGCGGCGTCACCTGCGTGAACGACATGGGCACCGTGCGTCACACCGACGCGATCGGCGCGATCCTGGAAGAATGCGGGGTCCGCGCGTTGTTTGGAAAGGCGCTCATGGATCGCGGCGAGGGCGCGCCGCGCGGCATGCTCGAAGACCGGCGCGCGGCCCTGGAGGACGCGCTGGCGCTGATGAAGCGTTTCCATGGTGCAGGCGGCGGGCGGCTCCAGGTCACGCTGGCGCCACGCTTCGTGCTCTCGTGCAGCGACGAGCTGTGGCGCGACGTGGTGGCGGCCTCGCGCGAGCGCGGGCTCACCATCCACACGCATCTCGCCGAGAGCCCGCGCGAAGGTCGCGAGGTGGCGGCGGCGGTCGGGACCAGCGCGGCGCGCTACTTCGCCGCGCGCGAGGTGCTGAGCACTCGCTTCGTGGGCGCGCACGGCGTGTGGCTCGAAGACGACGAGCTGTCGGCGCTGAAGGGCACCGATGCCGCGCTGGTCCACTGTCCGGGATCGAATCTCAAGCTCGGCTCGGGCTTCGCCAACGTGCGGCGCTGGCGGGCGGCCGGCGTGCGTTGCGGCATCGGCTCGGACGGCGCGGCCTGCGACAACCGGCTCGACACCTTCCACGAGCTGTCGCTGGCGGGCGGCATCTCGCGCGCGCTCGAGCCGCAGAAGCCGCTCGCGGCTCGCGAGGTGCTGGCGCTCGCCACCTGTGACGGCGCGCGGGCGCTCGGCCTCGCCGATCGCGTCGGCTCGCTCGAGGTGGGCAAGCAAGCCGACGTGATCGTGGTGGAGGGCGAGGGGCCGCATCTCGCGCCCAACGCGAGTCGCGATCCCTATTCGACGCTGGTGTACGCCGCCCGGCCGAGCGACGTGCGGCTCACCATGGTGGCGGGGCGGGTGCTGTATCGCGACGGCGCGTGGTCGACGCTCGATGCCGGCCGGGCCGCGGCCGACGCGCGCGCGGAAACGCAGGGTCTGTTGAGGCGCATGGAGGCGGCCTGATGATCATCGCTCCCTGTACGGTGGTGACGGGCGGACCGGAACCGCAGGTGCACGACGACGTCGGAGTGCGCATCGTGGGATCCCACATCGCGCAGATCGCGAGCAGCGGAAGCCTCGCCCGCGCCTATCGCAAGGAAACCCTGTGGCCGGCGCGCGGTCGCGTGCTGATGCCGGGCTTCGTCAACACCCACGCGCATCTCGCGCGCCATCTCGCGCGCGGGCTGGGGCTCCGCTCGCTCGGCGCCTGGGATCGTTACGAGCGCGCGTTGTCGCCGGAGGACATCCGCTGGGCGGTGTCCGCGGCGCTGGTGGAAGGCGTGCGTCACGGCGTGACCACGGTCTGCGATCTCCATCGTTCGAGTGGCTGCGTGGAGCTGTCACTGTCGGAGATCGTGGCGGCCGCGAGCCAGGTGGGGGTCCGCGTCGCCACCGGCTACACCGCGAGCGAGCACGACTCGCCGCGCGAGCGCAAGGCGGCGCTGGAAGAATGCCGCGCCTTCGCGGCCGAGCTGCGTCGCAAGCGCTCGGGGCGGCTCAAGGCCTCGGTCGGCGTGCAGGCCACCACCCTGGGCGGCGTCGAGACTCTGGTGGCCGAGGCGTTCGAGGCGGCCGGCGATCAGGTGCCGGTGCACGTGGACCTGGCCCTCGATCTCACCCCGGCCGAGCGCTGGAACGCGCGCGGTCCGTGGCGCGGCGAATCGCTGCCGGCGCTGTGGGCGCACGTCGAGTCGGCGCCGCGCGGGCTGCTGGGCGCTGCACGGGAGCGTGGCGACGCGTTGAGCGCCGTGGGCGCGGGATCGGTCGCCGCCCTGGTGCGCGAGGCCGAGGTGGCCTGGGGCAGCGATTCATCGGTGAACGCGCCACCGCTGCCGGACGGCGCGCACGCGCTCGGCATGGGCGTGCGCAGCCAGATGCACTATCGCCGCATGTTCGTGAACGGCGCGAGCTGGGCGGCCGCGCATTTCGGCGAGGACCTGGGCCAGATCACGCCCGGCGCTCCGGCCGATCTGGTGCTGGTCGACTACCGGCCGGCGACCGAGTTCTCCACGAAGACCCTGCTCGACCATCTCTGGACCGGACTCCTGCGCGCGCCGATCTCGGGCGTGATGGTGTCGGGCGAAGTGGTGATGGACAACGGCGTGGTGCTGTCCGTGGACGAGCGCGAGGTCGCCGAGAACGCCCGCGCCGCCGCCCGGCGCGTGTGGGAGAAGCTCGGCTAGCCCTTGCGGTCGAAGCCGTACTCGCGCTCGACCCTGGCCACGCGCACCTTCTGGCCGCGCGGCGGCACCCCGGCCAGCCGGCGAGCAGCCTGCTAGACTTTCCGCTCCATGCTGAGAATCCTCCCCGCGCGAATCCCCGATGACCTGCCGGAGGTGAAGGCCTTGTTCCTCGAGTACGTGCGGAGCCTGGACGTGGACCTCTCGGTCCAGGGATTCGATCGGGAGGTCGAGTGGCTTCCCGGTGACTACGCGCCGCCACGCGGCGCGCTCTTGCACATGCGGCTCGACACCCTGCCGACGATGACTGCGGCGTTCGCGCTCTATCGCCGGCTCGGCTTCCGGGAGATCCCGCCCTATCGTCACAATCCGATCGAAGGGACGCGCTTCCTGGAGTGCCGGTTCGCGAGCGCCGCCCGAGCGTTACCGGGCGATATCACGCCGATGGAGAAGCCATGAAGCTGCCGCTCTACCAGGTCGACGCCTTCAGCGATCAGGCGTTCCGCGGCAATCCGGCGGCGGTGGTGCCGCTCGAGCGCTGGCTCGACGATCGCACCATGCAGGCGATCGCCAACGAGAACAATCTCGCCGAGACCGCGTTCTTCGTCCGCGAGCCCGAGGGCTATCGCATCCGGTGGTTCACGCCGAAGGTCGAGGTGAATCTGTGCGGTCACGCGACGCTGGCCTCGGCCCACGTGCTGTTCGAGAAGCTCGAGCCCGGCCTCCGCGAAGTGGCCTTCGCTTCGCGCAGCGGCGCCCTGCGCGTGGTGCGCGACGGTCCGCGGCTGGCGCTCGACTTCCCCTCGCAGCCCGGGACGCGCTGCGAGCCGCCCGCCGGCCTCGCCCGCGCGCTCGGCGCCACGCCGCGCGAGACGCTGAAGGCGGTCGACCTGATGGCGGTGTTCGACACCGAAGACGACGTGCGGGCGCTGTGCCCCGACCTCGCCGCGCTGGGGGCGATCGATGCGCGGGGGGTGATCGTCACGGCGCCGGGCTCCGACGTGGACTTCGTCTCGCGCTTCTTCGCGCCCCGCGTGGGCGTGCCCGAGGACCCGGTCACGGGTTCCGCGCACTGCATGCTGATCCCGTTCTGGGCCGGACACCTGGAGCGGGCGCGCCTCCGGGCGCGGCAGATTTCCGCGCGCGGAGGCGAACTGTGGTGCGAGCTGCACGGCGATCGCGTCAAGATCGCCGGCCACGCCGCGCTCTACCTCGAAGGCACCATCACGATTCCCTGAGCGGCCGCTTCGTGGCTCGGGCGGCCGTCGCCGGCGCCGCCGCGTGCGGCGCGCTCACCTTCACTTCGGCCTTCTGTCGCTCCAGCATCATCACGCGCACGTCGGGATCCATCAGCACCCGATCGGGCGCGAAGTCGCATGACAGGGTCACCGGTTTCTCCTCGCCGGCCGCCAGCGTCAACGTGGTGCGGGCGTCGCGATAGGCCTCGTGCCTGCCGGCCCCGTGCGGGAAGCGGTCGCCGGCGGCGGCCGCCACCTCGATCGGCATGACCCCGGTGCCGACGTTCCTGACGCGCGCGGTCACCTTCCAGCGATCGCCATCGCGCGCGACGGCGGCGTCGCTGATCAGGTATTGCGGCACCACCACCGAGTAGAACCACTGCTTCACGTAGGCGTCGAACGCGGTGGTGTCGGGCGCGTGCCGGCGCATGACCGCGAGGTAGTCCTGCAGCACCGGATGATCGCGGCTGTTGCGATAGGTCTCGATGTAGTCCCGCTGTGCGCTCAGTCCGTTCTCGCGGCCCATGAGCTGGAACAGCATCCACAGCGCCCAACCGCCCTTGTCGTAGATGATGCGGCTGTCGCCGGGCAGCTCGCCGTTCACCTTGACCAGCGGCCGCTCGGAATTGCTGCGCCGGGTGCGGCCGTAGCGCGTCTCGATGTTCTTGCAGAAGGCGATGCGCTGCTCGAGTCCCTTCACCTGCTCGGTGAGCAGGATGGTGCAGAAGTGCGCCATGCCCTCCGACAGCACGTCCCCGCCCGGGCCCTCGCCGATCATCGCGATGTTCGGCCACCACTGGTGCGCCGATTCGTGCGCGGTGATCCAGAACGCGGCGTTGGCTTCGGGCTTGCTCTGCGTCAGGAAGCCGATGTTCTCGGAGAACGTGATGTTGCCGGGTGAGCCCTGGGCGTAGCTGGCGAGTCCCGCGAACTCGCTGAGTCGCAGCTCGCGCCACGGGAACGGCGCAAACCATTCGCCGTACCAGCGCCGCGCGCCCTGCAGCGCCTCGAGCATCTCGTCCACGTTATAGGTGTGTCGCGGGTCGTAATCGACCACCACGCCGTCGCCGCGCTTCTCCTTCCAGTGGCCCGCGACCAGGTTGAAGATGCGCACCGGGTGGTCGGTCCGCCACTCGGTGACGCGATGACCCGCGTGTGTCGAATCGCTCACGCACTCGCCGGTCGCGTTGACCTGCCAGCCGGCCGGCACCGTGACGCGCATGCGCGTGTTGTACCAGTCCTCGGCCATCGCCATGCCGGCGCGGGTGACGCCCACGTAGAAGTTGTCGGCGTATTCTTTGGGGTCGGCCTTGTTCTTGTCTTCCTCGACGCCGATCGACGGCTCGTAGCCGAGGTACGGCGCGAGATTGGCGCTGCTGAAGCCGGTGAGCACGACGCTCGACGGCATCACGAACTCCATCAGGCCCGCGCCGTTCTTGCTGATTCCATTCGGTTCTTCGGCCTCGAACGACCAGCCGATGCGAACGCTGTCGCCGGGCGCCAGCGGCTGCTCGGGCCAGAACACGCACAGTCCGGCGCGATCCTCGGGCTTCGCCGGCTTGCCGTTCAGAGTCCATTCGGTCTTCTTCCAGTCGAGGCCGCGCGAGAGCGGAATCGCCTGGAGCGGTGCGCCGGTGCGATTGATCAGCTGGTAGCTTCCCCGGCTCTTCACCCAGCGCTTCTCGGGCTCGAGCGCCACGTCGAGATCGGCGAATCCGATCGAGGGCAGCGGCGCGTCGCGCCAGGTCAGCACGTTCTTCTTCCAGTAGTCGCGCGCCAGCTTCTTGGCCGCGGCGCCTTCCCAGCCGTTGGTGACCATCAACGCCAGCGCCACGCCGGCGGCGAGCGGGACCACCAGCCACGGTGACAGCGCCAGTGCCTCGCGCCCGAGGAGCGCGGGCTGCAGCCGCTGCACGTTGCGGGTCGCGTCCCGTTCGCGACGCGGGAAGAATTTCACGGTGAGCGCGATGAAGAACGCGGTGAGGCCGAGCACCAGGATGCGATTGAGCAGCAGCGCGGTGCCGTCGAGCTGCAGGAAGCTGATGTCGCTCCAGCGGGTCGCGCTCCACAGATCCCAGTTGGCGACCCAGTTCATCTTGCCGCGGAACTGGAACCAGCCGGTGAGCGCCATGGCGGCCAGCCCGATCGAATAGGTGGCGGTGCGGCTCGAGGTCGCCGAGTAGACGGTGCCCACGAACGCCGTCCAGAACGCGAAGGTCGGCAGCAGCAGCAGGCCCCAGACCAGCGCGAACGGGCGAATGTCGAAGGCGACCTTGCCCTCGATCGCCAGCACGATCGCACAGCCGATCAGCGCGGCGATCACGATCGCGGTGCCGAGCAGCGCGTTGGCGATCGATTTTCCGGTGAGCATCGCGCCGGTGCGGAGCGGCGTGGAATAGGCGATCGAGCCGAGACCCGTGCTGCTCTCCCGCTGCAGCGATTCGGTGGTGTAGAACAGGATCACCATGCTGATCAGCAGCGTCAGCGTGTTCATGTTGCCGACCGCCAGGTAGCCGGGCGTCTGGAGCAACGGTGTGTCGAAGGCGCCGACCGACACCAGGCCGCCGAAGATCTGGACGAGGATGAGCGGCACGAACAGGTAAAGGCCGGGATGGCGGCCGAGCAGCTTGAGCTCGGTGCGCGCGACCTCGAGCGTGCTGGCGACGAACGCGGGCGCGCCCGACTGCATGCGGAGCGCCGACAGGAACGCGGGCTCGGCGCTCGCCGTGGCCTCGACAGTGGCGACCGACACCGCCTTCGCGCGCCGGCTCAGTGCCGCGCCGCGCACCGCACCGGCGATCTTGCGCTGCACCAGGAACACGCTGCCAAGGCCGACCGCGAGCGCCACGAGTCGCTGGGCGACCATCATCAGGTCGAGGCGGACCGGCGCCCGGTTGTAGTAGGCCACGCCGCGGTCGACGTTGAGATAGGTCTCCTTGAGCCAGCGATAGCCGGTGAGATCCGCGAACTGGAGGATCTTGTTCACCGCCGGCGAAAGCCACGCCGGCGACCAGTCCCACAGGAAGCCGAGGCCCAGCACCAGCACCGCGATCGGGAGCGCGAAGACCAGCACCGGCTGCCGCGTGAGTCCGCCGACCGCAAAGCAGGTGCCGGTGAACAGGATCAGTGCCGGGAGGCCGAAGACGATCGCCGGCCGCAGGTAGGCGGCGAGATTCAAGGGCCCGATGTATTCCGCGTTCGCGCCGTGCGGCACCGCGTGATTGAAGAAGATCTGCAGCAGGATCTGAGCGGCCAGGATTCCGCCGAAGCTCACCACCACCGCCAGGTACTTGCCCCACGTGTACTCGGCGGGCGTGAGCTGCGTGGCGTGCAGGAGCTCTCCAACCTTCAGCTCGTCGTCGCGGATCAGGGTCATCCCGGCGCCCACCGAGATGAAGAACACGTAGATCGCGGCGTAGAACAGGATCACGAGTTGCGCGTTCGCGAACTCGGAATTGATCCAGGCCTTGGTGCCACCGACCCGCGCGTCGCCCGAGCCAATGCTGGCGTGTCCGCCGGCGAGGGACGAGAGGAAAAACGCCAGGATCACGATTTGCACCCAGAACAGGGGCCGCCGCAGGTTGTGACGCAGGTCCTGCGCGGCGACTTCCAGCCAGCGCGGAGCGCTCACGAGCGGACCTCGACGCGCGCCGTTTCGACGCGCGTCGGAGACGCTGCGCCCGAGCCATTGCGGCCGGCGAGCGGATTCAGACTCCCCTCGCCGCGCATCAGCACCAGGTAGGCGTCCTCGAGCGTCGGCGCCACGGCCTCGAAGCCGGCCGGCGCCTCGCCGTGCGGCGCGTGCACGCGCACCCGGTGACGGCCCTCGACCAGCACCGCCTGCGTCACGGCGTGTGTGCGGCGCAGCTCGGGCAGTTCGGCCGGCGGCACCGTGCCCTCGAAGATCGATCCCTGGATCGCCTCGCGCGCCGAGCGTGGCGTGGTCATCGCCACCAGGCGCCCGGCGCGGATCACCGCGAATTGCGGGCAGAGCACCGCGACGTCCTCGACGATGTGGGTGGAGAGCACCACAGTGCGGTCTTCGGCCAGCTCGGCGAGCAGGTGGTAGAAGCGCAGCCGCTCCTCGGGATCGAGCCCGGCGGTCGGTTCGTCCACGATCACCAGCCGCGGATTGCCGGCGATCGCCTGCGCGATGCCGAGGCGCTGGCGCATGCCGCCCGAGTACGAACGCACGGCGCGCCGGGCCGCGAACGAGAGATTGACCCGCTCGAGCAGCTCGCCCGCCAGCTTCTTCAATCCACCGGGCGAGCTCACGCCCTTGAGCTTCAAGAGGTGGAGCAACATTTGTTCGCCGGAGAGGTGCGGATAGAAGCCGAATTCCTGGGGCAGATAGCCGAGCCGGGCGCGCAGCCATTGCGGGTCGGCGATGACGTCGTGATCGTCGAGCCGGACCGAACCCGAGGTGGGTTCGAGCAGTCCGGCCAGGATGCGCATGAACGTGGTCTTGCCGGCGCCGTTGGGACCGAGCAGTCCAAACATGCCGAGAGGAATGTCGAGATCGACGCCCTGCAGAGCGGCGACCGGGCCGGGATAGACCTTCACGAGACCGCGAATCTCGAGCATCGGACACCTCGGAAATGAGAAAGGAGCGCCCCGGCGGGGCGCGCGACAGGTGGAGCTTACGCCCGGGCGCTTGGACGTGTTGCAGAATCCGTCAAGATCCTCCGCGATTTGCAGGGAAGGCCTTCAAACTGCCCCCGCGCGTGCAGCGGGCGCCACGAGCAGTGAACCGGTGCGGACACCCGGGCCACAAACGGCCGGGAAATTCCGCCCAGTGAGTTCCCTAAGTCGCTGCGGCGGCGAGATCGCGGGCGCCGATGGCGGCCCCCGGCACGCACACTGCTCCTGTCTCCCGGCGTAGCACGACAGCATGCGCGACGGCCGCGCTCCCAGCCGACGCCTCAAACGGGGCCAACGCCCCTGACGGAGGAGACCATGAAGCGCACCCTGATGATCGTCCTGTTCGCCGCGGCGATGGCGACCCTGGCGAGCCTCGCGCTCGCCGACTCGACGCCCGGCATCGACGCCCGCAAGGCCAATCAGCATGCTCGCATCCGCGAAGGCGTGCACAGCGGACAGCTCACCCGCGGCGAAGCGGCCAATCTGCGCGCCGGACAGCGCCACGTGAATCGCGTGGAACGCCGTGCGAAGGCGGACGGCGTGGTGACGCCGCGCGAACGCGCGCGCATCACCGCCGCTCAGAATCATCAGAGCAGCAAGATCTATCGGAAGAAGCACAACGCCCGTACGCGCGTGATGTAGATCCAGCCGGGCCGGCTCGCCGATCGGTTCGAGCCGGCCTCGAGTTTCAAACGTCCGACGCGCCGCCCCGCAAAGGTGCCAGGGCAAGGGGACGGGTCGGCTGCGGCGGCGATGCCCCCGGCGGAGCAATCCGTCGGGGGCGCTTTGTTGCAATTTTGTGGCATTCGCGCTTCCCGGCGAATCCCTTGCGGCAATTGATGTAGGTTGTTTGGTATGCGCCGCGATCAGGACGATCGCGCACGGGAAGGAAACCCCGCCTGACCCGAAGGTCGCGTGGAGATTCGATGGATCGAGGGCCGTGCTCCCCCGAGCGTTGCCGACCCCGGCGTCTCGAGTCTGCCGCTCTGCTGATCTGGCTGGCGTTCGCGCCCGCGAGCGCGCGGGCCGGAACGCTGCCCGATGATCCGACACCGCATCTGTCCATCCAGGGCGCGCGCGTGCTCGAGGGCGACTCGGGATACAGCTACCTCATCTTCCACGTCCAACTCGCGCCGTCCTCCGACTCCCTGGTCACCGCGGAGTTCGCGACCGAGGACGGCACCGCCACGGTGGCCGACAGCGACTACGTCCAATCGAGTGGTCTCCTGAGCCTCGCGCCCGGCGACACCGTGAGCGATCTGATCGTCGAGGTGAAGGGCGACACGATCTTCGAGGGCAACGAGTGGATGCGTGTCCGGCTGTCACACGCGATCGGGGCCGTGGTCGACGACAGCGTGGCGTACGGATTCATCGACAACGACGAGCGCACCACGTTCCAGCACATCGACGCCGGGTTCACGCGATATGCCGACGGCACGCTGCCCGACGCATGGGGCGACTTCAATGGCGACGGCTACCCCGACCTGCCCCTGTTTGAGAACGGCCCGGACGGAGTCTTTCACGAGATTCCCGGCTTCCGGGACCTGCTCGCCGCCGGCAACTATCACGGCGCCGCATGGTGCGATTTCGATCGTGACGGCGACCTCGATCTGGTGCTGGTGGGTTATTCCGGCGTCGACGGAGGCGAACCAACGCCGACGCGGCTGCTTCGCAACGACGGCCCGGCCGGCTTCGTCGACATCGCGCCGTCTCAAGGCATGAACATCGTCGCCTCGGGCGAGACGGCGGTGTGGGGCGACTTCGACGGCGACGGCTGGCCGGACCTGTTCATTCCCTACTACTCGTTCATCTACCCGTTCCAGAGCTTCCTCTATCACAACAACGGCGACGGCACGTTCACCGACGTCACCCTGGAGTCTGGCGTCGCGCTGGCCAACATTCCCGCCGAGCTGCGGCCCGAGGGCGCGGTGGCGGTGGACTGGAACAACGACGGCTACCTCGACCTCTACACGGCGAGTCACCTGTTCCAGAACGACGGCACCGGGCA
>Ga0335084_10005046_pt1 | contig 13026 bp, 12 predicted proteins | sample Lox_Sample_44_FD_206721 | JGI IMG/M metagenome (GOLD analysis project Ga0335084, IMG submission 206721) | Soil microbial communities from Loxahatchee National Wildlife Refuge, Florida, United States - Lox_Sample_4.4 | ecosystem: Environmental > Terrestrial > Soil > Wetlands | place: USA... | reverse complement strand
GTGCACCGCGCGGTCGGCGTTCAGCTGCGCGACGCGCTCGAGCAGCGCATGCTCGGCAACGTCGCGCGGGAACGCGTGGACTTCGGAGCGCACGCCGGTGTCCTCGCAGGCGCGCGCCTTGTTGCGCACGTAGACGCGCGAGGCCGGATCGTCCCCGGCGAGGATCGCCGCGAGCCCGGGCCGCGCGCCGCGGCCGGCGAGCGACGCGACTGCGACCTTCAGCGAATTCTGCAGCTCCGCGGCGAGCGATTTTCCGTCGATGATTTTTGCGGCCATGGCATACTATAAAACACCCCGATCACCGATCAGGCCACAAGCCTAAGCCGGAGAAAACCATGTCCGCCGTCCCACAACAGCCCGCGGCCAACGATCCCGACAGTCTCGAAACCCAGGAATGGCTCGACGCCCTCGAGGCGGTGCTCGAGCGCGAAGGCGGCGAGCGCGCGCATTACCTGATCGAGAAGCTCACCGAGAAGGCGCGCACCTCGGGCGTCTACCTGCCCTTTTCCCCGCATACGCCGTACGTCAACACGATCCCGGCGCAGATGGAAGAGCGCTCGCCGGGCGACTATGTGCTCGAGGAGCGCATCCGTTCGTATTGCCGCTGGAACGCCATGGTGATGGTGGCGCGCGCGAACAAGAACGACGACGAGCTGGGCGGCCACATTGCGAGCTTCGCCTCGGTGGGCACGTTGTTCGGCATCGGCCAGAACCATTTCTGGAACGCGCCGCACGACGGGCATGGCGGCGACCTCGTGTACTTCCAGGGCCATTCCTCGCCGGGCATTTACGCGCGCGGCCTGCTCGAAGGCCGCTTCACCGAGGAGCAGCTGCTGAATTTCCGCCGCGAGGTGGACGGCAAGGGCGTGTCTTCCTATCCGCATCCCTGGCTGATGCCGGATTACTGGCAGTTCCCGACGGTGTCGATGGGCCTGGGCCCCATCCAGGCCATCTACATGGCGCGCTTCCTGAAATACCTGCAGGCGCGCGGCCACGCGCAGACGGAGAACCGCAAGGTCTGGGTGTTCTGCGGCGACGGCGAGATGGACGAGCCCGAGTCCCTCGGCGCGATCGGCATGGCGGCGCGCGAGAAGCTCGACAACCTCATCTTCATCGTCAACTGCAACCTGCAGCGGCTGGACGGGCCGGTGCGCGGCAACGGCAAGATCATCCAGGAGCTCGAGGGCGAGTTCCGCGGCGCCGGCTGGAACGTCATCAAGCTGATCTGGGGCGGCTACTGGGACGCGCTGCTCGCGCGCGACAAGGAAGGCCTGCTGCGCAGGATCATGGAGGAAACCGTCGACGGCGAGTACCAGAACTTCAAGGCGAACGACGGCGCCTTCGTGCGCAAGAATTTCTTCGGCAAGCATCCCAAGGTGCTGGAGATGGTCTCGCGCATGTCCGACGCGGACATCTGGCGCCTGAACCGCGGCGGCCACGACCCGCACAAGATCTACGCGGCCTACGCCGCCGCCGCGAAGCACAAGGGCCAGCCCACGGTGATCCTCGCCAAGACGATCAAGGGCTACGGCCTCGGCAAGCAGGGTCAGGCGAAGAACCCGACGCACCAGCTCAAGAAGGTCGACCTCGCGACGATCCGCGAGATGCGCGACCAGTTCAACGTGCCGATTCCGGACGATCAGCTGGAGAAGCTGCCGTTCTACATCCCGCCGGCGGATTCGCCGGAAATGAAGTACCTGAGGGAGCACCGCGCGGCGCTCGGCGGCTGGTTCCCGCAGCGCCGGCGCAAGGCGGAAAGCGCGCCCGCGGTGCCCGCGCTCGCCAGCTTCGAGCAGGTGCTGAAGGGTTCGGGCGAGGGTCGCGAAATCTCGACCACGATGGCCTTCGTGCGCATTCTGACCGCGCTGGTGCGCGACAAGGAATTGGGCAAGCGCATCGTGCCGATCGTGCCGGACGAGGCGCGCACCTTCGGCATGGAAGGCATGTTCCGGCAGCTCGGCATCTTCGCGCCCGAAGGCCAGAAGTACGAGCCGGTCGACAAGGACCAGGTGATGTTCTACCGCGAGGACAAGCAGGGCCAGATCCTCGAGGAAGGCATCAACGAGGCGGGCGCATTCTCCAGCTGGATCGCGGCGGCGACTTCCTACAGCCACTCGAACCAGGTGACGGTGCCCTTCTACATCTTCTACTCGATGTTCGGCCTGCAGCGCATCGGCGATCTGGCCTGGGCGGCGGCAGACCAGCGCGCGCGCGGCTTCCTGCTCGGCGCTACCGCGGGGCGCACGACGCTGAACGGCGAAGGGCTGCAGCACGAGGACGGGCATTCGCACGTCCTTTCGTCGGTGATCCCGAACTGCGTCTCCTTCGACCCGGCCTACGGATACGAGCTCGCGGTGATCATCCACGACGGCCTGCGGCGCATGGTGGCCAACCAGGAGGATGTCTACTACTACATCACCCTGATGAACGAGAACTACGAGCATCCGGCGTTGCCCGCGGGTGCCGAGCAGGGAATCTTGAAAGGTTTGTATATTTTTAAAGAGTCAAAACTAAAAACGAAATTGCGCGTTCAATTGCTGGGCTCGGGCACCATCCTGCGCGAGGTCGAGGCCGCGGCCGAGCTGCTGGAAAAAGACTGGGACGTGGCGGCGGACGTCTGGAGCGCGACGAGCTTCACCGAGCTGCGCCGCGACGGCCTCGCTGCCGAGCGCTGGAACCTGCTGCACCCGGAGGACAAGCCGAAGGTCCCGTACGTCATGCAGTGCCTGGAAAAGCGCACCGGGCCGGTGGTCGCCGCGAGCGACTACATCAAGACCTTCGCCGACCAGATCCGGCCCTTCATGCCGAAGGACCGCATCTACAAGGTGCTCGGCACGGATGGCTTCGGCCGGTCCGATTCGCGCGCGAAGCTGCGACATTTCTTCGAGGTCAACCGCAGCTTCGTCGCCATCGCGGCACTGAAGGCCCTCTCCGAGACGGGCGAATTGCCCGCGAAAACAGTCGCCGAGGCGATCCGCAAGTACGGCATCGATCCCGCCAAGCCGGACCCGACGACCGTATGAAGGATGTCCTCGTCCCGGACATCGGCGATTTCAAGGATGTCGAGGTCATCGAAATCCTGGTGAAGCCCGGCGACATCGTCGCCAAGGAGCAGTCGCTGGTCTCGCTCGAGTCGGATAAGGCGACGATGGAGATTCCGTCGCCCGAGGCGGGCGTGGTGAAGGAATTGAAGGTCAAGGTCGGCGACAAGGTGTCGGAGGGATCGCTGCTCCTGAAACTGGAGCCGGCCGGCGCGCCTGCGGCTGCCGCTGCGAAGCCTGCGGAGAAGACGGTCGAGACCATGCCTGAGCCGTCGAAGCCGAGCCCTGGGCCGTCCCCTGTCGTCACGCGAGTCGAACCGGTGCCTGCGGAGCCGAAGGACGCGGTCGCCTCGCTGCCTCACGCGAGCCCGTCGATCCGCAAGTTCGCGCGCGAGCTTGGCGTGGATCTCGCGCGCGTGCAGGGTAGCGGACCGAAGGGCCGGATTCAGAAGGAAGACGTGCAGGCTTTCGTGAAGGGCGCGCTGGCGGGCAAGCCGGTGAGCGCGCCCGCTGCCGCAAAGGGCGGCGCGCTGCCCTTCAACCTCCCCCCGTGGCCCGACGTCGACTTTGCGAAGTTCGGCCCGGTCGAATCCAAGCCCCTGTCGCGCATCCAGAAACTGTCGGGCCCCTATCTGCACCGCAACTGGGTATCGATCCCGCATGTCACGCAGTGTGACGACGCGGACATTACCGAGCTCGAGTCCTTCCGCAAGAGCCAGACCGTCGAGACGGAGAAGAAGGGCTTCAAGCTCACGATGCTCGCGTTCATGATCAAGGCCTGCGTCACCGCGCTGCGGCAGTTCCCGCAGTTCAACGCATCGCTCGACAAGTCGGGCGAGAACCTCATCGTGAAGAAGTACTACCACATCGGCGTCGCCGTCGACACGCCGGGCGGCCTCGTGGTCCCGGTGGTGCGCGACGCCGACCGCAAGGGCGTGTTCGACCTCGCGCGGGAGCTGGCGGAGATCTCCAGGCTCGCCAAGGACGGCAAGCTGAAGGCGGGCGACATGCAGGGCGGCACCTTTTCGATCTCCAGCCTGGGCGGCATCGGCGGGACCTACTTCACGCCGATCATCAATGCGCCCGAGCTTGCGATCCTCGGCGTGTCGCGCTCGGCGACGAAGCCGGTGTGGAACGGCAAGGAGTTCGTGCCGCGCCTGATCCTGCCGCTGTCGCTCTCGTACGACCATCGCGTCATCGACGGCGCAGTGGCTGCGCGGTTCACCACCGAGCTCACCAAGATCCTCTCCGACATCCGCCGGACCTTACTTTAGATGGCGAGCGTGGACGTCAAGGTTCCCGACATCGGCGACTTCAAGGACGTCGAAGTCATCGAGGTGCTGGTCAAGCCCGGCGACGCGGTCGCCAAGGAGCAGTCGCTGATCTCGCTCGAGTCGGACAAGGCGACGATGGAGATCCCCTCGCCCGAGGCGGGCGTGGTGCAGTCGATCACGGTGAAGATCGGCGACAAGGTCTCACAGGGTTCGCTGATCCTCAAACTCGAGTCCGGAGAACAGAAGAAGGCTCCGGATGAAAAGCCGATACCGGCAACGCCTCAACCGGTGGCAGGCAACTCCAGCTTCGATTGCGACATGCTCGTGCTGGGCTCGGGACCGGGCGGGTACTCGGCCGCGTTCCGCGCAGCGGACCTGGGCATGAAGACGATCCTCGTGGAGCGCTACCCGGTATTGGGCGGGGTGTGCCTGAACGTCGGCTGCATACCGTCCAAGGCGCTGCTGCACACCGCGGCGGTGATGGACGCGGCCGCGGGACTCGCCGAGCACGGCGTCGTGTTTGGCGAGCCCAAAGTGGATTTGGACAAGCTGCGCGCTTTCAAAACGAAAGTCGTCGGCAAGCTCACGGGCGGCCTCGCGTCGATGGCGAAAATGCGCAAGGTCACGATTGTCGAGGGTTCGGCTTCCTTTGTTGATGCTCATCACCTGCTTGTAAAGACGAAACAAGGCGAAAAGACCGTGAGCTTCGCCAACGCGATCATCGCCGCTGGCTCGCAGGCGGCCAAGCTGCCGTTCCTGCCGGAGGACCCGCGCATCGTCGACTCCACCGGCGCGCTCGAGCTGCGCAGCCTGCCGAAGAAAATGCTGGTGATCGGCGGCGGCATCATCGGCCTGGAGATGGGCACCGTGTATTCGACGCTCGGCGCGCGCCTGGATGTCGTGGAAATGCTGGACAGCCTCATGCTCGGTGCCGACCGGGACCTCGTCGCGGTCTGGCAGAAATTCAACGCCGGCCGGTTCGACCGGATCCTGCTGAAGACGAAGACGACCGGGGCCGAGGCGACCAAGCAGGGCATCAAGGTGTCCTTCGACCAGGGAGAACCCGGCGTCTACGACATGATCCTCGTTTCGGTCGGACGCACGCCCAACGGCAAGAGGATCGGCGCCGAGAAGGCGGGCGTGGCGGTCAACGAACGCGGCTTCATTCCGGTCGACTCGCAGATGCGGACCAATGTGCCGAACATCTTCGCCATCGGCGACATCGCGGGCAATCCGATGCTCGCGCACAAGGCTGTCCATGAAGGACATGTGGCGGCAGAGGCGGCGACGGGCCTCAAATCGCACTTCGATGCGCGCGTCGTGCCCTCGGTCGCCTACACCGATCCCGAGATCGCCTGGGTCGGCCTGACCGAAGATGAAGCGAAGAAAACCGGAACCAAGGTCGGCGTGGCGAAGTTCCCGTGGGCCGCTTCGGGCCGCGCCATCGCCAATGCGCGCGACGAGGGCTTCACCAAGCTCATCTTCGATGCGGCCACGCATCGCCTGGTCGGCGGCGGCATCGTCGGCACCGGCGCGGGCGACCTGATCAGCGAGCTCGCGCTCGCAGTCGAAATGGGCGCGGATGCGACCGATATCGGCAAGACGATTCACCCGCACCCCACGCTCGGCGAATCGGTCGGCATGGCCGCAGAGCTGTTCGAGGGCGTTTGCACCGACCTGCCGCCGCAGAAGAAGAAGTGATTCGCTCCGTTAGGCCGGCAGGCGGGATTGACGGCGGGCGCTCGCATGACTAAAATGACCAGAATTCTGGTCATCACAAGAGAAGGCGCATGAAAACCCTTTCACTATCGGAAGCGAAGGCAGGACTGAGCGGCCTGGTGGAGGAGATCGAGAACCGCGACGAGGAGATCGTCATCACGCGCAACGGCCGGCCGGCGGCGGTGCTGGTGAGCCCGGAGGAGTACGACAGCTGGAAAGAGACGCGCGCGATCCGTGCGGACAAGGACTTGATGCGCGAGATCCGTGCGGGGCTGGGCGCCCTCAGGAAGCGCAAGGCGCGTCTTTACACGCTCGAGGAACTGCTCGGGTAGCTCTCGGCTGCCGCCGTGGCGAAGCGCGACCGGCCGAAGCTGCGGGTTCCCGCGGCAGTCGCCGCCGCGATTCAAAATCTCCATCCCGGCGTCAAGCGCAAGCTGCGCGGAGCGCTCGAGGCGATTGCGCAGGATGCGCGGGTGGGGAAACCCCTGAAGGAAGAGCTCGCGGGAATGTGGAGCCTGCGCGTGGGCCGCTTCCGGGTGATCTATCGGCCGGGTCCGCGTCGCACCATCGACATCGTCGCATTCGGTCCGCGTGATCGCATATATGAAGAAACGATGCGGCTGATACAGCGGGAAGCGAAATGAGGCGTGTTAGGCTCTGACGCCATGACCCAGGACGAACTGAAGAGGCAGGTCGCCGAGGCGGCGCTGGAGCACGTGGTCGAGGATGCCGTTGTCGGGGTGGGCTCAGGCTCGACCGTTTTCATGTTCATAGATTTTTTGGCAAAAATAAAACACAAGATAGAAGGCGCAGTGGCGGCCTCCGAAGCGAGCGCGGAGCGGCTGAAGAAGCACGGCATTCGCGTGCTCGACCTGAACAGCGTGTCCGACCTGCCGGTCTACGTGGACGGCGCCGACGAGATCACCGAGCACCTGCACATGATCAAGGGCGGCGGTGGCGCGCTGACGCGCGAAAAGATCGCCGCCGCGGCGGCGAAGACGTTCGTCTGCATCTGCGACGCTTCGAAGCTCGTGCCGGTGCTGGGCAAGTACCCGCTCGCCGTGGAAGTGATCCCGATGGCGCGCAGCCACGTGGGGCGCGAGATCGTGAAGCGCAAGGGGCGCCCGGTGCTGCGCGAGGGATTCGTCACGGACAACGGCAACCTCGTGCTCGATTGCCACGGCCTGACGATCCTGGATCCACCGGCGCTCGAGGCGGACCTGAACAACATCGCGGGCGCGATGACCAACGGGTTGTTCGCGATGCGACCCGCGGACCTGCTGTTGCTCGGCACCCCGGAAGGGGTCAAGACCTACCGCGAATGAACCCGGGCTAGGGCTTGGGCGGCACGTAGCCGCTGGCGGCGTCGGCGCCCTCGCCGAAGAAGTGCTTCTCCATCTGCTCGGCCAGGTACTTGCGCGCCTTCGCATCGGCGAGGTTGAGGCGATTCTCGTTCACCAGCATCGTCTGGTGCCTGAGCCATTGCGCCCAGGCTTCCTTCGAGACGTTCTCGTAGATGCGCTTGCCGAGCTCGCCGGGATAGGTCGGCCGGTCGAGGCCTTCGGCCTCGATGCCGAGCTTCACGCACTTCACCATTCTTGCCATGGGGGGAATTGCCTATAGGCGCTTGAGGAAAATCTTCGATCCGCGCTTCCAATTATAGAGCGCCTGGCGCTTCTGCGGCAGCACCGCGACGCCGGCCTCGCGAAAGCCCTGCGCGATGAACCAGTGCTGCGCGCGCGTCGTGAGCGCGAACATGCGGCGGATCTTCATCGCCTTTGCGCGCGCCTCGCAGGCGAGCAGCAAGCGCTCGCCGTAGCCGGCGTCGCGCGCCTCCTGCGTGACTGCGAGGCAGGCCAGCTCGGCGCTCTTGTCCTCGGCGAACGGGTAGAGGGCGGCGCAGGCGAGGATGCTGCCGTCGTGCTCGATGACCTCGAAGTTGGCGATCTCCTGCTCCAGCCGCTCGCGGTTGCGCTTCACCAGCGTGCCGTCGGCCTCCAGCGGCTCGATCAGCGCGAGGATGCCGCCGACGTCCTCGATCTTCGCCGGCCGAAGCTTCTCCACCGGATCGGCGGTGATCATTGTGCCCACGCCCGAGTGCGTGAACAGCTCGAGCAGCGTCGCCCCCTCGGCGCGGCGCGACACCAGGTGCGCGCGCCCGACGCCGGCGCGCACGGCGCTCAGCGCATGGGCGAGCGCGCGCAAGGTCGGCACCGTAAGCTCGTCCTTCTTCTTGAGCAGCGCTTCGGCCTCGCGGCCGGTCAGCTCGGACAGGATCTGCCCGCGCCGCCCAGTCGGCAGCTGGTCCACCGTGAGCAGCAGCTTGTCGGCCTTGAGCGCGCGCGCCACGCTCTCGGCGACGTCCTCCCAGGCGAGGTTGAACACCTCGCCGGTGGGCGAATAGCCGACGTGCGGCACGAGCACGACTTCGCCCGCCTCCAGCCGCCGCGCGATGGCGGCCGCATCGACCTTGCGCACCACGCCCGTGAACTGGAAGTCCACGCCGTCGACCACGCCGATCGGCCTGGCGGCGATGTAGTTGCCCGAGGCGACGCGGATCTGCGCGCCCGCCATCGGCGAGTTCGGCAGGCCCTGCGAGAGCAGCGCCTCGATCTCCACGCGCAGGAAGCCAGCCGCGTGCTTGACCGCGGCGAGCGAGTTCGCGTCGGTGATGCGCAGCCCCTTGGCGTAGCGCGAGCGCTGGTGCTTGGCGCGCAGCTCGGCCTCGATCTGCGGCCGCGCGCCGTGCACGAGCACCAGGCGGATGCCGAGCGCAGCGAGCAGGTTGAGGTCGTGCAGGAATTTCACGAAGCGCCCGCGCTCGGCCACGACTTCGCCGCCGAAGCCGATGACGAACGTGCGTCCGCGGAACGCATGCACGTAAGGCGCCGCCTGGCGGAACCAGCGTACGAAAGCTTCCGGATGCGGCAGCGCGCTCATGGGGTCGCTACGTTACTAGAAATCCCCGGCGAGCGCGTTGAGCGCGGCCAGCGCGGCGAGCGCCGCGGTTTCCGTGCGCAGGATCCGGGGGCCGAGGCGCACCGGCGTGAAGCCGGCCTGCAGCAGGAGCTGCTCCTCCCGGCCGCTGAAGCCGGCCTCCGGGCCGGCCGCGAGCACCACCGGGGCCTTCGCCAGGTCCGCCAGGCGCGCGGAGCCCGAAGGCGAGAGCAGGATCTTCGAGCCGGCCGGCGGCCGGTAACGGTCCAGCGGCATCGGCTCGCGCACCTCGGGAACCAGGTTCCTGCCGCATTGCTCGCAGGCGGCGATGGCGATGCGCCGCCAGTGGGCCAGCTTCTTCGCCTCGCGCTCGCCGGAGAGCCGCACCACGGACTTCTCGGTGAGCACGGGGTGGATCGCGGCCACGCCGAGCTCCACGGCCTTCTGCACGGTGAGGTCCATCCTGTCGCTCGAGGAAACGCCCTGGATCAGCGTGACCGCCAGGGGCGACTCGCGCGCGGGCTCGCGCCGCTCGCCGGTTTGCGCGAACAGACGGCCGCGGCCCGCCGTGGCGAGGCGCGCGGCGTATTCGCCGCCGCGGCCGTCGAACAGCACGACCGCATCGCCGTCCTTGAGCCGCAGCACGCGTGTCGCGTGGTGCGCGGCCGCCTCGGGCAGCTCGACGCTGGCCCCGGCGCGCAGCTCGTCCTCTACGAAAAGGCGTGGCGTGCGGGGCGCGCTCCCGCCTTGGCACTCGGTCATGCGCGATTCTGGCACGCGCTCAGCGCGTGCAGGCCCAGGCAATCGGCTTGCAGCCGGCGCCGCAGCGCTTGAGCGCCTTGGTCTCGGCTTCGTCGCGCGTCGCGCCGGAGGACGCGAAGGCGGCCTTCGGCCCGTCGGCGAGCGCGGCGCAGCCGTTCTTGAACCTGTGGATGACCTCGCATTCGCGGTGGCCGCATTGCTTCAGCGCCTCGACGCTTGCCGCGCGCGCCTGCGCCTTGTCGTAGCTCAGGCCCCAGGACTGGGAACCGCGGTGGTAGGCAATGGCGCCGAAACGGTTCGGCACCGCGGCCTGCTTGGCCGCTTCGGCCGGGACCGCGGCGAGCAGCGCGACCGCGAGAAGAATTACATGGTTGCGCCAAGCACCCATGGAGCGAACTCGTCTTCGCCGTAGCCGAACGCCTCGGACTTGGTCTTCCGGCCCGAGGCCGTCTCGAGGATCAGGTCGAAGAACCGCCGGCCCACCTCGGCGACGGTTTCCTTGCCGTCGACGATGGTGCCGCAGTTGATGTCCATGTCCTCCTCCTGGTGCTCCCAGAGCGCGGTGTTGGTCGCGAGCTTGAGCGAGGGCGCGGGCTTGCAGCCGTAAGCCGAGCCGCGGCCGGTGGTGAAGCAGATCAGGTTGGCGCCGCCCGCGACCTGGCCGGTCGCCGATACCGGGTCGTATCCGGGCGTGTCCATGTAGACGAAGCCTTTCGCCGTCGCGGGCTCGGCGTACTCGAGCACCTGCACGAGATTGGTGGTGCCGCCCTTGGCCACCGCGCCGAGCGATTTCTCGAGGATGGTGGTGAGCCCGCCGGCCTTGTTGCCGGGCGAGGGGTTGTTGTTCATCTCGTTGCCGTTGCGCCGCGTGTAGTCCTCCCACCAGCGGATTCGCGCGATGAGTTTCTGTCCTACTTCCTTTGAAATTGCCCGTCGGGTCAGCAGGTGTTCCGCGCCATAGATCTCCGGGGTCTCCGAGAGGATCGCGGTGCCGCCGTGGCGCACGAGCAGGTCGACCGCCGCGCCCAGCGCGGGATTGGCGCTGATGCCGGAATAGCCGTCCGAGCCGCCGCACTGCAGGCCTAGCGTGAGGTGGCTGGCCGGCACCGTCTCGCGCTTTACATTGTTCGCGTCGGCGAGCACTGCCTCGATGCGCGCCACGCCTTCGCGGATCGCCTTCGCGGTGCCGCCCTTTTCCTGGATGGTGTAGGCGTGCAGCTTGTCGTGGCGCTTGAGAGCCTGCGTGGAGAGCAGGCTGTTGATCTGGTTCGCCTCGCAGCCCAGGCCCACCACTTGCACCGCGTAAAAGTTCGGGTGGCGCGCGTAGCCGGCCATGGTGCGCCGGAGCACGTCGATCGCCTCGCCGTCGGAAGCCATGCCGCAGCCGGACTTGTGGGTCAGAGCTACCACGCCGTCGATGTTTGGATATTTTTCTAATTTATTTCTAAAAACATCTGCAATGGCTCTGGCAACAGTAGCCGAGCAGTTCACGCTGGTGAGGATGCCGATGTAGTTGCGCGTCGCGACGCGGCCGTCGGCGCGGACGATGCCCTGGAATGTGGCGGGTTTGTCGACATAGGCCGTGTCGACACAAGACTGGGAAAAGGCGTAATCCCGCTCAAAATCGCCCATCGCCAGGTTCTGCACGTGCACGTGCTCGCCGGCGCGGATGTCACGCGTGGCAAAGCCGATGATCTGGTTGTAGCGCCGCACCGGCTGGCCGGATTTCACGTCGCGCACCGCGACCTTGTGTCCGGCCGGCACGCGCGCCGCGACCGCGACGTTGCCTTCCTTGACGAGCGTCGTCCCGGCCGGCAGATCGACGCGCGCGATGACCACATCGTCGGCGGCATTGAGGCGGATGGTCAGATCGGCGGCCTGCAGCATGGCGGAAGTCCTCGCGGGCGGAGCGGAAATTCTACGCGCCATTGCGCGCGCTGCGGAAAAGCCGGAGCATGCGCGCATGCTGCGCGTGCACGCCCTGTCCTGCGGATCGCTGGAATTCGAGCGCGTTCTCTTCTTCCCGGCGGAAGCGCCCGGTCCGCGCATGGTGATCCCGGTGTCCAGTTTCCTGGTCGTCCACCCGCAGGGCAAGCTGCTCTTCGACACCGGCGTGCATTGCGATGCGCTCGCCGACCCGGTGGCGCGCCTCGGCAAGCGCATCGCGGCGCTGTTCACGCTGCGCTCGCGCGCGGGCGAGGATGTCGTCAGCCAGCTCGCCTCGCTCGGGCTGAAGCCCGAGGACATCCGCTACGTCGTCAACTCGCACTTCCATTTCGACCATTGCGGCTGCAACGCCTCCTTTCCGCGCGCGCAGTTCCTGGTGCAGCGTGGAGAGCTCGCCGCCGCGCGCGCCGAACCGAAGCGCTACGACCCGAAGGATTGGGACCTGCCGCTCGAATACCGCGAGGTCGACGGCGAGCACGACGTCTTCGGCGACGGCTCGGTGGTGCTGCTGCCCACGCCGGGCCACACGCCCGGCCACCAGTCGCTGTGGATTCGCGCCGGCGGCGCCACGCAGTTCGTGCTCACCGGCGATGCCTGCTATACGCGCGAGCACCTGGAGAAGACGATCCTGCCGGCGAACACCTACGACGCGGCGCTGATGGCCGAGTCGATGGGCAAGCTGCGGTCCCTGCGCGACCGGCAGGGGGCGATGCTCCTGTACGGCCATGACGCCACGCAGTGGAACGCGCTGCCGCGCGGAAGGAATCCCCTGGTCTAGCTCTTTGGCGCCAGCGCGGCAGCCTGCCGCAATGCTTCGATCATGCTGCGCTCGTCGGCCTTGCCGGTGCCCGCGATGTCGAAAGCGGTGCCGTGGTCTACCGAGGTCCGCACGATCGGCAGCCCGGCCGTGACGTTGACGCCGTGCTCCAGGCCCATCGCCTTGACCGGCCCGTGGCCCTGGTCGTGGTACATCGCCACGACCAGGTCATAGTCGCCGCGCGCGGCAAGGTAGAAGAGACTGTCCGCTGGCAGAGGTCCGTCCACCCGCCAGCCGCGCGCGCGCGCCGCGGCGACCGCGGGAACGATCTTCGTCTCTTCCTCGCCGCGGCCGAACAGCCCGCCTTCGCCCGCGTGCGGATTGATGCCGCAGACGCCGATGCGCGGCTCGGGGAACCCCGCGCGTACGAGCAATTCGCGGCCGCGCGCGATGGTGCGTTCGACGAGCGCCGCGTCGATCTTCTCGATGGCGTCCAGCAGGCCGATGTGCGCGGTGACGTGGATCACCCGCAGCTTCGGCGAGAGCAGGGTGAGAGAGACTTCCCTGGTGCCGGTCAGCTTCGCGAGCA
>Ga0335084_10005045_pt1 | contig 13029 bp, 13 predicted proteins | sample Lox_Sample_44_FD_206721 | JGI IMG/M metagenome (GOLD analysis project Ga0335084, IMG submission 206721) | Soil microbial communities from Loxahatchee National Wildlife Refuge, Florida, United States - Lox_Sample_4.4 | ecosystem: Environmental > Terrestrial > Soil > Wetlands | place: USA... | reverse complement strand
CCGATCAAGATCGCGACGGCGGCGCCGACCATCGCGAAGAACTCGGGCAGCGGCAGCACGAGCCGCGACAGGCTCTCGAGCACGAGGCACGGCCCCGCGACGTTCATGATCAAGCGCGTGACGAACGGCAGATCGAACGGGGCGCCCGTGAGCCGCCAGACATACCCGAGCGCGGCGATGCTGAACACCGGCAACAGGACGGCGGCGACTTCGGCTATCACGGCGGAGAGAAGGATTCGCGGGCGGTGCTCAAGATGTCGGCTCGCGCGCCCACGCGCGCGCCGAAAGTCTGCCAGAATCGCACCGCAAGTCCCATCGAGAGCGTCGGATGCTCGGACAATTCCTCGAGTTCTCGCTCGCCGCCGAGCCGCTCGCGGCGGCGTACGAATTCTACCGCTCGCTCGGCTTTCAGCCTGTCGAGGTCGGCGATCAGCTCAGGGATCCGTACGTGGCGCTGTCCGACGGCGGCGTCGCGATCGGCTTGCACGCGCGCGACCAAGCCGGGCCGCGGCTCACGTTCGTTCGGCCGCAGCTGCGCGATTACGTGCGGGCGCTGCGTCGCTTCGGCGTCGAGATCGAGCTCGCGGCGCTCGCGGACGACGAGTTCAACCACGTCGTGTTCTCCGACCCGAACGGCCAGCAGATCTCGCTGCTCGAGGCGCGGACGTGCGCGCCCGGGCAGTGGAACCGGCACAACGTGCGCGCGTGCGGGGCGTTCCTCGAGTACAGCTTGCCGACGCACTCGATCGATCGCTCGCGCGAGTTCTGGGAGCAGCTCGGGCTCGCGCCGGTCGCGAACGGCGAGGCGCCGCATCCGTGGCTCAGGCTCGCCGGCCGCGGGCTCGTGCTCGGCCTGCACGAGGCGGGCTTCAAGCCGGGCTTGAGCTTTCGATCTGCCGAGCTCCCCGCGCGGCTCGAGTATCTGCGCGCGCAAGGCATCGACGCGCGCGCCGGCTCGCCGGTCGCCGAGAAGGAGCGCGCGTCCGCGACGCTATCGTGCCCCGGCGGCGGTTCGATTTATTTGCTCGAGGCGAGCGATTGACGTGCGACGATCGCGGCGCGCGACTGACGCGCGACGGGTCGAAGCGTACTGAAACGGGCGACGCGCGTTATTGATACGCGCGCGCTCCGCGCTCGGGGCGACGCGCGCCGTTCGCTTCGGCGAGCGCGTCGCGCAGGCGCGCGTGGAGCGGGCTCGTGCGCGGAAAGTGCGTGAGCAAGTACTCCATCTGGTCCGCGAGCACCTTGCGGCCCTTCAGATAGATGTACTCGGCGTACGTGGGCGTGAACGGCACCGCGACGAGCTGCACGCGCGCCTCTTCGGGCGTGCGGCCGCCCTTGTGATTGTTGCAGCGCCGGCACGCGGTCACGACGTTCGTCCACGCGTCGCGCCCGCCGCGGCTGATCGGCGTGATGTGATCGCGCGTGAGCTCGCCCGTGCGGAACTGCGATCCGCAGTACATGCAGATGTTGCCGTCGCGCCTGAACAGCGTGCGATTGTTCAGCGGCGGCGTGTAGCGCTCGCGGTTGCGCTCGAGCGTGCGCGTGTCGCCCTCGGTCGCGATGATCGAGTTCACCTCGATGATGCTGCGAGCGCCGGACTTCGCGCTGTAGCCGCCGCGAATTCGATACAAAGGGGAGCCGCAGGCGTAAGCAACTTGGTCGCTGTGATAGAGCGTGGCCGCGACGCGGTAGTCGATCCACTCGAGTGGCATTCCCGCGACATCCGTGCGCAAAACTTCTTGGCTCAATGTGTAAGGCGGCGATTGCATGCGGACACCAGCGCCCGAAAACCGGTCAAGTTTCTCTGAGACCGCCCGAATATTCAATGGCCTGGATTGCACCTTTGTGTCATGATCCCGCGGCGAAAAATCGTGACGTTCTCCGCGTTTTCCGCGGCCATACCGCGTAAATTTCCGAAGACTGCAAGCAACGGAGCCGGTAATGCCGCTCACGGTCGGTGTGCTCAAGGAGACCTCGGCTCACGAAGCGCGAGTCGCCTTGACGCCCGACGTCGCCGCGAAGCTCGTCGAGCTCAAGGCCGATTTGCGGATGGAGCGCGGCGCGGGTGAGCAGAGCCACTTCGACGACGCGCACTATCGCGGCGTCCAGCTCCAGGCCACGGCTCGCGACGTGCTCGCGGCCGCGCGCGTGCTGCTCAAGGTGCAGCCGCCGACGCTGGCCGAGGTCGACGCGCTCGCGCCGGGCGCGGTCGTGATCGGGTTCATGCAGGCACACGCGAACCTCGACGTCGTGCGCCGCTTGCGCGACAGAAAGATCACGAGCTTCTCCGTCGAGCTGATCCCGCGGATCTCGCGCGCGCAGTCGATGGACGCGCTCTCCTCGCAGGCCGCGGTCGCGGGCTACAAGGCCGCGCTGCTCGCCGCGAACGCGCTCGACAAGTTCCTGCCGATGCTCACGACGGCCGCGGGCACGATCCGCCCCGCGCAGGTGCTCGTGATCGGCGCCGGCGTCGCGGGCCTGCAAGCGATCGCGACTTCGCGCCGGCTCGGCGCGATCGTCGAGGCGTACGACGTGCGCGCGGCGACGAAGGAGCAGTGCCAATCGCTCGGCGCGAAGTTCGTCGACACGGGCGTCGCGGCCGAGGGCGCGGGCGGCTACGCACGCGAGCTCACGGCTGAGGAGAAGGCGAAGCAACAGGCCGTGCTCGACCAGCACATCGCGAAGGCCGACGCCGTGATCACGACGGCCGCGATCCCGGGCCGTGCGGCGCCGCGGATCGTGTCGAAGGCCGCGGTCGCCGCGATGGGCTCGGGCTCGGTGCTCGTCGACCTCGCGGCGGAGAGCGGCGGCAACTGCGAGCTCACGGTCGCGGGCGAGACGATCGTCACGGGCAACGGCGTGAAGATCCTGGGTCCCCGCAACCTGCCGTCCGATCTCGCGCGCCACGCGAGCCAGATGTACGCGCGCAATCTCCTGAACTTCCTCCAGCCCGCGATCAAGAACGGCGAGCTCGCTATCGACTGGCAGGACGAGGTCTTCGCGCAGTCCGTGCTCACGCACGACGGCGAGGTCAAGCACGCGCCGACCGCGAAGCTGCTCGGGAGCGGCGCGTGATCGCCCGCGACGGCACCTCGCCCAGCGAATCGAACCGCGCCCCGCGCGGCGGCCGGAGGGGCACGACATGATCGACGGCTTCATCGCGCTCTACATCTTCATGCTCGCGGCGTTCACGGGCTACGAGGTCATCTCGCGCGTGCCCGTGATCCTGCACACGCCGTTGATGTCGGGCTCGAACTTCGTGCACGGCATCGTGCTCGTCGGCGCGATGGTCGCCATGGGCCGCGCGCACACGCCGCTCGAGATCGGCATCGCGTTCCTCGGCGTCGTGCTCGCGGCCGGCAACGCGGTCGGCGGCTACGTCGTGACCGAGCGCATGCTCGAGATGTTCAAGAGCAGCAAGGCGCAGCCGAAGGCGAAGCACTGATGCCGATCGGCGCGCAGAGCGTGATCCAGGCGAGCTACTTCGTCGCGGCCGCGCTGTTCATCTTCGGCTTGAAGCGCATGAGCTCTCCTAAGACCGCGCGCGGCGGCATCGTCTGGGCAGGCGTCGGCATGCTCGTCGCGACGTTGATCACGTTCCTCTGGCCCGGCATGCACAACTATCTGCTGATGACCGTCGCGATCGCAGTCGGCGGCATCGTCGCGTGGATCTCGGGCAAGCGCGTCGCGATGACCGACATGCCGCAGATGATCGCGCTCTACAACGGCATGGGCGGCGGCGCGGCGGGCGCGATCGCGGCTGTCGAGCTGTTCGCGGGCGACGCGCACGGATTCGCGCAGCTCACGCTCGGCGTGCTCGGCGGAGTCATCGGCGCGGTGTCGTTCGCGGGCAGCTTGATCGCATTCGGCAAGCTCCAGGGAATCATCAAGCGCAGCTTCCGCTTCCGCGGCCAGAACTACTCGAACCTCGTGATCCTCGTCGCGACGGTGCTCGTAGGCTCCGTCGTCGTGCTGCAGGGCGGCGGCGTCGACATCGCCCACGGCGCGGGTCCGATGACCGGGCACGTGATCGCGCTGTTCGTGCTCGCGCTCGTGCTCGGGCTCACGATGACGTTGCCGATCGGCGGCGCGGACATGCCCGTCGTGATCTCGCTCTACAACGCGCTGACGGGGCTCGCGGTCGCGTTCGAGGGCTTCGTGCTCGACAACGCCGCGATGATCATCGCGGGCACGGTCGTCGGCTCCGCCGGCACGCTGCTCACGCAGCTCATGGCGAAGGCGATGAACCGCTCGCTCGCGAACGTGCTGTTCAGCGGCTTCGGCGAGTCGGCCGCGGCCGCGGCCTCCGGCCCCGCCGGCACGCTCAAGGCGATCGAGACTGCCGACGTCGCGGTCATGCTCGGCTTTTCGCAGAAGGTGATCGTCGTGCCGGGCTACGGCATGGCCGTCGCGCAAGCGCAGCACAAGGTTTGGGAGCTAGCCCAAGCGTTGATCGCGCGCGGCGTCGCCGTGAAGTTCGCGATCCACCCGGTCGCGGGCCGGATGCCGGGCCACATGAACGTGCTGCTGGCCGAGGCCGGGGTGCCGTACGACCTGATCTACGACGCCGACGAGATCAACTCGGAGTTCGAGACGGCCGACGTCGCGCTGATCATCGGCGCCAACGACGTCGTGAACCCGGTCGCGCGCACGGACAAGTCGAGCCCGATCTACGGCATGCCGATCTTGAACGCGGACAAAGCGAAGAACGTGGTCGTGATCAAGCGCGGCCAGGGCGCGGGCTTCTCGGGGATCGAGAACGCGCTGTTCTATCTCGACCAGACGCGGATGCTGTACGGCGACGGCCAGGCGAAGGCCGCCGAGCTCGTGCAGGCGGTGAAGGCGCTCTAGGCCGGCGAGCCGGCGCGCGATCGGCTCGCGCTTCCGTGCGGGGTGTCTAGTTCTTCTGCAGCACGAACCGCTGCGCTCGGCGCTGGTTGACGATCTCCGCCGTGTAGAGATTGCCCTTCGAGTCGGCCGCCATGTGATGGACGATGTCGAACTCGCCCGGCTTCGAGCCCTTCATCCCGAATGCACCGATCTGCGTCATCGTCGCGCGAGCGAAGATCACGACTCGCATCGCGCCCGAGTCGACGACATAGAGAAACTGTTGGTGCTTGTCCGGCGAGAACGCGAACCCGGCCGGGACCGGCACGGCGGCGCCGTCCTCGTTCGTAACTCGAACTTGCTTCAAGAACTTGCCCGCCGTCGTGAACGTCTGGATCCGGTTGTTGATCCGATCGGCGACGTAGACGACGCCGTCGCGCGACACCTTGATCGCATGCGGCAATCCGAACTCGGGCGGGCCGTCGGGGGTCGTCTGCGGCTGCGGCGTCGCGACGTTCGGGCCGAGCGTCGGCGGAGGCGGGTTGCCGAATGCGCCCCACATCCGCTTGAACGCCCCGCTCTCGGAGTCGAACACGATCACGCGTTTGTTGCCGTAGCCGTCCGCCGCGTACACCTCCTTCGCTCGAGTGTCGACGAACACGTCGGTCGCCTGATGCACGTTCTCCGTGTCCACGTTCCCCTTGCTCTGACCGCTGCGGCCGATCTGCAGGACGAGCTTCCCCGTCATCGTGAACTTCAAGATCATGTCGTCGCTCACGCCGGGCGTAGTCGGCCGCGGCCAACCGGCGCGGCCGCCGATCCAGACGAAATCCTTCGCGTCGACGAAGATGCCGTGCTCGCGGCCGGGCCACACGGAGCCTTCGGCCGGTCCGCCCCAGCTCGTCAACAGCTTGCCCGCAGCGTCGAACTCGAGGACCGGCGGCGCGGCGTGCGTTCGCTGCGCTTCGGGAATCGACTGCGGCACGTGCAGCACCCAGATGTGATCGTGCTGGTCGACCGAAACCGAAGTCACTTCGCCGAGCACCCAGCCGTTCGGTATCGACGGCCAGCTCGGATCGACCTCGAAATGGGGCGCCTCCGGGGGCCGTTGCGCTTGCACGGTCGAAGCGAGGGGCGCGGCCGCGACCAGCAGCGCGGCGATGAACGGGGCACGCTTCATGGTGCTTAGATCATAGTCCAGGTCACGCGCCGGTTGCCGACGCGTCACTGGCTGCAACCGCCGTCTGGAACGGAGCTACGGTCCCGGGCGGGGGCGCGACAGCCCCGGCTGCCGCTGCAGGCGTCGCTCGCGGAGCAGGTTGCGCTGCTCCGGCGTGAGCTGGCGGTAGCGCTGACGGAGCTCCATCCGCCGCTCGGGCGGCAGGTTCTGAAAACGCCGATAGGTGTCGAGCACCTGTGCGCGCTCGTTCGGCGGCAGCTTGCGGAATTCCTGATAACGCTCGCGCGCGGCCTCGCGCTGCACGTCGGTCATGCCCTGCCAGACCTTGAAGCGCTCCGTGGACGCCGCGCGGTCGCGGCCGTTCATGTCGAGCCAGCGCTGCGCGCCGAGCGCAATCTGCTCCTGGCGCGCGGGGTCGAGCTCCTTCCAATGCTGCGCTTGGCCCGCGAGCACCTGGCGCTGCGCTTCGCTCAGGTCTTCCCAGGCGATCCCCTGCGCGCGCGCGCCGCCCGCAAACGACGCGAGCGCGACGAACAGCACCCAGTATCTATTCGCTCTTGTCATGACCGTTCCTCGCCGCATCGCGCGCTTGACCCTTGTGCTCCCCTGCCCCGTCCTTCTTCGGCGCGTTGTCCTGATCCCACTCCTTGATCGCCAACCACTCGTCGTCGTCGCCCTGCCAGCTGCCGAGGTACTCGAGGAACGCGAGGTCCGGGACAGCGTCCTTCGCGGGCGGCATCGCGCGCGGCGGCGCCGGCGCCGCGGGCGGCGCCTGCGCCGAAGCCGCGCGCGCGAAGCACAGCGCGCCGACGAGCGCTGCGACCAGCCTGCGCATCAGCCGACGCCATCGCCGTTCGCCCCTGCGGGCCCGAGCTCGGGCTGATCCTCGAGCCACGAGTAGAACTCCATGTCGTCATCGAGCATCGCGAGGTCCTCGGAGCCGAGCAGGATCTCCAGGTCTCCGGTCGCGAGCTGCGCGCCGACGTCCGGCGGCCGCTCCCGGTGCGCGATCAGCAGCACCGCGACGAGAGCCGCGGCCGCGAGCGCGCCGCCCGGCGCGAGCGACCAGCTCCAGCCGAGACCGAGCTTCGCGCCGGCCGCGCTCTCGAGCGCGCGCTCGCGCGCTTGCACGAGACTCTGGCGCGTCGCGGCGTCGAGCTCGCGGACGCTCGCGTCGAACGCATCCTTCGCGCTGCGCTCGAACTCGGTCTTTTTTTCGGAATCAGTCCGTCGCTCGTTCATGTGCAAACTCCTCGCCGTGCTCTCTGAGCAGCTCGCGCAGTCTGTGCACGGCGCGCGAGTAATGTGTCTTGACGCTGCCTTCGGTGCAGTTCATCGCCTGAGCGGTCTGCGCGACGTCGAGTCCCTCGAAGTTGCGCATCGTGAACGCCTCGCGCTGCCGCGTCGGCAGCATCAACAGCGCCTGCTCGAGCGCCTGCATAGCGTCGTGTGCGAGCACTTGGTCGAGCGGGTTGTCCGCCTCGGGACCGGGCGCCGTCACGATCGGGTCGTACTCCTCGGTCTCGACGCCGCCGAAGAAGCTCAGCACGCGCGAGCGCACCGAGCGCCGCCGCTGCACGTCGCGAATCCTGTTCTGGAGGATCCGATAGAACAGCGGCCGCCATTCCTCGCTCGGTCGCCGCGAGTAACGGCGCACGAGCCGGATCATCGCGTCCTGCACGATGTCGAGCGCTTCATCGCGATCGCGCACGTTCATGAGCGCTATTCTGAAAGCACGGGTTTCCACTTCACGCAGAAAAGCCTCGATTGCGCCTCGCGACTCCAGCGTGTCCTCCCCTCTGAGGTCTTCGGCAAACCCGTCATGAGCGATGCCCAATGCTAACCCCATCTCAGCCGCTCCGTGGCCCCGCCCGAGCGGCTACACTGTGCCGCTCTCGGACGCTTGCTCGGAAATAACGCCGCACCGCGCCGCGGGTTGACCAGCCGAGCCGTCGATCAGACCTAACCACTTGATCTAGCAGTGTTTGCCAAGCCGATGGCCGACGATCGACCTGTGATCCGCGTCGCAGTTCCGGTGCCGCTCGCGGACCTGTTCGACTACCTCGCGCCGCCCGGCGCACCGCTGCCGCCACCGGGTGGACGCGTGCGCGTGCCGTTCGGCGCTCGGGAGCGGGTCGGCGTCGTCGTCGACCACGCGCGAACCTCGACGCTCGCGCCCGCGAAGCTCAAGCCGATCCGCGAAGCGCTCGACGCCGACGCGTTGCTCGGCGCGGAGCTCCTGCAATCGCTGCGCTGGGCCGCCGACTACTATCACCATCCGCTCGGCGAAGTGCTGAGCCACGCGTTGCCCGCGCTGCTGCGCGACGGCCGCGCGCTCGACCAGCCGCCCGAGCACGCTTGGCGGATCACGGACAAGGGCCGCGCGCAGGCGCTCGCCGAGATCGGCCGGCGCGCGAAGCAACAGGCGCGCGCGCTCGCCGCGCTGCGCGAGCGCGCGACGAGCGATTCGGAGTTCGCGGCGCTCGGCGTCAAGCGCGATGCGCTCGAGCGGCTCGCGGATCGCGGCTGGATCGAGCGCGGCGAGATCGACGTCTCCGGTGCCGCGCCCGGGATCGCGCACCTTCCCGTCGAAGCGGCCGCGCTGCCCGAGCTCACGACCGATCAGGCCGCGGTGCTCGACGCGGTTCGCGCCGAGCGCGCGGAGGGATTCCGCGCGTATCTCCTGCACGGCGTGACCGGCAGCGGCAAGACCGAGGTCTACCTGCGCCTGATCGCCGACGAGCTCGCTGCCAACCGCCAGACGCTCCTGCTCGTGCCCGAGATCGGTCTCACGCCGCAGCTCGTTGCGCGTTTGCGCGCGCGCTTCGGCGGCGAGCTCGCGCTGCTGCACTCCGCGCTCACGGAGCGCGAGCGCTTCGAGGCGTGGCGCAAGGCGTATCGGAACGAGGCGCGGCTCGTCGTCGGCACGCGCTCGGCCGTGTTCGCGCCGCTCCCGGCGGCCGGACTCGTGATCGTCGACGAGGAGCACGACGGCTCGTACAAGCAGCAGAGCGGCTTCCGATACTCCGCGCGCGATCTGGCGGTCGTGCGCGCGCGCCGGCTCGGCGTGCCGGTCGTGCTCGCATCCGCGACTCCGTCGCTCGAGAGCTTCTTCAACGCCCAGCAAGGCCGCTACCGCAAGCTCGAGATGCCTCGGCGGATCGGCTCGGCCGGCGTGCCGAAGCTTCGAATCATCGATCTCAGGCAGCACGCGAGCCGACAAGCGCTCTCCACGCCGCTCGTCGCAGCGATCGGCGAGCACCTCGCCGCCGGCAATCAGGTGCTCCTGTTCTTGAATCGGCGCGGCTTCGCGCCCGCGCTGTTCTGCCCGGAGTGCAAGGACGCGCTGCAATGCGCGCGCTGCGACGCGCGGCTCACCGTTCACGCGCGCGCGGGCGTGCTGCGCTGCCACCACTGCGGCTCGGAGCGCAAGCTCGAGTGGGTCTGCCGCACCTGCGGCGGCGAGCGAATCGCGGTCGGCGCCGGCACGCAGCGCGTCGACGACGAGCTCGCGGCGCTGTTCCCGGAGGCGCGGATCGGCCGCCTCGATCGCGACGTGACGAGCCGCAAGGGCGCGCTCGCGACCGTTCTCGACGAGGTTGCGAGCGGCCGCACCGACGTCTTGATCGGCACGCAGATGCTCACGAAGGGTCACGACTTTCCGCGGGTGACGCTCGTCGGTGTGCTGAACGCGGATCAGGGTCTCTTCGGCACGGATCCGCGCAGCCACGAGCGGCTCGCGCAGACGATCCTGCAGGTCTCGGGCCGAGCGGGCCGCGCGGAGCGGCCCGGCGAGGTCGTGATCCAGACGCACTATCCCGAGCATCCGCTGCTGCGCTGCTTGCTCGGCCACGACTACGCGGCGTTCGCGTCTCTCGCGCTCACCGAGCGGCGCGACGCGGGCTGGCCGCCTTACTCGCACCTCGCGGCCTGGCGCGCCGATTCCGTCGAGCGCGAGCCGGCCTACGCCCTGCTGAAGAACGTCCGTGCGCTCGCGAGCCGTGCCGGAGTCCGCGACGTCGCGCTGCTCGGGCCCGCCCCGCAGGCGATGGAGCGCAAGGACGGCCGTTATCGCGCGCAGCTCTTGTTCCGGAGCGCGCAGCGCGCCCCGCTGCACGAGCTCGTGCGGCGCACGTTGCTCGCGCTGCGCGGCGCGGCGCAGACGCGTCGAGCACGACTCGCGCTCGACATCGACCCGCTCGAGATCTGATCGAGCGCGCGAGCGTGGGTTAGAATCCGCCGCAGCCGATGGCGCGCCGCAACCGCAAGCCGAGAACGACGGAGTCCGCACCGGGCTGGGTCTGGATGCTGTTCGGTCTCGCGATCGGCCTCGTCGTCGCGGCGGGCGTCTATTTCCGACGCGCTCCTTCGCCGGAACACGCGGCCTCCGCCGAGCGCTCGCCCGCCGCGGCCGAGCGCGGCGCACGGCGCGCCGCGTCCTCGCGTTCGGCAGGGAGCGGCGACGCCCAGAAGAGCGACGCCGCGAAGGCGGGCGAGCAGCACTTCGATTTCTACGACATCCTGCCGCAGTACGAGGTCGTGTTGCCCGAGGTCGAGACCGCGGCGGGGCCGAGCGCCCGAGCGAAGCCCGTCGACGAGCCCGGCAGCTACGTGCTCCAGGCCGGCTCGTTCAGCGCCGCGAGCGACGCGGACAAGCTGCAGGCGAGCCTCGCGCTGCTCGGCATCGAGTCACGCGTGCAGCGAGTGACGATCGACGACGACGTCTATCACCGCGTGCGGATCGGCCCGATCACGGACCTCGAGAAGCTGAACCGGATTCGCCGGCAGCTCCGCGACGCGCACGTCAACGCGATGCTGATGAAGGTTCCGTAGGGACATTCCGCTTTTCGCCTGACGAGCGCGGCCTTTGCGCCACCACACGCGCGAAAAGCGGAATGTCCCTCACTCGTCGCTCAACGACTGTCGGAAGTCGACGCCGAGGGAGCGCAGCTTCCGATACAGGTGCGTGCGCTCCATCCCGACGCGCTTCGCGAGCTGCCCGACCTTGCCGCCGCAGAGCAGCAGCTGCTGTTGCAGGTACGCGCGCTCGAAGTGCTCGCGCGCCTCCCTGAGCGGCATCGCGAGCAAGTCCTGCTTCACGAGCGGCTCGCCCTCGGCCGTGCCGGCCGCGACCTGCGCCTCGACCTCGGCGAGCGAGATCTCGTCGTTGCCGCCGAGTATCAGCAGCCGCTTGACGAGGTTCTTGAGCTCGCGCACGTTGCCGGGCCACGGGTAATTACGCAGACGGTTCTGCGCGGCGACGCTGAAGCGTCGAAACGGCAGCCCCTCCGCGTCGACGAGCATGTCGGACTGATAACGCAGGAGCTCGGGCACGTCCTCCGAGTACTCGCGCAGCGGCGGCACCCGGATCACGACGACGGAGAGGTGGGAGAGCAGCTCGCGGCGCACCGCCTCGCTGCGCTCGAAGCCGGGATAGGCGCTCGAGAGGATCCGGACTTTGAGCGGCCGATCGGCCGCCTGACCGGCGGGTCTATAGGCGCGTTGCTCGAGGATGCCGAGCAGCAGGCGCTGGCCGGCCGGCGACACGTCGCCGAGCTCCTTGATGAACAGGATTCCGCCCTCGGCGCGCTCCAGCGCGCCGGGCTGCGAGCCGTCGCCGAGCAGCCGCCGCTGGGCGTCCTCGGCGCTCAAGTCCCCGCCCATGACGACGACGAACGGCGCCCGCGCCTGCGGGCTCTGGCTCGCGAGGTAGCGCGCGGTGAGCTCGCGGCCGCTGCCGGGCTCGCCCGTGATCAGCACGTGCGCGTCGTACTGCGCGACGCGCGCGATCTGCTCGCGCAACGAGCGGATCGGCTGACTCTTGCCCGCGAGCGACTCGGTCTGCGCGAGCGCGACGCGCCGCTGATCCTTCGAGCGCCGCGCCGCGAGCGCCTTCTCGACGGTGCGCAGCAGCTTCGCGAGCGAGACCGGCTTTTCGATGAAGTCGAACGCGCCGAGGCGCGTCGCCTCGACGGCGGTGTCGACGGTGCCGTGGCCCGACATCATCACGACGGTTCCGGACTCACCGCTCTCGGTCCATTCCTTGAGCAGCGAGATGCCGTCCGTGTCGGGCATCCAGATGTCGAGCAGGACGAGGTCGAAATCGTGCTCTTTACGCGCGGCGCGCGCGTGCTTCGCGTCGGCGGCGGTCGTGACGTCGTAGCCTTCCTCGCTCAAGATTTCGTCGATCAAGGCGCGGATGTTGGCCTCGTCGTCTACGACCAGAATGCGCGCGTTCATGCGCGTTCTCTCCTATGATCTTGCCGCCGTGTGAGCGATCCGCCGCCGGCGTCCACCAAGGTCGGGATGAGTATACTGATCTCGGCACCGCCTTGCTCGCGGTTGCGCGCGCTGATTTGTCCGCCGTGCTCCTCGACGAGCTTCTTCACGATCGCGAGACCGAGACCCGTGCCCTTCGGCTTGCTCGTCACGTACGGGTCGAACGCCTGACCGACGATCTCGCTCGCGAAACCCGGTCCGTTGTCCTCGACTTTGATCTCGATCAGATCCGCGTCGGCGCCGTGCACGCGCCCCGTCGCGATCCCGACATAAGCGTCCTTCTGGTGCTCGGTCGCCTCGACCGCGTTGCGGAGCAAGTTGTGCAAGACCTGCCGGAGCCGGCCCGCATCGGCCTCGATGCGCGGCAAGTTCTGAGCGAGCGACAGCTTGATCGCGATCGGCTTCTCCGGATCCGCCGCATAGGGCTCGGCGACCTCCGTGATCAGCGCGTTCACGTCGAAGCGCGTCACGTCCATGCCCGGCGTGCGCGCGTATTCGCTGAACGCGTTGACCATCTGCTTCATTGCCTCGACCTGCTGAATGATCGTGTGCGTCGCGCGGTCGAGCAGATCGATCTCGGAGCCGTCGGTCTTCAAGTATTTGCGCCGCAAGCGCTCGGCCGATAGCTGAATCGGGGTGAGCGGGTTCTTGATCTCGTGCGCGAGCCGGCGCGCGACCTCGCCCCAGGCCGCATCGCGCTGCGCCTGGAGCAGCGTCGTGATGTCGTCGAACACGATCAC